>VFQN01004498.1_pt1 | contig 18348 bp, 23 predicted proteins | sample 3512371 | NCBI WGS metagenome assembly VFQN01 (sample SAMN10412370, study PRJNA504923) | tailings metagenome | isolation source: Replicate 2 from Balatoc abandoned mine | place: Philippines: Itogon, Benguet | collected 2017-08-28 | reverse complement strand
GTCCCCTAGCCCTGCGACAACTTTAGCCCTCCGCTCAAAGGGTTCCCCTTTATCGCTTCGGTGACACTTCGCGCCGGTATCAAGTAATTACGCCGCGCACAAATGCCTACTAAACAGTACCGGTACATGCAAATGAGACCTGTAATCGCAAGCCTGGTTGCCTAGTACCCACACACGCAAGCACTGCAACATGACACACTGGTTTGCGTGCATACGCATACCGGCACACCAGCCTATAAGGTCAGCCAATGCAGCCGAACCGAGCCCAACGTGTAAGCGATCAATGAATGACAGTTCAACGCATCTCATATGTAGCTGGTGGCATCGGAGTCCCCGCTCAGCTAAGTGAACCTTCCTGATCCCATAATGAACGCCGGGGCAGGCGGTGGCACAAAGCTGCCTGCCGGTGGGCTGGTTACGCCGTGTGCATGCTGCTGCGGCTGCTGCTCCTGTTCTGGGAAGTGCGCTAAGACGGCAAGCAACGGTGGTGGCGGCGGGACCTGACCAAAGGTGGGCGGTGGCGGCGGAGCATAATGAGGACACGAGGGCGTCGGCGGTTGGCTGCCGTACACGGCGCCATATCTGCCGTACACCGGGTTCTGGGTGTCGACCTGGTCCGACTGTTGCACCGACACGCGCACCAGCACGTCATCGGCGCTGCCGGCGGAGGTGGAGGCGCCGTCGGCGAAAGAGTTGCGGCAGGGCTTGAGGCAGCCGCCGGGGCGCAGGGCGAGGAGCGCGCGGGCGAGGCTGGGCTCGCGGGCTGGGGGCACGAACGGCCCCGCGACCATCGCCACGGTGGACGGCGGGGGAGGCGGGGGAGGCGGCGGTTGGTCGGCGCCAGAGACGTCCCGGGCCCCTCCCGGGGCGGGCGCCCTGGCCTCGTTGCGGACGAACGCGCCCCGCTCCACGTCCCGCACACACATGACCTGTTGGCGGCCGTGGGGAGGAGGTGGGCTGGGTGAGCCGGCTTACGGGGCTTCCGATCCTGCCACAGTACGTGCAGCAAGGTGGGCGCCTGCAACCCTGTACCGGTATGTGCACAGCGGTTTGTGAAGTGTTCGTCATTGCAGCCTGGCCGTGTCGTGCAGCAGCCCGCTACCCCACTCACATCCAACCAGCTCCCGGCCCAGAAGACCCGCCAGGCGATGACCAGCATGCTCTTGCTGATGGATATTGCGCCCAGGATGGAGCTGAAGAGGTAGATGTCGGTCAAGATGACGATGCCCGCCTGGCGGCCCACAATGTAGCAGGTGGTCTGCACGATGGCCTGGGGCAGCGACTCGGTGAGGGGCTCCATGAGCATCTGGGGCCAGAGGAAGAATATAGCGTAGGGAGCGAAGCGCATAAGCGGGTACGTAAGCGACTGAGCTTGCCTGTGCCCAAGAGCAAACAAGCACCGGCTAGCAACACGGTATCAACCGCCCAAAGCACAGGGTAGCCGTCCGAAGTAGGGCATCACTAATACCCATCTTGTCACCAAGGGCCTGGACCTACCGACATCTCAAACAGGCGCGCATTGCCGTCGTACTTGAGCAGCGGGTGCCAGTTGCGCGTGACGCGGCTCAGCACGTCGCTGTGTGCGTTGACGTCCTGCTTCCTGCACGCCGGCACGAGGGTGACGAAGGTGACCACGGCCAGGAAGGCGTTCCACACCAGCTCGAACGCGATGCCCAGGGGCGCCGTGGCCAGCCCCACCAGCACGCACGTGGCCCGGGACCAACCGGCCCGGCCCAGGTCCTTGCGGTGCGACATGATGTGCAGGATCCACAGGAACGTCTGGGGGACGGCGGCCGTAAGGAGATAGCTGTCAGCGGGGTAGAGCCATGCAAAGCGCGTGATTGATGGTCACACGACAGCATGCTCGGCATCAAGCGACTTGCACGTGGCGCACGCTGTACGTACGGCAACAAGTATCCTTAGCGCTGTTTCCAATCGCCAGCGAAGCAGCACGCGTCCGGCTGTGTCCTGCCTCCTGCGCCCCTGTCCCCGCAGCACCCGCACCATGTTGCCCAGGATGATGAACAGCACGGTGATGGCCGGCGCGGGCTGGCGGCTCCAGCCCTTGTAGCCCGTCACGAACACAAAGTCCGACACCACGTCCGTCCAGTAGATGACCACGCACAGCCGCGGCTCCACCACCTCCAGCACGGGCTCCAGCCAGGCCCAGGCCCGCACGGTGTAGGCCCACGTGGCACCCCAAAACGACCGCCGCCGCGCACCGCCCTCCCCTTGACCGTGCGCTTCCTCCACGCCCTTGAGCTGCTCCTGGCGCTGCATGGTGGCCACGGCCATGGCGGCGCGGGCCCTGTTGCGGGCGATGACGCGCAGGCGCAGGTGGTGCAGGGGCAGGGGCAGCACCGCGGCTAGGACGAAGATGACCAGCGCAGGGATCCACACCTTGGCCGCAACTTGGCCCTGGGCGGGGGAGAGCGGCGCAACGACGCTCAGCAAGGCTGGCAAGGATACAAGCGCTTTCCAGCCTGTAAAGCACTGTAAGACCCCGGTAAGCAGCTCAGCGGGGCACGACAGGAATCCTCACCCTGGCCTGCCAGCCGCCGTAGCACCACAGGGTAGGGTCGGGCTGCCAGTGCTTGTAGTTGTCATGGACCTGTATGTGGTCCAGCTCGCGCGGCCAGGCCGCCGCCCTGATGGGTTCCGGGTCGTTCCCACGGCTGCGCCGCACTCCCTCTATTGCTGCGCATATGGACATTACGTCCTCGGGGTCCACCTTGTCCTGCGTGTTGATGAACACGTCACTGACGGTCTTCTTCTTCTCGTAGTCGACCTGCAATCGGTATACCCAGGTGCGTTACACGTCACGGCATCAATTGTCGCCATAATACACGCCTTCACCACGGGACGCAACACGCTCATTGCCGGTGGCCATACCGTAAAACCCTGAAACTGCACAGCGTGAAGCCCAGGGAGGGCAGCAGGTCGTTAGGGTGCGGAGTGTTGCTGATGCAAACGCTTCTGAACGCCCCACCAAGGTCAGGGAGCAGCATACCCCTGCCTGGCATCAAGCAGCGGAGACGCTGAATGCAAGAATGGGGAGGCGAGGGAGTTCCTCTGGAGCCTAAGGCGAAGGAGTATCCGTCGAGCCCCTTTGGCGGGTTTTGGTCAGGCCCATTCTATTCATCAGCACCCCCCACTGGCACGAAGGGACCCAAGACCCGAGGCGTGGTACTACCCCACCCGGCGTCCCTCCACCCACCTGGTGGAAGTCCATGTGGCGGCGGGCCACGCGGTCCACGATGAGCGCCCACGGCCCGTCCCCCGCGTCCTGCCCTACCCACACCTTGAGCGGCGTGCCCCGGATCTGTGGAGGACAAGACAGGCAGCTCAAAACCCTGCCAAGTTCCAGCCCTCCAGCCGAGGGAGTTGCGCTTGCACTGGCTCGCGACTTGCACACTGGTACAAGCCACGTGCTCCTACGCCGCGTAGCCCTCCACCCACCCTCAGCACCCGGTAGTCGGCGGCTTTGTCGTAGGTCCAGCCGTCCAGCCCAGAGCAGCCCGTAAAGTCCAGGGTTTTCCCCCGGCCGAACCAGTCGGCCTTCTTCACCGCCGCCAGCCACTCCTCGGGCACGCGGCCCCGCAGCCCCGTGTTGTTGTGCAGCAGCAGGTCCATGTCGTCCAGCAGCGAGGACCAGGACGGCGGCAGCGGGCCCGTCAGCGCGTTGGCTGCGAGGGAGAAGCAGCACGACGCAAAGAAGGGTAAGACAGGCTTTGGCCACGCGAGCCATGGCGTCTCAGACAACTGTGTTGACCGACCTTTCAAGCCACAGTTACGTGTACACCCATGCACTGTCCCGTGCCCACCTGAAAGGTCGATGCGGACTGCCGTGGCCAGCAGGTTCAGCCACGCGTTGGAGGGGGTGGGGAGCGGTTCAAGGGGGGCGGGCGGCAGGGCCCCGAACAGCTTGTTCCCGCTGAGGTCCAGCACCAGGGTGGCGCTGAAGGCGTCGGCCGGCAGGGCTTGCAGCGACGCAGTCAAGTTGGCGTCCAGCATGTTGTTGGAGAGATCGACGTACAGCACGGGGCTGGTGATGGCCGGGATGGAGCCCGTGAGCATGTTACCTGCAAACCACAGGACCGCCGTACAATCCGAGCGCGTGAGTCTCTGACCATAATACGGCCTCAGCAGAACTGGCTGACGCACGTGTACGGTGTGCGGTGGGTGCACTAGAAGGGGCCCAGCGGCCATTGCTGCAACAGCCCGCAGCTGACACGCTGGCCCAGGCACAGCGCACCCCATGCCTAAACACACTCTGCAAGGGCCGCCCCGCCCAGCTCTGCCCCCTCCCCCGGCCTCCATCCAACCAACAGTCATTTACAGAGGTTGTGCGGTGCCCGCAGAAAGTCAGCAAGGCTGCGCACATACCCTAAGCCCCCAGCCCCCCCACGCACCCGCCAGGTCCAGCATGCCTAGGTTCTCCACCGGCAGGCGGGGCGTGGCGGCGCTGTCCAGGGGGTCCTCGAAGGCGCCGAACAGTCCAGGCACAATGTCGTGGGCGGCACTCGGCTGGTCGGCCAGGCCGCGCAGCGTCACGCTGGACAGCGCGAAGCGGTCCTGGGAAAGCGGTGAGGCCGGAGGGAGGCGATGGCACGTGTGTTGCGCCCGCAGGGACCAGTCTCGTGTAGCCACGCACCAACCCATGACACGTGTTGTCATGCCCATGCGGCAGCAGTTAAGCACGAGGTACAACGTGCAGGTGGTTGCATGGCCCCTTGCGAAACCGGCGACACGCCATGCACGTCAAGCTGCAAGGATACGGTAGTAGGAAGCGTCAGCTTGTCAATGGGCAATGTCCGCTTGCTTGCCAGGCGGGCTGCATGTTGCTCCCGCATCTCCCTCACCTTGCCCGCCATGCACCCGCCGGCCAGCACGTCGTCGGGCAGCAGGGCGCGCTGCCCCCACGTGACGTTGGAGTTGGCCCGTATGGCCCCGTACAGGTTGAGGTCCGGTACACTCTTTGTCACCGCAACACAAGTGGGGTTAATGGTGAGGTTGGCTAGCGGGTCAGCGGCCGTCGCTGGCACGCTGTTGGCCTGGTAGCTGGTGCCCCACCTCCTGCTGAACCTGTTCAGCACGCCAGAGATCAGCGTCTCGTTGGACAAACGCCTGGGCAGAAACACATTGCCGTCCGACACCGAAGCGGCATTCAAAGCTGCAGTGCTCGCGTTTGGCGTCCCTGTGTTGGGGCGCCACAGAAAGTCGAGTTTGGACGACGGCCATGCAGTGTGGCTCCCACACGCCTGGCCAGCAGCGCCCACGGTGGCATTGAAAGCCATGTACCGCGGCTCCTCGAGGGAGCCCTGCTTGGAGTGCCACGTGGCCAGGGCTGCGGGGCAGCTGCTGGCGGCCTGCTGCCGCACCTCCTCCATCCACACGAAGGGCAGCAGCGGGCAGCTGCTCCGCCGCACGGCATCCTGCCAGGCGTCCAGCCAGTTGAACAGCAGGGGGGCCACGTAGCTCCGGAAGCAGGTCAGGGAGGACGCCTCCGAGAAGGGAAGGGGCTGGCCGGGGAACCTGTTGCCCAGGACGGCGGACACGGCGCCCCCCGCAGCCAGCAGCTGCCCACAGTCGCCCGAGGGCGGGAAGGAGGAGGTTGCGCTGGCCACCGCGCCGCAGTACCCTGTAAGGCATGGTGGACGTGCCAGGGCGTAACAATGCCGCGCCGGTTCGTGATTACCGGTTTGCCAAAGGCATGCATATTATACGGCCAACTTCCCCACCTGCTCTTGTTGCAGCACACCCAAAGACCGTTCCCACCGCGTAGAGACATTCGCCTCACGCGGTAACCCACCAGCTTCGTTGAACTGTGGGTAGCAGACGACGCCGACGGACTCCTGCATGCACAGCACACGGCTCGTAACGTTGTAACATGTCTGTTGTACCGTGAAAGCGCTGGCAACAGATGGGGCTGCCTTGCGCACGCACCTGCGGGATGCAGGCTCCCTCGGCGATACTGTAGGCGAAGCAGCCCTCCGGCCCCTGCCCCGCAGAGCAGTTGAGACCCGCGAGGGCGGACTGCGTGGGCTCAAAGCCGAAGGGTGCGTCGCTGAACGCCAGGCCGCCGCCGGTGTAGCCCAGCCTCCTGCACACGGCGGCGGCGTGCGTGTCCCCGAAGCCGTCGTCTGGGGAGGCAGGAGGGAGGCAGGAGGGAGGCAGGAGGGAGGCAGGAGGGAGGCAGGAGGGAGGCAGGAGGGAGGCAGGGAAGGAACGCATGTTACGTTCAGGAGGACTGCACCCAGGTGTAGAGTGTCGTCCGTCCAATCGGTTTGCACAACACGTCACGGTTTAGAGTTCCTCGAGTACAGCTCACAGGAGGCGCACAGCGTACCTGTCAAGTTATCGTCGAGGCCCGAGCACAGGCACTGTTTTGGCGCTCATGAGCACAGGTCGTCATGCCGCCGTCAACTCACCGCAGATTGAGGATTGAATTGTGCCGTTCCGCCTAATGACTGGGCGGCCTCCAAACACGCCGCCGTCATTCAAGTTCCTCAGGTTGTCCAGCGAGATGCTGACGTTCAGTAGGCTGCCGATGGTGGCGGACACTGGAGCCCCGGATGAAGGGGCGGGGGGCGGAGGGGAAGAGGCGGCGTTGGTAACCGGACCGGCCACCAGCTCGGCGCCAGCCACCCTGAACAGCAGCCTGCGCTCCTCGCCGTAGGGCTGGCCCCAGCCGCCGATGCTTGAAGCCGATCCGTCACAGGCAATAAGTAGTGTTTGCGCGAGCTGCTGCGCTGACCTGGTCCAGCTGGGGTCATTCGAGACCAGCTGGTCGTTCCCGTAGGAGTTCACCACCAAGGTAGCGCAGTTCAAGGCAATACCAGCTTGCACAGCGTGTGCAAGATGGCTTTGTAGGCCGTGTACCGATGTGCACCGTTCGGAACTACCGTTGGCTGAAACGCCCGCTGTGCTGTTTGCGATGTAACTGAACAACTGCTCAAGACTTCGACAACTGTCATCGCTGCGAAGGATATCCTTTGCTCTTGAGCTTTTCAAGAAGGATGCAATCCAGTCTGCTGGCATCTGTTGTGCAGCGACCGATGGGAGCCACCCCCTGCTCAATTGCAGTGGCCGACCGTGGTCGAGGCAGGCACTAAGCAGGCCACTCATGTGTGCGTGTAGGTCACAAAGCATCACAACGCCTACCAATAAAAGACACGAACAAGAGCGGCGACGTATGGCGCCTAGTGAACCGCTTGCCTTTGTGAAGCGAGCCATGGCTATTATGCCAACGTAGCTGATCATACTACTCGAGACTTAGTGCCGTGTGCTAACACTTCAGGTGGGCCTGAAAATCCACAACCGTACGTGTGCGTTCGCTTGTACGACGCGAGCGTAAAATTGTGGGCCCAACGTCTTACAATCTCCGAGCTTTGAGCGTTTCTGCGGAAGATGCAAACAGAATCCTGGCTATCTAGTAAGATTTGGTTAGTATGGACACTGTTGGGTTAGTCCGGCGAGCTGTGTGGCACAGCTCCGACCGATTGCTCTAAGAAAGTACTACATGTACATACTAAGCTATTACTTCGCAGTATCCCAGTTGCCAATAGACTCATTACAGCAAGCATGCACTCGCAGCCGGCCGTGCGGACTCAGTCGTTCCAGAGCCCCACCGTTCAAGTCCCTGGCGCCTTCGTGCCTCGAAGGCATCTTGTTAGGCGGTGACACGCGTACATCCCAAGGACACATGGACGCGATTGCTGGAATGCCCTAGATAGGAGACCCTGCAACGTGCAGGGTGCCACATTGGCACGCTGTGGGCTCGTCTAGGTTCCTGAAAGTCGTCGGACCCTGGCCCACCGAAGGTGGCGCGAGCATATAGGCCCCTGTGCCCTAGCTGCCCTGCTTTTGGTTATCCCAACGCACTAATTCCGCTTGTCCTCGACGTCCATACCTCAGGGTGAACCAGGGGGGGAGGGGGCGCAGGGTGTTACCGCCGCCTGGGCCGCTTGTCGTGCGGCTGGGGCCCACCGGGGGCCGCCGGAAGCCCCTGGGGCTTGGCGATATGCCCCGAGCTCGCAACCCTCACAGACCCCGCTGCACCCCGCTGCACGCCCTCCTCACCGCCAGCCTCGTTGCCAGCAGCAGCACGCTGCACCAGGCCTGCCGCCCCGCGGCCCCCTGGCCCCGCTGCTGCCGGCGGGGTGCTGGCGCCCTGGCTCCCCGCTGTGCCGCTGGGCAGCAGCACCATGGGGAGGCCGCGCCGAGGGGGGGCAGCGGCTGCCGGCCTAGGGGTGGCTGCGCCCCCGGACTCCGCCAATGCCGCGGCAGCCGGTCCCCCCTTCCCTCCGGCTGAGCTTCCCGCTGCACTGCGCCGGTTGAATGTGGCCCGAGCGGTGCTTGGCAGGCTGCCTGCCTGCTGGCCCCCCTTGGCCGGCTGCCGCCCTGCATGCGTCTCCGCCACGCCAGCAGCAGCTGCGGGTGCTCCAGTGTGCCTGCCGCCCGCACTAGGAGGTGCACGCCGTGTTGCATCCGCCACCGGGGCTGCCTGCTGGGGCTGCGCGAAGGCACGCACGGCCTGCTCGTACGACCGCAGTGGCTGCGGGTCCAGGGCGCGGGAGGCGCCGCCGCGGGCCACGTGGCCCTCCGGCCGCACCGCACGACCCTGCAACAAATGAAGAACATTTTCAGCATAGCCGTACCCCCAGGGCTTCTTACACCCCTATTCCCTGCAGTGGCCAAGCATGTGCTGCGCTTCACTACTTGTACCCTTGCCATGCATGCCCGTGTTGAGTGGCGTTTCCAGCAGCAAGCCCCACCAGACAAAGGCTCACACCACACGGCGGACCTCGTACCTGCTTCCCGGCCGCCTGCGCCGCCGCCCGGGCCTGCAGCTGCCCCAGCGCCTCCTGCAGCCGCCGCGCCACCGCAGCAGCGCCGCCGCGACCGCCAGAGGCCTCCGCCGCCCCCGGGCCCAGGTCCGCCCCGCTTGGGCCCACGACCGCCTGCGCCGCCCCGCCCGCTCCACCATCTGCATGCGCGGCGTTCTCGTTCCCGGCCCCCGCAGCCCCCTTTGCCGTGCCGCCCGGCGCCCGGAACCTGGCCACAAAGTCCGACAGCACCTGCAGCGCGCTGTCGGGACCGGGCTCGCTCGCTGCCGCAGCCCCGGCATGCTTGTCGGCCCTACTCCCGGCGCTTCCCTTGCCGCCCCTTGGCGCCGCCAGGGCGTCAACAGCCCAGGGGTCGCGCAGCGCACCCTGCGCGGTCGGGGGCGAGCAATAGCGCGGTCAGGGGCGAGCATAGCGCGGTGCTTTGAAGAGCAACAAGATTCCTGTTATATGCACTCATAGGGAGGCACCTTAAACGTGTGGCTTTAAAGCTACAGAGCTACATAGCATGACACCGTGAGGCATTGGCACGTGTAGGCCCACCTGCATCTGTGGCAGTAGGGCGGACAGTGCGCAGGGTGTGGGCGTCATGTGGCGCAGCAGCAGCAGCGCAGCGGCAGCAGCGCTGGCCCCCTCCTCCGCAACATCCGTCGGCACGTTGGCTTCCGCGCTACCCTCGCTCCGCCCACCGCCGTCGCCCGCCGTACCGCCTCCCGCCCCCGCCCCGGCCCCCACCCCCGCCCCCGGCCCCGCGACCCACAGCGCCTGCACCGCCTGCACGGCGGGCAGCACGAAGTCGTCGCAGCGGAGGTCGTCCGGGCCCAGCAGCGCGACAGACCCGGGGACCCCACCACCGCTGTCCACGGGGTCGGCCGCTGCGGGCCCTGGCCCCGGCCCCAGCAGCACGGCCTCCACTAGGCGGCAGCGGTGACGCACGGGGCAGTTGTGCAGCAGACCCAGGACGACGGCGGCGCGGCGGCCCGGCCCTGCCCCGCCCCCTGTGGATGCGGCGGTCAGGGGGGCGACCGCCGCCCAGCATGCCTCAACCGTGCGAGGGGCCGCACCCATGCGGCCGAGGAGTGCCAACACCGGCAGCGCGACCTGGGCACGCAGGAACAGCAAGGGTTTATCATGTACGGGGTTTGAATGACTAGCGGTGCGCCTACTATTCCCCTTAGCCTAGGCTTCGCAACCTTATGCATAGGTCCTGGGCGCCGCTCCCCCCGAGCCCCAGCCGCCCGCCGATTCCGCATTGCATCTCTGCTGCCCAGTCTGTCCCCACTAACGCCCCGCCCCCCGCTCCTTTTTGCCCACCCGGCAACCCCCCCTGCCCTGCACCGCCCCCCTTGCCAGTCAGCATGCACAGACTGCCCCCAGGGGTCAGTAACGTCGGGGATGGGAGCGCGCTAGGGTCGGGTCCTGTGCCGGCTTGCACCCGTCGCGGGACCATAGGCACGAGGTCGCATTCAGCTGCTGGTTCAGCCTCAGCTCGCAGCCTCAGCTACAGCGGGCTGGTCTGGGTTGGGTCGTGTTTCGCAGCCCGCCTTTTGGCCCGCGTGGCCTTTCAGCTCGCAGCCAGCACCGCGTTTACTGGGACTCCCAGGTACCTTTCTGTTGTTTTGGCTTCGGCTTGTCAACCCACTTTCCCTTCGCGTGCAGGCACCAACGTTTCCGCGATTCCCTGACGCCTTACACGGTTTCTCACGTTTCACGCGTACCCCCCAGCCCCAGCCGCCGCACCTGCTCCCGCAGGGCCTCAGGCGCCAGCAGGCACGCGGCCATCGCCCGCAGCGTGGAGGGCGACCACTGCAGCCGCCCCGACGCCAGCAGCAGGCACAGGCTGCGCACCAGGCCGGGGAGCACGGCGGCCGAGCGCTCCCGCTGGGCCTCCCCGGCTGGCCGGCCGCCCCCCGGCCCCTCGTCTGCGCGCTGCCGCAGCAGGGGCTCCACCGCTGCCAGCACGGCGCCCTCCAGCCGCCCCAGCAGCGGCCGGTGGCGGTTGGGGTCCGCCAGCACCATGCGGCTCGCCACGCCCGCAGCCTCGCACACCAGCGGGGCAGGCGGGAGGGCGGTAGCTGACGACGGGCTCGCGCTCCCTCCCTGTTGCCCGTTCCCCGCATCCCATGCCTCGCACGGAGTCTCGGCCCCAGTCGGCTGCTGCTGCATGGCGGCCCCCAGCAGCCCCGCCACCAGGGCACCGTGGCGCTCGGCCAGGCGCCCCGACAGCGCCAGCAGCGAGCCCAGGGCGCGCAGGGCCAGCACACGCACACGCACGTGGTACGGTCCACAGCTGTGTGCGTCCTGGCCCTCGCCTTGGCCTCCTCGCTGTGCTCCCTGCCGCCTCAGCGGCCCCATCAGCCCCAGCACCACCGGCAGGTGGCTGGCGGGCGCTGCCGCCGCTAGCAGCTCCTCCGTCAGCCGCTGCGCCGCCGCAGCCGCACCCTGCGCCTCTTCCTCCGCCGTCATGTAGTTGCCGCCGCCACCGCCACCGCCACCGCCACCGCCGCTGCCGCCGCCGCCGTCGCCGCCGCCGCAGCCCCCTGTCTGCGCAACGGTGCGTGTGCTGCGGCCGGTCTCACCCTTGGCGGTTCCGGCAGCTGCCCCCCCGCCCAGCTGGACCGCCGGTGGCAAATCCTGCCCGGACGCGGCCACGGCTGCCCCGCTGCCGCTGCCGCTGGCGTGGCGCCGGCCGCTGTCCGCTGGGGGGCGCTGCAGGCGCCGCAGCAGGTCCGTCCGCTGGTGCTCAAACAGGCGGACCATGTGCTGCAGCAGCAGCAGGTAGCAGCACACGGGGTCGGCGTGGCCCTGGGCCGGGGGCGTAGACCTGGTGGAGGCCGCGGGCTGCGGGGAGCACCGCGGGCCCGGCACCTGGCTCTCCCGCTCCGGTACTGGAGGGCGGCCCTGGTGGTGCTGCTGGCGGTGGCCGTGGCGCTGCAGCTGGGACCGCAGCGCCCGCAGGTGGCGGTGCATGACGGGCCCGCTGCCGGGGCATCTGGACATGGCCTGCGCACGGGACCACATGGTCTTGAGTTCCGTAGGTTGGACCCTGTGCAACTCGCTTTTGCGCGCGCTGAGCAGGTAGCAAGTCTTGACAGGCTGCACATCACTGGCACAGCGCCTGCACTGCCGTAAACCTGTACGTTATCGAAGTGTGAGCGACAGCCTGCTGGCAAAATGGCCACCGCACCAGCCGTTAAACGCACACTTGCCTTTCCCCACCCCACCCCGCCCCGGCCCCCCACCCTCCACCCTCTCCCCTCGCGCCCCCCGCCCACCTCTTACCCACCCCGCCCACCTCGTAAGCCGCGTCCACTGCCGCCAGGCCCCCGTGCCGCTGCAGCGCCGGCGACGCGCGGTCCAGGTACGACAGCAGCAGGCGGCAGGCGGCGCCGGAATCGGGGGCGGCGGAGGGGCCGGTCAGCGCCAGGCGGGGAGCGAAGTCGCCCCCCCTGGCGCCCGCTGGGGGGCCGGCTTCCGGCCCTGCCTGCGGCCCCGCCTGCGGCCCCCAGCCACCGGGCCCCGGAAGCGCCGCCACCAGCAGCCGCAGCCCCAGGCACAGGGCACCGCGGGCACTGCCGCGCACTGCGGCAGCGCTGGGCGTCGGGGGCTCGGCGTGGGGAGCGTGCTGGGCCACTTCAGCGCCCGGCGTCGCGCCTGCCCTTGCTGACCCTGCTGCGGCCGCGGGCTCCGTGGCCGGCCGCTCCGTCAGGTGCTGTGCGGCGCGCATGCACAGCGACAGCGCGTCTAGCACCACCGCCACCTCGCAGCACGCGCCACCGCCAGCCGTGCCGTCGCCCACGCCTCCGCCCGTAGGGCCGAGGGCCGCCGCTGCCAAGTCGGCAGCGGCAGGCGCCTGGTGGGCACGGCTGTGGGCCGTGCCTCGTACCGCAACACCCTTGCCTGGCTGCTGGGCCCGGCTGCCCGGCCCCGGCTCCGCGTGCTGCTGGCCGCCTGCTGACGGTGGTCTTTCTGGCGGTGCATAGCGCTGTAGGCAGAGGAGGACTGCGGGGAGCCCAGGGGCGCATGCAAGCAGCGTAGGGTGCACATGTAAGCTTACCCTTGCACAATGCTCGGACACAGTCCACGGTGTTGCGCTGGCAGCATCATAGGCAAGGCCCTCGCGGTGGCAGGAACACGAAAGGGCATCTGTCCCCTCATGTATTCAGACCACGTCCAGTGCTCTCCCCTCACCTCGGAAGGCACCGCCCAGACGTCTCAAGCGGGTCGCCAGCCCAAGGAGGCCCTCCGGATTCTCTGCAAGCCCCTTGGACGGGTCCCCATGCTGCTGCTGGTCTCTCAGCGCCGTCCCCTCCGCTTCCTCCCCGTCCTCCACCTCCTCCTCCTCCCTCTCCGCCAGTACGGCACACAGCTCCTGGAACGCCCGCCGCCACAGCACACCGTGCAGCGCCGTGCCGCCCAGCGCCGCACCTGCAGCCGCCAGCGCCGCCTCGTGCCCCTCCCCCTCCCCGTCCCCCTGCGCGCCACCGCCCCACCCTGCGTCGTCCACAGGCTGCCCAGCGGGCGTGCCGGGCCATGGCGCATGTGGGGTCAGTGCCGCCAGCACAGTGTCGTACACGGACTGCACGGCGCGGGGGCAGGGCGCGGAGCCGTGCTCCCCGGGGGGCAGCGCCACGCCCTCCGCCAGGCGCCGCCGTGTCGCAGGGCTGAGGCTGGGCGGCAGCGGCACGCCAGCAGCAGCCGCGCGGCTGATCGCGGCTGCCCACTGCTTGCTGTGCTTTGGCGGCGGCGGCAGCAAGAGGCGCAGGAAGGCGGCGGGGGGCAGCGCGGTGGCAATGCCGTACACCGCTTGCTGCAGCAGCTGCGTGCGCCGGGACACGGGTGCATAATGGGACTTTCACACAAGACGCAGGCATGCCGTCAGTGACTCCGCCGCATGAGCAGCTGCGGCTATCTCACGTCTATGCCAACATGCACAACATACGCAAAGGCTACATCCCACCTCGGCGGTTGGTGGATCTGCGTACAGTGGGGAGCCGTGCGGCGCCTCCAGCAGCGCGCACACCTCGCCCAGGCAGCACCGGGCGGCGGCCTCGGCCGCCTCCCGCTGCGCCGCCGCGAGGGGGGCACAGCTGCCGGACGCGCTCGTGGCCCGCAGCCCCGCGCTGCCTGGCTTCCCGCGGGCGTCCTGCTCCTGCGGCGCCGACCCCGCCCCCAGCAGCTCCAGCAGCAGCTGCAGTGCCCGCCACCGCACCGCCCGCACGCGGTCCAGCAGCCTGGGAGCAGGGAGGAGGGAGACAGTGCAGGTGGGGTCGGGAGCAAGTGGAGGCGGGGTTGGCTGCGCACCTGGAACTTGCACATGGGCCCACTCCTGCGCTTCCACGTTCAACAAGTCAAGGATGCTGGACAAGACCGTGGTGGGGATACCGGGGCGTGACGCTGGCCACGAACGGGCTGTTTGCAGGCACGCACGGCGCCCCTGGCCGTGGCCGCCTCGACCAGCCGCGCCGCCTGCGCGCCAGCCCACCTTGTCCGCAGCACCGGCAGCACCAGTGAGGCCAGCAGCCCCCGAGCCACACCAGGCGTGAGCTGCCCGCCGCACGGGAGGTGGGCTTCCTCGTGCCCGCCCGCCGCCTTTCCGGCTGGCGCCGCCTCGCGGGCCATCAGCGCCACCAGGCACGGCATGCAGGCGGCCACGGCGGCCAGGGCGCGGGTCCGCGTGTGGGAGTCGCCGTCGGAGCAGCCTGGGCAGCGGCGGAGCAGGCATGACGGTTACTCGCTCGCCAACATGGCCTACCATTGCTCGCATCCCCTGCGATTGAGGTCAAGCGTATTCATGCTGTTGCCATGTGTTGAGGACTTGCCGCTCCCTTGAGGCCCCATGGCGCACCTTCCGCTAGCACCGCAAGCCCTATGGCAAGGCAGCCCCCCTGGGCGCTGCTGGTTGGGGCACCATCCACGCCGTCAGCGCTCCCCCCCGCCCCCGCCGCCTGGCCCTGCTGGCCCTCTCCCTCCCCCGCCGCCCCCGCCACCGCCGCCAGGTCCACCAGCGCCTTGCGGCCGGCCGCCGGCACAGCGCCGTAGTGAGGCAGCAGGACCTGCAGGGGCAGGGAACAGCACAGCATAGCCCAGGGCCCCTTGTGTGTTGCTCGTGTGAAAGTAAGGGTCTAACACAGGCAACACTGAGCAACACAAGCGGTTGCTCAATCGCTGCACCTTCCACCCTTGCATATGCTTGCCATACGTCCTTATAATACAGGGAGTAAGCAGGAGGGCGAGTCCTGCGCATGGCAGCCGGCAGTCACACACGCGGGCACACCGTTACCTTTATTCAGCATCCGCGTATCTGTAGCGGCCTCCTCCTAGCTCCCTTTCCCACAACGGCTGCCTTTTTGCCACAATCAACCCCCACAGAGCGCACGCACCTGCAGCACCGCTGCCGCCACGGCCGGCGCCCGCAGCTCCTCCGCAGCCCCGCACGCCCCCTGCAGCGACACGTGTGCCAGCACGCCGCAGCCCCGCACCGCTGCACCCTCAGCGGAGCCCTCCGCTGCTGCCGCCGGGCCCCGCACGCGCCCCCCCTGCCCTGCCGCCGCTGACCCGCTCCTGCTCCGCTTCATCCCAGCAGCTCTGTGCTTGGTGCCAGTGCCTGCCTCAGCGCCCGCCGCACCTCCCGCGCCCTGGGCCCGCCCCTCCCCCGCCACCTCCCGCTCCGCCACCCGCAGCACGCGCTGCAGCACCGCTGCCCCCAGCGGCCCCCCGCCCGGGTCCCTGTCGAACGCCAGCAGCAGCGCCTCCACCAACACAGCAGTCACGTTGGAGGAGGAGGATGCAGCTGCAGACGGCGCGGGCCCTGCCGCCGCGGCAGCCGCAGCACCGCCCTTGCCTCCAGCCCCGGGCGGCACTGATGCAGCAGCTGCCTGCGCCAGGTCAGCCAGCAGCGCCTCGAAGGAGAGGCAGCAGGGGGCGCCAGGAAGGTAGGGCGGGCCTACCGGGGACAGTTCGGCGCCATCAGCGTGTGCGGGTATGTCGGAGCAGGCGTGGCGGCACGGCAGCTCCCGCCGCTGCAGGCTGAGGCCGCCGTGGGAGGCCACGCTGCACAGCAGGCCTGGAGTGGGGTGAGAAATGGGCGCAGTGGCCAACTCAAGTTGGGGTAATGTAATGACTTAGATTCCCAGCTAGTCTGGTAGCGTGTCGCTGCCAGAACCCAACTTGATGCGTCATGACCTGCCTCCCTGGACGGGGACACGGCACTGAGGAGTGCCTGCCTAGAGTGCACACCTGCCTAGAGTGCACACCTGCCAGGTGGCCGCGCATTGCCGCCACCGCTGCCCTCACTGCTGCTGGCGGCCTGGCGGGCAGGCGCGGCACCCAGGCCGCCAGCACGCCCGACAGCAGATGCGCCACGGCGCGCGCCTCGCGGGCGCTGCCGAAGGTCAGGCCCCGCCCCAGGCCGGCCAGCTGTCCTGCGCCTGGGCCCTCCCCGCCACCCGCCTGCTGCCCCACAAGGCTGTCCGGGTGCCACACAGCCCGGCCCACGTGCTCCGTGCAGGCCGCCGCCACCTGCAGCGCGCCAGCCCACGCCGCGTCGCCCAGCAGCGCGGCAAGCGGCCCTGCAGCGCCCGGCGGTGCCGCCTCCCCGCCGCCTGCCGCCCTGCGCGGCGCCGCTCGGGTCCTCGCCCTGCCTCTGCCACCAGCCGGTCCGCCCTGGCCCACGCCGTAAAGCCCCGTGCCCCGACCTGCCCCGCGCCCAATGCCACCGCTTCCATCTTCATCGCTGTCATGTTGCTCCTCCGCCTGGGGTCAAGCAGCCGGCCAGAGGCGCATGCTTGTACTGTAGTTTACCACATCCCACGCTGAGGTGCAGGACCTGGTGTTCAAATGCATGCCTAAGTGCATTCAAAGCGACCAGGGCCATGCCGTTTTGCCAGCAGCCTCTCGCCTCCCACCTGCTTACCCACGACACACGTACCGTCCCCACAATGCTGGCAGCTTGCAGACTGAGCCCGCTGTGAAGGCAGGCGGGGGACGGACAGGGAGGCCATGGTGGCCCTTGGCAGTACTGACCGTGTCACGTGTCCCGCCCAGGGCTCCTAGCAATAGGTGGGCGGCCAGGAAGGCGGTCAGCTTGGCGGCCTCGCGGGCGCACCGCCACACAGCAGGCCCGGCAGCAGGCTCGCGCTGCCCGCCAGGCACGTCGTCATCCCCTTGATCCGCCTTGTGTCCGGCCCCCTGCGCAGTGGAAGGTCACATGTGATGTGCACTACATACTCTAGTGGCATTGGGCGCTTACGCCCTGCCGCACTATGTAGCCCCGAGAGACGAATGGTACGGAGTTCCATCACCCACCTGGTCACTAGGGCTTCCAGGTGCTCGGTCTACACCGGCAGCCTCCGCCCCAGCTTGACTGAGCGCTTTATTAAGGTGAAGTCCAAGGCGTGACATGACTGCTGTTGCCACGGCCAACCGCTGTCCGGCGTCAGATGCAGGCACTGGCTTTGCCCGGCCCTCGCGCAACGAGAACCACAACGTGCATGCAGCATCTGCTGGAAAATTGTTGACAGCAATAAACGCCTCCATGCCTTGAGCACCGCTTGTGCACAGCCAGCCACGAAGGCGTTCGGCTGCTGTTGCTGCGTCCAAAGCTCCGGAAAGACGCCGCTGGGCATCCTCGAGAGACGCATCAGGATAGAACGTATCATAGTTTATGTGCTGTTCTGCCATGGTCAATGGATTTGGTGTGGGATGGTCCCGCTTCAGACTTGTATCTTTGCAAGGACGGGCGGCAGACGACGGCAGCTTCTGTCCGAGACCTAGAAACGCATCTCCTTTCTTGGTACGCTTTGATATTACACCAGGTGCTGATTGACTCTGCAAACATATGGCAGGTGCATGCATGCATGCATGGTTGCATGCGCAGGCATTTTCAGGCAGGACGTGCCAGGAGTCCTGGGTCCTGGGTCCTGGCCCAGGACCCAGGAGAGCCCCCTCCCCACCTTTCTCGTGCCATGGATTGCCTTGGAACATTCTGACAAGCAGTTCAAGCATACCTTCACAGGAAGTCTAAAGGGTTGTGATAGCACCAGCCGTTCATAGCTTCGGCTTTCACGCGCCCTTGGAGTACCAGTGGAGCTCACTGGATGTCTCGGTGGATGGTCAGCAGGGGTGGACAATCAAGGCGGGGTGGGCATTTGACTGAGGGAACCAGGTACGAGGCAGGATAAGGAGGCCCTGGGAGGCCCCGCTTTGCCGTCTGCGCTGAACGATGCACTCAGACATACCTTACCAGTACGCACAGTTGGTGATTTGGGTTGCATTGGTGGTAAAAGACGAGTGTTGTAGCCTAAACTTGTAGGTCGAGTGTAGCGCCAACCAGGGCTGGCATCATCCGCCAGTGCGTTACCTCGAACGAACCTGATCATTTTATGCCAGCCCTGGGCATGAGGGTGGTGGGGAGCCACGACAGGGGGCCTGCTTGTGTTCTGTGGATGCGTCTTGGCGAGAAGCTATGTAGGGGTGGGACCAGGCTGTGGTAGGAGAACTG
>VFQN01004497.1_pt1 | contig 18353 bp, 17 predicted proteins | sample 3512371 | NCBI WGS metagenome assembly VFQN01 (sample SAMN10412370, study PRJNA504923) | tailings metagenome | isolation source: Replicate 2 from Balatoc abandoned mine | place: Philippines: Itogon, Benguet | collected 2017-08-28 | reverse complement strand
TCGTGGTCTCGACGCCGACGACGCGGCCGTTTTCGCGGCGGATGCCGATCACTTCACAATGCTGGATGATGTCGACGCCGCGCGCATCGGCCGCCCGCGCATAGCCCCAGGCGACGGCGTCGTGGCGCACCGTGCCGCCGCGAGGCTGCAACAGTCCGCCCTGGACCGGGAAGCGGCCATTGTCGAAATCCAGGTAGGGAAGCATCGCCCTGACCTGGCTCTTGTCGAGCAGTTCGGCGTCGACGCCGTGCATGCGCATCGCATTGCCGCGGCGCATGTAGGCCGCGTACTGGCTGTCGTTGTGGCAGAGGTTGATGACGCCGCGCTGCGACACCATCGCATTGTAGTTCAGGTCCCGCTCCAGCCCTTCCCACAGCTTGAGCGACAGCTCGTAGAACGGGTTGTTGCCCGGCAGCAGATAGTTCGAGCGGATGATAGTGGTGTTGCGGCCGACATTGCCGGAGCCGACATGTCCCTTCTCCAGCACCGCGACATTGGTGATGCCGTGTTCCTTGGCGAGGTAGTGGGCGGTGGCGAGACCGTGCCCGCCGCCCCCGACGATGATGATGTCGTAATGCGGCTTCGGCTCCGAAAAGCGCCAGGCGGACGTCCAGCCCGTGTTCCGTCGCAGGCCGTTGAGGAGGATCGAAAGGGCGGAGTAACGCATTACACTGGTTCCGCGATCGTATCGTGCCGGTCGGTATGCATGTGGCGATCTGTGCCTGCGACATTCATTGGTGCCTCGAGTCAAACAGGCACCAGACGGCCAGCAGTGGCCCGTCGGACGGCGCCTCCATCGAATGGAGGATATTCGGTTCGTTGTAGAGCGAGCCGCCCACGCCGGGCGTGAACCATCCGCTCTCGCCATGGCGGAAGCGGCCGTCGGTCAGGAACAGATAGATCTCCTCCGGCGAATGGCGGTGGTCCGGATAGCGCATGCCCGGCGGGACCAGCGACAGGCCGACCCAGACGTCCTTCCGGTCCTCGATGCCATTGGGTCCTACGACCATCGCGTTCGCAATCGCGCCGGGCCCCGACAGGTCCGCCTCCACCTCGGAGCCGCCGCGCGCCCGCCAGAGCAGGGACGGGTCGAGTTGCCGCAACCTGTCCGCCAGTTCCGCCACCGCGCCTCCGGCCTCGCGTGCCGGCCCGAACGCGCCTTCGAGAAAAGCGGTCGCGGGAACACGCGCAGGCGCGGGCGCCGACGACTCGACCGGATGCCGCAGCCTGTCGAACACCCGCTCCAGGCAGGCCTTCGTCTCCTTGCTGGGAGACGCCTCGTCGAAGCCGCGTTTCACGGCGTCGAGAAATGCCTGCAGCGGCTGCGGTCTCGGTTGGATGGCCATGTCTGGAATTCCTTCTTCACGCCTCGATCATCACCGAGTGGCCCGGCGATACCTCGCGGTAGAGGCGCACCGGCGGCACGTAGTCTGCGGGTCGGATCGGGCTGCGGATCTCGTTATTGGCGACGACGCGCTTGATCAGGCGACGCGCCGGATCGGGCACCGGAACGGCTTCGAGCAGGCGCTTCGTGTAGGGATGCTGCGGGTTGCCGAAGATCGCGGAGCGCGGGCCGATCTCGACGATCTCGCCGAGATACATCACCGCCACGCGATGGCTCACACGCTCGACCACGGCCATGTCATGCGAGATGAACAGGTAGGCGAGCCCCATCTGCGCCTGCAGTTCCAGCATCAGGTTGATCACCTGCGCCTTGACCGAGACGTCGAGCGCGGAAACCGCCTCGTCGGCGACGATGGCCCGGGCGTGACGGCGAGGGCGCGCGCGATGCAGATGCGCTGGCTCTGGCCGCCGGAAAACTCGTGCGGGAAGCGGCCGGCCATGTCTGGTTCCAGCCCGACCTGCTTCAACAGGAGCCGGACCCGCTCCCCCGCCTCGCCGCGGCCGGCCAGGCCGTTGATCGCCAGGGGCTGCGCGATCGACGCGCCGACCGTCATGCGGGGGTTCAGGCTCGCGAATGGATCCTGGAAGACCATCTGCATGTGCCGGCGCTGCTCGCGCAGTTCCGACGGCTGGAGCTGCAATATCTCCCTGCCCTGCAGCCTGACCGAGCCGGACGTAGGCTCGGTCAGGCGAAGGACGGAGCGGCCGGTCGTCGACTTGCCGCAACCGGATTCGCCCACCAGCGCCAGCGTCTCGCCAGCGTTCAGCCGGAACGAGACGTTCTCGACGGCATGCACCCGGCCACGGACCTTGCCCAGGATGCCCGAGCGGATCTCGAAGCGGGTGGTCAGGCCGGACACGTCGAGGAGAGCTTGTTCGCTGTGGCTGACGGTATCCGGTGTCTCGGCGGGCTGGTCGGAGAGACCCGTGGCGCGGTCGACGACGGGAAAGCGCAACGGCCGCGAGAACCCGGTCATGGAGCCAAGCTTGGGCACGGCAGACAGGAGCGCGCGCGTATAGGGATGGGCCGCGCTGCGGAAGATCGCCTCCGTGGCGTCCGCCTCGACCATCCGGCCGTCGTACATGACGACCGTCCGGTCCGCGATCTCCGCGACGACCCCCATATCGTGCGTGATGAACAGGACGGACATCCCCTCCTCGTCCTGGAGTTCCTTCAGGAGCGCCAGGATCTGGGCCTGGATCGTGACGTCCAGCGCCGTCGTGGGTTCGTCCGCGATGAGCATCTTCGGCCGGCAGGCAAGCGCCATGGCGATCATCACCCGCTGGCGCATGCCACCGGAGAACTGATGCGGGTATTCGTTGAACCGGGACCTCGCGGCGGGAATGCGCACCCTCTCCAGCAGCCGCAGCGCCTCGGCATGCGCTTCGCCTCCCGAAAACCGGCGGTGGGAGACCAAGGCCTCCGCGACCTGGGCGCCAATGGTGTGGACCGGGTTCAGGCTCGTCATCGGCTCCTGGAAGATCATGGCGACGTCGTTGCCACGGACCCGCCGCAGCGCCCGCTCGGGCAGCGTCAGCAGTTCGGTCCCGTTCAGCCTGATGCTGCCCTCGACGCGGCTCGAGCCGGGCGGCGTCAGCCCCATCACCGACAGCGCGGTGACGCTCTTGCCCGACCCCGACTCTCCGACCAGTGCCACCGTCTCCTTCGCCGCCACGTCGAACGAAACGTCCCGCACGACGGTCCGCCATCCGGCATCGGTGCGAAAGGAGACGGAGAGCTTGTCGACGGATAGGATCGGCTGATCCATGACTTCCCTTTTTCCCGCGGGGGCGAAATGTCGACCTGCTGCCGGGTCAAAGGCGAGGTCTGTCCCCGCACACATCGTCAGCAAATCTCGCAATCCCGAGCCGCACGAGGCCCTCGGCGGCGACATTCAATCGATGGCCGGCTCAGCCGGAACGCCGGCGCCCCGCTCCGGGACGCCGGCAGATTTCAGCTCAGGCCCATGACCACTCGTGGACGTTCCAGGCGGCGTCGGTGACATACTGGTTGACCTTGACGCCCTGCAGCGCCTTCACGGTCATGTTTCCCTGGACCACGCCGAACTGCGGCGCGAAGGGCACTTCCTCGAGCAGGATCTCCTGCACCTTGGCGTAGGTGGCCTTGCGCTCCTCGACGTTCTCCTGCGTCACGCCGAGATCGAGGAGTTCGTCGACCTTGGGGTTCTTGTAGAGCGTGTAGTTCGCGCCGCTGCCGATGGCCTTGGAGTGACAGCGAGCGGAGTAGTCCGGGTCCATGCCGACCGTCGGTTCCCACGCCACCAGCAGCGTGTCGAACTGCGACTGGGTCGTATATTCGCCCCAGACGACCGAGCCCGGCATGTTCTTGATCTCCATGTCGACGCCGATCTGCTTCCAGTTCTGTTGGAACAGCTGCTGGCTCGCCTGGCGGGAGGGAACGCCGGCAGTGGTGGAGCACGTGAACTTCATCTTCACGCCATCCTTTTCGCGAATGCCGTGGGAGCCTATCCGCCAGCCGGCCTCGTCCAGCATCTTCGCCGCAAGCTGCGGGTTCGCCGTCTCTTCCTTCAGCGCGCTGTTGTACGCCCAGTGCGAAGGATGCAGGTAGGAGAGCGTGCGCGGCGTCGAGCCGAAATTGATGTCGTCGATCGACTTCTGCATCTCGCAGGCGATGTAGAGCGCCTTGCGCACCTTCGGGTCGACGAACTGCGGCTTCTCGGTGTTGAAATAGATGAACTGCACATAGGGCTGCGGGTTGAGCAGGAAGGTGCGGTCCTGCAGCGTCTTGGCTTCTTCCCAGCGATCGTAGGGAATACCGACCAAGCCGAAGTAGTCGATCTCGCCGGTCTTCATCTGGCCATAGGCGACCAGCTGGTCGGGCACGAACTTGTGGATGAACTGCTTAATCTTGGGCGCGCCGCGATGGTAGTTCGGGTTGGCCTCGTAGACCATATGGCTGCCGGCCGTGCGCGACTTGAGCAGATAGGCGCCGGTGCCGATCGGCTGCGAGTTGAAGCCCGACGTGTTCATATCGGCCTCGGTAGACAGCAGATGATGCGGCACAATGTGCATCGCCTGCCAGGCCCAGTAGAACGGAACGTAGGATTTCTTCAGCACGATCTCGACCGTGTGGTCGTCGACGATCTTCAGCGTGTCAATAAGGTCAAAGCCGCTGCGCATGCGCGCCGCCACCTTCGGATTGACGATCGACTGATAGGTGAACTCGACATCTTTGGCCGTGAAGGGTTGGCCATCGCTCCAGGTGACGCCCTGCTTGAGATTGATCTTCCAGGTCTTGCCGTCGGCCGAGATGTCGCCGTTCTCGCGGGTCGGCAGGCGAGCGACGAGGTTGGGCACGAACGCGCCCGTGTCGTCTACGTCCCATAGCGCGTCGAACACCAGCGCCTCGACGATCGTGTCGGTGCCGCCGTTGGCGTAGAGGAGCGGGTTGAACTGCACCGGCTCCTGCGTCGTCGCGAAGATGACGCGGTCGGGGTTGGATTGGGCGATTGCAGGCCTGTAGAGCCCGCCGACCGGCAGGATGAGGCCGCTGGCGGCGGCTCCCTTGATCAGCGTGCGGCGATTCACTGTGAGTTTAGTCGACATTTTGTTCTCCCTCTTTTTTGGACCGATGTTGAGCTTACGGATCTATCTTCAGCCGGGCGTCGAAGGCGTCTCGCAGGCCGTCACCGAGGAAATTGAAACTCATCACGGTGAGGGTGATCAGGACGCCCGGCAGGATCGCCAGGAACGGCACGGTGTCGAAGTAGCCCTGGGCGTTGGTGAGCATGTTGCCCCAGCTCGCCAGGGGCGGCTGGACGCCGTAGCCGAGAAAGCTGATGTAGGATTCCATCAGCACCGCCGTCGCGACCTTGAGCGTGGCGGCGACCAGGACCGGCGCGACGATGTTGGGCAGCAGCTCGACGATCATGATGCGCCAGTTCGAGGCGCCGAACCCGCGCGATGCTTGGACGAAATCCATCTCCTTGATGGTGGAGACCTGTGCCCTCACGATCCGCGAGACCTCCATCCACGAGGTCAGGCCGATGATCAGCGAGATCGACAGGATGGTCGGCGGCACGAAGGCCGCGATGACCAGCAGCAGGAACACCTGCGGAAAGCACAGCAGCGTGTCGACGAGCCGCATCAGCAGGTTGTCGACGGCGCCGCCGTAGTAGCCGGCGGCGAGCCCGACAAGCGTACCGGTGACCATCGTCGTCAACATTGCCACTATGCCGACGATAAGCGAGACCTGCCCGCCATAGAGCAGCCGGCTCAACGTATCGCGTCCGAGGTCGTCAGTTCCGAGTACGTATTCCCACGACGCGAATGGCGGAAGGAAGCGCCGGGACGTCTCGATCTCCAGCGGATCGTGAGGCGCGAGGAACTGCGCGAAGGCCGCCGAGAAGCAAAGCAGGAAGACAACCACCGCGCCGGCGACGGCCATGCGATGGCTGAGGAACCGACGCAGGATCATCCGGCCGTAGGAGCGGCTCTTCCGGCGTGGCGCGATCGCGATGTCGATCATCCCGCCCTCCCCTTCACGCCAGCTTCACGCGCGGATCGATCAGCGCGATGACGATGTCGGCGAGCAGGTTTCCGACGATGACGAGCAGGGCCGTGAACATGACCATGCCCATGAGAATCGAGTATTCCTTCATGTTGAGCGCATCGACGAAGAGGCGACCCATCCCCGGCCAGCCGAAGATGGTTTCCGCGACCAGCGCGCCCGAGAAGAGTGTCGGCAACTGCACGCCGAGAAGGGCGATCAGCGGGATGACCGCGTTGGGGAAGGCATGTCGCGCGAGCACGCGTCCGCCGCTCAGGCCTTTCGATTTCGCGGTGCGGATGTAGTCCTGCTGAATGACCTCCAGGAAGCTCGACCTCGCATAGCGGCTCCAGGTCGCGACGAGGACGAGGGTGAGCACCATGAGGGGCAGGACGAGGTGCCGCAGGAGGTCGAGTACATTGCCTTCCTCCCCGAGCGAATACATGCCGCCCGACGGCAGCCAGCGCAGCTCGATGGCGAAGATGTAGATCGCCATCAGCCCAAACCAGAAGGTCGGGAAGGACAGCGCAAGCATCGCTCCGGTCGTCGCAAGATAGTCGAAGACCGAATAGCGCCGGACGGCGCCAAGCACGCCGAGCAGGGTGCCGATGATCATGGCGAGCGCGAGCGACGTGCCCATCAGCAGGAACGTTGCGGGCAGCCGCTCGATGATGACCTCGAGCACGGGGCGGCCGCCGAACAGGGTGTACCCCCAGGAGCCGGCCAGCATGGATTTCGCCCAGCCAAGATACTGGAGGTAGAGCGGCTGATCGAGCCCGAGTGCGATGCGCAGGCGCTCGATATCGGCCGCCGTAATCGTGGCGTTGAGCGTGTAGACCGCCAGCGGCCCGCCCGGGGCCATGTGCATGATGCCGAAGCTGATGATGGAGACGCCGATCACCAGAGGGATCGAGTGCAAGATCCGCCGCAGGATGTAGCCGAGCAGGTCACCGCGCACTGTCATGCTCCTTCCGCGGGCCGACGGCTGCTTCGAAAAATGCCACATGCCGCCGCATGCGGATCGCATCGGATCTCATCAGCATCATGCCACGCTGGGCTGGTTCATTTGGTGAACCTCTTATCTATCTAGCGACACAAACCGTGATCTCGACATCGTGCCTAAGATCAGTCTTCCATCGGTTTTGCGCCTTGTCCATCGCGAAAACGCCGCCAAAGCCCCGTTTCGGAGAAAAAAGGAAGTATAGGTTCATCTGTTGAACCAATTGGATTGATGACACCTGCCAGCTATTCAAGTATGTGAATCGAAGGCTTGGCGCGGGGCATCATAACGACGCCAATTCGGGAAAGTCGCAGCGTCCCGCCGGCGGCGGATAAGAGCGATGACAGGGGGTGGAATGGTGGGGGACGGAACTGCACGCAAGCCGGTCTACAAGGCGGTGTCCGCCTCGCTGAAGGTCCTCCAGGTTCTGGAAGCGCTGAACGATATAGGGCCGGCGGGCCTGACCGCCGTCCACAAGCGCGCGAAGCTGCCAAAGGCCACAACGTTGCGGATGCTCGAGACGCTGTGCTCGGCTGGATATGCCAGCTACGATCCGGCCGGGAAGGTGTTCGCGGTCGGCCTGCATTCATTGGCGCTCAGCCAGGGCTACAACGCGGTCGACGAAATCGTCACCATCGCCCGTCCCGTGATCGCCGACCTGCGACTCGATCTCGGCTGGCCGTCAGACATCGTCGTCTGCGACAACGACCGCCTCGTCATCGCCGACACCAACACCCGGCAGGCCCAGTTTTCCGTCGTCCGGGCCGGCGGCGCGGGCTCGCAGCTTCCGTTCAGCATTTCGGCGACCGGGCGGGCATGGCTCGCTTTCTGCCCCGACGACATGCGCGAGCGTATCCTGCGGTTTGACAATCCCCATCCGCAGGAGTCGCGCGACCTGCTCGCACATCCCGAGCGGCTGGCGGCGATCATCTCCGAGACACGGCGCCGCGGCTATGGATTGCAGTCCGGCGAGTTCTTTGACAGCGAGGCGGGCGCGGGCGTGCCGGTCATCGTCAATGGCGCGCTGCGGTGCTGCATCAACATCGTCACCGCACGCAACGCTGTGTCGCTCGAACAGATCGAGCGACAATACGTGCCGAAGCTGCAAAGGGCTGCAGAGGCGATCGCCACTAGGGCGGCGCTCGGCCGCCCCTGACAGTCAGCGCTCCCGCCTGGCCGCTCAGCCCATCCGCTCGGAGGCGTAGGAGCCGGGCGAGGCGGGGAAGACCACGGTTTTGTCGCCGTTCAGGAAGACGCGGCGATGGATGTGGGCATGGATCGCCCGGGCGAGCACCTGGCTTTCCACGTCGCGGCCGAGGCTGACATAGTCGTCGACGCTCTGCGCATGCGTGACGCGGATGATGTCCTGGTCGATGATCGGGCCCTCGTCGAGATCGGCCGTGACGTAGTGCGACGTCGCCCCGATCAGCTTCACGCCGCGGGCGAAGGCCTGCTTGTAGGGGTTCGCGCCTTTGAAGGAGGGCAGGAAGGAATGGTGGATGTTGATGATCCGCCCCGACATCTTCCGGCACATATCGTCAGAAAGCACCTGCATATAGCGCGCCAGCACGATCAGCTCGGCGCCGCTCTCCTCGACGATGCGCATCTGGTCGGCCTCGGCGCGGGCCTTGTTGTCCTTCGTGACCTTGATGCAGTGGAACGGAATGTCATGGTTCACCACGACCTTCTGGTAGTCCATGTGGTTCGAGATCACCGCGACGATGTCGATCGGCAGCGCCCCGATCCGCCAGCGATACAAAAGGTCGTTCAGGCAGTGGCCGAAGCGCGAGACCATGATGACGACCTTCGTCTTCTCGCCTTCGTCGTGGAAGGCGTGAACCATGTCGAAGGAAGCGGCGGCGGATGCGAAGCCCGCGCGCAGCTCATCGATGTCGCGGCCTTCCTCGCTGACGAAGCTGACGCGCATGAAGAAGCGGCCGGTCTCCCGATCGTCGAACTGCGAGCTGTCGGTGATGTTGCAACCGTTCTCGGCGAGAAACCCTGCGATGGCGGCGACGATGCCGCGACGGGATTGGCAGGTGACGGTGAGTGTGTAGGTCTTCATGATGCTCTCTTGTCAGCAAAACACGCGGCCGGCGAGCTTCGACGCGACACGCCATGTCTCAAATCGAAAGCCGGTGCGGCGATCATCCCATCCCGGTTCGAAGCGGCACATCTCATGTCAGCAAAGGCGCGGCGTGCCAATCCACATCCGGCCTGCCCGCGCGGCAAAAGTCACCACGACAGGCGGACGGAATCGCGCCCAGGGGTCGGAACGGCGTCCGCTTCGGTAAGCTCGAGAGAGAGCTGACGGAGATTGGCCGTGTGCGGATGCGAGACCTTGCCGGCCCGCAGATCGTCGGCGGTCACGGTCTCGACGATTTCACCATGCTGCATGACGGCTATGCGCTGGCATAGGTGGGTGACGACGGCCAGGTTATGGCCGACCATGAAATAGGTGAGCCCCCGCGCCTGGCGCAGGTCGCCGATCAGGTTGAGAACCTCGGCCTGGACCGAGACGTCGAGCGCGGACGTCGGCTCGTCCAGCAGCAGCACCTCCGGCTCCGAGATCAGGGCGCGCGCGATGGCGACGCGCTGGCGCTGGCCGCCCGACAGCTGATGCGGATAGCGGAAGCGGATCGACGCCGGCAGCGACACCTCGTCGAGGCCGCGCCTGACGCGAAGGTCGATGTCCTGGAATCCGTGCACGAGCAGCGGCTCGCTGAGGATGCGGTCGATGGTTTGGCGCGGGTGAAGCGAGCCATAGGGGTCCTGGAACACCATCTGGACCCGGCGAAAGAAATCCTTCGACCGGACGGGCGCCAGATCCTCGCCGGCGACGCGCAGGCGTCCGGTCCAGGCCGCATTGAGGCCGGCCAGCGCCCGCAGGACCGTCGACTTGCCCGAACCGCTTTCGCCGACCAGGCCGAAACAGGCGCCCTTCTCGACGCCGAACGATACCGCCTTGACCGCCTCGATGTGGCCGAAGCGGACCGTGAGGCTTTCGGCCTCTATCATCATGCCAGCCATGACGGGTCCCTTTTCATCACCTTCAGCCTCGCACTCGGATGCGTGAGGGACGGCAGGCATTCAAGGAGGCCGCGCGTATAGGGGTGCCGGGCCTGCTTCAGCTCCGAGGCGCGCAATTCCTCGACGATGCGGCCGGAATACATCACCAGCACCCGGTCGCAGAAATGCGAGACGAGAGGCAGGTCGTGGCTGATCAGCACGAGCCCCATGCCGCGCCGCGACACGAGATCCTCGATCAGCCGCATGATTTCGGCCTGCACCGACGCGTCCAGCGCCGAGGTCGGCTCGTCCGCGATCAGCAGTTCGGGATCTGGCGCGAGCATCATCGCGATCATCACCCGCTGGCCCATCCCGCCCGACAGCTCATGCGGATAGGAACCCGCGACACGCCGCGGGTCGCGTATCTGGACCTGGGCCAGCAGGTCGACCGCGGCTTCGAGTGCCGCCTTCCTGCTGCCGCCGCGATGCGCCCGCCACGCCTCGGCGATCTGGCTTCCCGCCGTCATGACCGGATTCAGCGAATATTTCGGGTCCTGCATGATGAACCCTGCCCGCTTCCCCCGAATGCGCCGCATCGCCGCCTCATTGGCGCCGAGCACGTCGATGCTGTCGAAGGCGAGACGGTCGGCGGAGAGCCTCGCCTGCTTCGGCAACAGCTTCAGGATCGAGCGCGCGGTCAGCGACTTGCCGGAGCCGCTCTCGCCGACGATGCCCAGCTTCTCCTGGCCGATGGTCAGCGACACGCCGCGCACCGCCTCGACCATGCCCTGCGGGGCGGGAAAGCTGACGCGAAGGTTCTGCATCTCCAGGAGCATGGTCTATTCCTGCTTCGGGTCGAGAACGTCGCGCAGGCCGTCGCCCAGGAGGTTGAACGCCAGCGAAGCGACCAGGATAGCGATGCCGGGAATGGTCGGCACCCACCACTGGTCGAGGATGAAGCCGCTGGTCGTGGCGATCATCGTGCCCCATTCGGGCATCGGCGGCTGCGCGCCCATGCCGAGGAAGCCGAGGCCGGCGGCGGTCATGATGATGCCGCTGATGTCGAGGGCCATGCGAACCACCATCGAGGGCACGCACAGGGGCACGATGTGGCGCAGGACGATGCGGCCGGACGATGCGCCGGTCAGTTTGACAGCGCTGATGTAGTCCGAGCGGCGGATCGTCAGCGTCTCGGAGCGCGCCAGGCGTGCGAAAGGCGGCCAGGCGGTCAGCGCAATCGCGATCACCGCGCTGGTGACGCCGGGACGCAGCGCCGCGACGAAGGCGAGCGCCAGCACCAGCCGCGGAAAGGCCAGGAAGATGTCGGTGACGCGCATCAGGATGCGGTCGGTCAGCCCGCCCGCATAGCCGGCGATCGTGCCGATGGCGAGGCCGACCGGCGCAACCAGCACGACGACGGCGACCACCATGCCCAGCGTCACCCGCGCGCCGTAGAGCACACGGCTGTAGAGGTCGCGTCCGAGCTCGTCCGTGCCCAGCCAGTTCTGCGCAGAGGGGCGCTGCAGGCGGTTGGCGAGGTCGATCACCGCGGGATCGTGCGTGGCAAGCAGCGGAGCGGCAAGAGCGGCGAGGATGAGCAGGACGACCGTGACCAGCCCGGTCATCGCCAGCGTGTTGCGGCGAAAGTGCAGCCAGCGCCGATACGCCCTGCCCCAGGCTGCCTGCCGCCGCGAATCCGGCGTGTCGCTCAGCAGCCAAGAGCGCAGGGGAAGCTTCTCTCGGGGCGCGGCGGGAAGAGCGTTGACCATGCCGGGCCTCAATCGACGCGGGGATCGAGCAGGCGCTGGGCGAGATCGGCCAGCAGGTTCAGGCAGACATAGATGATGCCGATCACCAGCGTCGCGCCGAGCACGGCGTTCATGTCGGCATTGAGCAGCGACCGCGTCAGATAGAGCCCGAGTCCCGGCCGCGAGAACACGGTCTCGGTCAGAACAGCCCCTTCAAGAAGTCCGGCATAGATCACCGCGAGAACCGTAACCATCCGGCCGGCGATGTTGCCCAGGCCGTGCCGCCACAGGATGCGCGCCTCCGACAGGCCCTTGGCCCGGGCGGTGATGACATATTCGCCGGACAGAGCGTCGAGCATGAAGGCGCGCGTCATGCGGGTGATGATCGACATGGTGATGTAGGCCAGCAGCAGCGCCGGCATGGCGAGGTGGGCAAGCGAATCCCAGAACGCGTCCCACTGCCCGTCGAGCGCCGAGTCGAGCACGATCATCCCCGTCCGGAACGGCACCATGCCCTGGAAGATCACGTCCTGCTGGCCGGTGCCGGGCGTTATTCCAAGTTTCACGTAGAAGACGAGGAGGCAGATCAGCGCCAGCACGAAGACCGGCAGCGACTGGCCGAGAAGGCTGATCACGCGGACGATGTTGTCGAAGACGGAGTCCTGGCGCGCCGCCGCCATGATGCCGAGCGGCACGCCGACCAGGAGCGCGATGACCATGGCGGCCGTCGCCAGCTCAATGGTCGAGGGGAAGAACTGCACGATGTCGACGGTCACCGGCTGGCCCGTCATCACCGACCTGCCGAGATCGCCCTGGAGCAGGTTCTTCAGGTAGATCCAGAACTGCACGATCAGCGGCTCGTCGAGCCCCAGCTCCAGCCGCAGTTTCTCCACGACCTCGGCCGGCGCCTTGTCGCCGACGATGGCGACCACCGGATCGATCGGCATTGTCCGGCCGATCATGAAGGTGAGCAGCGCCAGCCCGAACAAAGTGACGAGAACACCCAGCAGGTTGGACATCGCACCGCGCACCTGGGCCGCGACGTGGCCCAGGTTCGTGGCGCTCGAAGGCGGTTGCGCCAGGTCCGCGTCACTCATGACTTGGTGATGCCGGCGAACCTGTTGAGATAGGCGAGACCGCCGAGATGGAGACCGGGAGCTTCCTTCCGATGCATCACGATCTCCCTCTTCTGGAGCAGCCAGGACACCGGCGCGCGGGCCATGAAGTCGCGCTGCAGACTGTCGTACATCTCGTCGCGCTTCGCCTGGTCGAACTCCTTGCCGGCCGCATCCGCCCTTTCGGACAGGTCGGCGTCGACGAAGTGGTTCCTCCACGCCTGCGACTTCAGCTTGCTGTCGTCGGAATCGTCCGTGTTGATGCAGAAGGCGCGCGCATTGTAGTCCGGATCGTAGAGATTGGTCGCCCAGTAGATCAGGACGAGCTGGTGCTGGCGCGCGCGATATTTGGTGATGACCTGACCGGTCTCGGCCGCGATCAGCTCCGCCTTGACGCCGATCTGGGCCAGATCGGCTTGGATCGCCTGGGCAACATCCGCCCAGGGCCATGACGAGAAATGGTCGAGCGTCACCGCGAAGCCGTCGGGATATCCGGCTTCGGCCAGCAATGCCTTCGCTTTCGCCGTGTCCTTGTGGAACGTGCTCGGCACCGCGCCGCGCACGTTTCTCGGGAGGAAAGAAGCCTGCCAGACGTCCCAGATGCCCGGTGTGATGTTCTTGGCGATCGCCTCGCAGTCCACCGCCCATTTGATCGCTTCGAGCACCTTCGGGTTCTTGAACGGCTCGAACGCCATGTTCATGCACAGGTTCATCTGCGCGGTGGTGTCGCCGCTGAGCTCGACGAGGTCCGGATTGCTCCGCGCCGTCTGGATCTGGTCGGAGCCGAGGTCGCGGGCGATGTCGATGTCGCCCTTCTGGAGAAGCAGGAGCTGGGTCGCTGGCTCGGCGACATGCCGGATCACCAGCCGCGGCACAGCCGGCTGGACCTCCGCATTGGGATTGGCCTCCAGCACGATGCGCTCGCTTGCCCTCCACTCGACCAGGCGGTAGGAGCCTGCGCCGGCCGAATGCGTCTTCAGCCACTCGTTGCCGAGGTCGCCGTCCTTCTCGTTCGCAAGAACGGTCGCCTTCTCGACCACGCAGCCGCGCGGCGAGGCGAGGGTGTTGAGCACGGTGCCGTGCGCCCTCACCTCGGGAAGCTTGTGCACCACCGTCCGTTCGTCGGCCGCCTGGACGATCGTATCCATGGCGTCGAGCGTCCAGCCGAGCTGCGCGAAATCGGCGGCGGGATACTTGTTGAGCTGCATCAGGCGGCGCAGGCTGAACACGACGTCCTCGGCTGTGACCGGCTTGGCGCTCTCGAAGAGTATGCCCGGTTTGAGCTTGAAGGTGATCGTCATGCCGTCAGGCGAGATCTCCCAGCTCTCGGCGAGATCGCCGACATATTTCGTCGAATCCGCCGGATCGAGCGTGACCAGCATGCGGTAGACATTGCTGGTGATCTCGTAGTCGGTGCCGACATAGGCCTCGGCAGGGTCGAAGCCGTTGACGACGTCGCCAATGGACTTCGCCATGACGGCGATGTTCTTCGGTGTCGCGGCGCCTGCCAGCCTGACGAAGCTCGGCGCGGCCGCCAGCGCCGCGGCGCTCGCGAGCAAGGAACGGCGAGTAATCATGATCATTCCCCTTTCTGTCTCTTTTCACAACTCATTGGAAAAGTTCGCTGTTCTTGCGACAGCTTTGTCGATCCATCTGTCCGTCGCCGCAGCCCGCCCTCTCCCCGAAGGCGGATCAACGCCGCATTGACTGCACCGCCTTCCCGGCGGTGCCTACTTGCAGGTAAACCCTCCATCGATCGGCAGCTCGATGCCGGTGACGAAACCGGCATCGTCGGAGGCGAGCCAGAGCACGGCATGTGCGACCTCGTCGGCCCGCACCAGGCGCCCGAGCGGCACGCCGGAAACGTATTTGTCCTCCGCCGCCTTCGCGGCCTCGGCGGAAACTCCGCGGCCGGTGAAGCCGATCTTCATCGGCGTCTCGGCGAGGCCCGGGCAGACCACGTTGACCCGCACCTTGTCCGGCGCGAAGGTCTGTGCCAGCGACTTGGTGAGGCCAACCACGGCGAACTTGCCGCTCGAGTAGACCGGCGACCACATCGAGCCGACCATGCCGGACACCGACGCGGTGAAGATGATCGAGCCCGCGCCGCGCTTGCGCATGTGAGCGATCACCTCGCCCGCGCCGAGCGTGGCGGACTGGACGTTGAGCGCAAAGGCCTGCTGGTATTCCGCAACGTCCAGTCCCTCGATGCCGCCGGGGCCGGGAATGCCGGCATGGGCCCAGAGGATATCGACGCCGCCGAGCTTCGCCGCCGCCGCGTGGATGCTATCGCGCGCGCCCTGTGCCTGCGAAAGATCCGCCTGCACGGTGTGGAGACGCCCGCCTGCGGGATCGAGCTCCGCCTGCAGCGCTGCGAGCGCGTCGGGATTGATGTCGACGGCGCAGACGGAGGCGCCTTCGCGCAGGAAGAGCTCAACACCGGCCCGGCCCATGCCGGATGCGGCTGCGGTGATGATCGCGAGCTTGTTGGCCAGACGCATGTTCTTATTCTCCTCCCTGATGTCTTTTCGACGTCATTGCGCGTAGGCGTCCGGAAACTGGCCCGTCGTGCTGATGACGGTCGCGCGCGTGTCCAGATAGGGGTCGAGCGCCTCGATGCCGTTCTCGCGCCCCCAGCCGCTGGCCTTGAAGCCGCCATAGGGGATGCTCCAGCGCAGGTAGCGATAGGTATTCACCCAGACGACGCCGGCGCGGATCTTGGCTGCCGCGCGGTGCGCGCGGCCGACGTCGCGAGTCCACAGGCCGGCGGTCAGCCCGTAGCTGGTGTCGTTGGCCAGCGCGACCGCCTCGTCCTCGCCGTCGAAGGGAATGAGTGCCGCGACCGGGCCGAAGATTTCCTCGCGGGCGATCCGCATGTCGTTGGCGACGTCGGCGAAGACCGTCGGCTCGACGAAGTAGCCGTCCTTCAGCCCGTCGCGGGCGATACGGCTGCCGCCGGAGACCAGCCTCGCGCCCTCGTCACGGCCGTAGCCGATATAGGACAGCGTCTTGTCGAGCTGCTGCCGGCTTGCCTGCGGCCCCATATGGGTCGCGTCATCGAGCGGCCTGCCGACGCGCACCCTGGCGGCGCGGCGGGCGAACTCCTCCACGACCCTGTCGTAGACGGGACGTTCGACGAGCACGCGCGAACCCAGCGCGCAACTCTGTCCGCACAAGGCCCAGGCCGAGCCCGTCGCTGCATTGAGCGCCTGGTCGAGATCGGCGTCGGCGAAGAGGATGTGCGGCGCCTTGCCGCCGAGCTCGAAGGTGAAGCGCTTCAGCGTGTCCGCGCCGCGCTTGAGGATTTCGCGCGCCGTGGCGCCCTCTCCGGTGAAGGTGATTTTGTCGACGCCGGGATGGGTGACCAGATGGTCGCCCGCACCGTCGCGGCCGTAGCCCGGCACGACATTGACGACGCCCGCCGGGAAGCCGGCCTCCTCGAACAGGCGCGCCAGCTCCAGCGAACTGACCGGCGTCAGCTCGGCCGGCTTGAGAACGACCGTGCAGCCTGCGGCGAGTGCCGGCCCGAGCTTCCAGCACGCCGCCATCAACGGTACGTTCCACGGCGTGATCGCGCCGACGACGCCGAGCGGCACACGCGTGGTGAAGGCATGCACGCTGTCGTCCAGCGGAATGGTGCGGCCGCCCTGCTTGTCGCACAGCGACGCGAACCAATGATAGGAATTGTGATGGCCGCCGACGTCGACGCGCGACTCGCGCAGCGCCCGGCCATTGTCGCGGGACTCGACGATCGCGAGTTCCGGCGCATGCTTCTGGTAGAGGTCGGCAAAGCGCCGCATCAGCGCGGCCCGCTCATGGCCGGGCATGCGGCCCCACGGCCCCTCGAAGGCCGCGCGGGCCGCGGCCACGGCGCGATCGATGTCCTTCTTGCCGCCATAAGCCACCACCGCCCACGGACGGCCGGTTGAGGGATCAATGCTCTCCAGCAGCCCGCCGTCCTCGGGCGCGACCCATTCGCCGCCGATGAACAGCTTCTCGTAACGAGCGAGCGTTTCGCGCGTGCCGCTGCCCGGATGAAGCAATGCGCCGTCTGCGTTCACGTGACCCTCCCGGCAGAATGCCTATTTGTGAATTCGTAGATCACTGTCAGGAATTATGTCAATCGTGCTCGCATACGGTTTTCCCGATCGATTTCCCTATTTCTCAAATTCCCCAATTATTACAACATTTTGCTGCCCGCCACATTTCGAGCGCGGCAGAGAATCGCATCCACAAGACTGGCTTGCCGTGTTCACCTGGTTGAATTATAGCCAACCTATGATCGCCGACGGCCTCAACTGGCCGCGCTCCAGCACGTTCAACCTCGTCGGGACACTGGTGGAGAAGGGTTACTTCTACGAGCCCCGGCTCCGCGGCGGCTACTTCCCAAGCCCGCGCTGGCAGACGATCGTGCAAGTGATCGGCGAGAAGGACCCGCTCCCGGGCGGACTGCTGGACCTGGTCGACAAGGTCTCCGCCCGCACCGGCGAGACGACCGCGATCGGCTGCGCGTCCGGCCTCTCCGTGGTGTTCCTCTACGTGCGGGAATCGCAGCAGCCGATCCGCTATTTCGCGGAGGTGGGGACGCGGGTTCCGATCCATGCCAGTTCGGCCGGCCGGGCGATCCTGGCGCAGATGAAGCCGAAGGAGCGCGAGCAGCTCTACCGCAAGCTGGTCTTCGAGAAATATTCCGACACCACGCCGATGGGGATCGAGCAGATCGAGGCCGAACTGCGCGCCTTTGCCGATCGCGGCTACCACCAGAGCAATTCCGAATACATCCCCGACCTCGCCGGCGTCTCGCTCCCGATCGCCCTCGATGCCAAGCGCCTCTCGATCGTCGCGGCCGGGCCGGTCTCCCGGTGCCTCGAGCGCAGGCCTGAAATCGCGCGGATCATGGCTTCGGCTATCCGCGAGGCGGGGTTCGCGACGCCCGGCACGCTCGCCGACAGGCTGGATGCGAACGGCTAGGGGACGATTGAAGCAGGAGGACGTCATGCCCGGCGACATCATCGCACCGATTCCGGGCGACGTCCGCGAGGCGGATCTGGGGACGCACAGGCTGGCCTATGCAGACCTGGGCTCCGGCGAGCCGATCGTCTTCCTGCATGGCGGGCTGATGGACCACCAGAGCTGGGGCAACCAGCTTCCGCTCGCCGACCAGTTCCGGCTGATCCTGCCGGACACGCGCGGCCTTGGCCGCAGCGGCGGCGCGGACCTGCCCGCCACCTATGCCGCCTTCGCCGAGGATGCGATCGGCCTCATGGACTGGCTCGGACTGGCGCGCACAAGCCTCGTCGGCTTCAGCGACGGGGGGTGCAGCGCCCTGCACGCGGCGATCAGTTATCCGGACCGCATCGCCAACCTGGTGCTGATCGGCACGCCCTACAGCCTGGCGAGCTACAATGACGGCGTCGTCGACCATTTCCGCGCGATGAGGCAGGAAGGGTTCGAAGCCTCTGCGAGGCCGCTCGTGCAGGAGTGTCCGGCGTCAGCACTGATGGGACCAAATCGGCTTAACTGAGAACGGAGGATTTCTGGTTCAT
>VFQN01004496.1_pt1 | contig 18353 bp, 12 predicted proteins | sample 3512371 | NCBI WGS metagenome assembly VFQN01 (sample SAMN10412370, study PRJNA504923) | tailings metagenome | isolation source: Replicate 2 from Balatoc abandoned mine | place: Philippines: Itogon, Benguet | collected 2017-08-28 | reverse complement strand
GGACCACAAGGCGCTCCTCCCCGCCCGCGAGGCGCGCGGGAAGCTGGAGTTCGCGTGGGCGGTGCAGTCGATGGTCGGCCTCGCGCCCGCCGACCTCGACCGCCTCACGCTGTTCTGGCTCCCGTCCGCCCCCGAACTGCCGTTCGTCGCACTCGCCGGCCGCAAGGCGATCGACCCGACGGCGGTGGCGAAGACCCTCTCGCGCCCCGGCGCCGCGGCCGCTCCGCCGGTCGGGAAGGCGATACCGGTCACCGGGGGCGAGTTCGCGCTCGTCTACCCCGTAGACGCGAAGACGGTCCTGCTCGCGCCGGCCGGCGCCGATCAGACCAAGCTCGACCCCATCGCCGCGTTCCTTCCTGCCCTGCGAACCGCCGCCGGCACCCACGCCTTGACCGTGGGCGTGGACGTGGCCGCGCTCGACGGGCTGCCGCTGCCCATCGGCGGCCCGCTGCTCGAAGCCCGCAGCGCCATCCTCACGGTCGATCTGGCGCGCGACGAGGCGTCGGTGCAACTCCGCGCCCGATTCCCGACCGCCGCCGCCGCGACGGCGGCGACGCCGATCCTGACAGCCAAGTTCCAGGAACTCGCCGGGTACGCGAAGGCCCAGCAGAAGAAGGCCGAGGCGCGGCCGGCCGAGGTGAACCAGTACCCCGGGCCGTTGTTCGAGTTGGTGGCGAAGACGATGACCAGCGCGAAGGTCCGTGCCGAGGGCACGGCGCTCGTCGGCACGGCCGAGGTGAAACTGGAGGAGGCCGTCGGTCGGGTGCTGATGGCGGTTCCGGACGCGGCGCTAGCGGCGCGCGGCGCGTCAGCCTCCGAGAACAACCTGAAGCAGATCGCCCTCGGGGTTCACGCCTACAACGACATCAACGGCTATGTCCCGGGGAACAGCTACGACAAGGACGGGAAGGCGCTCTTGAGCTGGCGCGTCCACATCCTGCCGTACATCGAGCAGGCAGCGTTGCACCAACGCTTCAAGCTCGACGAGCCGTGGGACGGGCCGACGAACAAGGCGCTGTCGCAGACGGTCGTCCGCACCTACCAGGCGCCCGGGCGGCCGGCTAACCAGCCGTGGGAGACGTACTTCCAGAGCTTCACCAGCCCGAAGGACGCCGGCGAGAAGCGCGCGTGGCTCACCGACGGCCAGTCGAAGGGGCCGATGCTGGCGGCAATCACTGACGGCACGTCGAACACGATCATGGTGGTCGAGGCGGCCGAGGCGGTGCCGTGGGCGAAGCCGGACGACCTGCCCTACGACGGCCGCCTCCCGCTGCCGCGGCTCGGCGGTCCGGCGGGCACCTTCGCCGTCGTCCTCGGCGACGGCAGCACGCGCACCTTCCGCCGCGCCTCTCTCGACGACGCGACACTCCGCGGCGCGATCACCATCGGCGGTGGGGAAGTGTTCGCTCTCCCGGACCGATGACACCCCGAGGGCTCTCCATGCCTGTGCTCCGACGACTCACGCTGACGGGCGTGGCCGTTCTGGCCGCGGCCGCGCTGCTCCCGGCGGCCCAGCCGCCGGGCGACGGCCCGCCCGCCCCGGCGGTGCCGAAGGCTCTCGCCGCAGTGCCGCCTAACGGCTTCCTGGTCCTGTCGGTGGACGTGGCGAAGCTGTGGGACGACCCCACCCTGAAGTCGATGCAGGAGTGGTTCGCCGGCCAGAAGGAGGCGACCCTCGAACCGCTCCTCGGCGTCGCCCCGGCCGACCTGGCGCGGGTGACGGTGTACCTGCCGGACCTCGGCGGGGCGCGCGACCCCGCGCCGGTGGTGCTGGTGACGACGCGCCGAACGTACAACGAGGCCCGGGTCATCAAGCACCTCACGGGCGACAAGCTCGACGACCAGCGCCGGGTCGACCGGGGCGGCAACGTCCTGCGCCTCGCGCCCGGCGGGCCGTTCGGGGCCGTCGTCCTGGGTGACGAGAAGACGCTGATCCTCCTCCCCGACGGCACGCGCGACGAGGGGCGGAGCGCGGCCGTCCTGGCGGGCCAACTCCTCGCCCGGCAGGCGGACGGCGCCCTCACCCCGGCGCTGGCCGCGGCCGGCACTTCGACGGTCAGCGCCGGGCTGGACATGCGACAGCTCGGCCGGCTTTTCGGCCAGGAAGGCGTCGGGTTCCCGGCCTACGCGTCGGCCCTCCGCGCGACCGGCGCGACGCTCACCGCCGACCTGGAAGCCGGCGGGGTGAAGACGCGGCTTGTGCTCACCTACCCGACCGCGGCGGACGCGCGCCGCGCCGGGCCGGTGGTCGAAGAGGGGCTCGCCGACCTGGCCGCATCGGCCGCCGCCGAGGCGAAGCGAGAGGCGGGGCGGGGCGAGCACGGCGTGCTCCCGGGGGCGATCCTTTCAGCCGGCGCTGAGCTGTTCAAGTCGGCGAAGGTGGAGGTGAAGGACGCGACCGTCGTCGCCACCGGCGACAAGCCGGGTGGCGAGGTGATCGCCAAGCTGGTCGCCGCGCTGCCGCGGCAGGTCGCCGCGGCGCGGCGGAACGCCGAGGCGCAGAACAACCTCAAGCAGATCCTCCTCGGCCTGCACAACGCGCACGACACCTACGGCTTCTTCCCCGGCGACGTGGGGTCGGACCGGAAGACGGCGTGGAGCTGGCGCGTCCAAATCCTGCCGTTTATCGAGCAGGATCAGCTCTTCCGGCAGCTCGACCTGCAACTCCCGTGGGACAACCCGCGGAACAAGGCGGTCCTGGAAAAGGCGGAGATGCCGAAGGTCTTCGAGATCCCGGGGCGGCCGGCGGCGAAGGGGCACACCTACTGGCGGTCGTTCTCGCTACCGAAGAAGACGCAGCCGGTAGGCGGTCACCCGTGGCTGATTGAAGGCCAACGCGGGCCGGCCATCGCCAGCATCACCGACGGCACGTCGAACACGTTCGCGGTGGTGGAGGCGGGCGAGGCGGTGCTGTGGTACGCCCCGGACGTACTCGCCTACGACGGGAAGCGGCCGCTGCCGCAGCTCGGCGAGAAGGACGGCCCGGGGTTCCTGGCCGGGTTGGCCGACGGGAGTGTACGCTTCGTTCGCGCCAAGACAGACGAGGCAGCACTCCGCGCCGCCATCACCCGTGACGGCGGCGAGGTATCGGCGCTACCCGACCGCTGACCGCTCAGCCGTCCTACGGCAGCGACGACCGGCGCGGCGACGGCCGCCCGGTCGTGCCGCTGCCGACCGGGGTCGGGAGCGGCGTCGGCAGCGTGACGTTCCCGAAGTACGTCACGACCGAACTGAACTTCACCGCGCACACGCCCTTCGGGATGCCGAACAGCATCCGTACCCGCTGTGCGCCTGTGAGTTGTTCCTCCTTCACCGACACGAACCGCCCGCCGACGAACAGTTCGGCCGAGTGGAGACCACCCATTCGCTCGCACACGTCAGTCGGGTCGTCGGGCCGGAAGTCCGCGGGCACGAGGCCGATCCCCGTCGGATCCCACTGCACGTCCGAGTCCGCCGGCGTGATCGTCACGTCGATCTGGTAGAAGTCCGCCTCGTCCGCCTCCCACGGCTTGCCGTCCATCTCCTCGCAGAATTCCTCGTCGTCCTCCTTCGCGTCGTACGGCGACGGCTCCGTCGGCGCCGGCACCGCTCTCACCGAGTGGACGTTTGCGTCGGCGCCCTTGAGCGCCGACCCGGCCTCCAGCACGGCCTCGTGAATCATCTTGTGGAAGCGGTGCTTGACGTACCACACGACGAAGAGCATCCCGGCCACGAACACGAGCGGGACCGCGACGGCCGCGGCCGCGACGACCCACCACATCGAGACGGCGAAGAGCGACACGACAGCCTCCCGGGGCATCGGAGGCGGGGCAGTGCTCGAACCGTAGGACGGGAGTAAGAAGTGTCAACCGGCGTCAGGCCCGGCGGCGGGCGCCCCAGGCGACGTGTCCGCCGGGCGACCGCACGAGCTCAAACGGCGGGCGCCTGCCGAACTCGGCGAGCACGTCCGCCGCCCGCCGCGCGTCGAGCGCCCCGGCGTGGGCGTGGAGGAGGTAGCGGAGCGTCAGCGGTTCGGCCTGAGTCGTCGTCCGCGGCCCGGCGAAGCAGGCCGACGCGCCCATCCACCCGTCCGCGCGGACGTGCCACGCGGCCGGGTGGCCGGGGTTCGTCGGGTGGTCGAAGTACGTGACGCCCTCGCGGTGCCCGCCCGGCTGCTCGCCGCTGTAGTCCACCCACCGCGCCGGCTTGCCGAAGATCGCCGGCTCGCCGGCCGCGCCGTCGCTGTTGGTGAGCGTGCCGCCGCCGAAGTGAACCGAGATCGCCTTCGCCACGCGGACCGCGAGGAAACCGAAGTTCGTCTTCGCGAACTCGAGTTGGTTGGCGGTCGGGCGGAACGTGGTCTGGAGTTCGACGAACGTCTCGCGCCCCGGCCCGGGGATGACGGCGGCGAACAGGTCTTGCGTCAGCAGCTCGCGCGGGTCGTGCCCGTCGAACCAGCCGAGGCGCACGGCCACGACCGCTTCTGCGTCGCCGTCGTCGTAAGCCAGCCATTGTTTCTGGCGCACGAGGGCGGTGCCGGTGTCGCCCCAGAAGTTGACGCCGGCGACCTTCTCGTGCGCGAACCACACGGAGCGGTGGTGGTCGTGGTCCGGCGCGCCGGGGTGCCCCATCCGCGTCAGCGACAGCCCACTCGGTCCGACGAGCGGGTAGAAGAACGGCCGCGGGTACTGCGGTCCTGAGTGCCAGCGGAGGCGTTCCGCCCCGTCCACCAGGAACGCGACCTGGTGGTCCGGAAGCGGCAACAGTGTGCAACGTGGGTGCGGCATCGTTACACCCGCGGCGCCCACTCGGGGGCGTACTCGCGCGCCCACATGCGTTGGGCGGCCTCGTCGTTGGTGATGACGCCCTTCCGCGCCGGGTCGCACACGAGGCGCTTGCCGGTGCGGTGGGCGATGTTGCCGAGGTGGCACAGGAGCGTCGTCTTGTGGCCCTCCTCGATCTCGCTGTTCAGGCGGGTGCCGCCGCGGATGCCGGCGAGCAGGTTGGCGAAGTGGAGCGCGTCGCCGGTCGCGCCGCCCGTCTCCTTCTTCGTCTCGCGGCCGCGCTCGTCGTAGACCGTGTACCCGTTGTCGAACAGCGCCAGGCTGCCGCGCTCGCCCTGGAACAGCGCGTTCGGCTTCGGGCCCGTCGGGATCTGGTTGCAGCTGTACCCCTCCCACGTGATCGTCTTGCCGTCGGCGAAGTCGTAGCTGACGACGTGCGTGTCCGGCGTCTCCTGGTCGTCCTTGAACCGGTAGCGGCCGCCGGCCGACGTGACCGCCGTCGGGTAGTCCACGCCGAGCCCCCACCGGCACAGGTCGATGGTGTGGACGCCGTTGTTGCCGAGCTCGCCGTTGCCCCAGTTCCAGAACCAGTGCCAGTTGTAGTGCAGGTAGTTCGACCGGAACGGCTTCGCCGGCGCCGGCCCCTGCCACAGCGCGTAGTCGAGCCCGGCCGGCGGCGGCGTGGCATTCCCGGTGCCGATCGTCGGCCGGTTGTTCGTGTACCAGCTCTGCGCGAAGTAGACGCGGCCGATGATGCCGTCGCGGAGCGCCTGAATCCCCTCGATCACCTTCGGCATGCTGCGCCGCTGGTTGCCCATCTGCACCTTGCGGTCGGCGCGGCGGGCGGCGGCGACGAGCATCTCGCCCTCGGCCGCGTTGTGGCTGCACGGCTTCTCGACGTAGACGTGCTTGCCGGCCTGGCACGCGAGGATGGCCGAGACCGCGTGCCAGTGGTTCGGCGCCGCGCACACGAACAGGTCGACCGCCCGGTCGTCGAGGATGCGGCGGAAGTCGGCGACGACGCGCGGCGACGACCGCCCGCCCTCGGCCACGACCTTCTGCGCGGCGGCGACACGGCCCGGATCCACGTCACAGACGTAGGCGACCTCGACATTCGGCTGCGCCGCGAACGAGCGCGCGAGGTGTGTCCCGCGGCCGCCGGTACCCATCACGCCGACGACGATCTTGTCGTTGGCCTGGGCCGTGAGCGCCGGCGCGGACGCGATGGCGGCGGCCGACGCGCCGAGGAAGGTGCGGCGGGTGAGCGGGTTCGACATGGACCGACTCCGGGACGGGAAGCGGGCGGGATGATGAAGCGTACCCCGACGCTCAGCGCGTCGCAAGGGGCTGGACCGTGTGCAAGAGCGGCTCGCCGGCGAGGCCGAGCAGGAGATTCTGCACGGACACCTCTGCCATCCGCCGGCGCGTCTCGACGCTCGCGCTGCCGACGTGCGGGGTGATGATGGCGTTCGGCAGCGTCAGAATCGGGTGGTCGCGCGGCAGCGGTTCGGGGTCGGTCACGTCGAGTGCGGCGGCGTGGAGCTTGTTATCCCGGAGCGCGGCGGTCAGTGCGTCGACGTCCACGACCGCGCCGCGGGCGACGTTGACGAGGTTCGCCGTCGGCTTCATCAGCGCGAGCTCCGCGCGGCCGATCAGCCCGCGCGTCTCGGGCGTGAGCGGAACCGTGAGGACGACGTGGTCGGACCGCGTGAGCAAGTCGTGGAGGGTCGCGTGGGTGGCGCCGAGCGTGATCTCGGCGGCCTCGTTCCGTCGCCGGTTGCAGTAGAGGACGGTCATGCCGAAGCCGCGCGCCCGCAATGCCACCTGCTCGCCGATGCGGCCCATGCCGACGATGCCGAGCGCGGTGCCGTGGACCTCGCGGCCGAGCATGAACGACGGGTCGAAGCGGAGGAAGTCCGGCCCGCGGGCGTAGCGGTCGCCCTCGACGACGCGCCGGCTCGCGGCGAGGAGCAGCGCGAATGCCAGGTCGGCGGTCGCGCCGTTGAGCACACCCGGCGTGTTCCCGACCGGGATGCCGCGGGCCGCGGCGGCGGCCACGTCGATGTGATCGACGCCGACGCCGCAGTTGCTCACCACGCGCACCGCGGGGAGGGAATCGAGCAGCGCGGCATCGACGGTCGGGTGGCCGTAGGTGTAGACGCCGACGACGCCGTGCCCGTTACCGGCCCACGACACGAGCTCGACCTTCCCGGCGCAGAACTCGGTCACGTCGGCCGAGACGGGCAGGTCGGCGAGGACGCGGGGGAGGGGTGGCATGAGCAGCCCTTGGGGGCGAACGGGTTGGTGATCTGTCCGCGCGGTCACCCGCTGATCCGGCCGGCGGCCCTTCGCGCCAACACCACGGCCCCGACCGTCGGGTCTTCGACCGGCGTGACCGCGCCCGGGTGGATGCCGTGGCCGCGCAGCGCCTCGACGAACAGTGTGCGGTAGAACGCACTCCGCACGATCAGCCCGCCCGCCACCGCGACCGGCAGGCCGAGCTTCGGCAGTTTCGCGGCGTCCACGGCGGTCGCGGCGGTGCGGGCGAGTTCGGTCACCTCGCGGACCACGAGCTTGTGCGCCACGTCGTCGCCCGCCTCGGCGGCCGCGAGCACCACCGGCGCGAGCCCGGCGATGGCGGCGCGGTCCCACACGCCGCGGTACGTGGCGGGGATGAAGTCGCGCGGGTCGGTCGTGCCGAGTGTCTTCAGGAACGTGTCGAGGAGCGCCGTCGGCGGGCCGGCGCGGTCGGCGGCGCGGCAGGCGGCGCGGAGGCCGCACAGGCCGAGCATCCACGCGCTCCCCTCGTCGCCGAGCAGGTAGCCCCAGCCGCCGGCGCGGCCGTCCCGGCCGGTGCGGTCGAGCGTGAACGCGATCGAGCCGGTGCCGGCGATGACCGCCAAACCCCAACCTTCCGGCGTGCCGGCGGCGAAGAGGAGAGTGGCGTCGTTGGCGACCGAGAGTCTGTCGGCGAGCCACATGCTCTCGGCCCAGCTGCCGATGACGTCGAGCCCTTCGTTCAGGTCGATGCCGGCGAGCCCGAGGCACGCCGCCGCCACCTTCGCCCGCGGAATCGCCGCGCCCGCGAACGCCGCCGCGACCGCGGCCTCGAGCTCCCGCAGCGCGGATTCGACGCCGGCCGCCTGGATGTTCGACGGGCCGGACTCGCCGCGGCCGAGTACCGCGCCGGTGGCGGCGTCGGCGAGGAGGGCGGCGGTGTGCGTGGCCCCGCCGTCAACTCCGATGACGAGGTCCGGGCGGGAGGGCGTGGTCATGGCGTTGGTGTATCGACCCGTCCCCGCCGCCGCTACTTTCGCGGCCCGGCCGCCTTGACGTGGCGGTCGAACCAGGCGATCTGCTCGGCGTTGACGTGCCCGACCGTCTCGCGCGCCTCGTAGCCGTGCGCCTCGTGCGGCAGCAACACGAGCCGGCACGTCCCGCCGTTGCCGCGCACCGCCTGGTAGAGGCGCTCGCTCTGCACCGGGAACGTGCCGGGGTTGTCGTCGGCGGCGCCGTGGACGAGCAGCAGCGGCTCGTTGATCTTGTGGGCGAAGTTGAACGGCGACATCTTTCCGTATACCCCGGGCGCCTCCCAGAACGTCCGCCGCTCGTTCTGGAACCCGAACGGCGTGAGCGTGCGGTTGTACGCGCCGCTGCGGGCGATGCCGGCGCGGAACAGGTCCGAGTGCGCGAGCAGGTTCGCCGTCATGAACGCGCCGTAGCTGTGCCCCATCACGCCGACGCGCGTCGGGTCCACGACGCCGATCTCGGCCCCCTTCTCGATCGCCGCCCGGGCGTTGGCGGCGAGCTGCTCGACGAACGTGTCGTTGGCCGACGCCGGCGGGCCGACCACCGGCATCGACACCTCCATCACCGCGTACCCCTGCGTGAGGAAGAACAGGTGCGAGTAGCCGGACGGGCTGGTGAACCGGAACGGCGAGCCCTTCACCTGCCCCGCCACGTCGGCGTCGGCGAACTCGGTCGGGTAGGCGTAGAAGACGGTCGGCAGTTTCTGCCCGGCGGCGTGACCCGGCGGCAGGTGGAGCGTGAAATTGATCGCCGTGCCGTCCGCTCGCTTCGTGGCGATGATCTGCCGCGTCGCCCGGCGCAACTCGGGCGCCGGGTCGTGGCCGTCGGTCAGTTTCACCTCCTTGAACCCGTCGCCGTCCGCGACGCGGAGGACGGTGTGCGGCGGCTCGGTCGGCGACTCGCGGTCGACGAGCAGCGCCTTCCGCGGGTCGCCGAGGACGGCGGCGACCTTGTGGTAGGCGGACGCCGGCGACTCGAACAACGTCGTGGGGCGTCCGTCCGCGATGCGGTGGAGGCGGAGGAACGGCCGCTCGCCGCTCGGGCTCGCGCCGAGCCCCGACAGCACGAGCTGGCCGTCGATCTCGTGCAGCACCCGCTGGCCGTTCGCAAGCGGGCGCGTCAGCGGCAGGCCGGGGTTGCTGTACAGGTCTTGCGAGGAGCGCTCGAACAGCACCTTCGGCGCGGCCCCCGGCGACAGCTCGGCGAGCATGGTCCGCGACCACTTCCGCTCGCGGTCATAATCCTTCACGAGCACCCGCTTGCCGTCCGCGAAGAAGCCGATGCCGACGGCGGTGCTCAGCGCCGCGTAGCGGTGGGTCAGCGTGATCGCCTTCGCCGGACTGGCGTCGAGCGTCGGCAGCATCACGACCGCGTCGCGCGCCGCGGCCTTCACCCGCGGGTCGCCGCCGTCGAGCGCTTCGATCCAGAAGAGTCCGGCCGGGGCCGTCGGAATCCACTGCACGCTCCGCGGGCCGGTGATGACCCCCTCGATCGGCACGCGGTCCTGGAGCGGGTGGTCGGCGACCGTCCGCACGACGGCCCCCGCGCGGTCGCGGACCTCGACCGTCTTGGGGAACGAGCCGTAGGAGTGGAGGTACGAGAACGGGCGGTTTACTCGCGTGAGGAGGACGTGGTTGCCGTCCGGCGACACGTCGCACGCCGACACGATCGCCGGCGGTCCGACCGGTCGGGCGCGGCCGCTGTCAACCCGCACGTAGGCGAGCTGAGAGGTGCAGTAGTGGGCGAACAGCGCCTCGTCGTGGGTGTTCCGGAGGAGGTCTTGCAGGGTGCGGACCGGCCCGGCCTTGCCGCTCGCTTCCTGCACCACCGGGCCGGGCGGCACGGGGGGGGCGGCGGGCGCCGGGCCGCGGTCGGCGGGGATGGTCTGGACGAGCAACTCGACCATCGTCGCCCACTGCACCGGCTCGCCGATCGCGGCGTTCACCCGAACCCCGGGTAGTTCCTTCAGCGTCGCCGTCGACACGTCGCAGACCCAGACGCCGATCCCCTGGTCGGTCGTGCCGAGGACGGCGAAGCGCTTGCCGTCCGGCGCCCAGCGGGGCGTACCGAAGCGCACGCCGGGGGGCAGCACGACCGGCGTCTTCACGCCTTCCAGCGTCGAGAGCGTCAGCCCGACGACGCGGTCGGCCTTCGACCTCCCGTTCGTCCGCGGGTTGATCCGCAGGCCGGCGAGCTTCAGCATCGGCTCGGCGAGCTCGGCGATCGGCGGGTAGCGGTCCTTCTGAACGATCAGCACACGGTCGCGCGCCGGGCTGACCGACACGTCCGGCGCCGGTGGCGCGGCGAGCACGTCGGCGACCGCCTTCGGGGGCTGAAGGTAGCCGGTCTGGCCGTCGGCGTGGTTCACGGCGAGGAGGGCAATCGCTGACACGAGAAGGGTCCGCATGGGGCGGCTCCGCGGCGGGGAGGCCCGGCCAGTGTACCCGACCGCACCGCCGCCGTATACTGGCGGCGCTCACCAACCCATTCCCCTCCCGGACCCGCCATGACCCGATTCGCACCCGCCGCCCTGCTCGCGGCCGTCGCCCTCCTCCCCGCGGCCGCCCGGCCCGACGCGCCGCCCTCCGCGGTCACGCTCCCCGGTGGTGACGGGATCGGCAAGGGGAAACACGTGGTCCTGCTGAGCGGCGACCAGGAGTACCGCTCGGAGGAGGCGATCCCGCAGCTGGCGAAGATCCTGTCGAAGCACCACGGGTTCAAGACCACGTCGCTGTTCACCGTGGACAAGAACGGCCACGTCGACCCGACCGTCAACAACGTCCCCGGCCTGGAGGCGCTGAAGACCGCCGACCTGTTCCTCATCTTCACCCGCTTCCTCGCGCTGCCGGACGACCAGATGGCGTACGTCGCCGAGTACGTCGCGGCCGGCAAGCCGGTCGTGGGCCTGCGCACCTCGACGCACGCCTTCAACTTCCCCGGCGGCTCGAAGTCGCCGTTCGCCAAGCTCGGCAACGGCAGCGGCGTGAAGGGCTGGGAGGGCGGGTTCGGCAAGGTGGTGCTCGGCGAGCGCTGGGTGAACCACCACGGCCACCACGGCAAGGAGGGCACGCGCGGCATCCCGGCGCCGGGGCAGGAGAAGAACCCGATCCTCAAGGGGATCGCCCCGGGCAGCATCTTCGGCACGGCCGACGTGTACACCGTCACGCTGCCGCTGCCGGGCTGCACGCCGGTCGTCATGGGTCAGGTGACCGAGACGCTGGAGCCGACCTCGAAGGCGGTGACCGGGAAGAAGAACGACCCGATGATGCCGGTGGCGTGGACGCGCGAGTACCAGGTGCCGGGCGGCACGAAGGGGCGGGCGTTCACGACGACGATGGGCGCGTCCGAGGACGTCGCCCACGAGGGGACGCGGCGGATGATCGTGAACGGCGGGCTGTGGGCGATGGGGATGGAGGCACAAATTCCCGACGCGACGAAGGTGGACCTCGTCGGCGAGTACCACCCGACGCGGTTCAAGAACCCCGGGCACAAGAAGGGCCAGACGCCGGCCGACCTGTTCGAGTGACAACAGGCCGTCACTTCTTCGGCGGGGGCGGGCCGGGCTGACCGCCCCGCCCGCCCCCGCCGAACCCGCCCGGGAAGCTGTTCTGAAGGCGGTTCATCTCCTGCCGCGTCCGCTCGGCCGCCGGGCGGTCGCCCGTCGCTTCTTGCGCCCGCGCGAGTTGGTCGAACGCGCTCAGCGGGATTTCGCGCCCCAGGCGCCCCGGCCCGCCCCCGCCGAGGAACGGCCGCACGTCCGCGACCGCCGCCTCCAGCAGACGCCGCGCGCCGGGAAGGTTGCCGTCCGCTGACCAAAGCGCTGCGAGCCGCTGGCGCGCGAACAACTGCTCGAGCACCACGTTCGGCGGACGCGACCCGCCAGGAGCAGCGGCGAGGTGGGCGATCGCCGACTGATAGGCCGCCGCCGCGCCGGCGCCGTCCCCGGCCTGCTCCCGCGCGGAGCCGAGTCGCAGCTCGATCGCCCCGACCGTCCAGCTCCGCGGCGGGTCGGTGTAGTCCGCCCCGAGCGCCGCGGCGCGTGCGAGTTGGTCGGGGAGCCCGCCGCCGTCGAGAGCGGACGGTGGCGCATGGCCGAGGAGCTGCATCCGTTCGTAGCGCACGTCGGCGTTGTCCGGGAACTCGGCGGCGAGGACGGCGAGCAGCGCGTGGGCGCGGCGGAATGACGCGGCGGCCTTCTCCTGCCGCCCGAGCCACTGGTGCATCTCGGCGACGCGGCGGTGCGCCTTCGCGGCCTCGATCTGCAACTGCGGCTGCGTCGCGTTCCGCTCGGCGAACTTGTCGTAGAACGCGAGCACCGTTTCCAGCACCGCCGCCTTGTCGGCCGCATCGCCGTCCTTCGGTCCGAACATGTCCTTCGGTCCGAATCCGTCCTTCGGTCCAAATCCGTCTTTCGGCCCGAACGCCTCCTTCGGACCAGGGCCGAATACCATGCGTTGCGGTGTGAACCCGATGCCTGGAGGGACAAACCCGAACGGCCCGAACGCCGGTCGGCCGTCATTACCGCCGGCTGCCGCCTCGAACACGCGCTCGAACTCCGCCAGCGTCATCCGCAGGTTGTCTTCCAACTTCTCGGACGCCTCCTGGGCCTCCTTCTGCCGTGTCTCGGCGTCGGCCCGCGCGGATTTCTCGTCCGCCAGCGCCTTCGTCGTCCGCGCGTAGGCTGCCCAGCCGACGACCGTCGAGAGGAGCAGCGCCGCCGCGGTCACGCCGGACAGGACCGACACCGCCGGGTTCCGCCGGCACCACCGCGCTGCCCGGCCGACGACCGACTCGCGGCGGGCACGGATCGGGCGGTCGTCGAGGAACGCCCGCAGGTCGTCGGCCAGCTCGCCGGCGGTCGCGTAGCGGCGGCCGGGTTCGCGCGCGAGCGCCGTCAGGATGATCGTTTCCAGGTCGCGCGGCACAGACGGGTTGACCCGCCGCGGCGCGGCGACGACCCCGTCGGCGAGAGTCTTCATCAGCTCGGCCGGCGTCTCGCCGGTGACGGGCGGGCCGAGCGTCACCAGTTCGTACAGCGTCGCCCCGAGCCCGTACACGTCGCTGCGGGCGTCGGCCGCGCGGTACAGACCCTCGGGGGCCATGTATTGCAGCGTACCGAGGACGTGCCCGGTCACCGTCAGCCCGGCGTCGGTGTCGAGCTTGGCGAGGCCGAAGTCCGCCACCCACACCTGCCCGCGGTCGTCGAGCAGCAGGTTCGCCGGCTTCACGTCGCGGTGCAGGACACCAGACTCGTGCGCGTACTGAATCGCGTCCGCGACCTCGGCGCCGACCGTCGCGGCGAACCGCCAGTCGCCGTAGCGCGGCCCGTCGGCCGGCTCGACGACCTCGAACGCCGGCGCCTCGGGCGGTGCCGCGTGCGGCCAGGTAGCGTCCCCGGCGCCGGGGAACGGTCCGGGCGTGTCCGCATGAGTGGCGGCCTTCCACCCGGCCACGACGGCGTTCAGCCCGCGGCCGGGAATGAGCTGCATGACGTAGTACGGCAGCCCGTCGTGCTCGCCGGCGCCGAACACGGGGACGATGTGGGTGTGGTGGAGCCGGGCCGCAGCCTTCGCCTCGCGGACGAACCGCTCGCGCCGGTCGGCGTCGAGCGTCGTGTGCGGGGCGAGCACCTTCAGCGCGACGCGCCGGCCGAGCGACTCCTGCACCGCCTCGAACACCACCCCCATCCCGCCGCGGCCGAGCTCGCGCACGATCCGGTAGTCGCCGAATCGGTCCGGGAGCGAAGTCCGCCCCGTCGGCGCCGCCTGCCGGTGGCGCTTGAGGAGTTCCATCTGGGCGACGGCGGGCAGAAGGTCGCGGAGCTCGGCGGCGTGGTCCGGGTGGGCGGCGGCGAAGTCGGCGACGCTCGGCCGCTCGCCGCGGCGGAGGCGGGCGGCGAAGTCCTCGGCGAGCACGTCGAGCGGGTCGCGGTCCGTCATCGGAAGCCTCAATGACCAAGGACCAATGACCCACCAATGACCAAGGAAACCCCGCAAACTTCTTCCTTGGTCATTGGTGGGTCATTGGTCCTTGGTCATTTGGATTGAGAGAACCCGGGCACCTCTTCGAGAATCTGCTTCAGCCGGGCCAGCGCGCGGACGTAGCGCTTGCTCGCGGCGGGCGGGAGGATGCCGAGCAACTCGGCCGTCTCGCCGTTGCTCAGCTCCTCGAAGTGCCGCAGGGCCAGCACCTCGCGGTCGAGCGGGTCCATCTGGGCGAGTGCGGCTTCGAGCTGCACGAACCGCTCGTTCCGGTGCGCCGTCGCGCTCGGCGACGACCCGCGGGCGAGCAGGCACGCCGCCATGCACGCCGAGTCCGCGCCCGCCGGTCCGGCGTGGATGCCGACCTCGCGGCCGGCGTCGCGCTTGCCGGCGAGGAGCTCGCGGTGGACGTCCGCCAGCCGCTGCCCGACCACCAGCCGGAGCCACCCGAAGAACGGCTGGTCCGGCTTGGAGAAGTAGTGCTCGACGCGCTTGAGGGCGTCGATGTACGCCTCCTGGAGCACGTCCGACGCCGACACCCGGCCGGCGAGCCGGGCGTCCATGCGGAACGCCACCATCCGCCGCAGCTTGTCGCGGTGTCGGTCGAACAGCTCGCCGAGGGCTCCCTGGTCGCCGCCGCGTAGCCGCTCCACCAGCGCGGTGATCTCGGGGTCCGGGTCGGCGGGCATCGGCGTGGTCCTGGGGACGGGTGTCCCCTTCATGGTAAACGCGAACCGGCGGCGGGCGAAGACCGCGACCCATGAGAGTCGTTCCGCCGGCGCGATTTCCGTTTCCATCGGCGGGTTGCGGCGCGAGAATCGGGCAGGCTCCACTCTCCGGGAGGGCGTGCGATGAGACGGGTGACGCGGGCGGTGGTATCGGCCACAGTTGCGGTCGGTGTGCTGTCGGCAGTTGCGTGGGGGCAGCCACCCGGCGGCGAGCCGCCACAGAAGAGGAAAACCGCGGGGGCGGAGAAGAAGGCCGAGTCCCCCGGCGCACCCGGACCGGACGGCATCGGCCTGCGCGTTTCCGGCGGCGTGCTCCCCGGCGGGCCGCCCCCGAAAGTTGACCCGCAGGTCGAGGCGTGGGTGAAGACGTTGACCGACAAGATGAACGACCCGCACGACGCCATCCGCGACAGCGCCCGCGCCGGGCTCATCGCCATCGGGCCGCCGGCCCTGCCCGCCCTCCGCAGGCTGGCCGACGGCAACGACGCGAAGGCGTACACGGCCACGCGCCTCGTGCAGCAGATCGAGCGCGCCGCGGCGGTGCCGGGGGTGGGTGGGTTCGGAGTGTATCCTGGTCAACCCGGAGTGTTCTCCCCGCAACCCGCGCCGCCGGACGGGCGCCGTCCTGGAATCGGTGTCCCCGACGGTGCCCCGCGCCCAGGGAATCCCGACGAACCGGCGCGGCCCGGCGCCGGTCGTGAGGCGGGCGTGAACTCGTTCGGGCGAACTTTCCGGGAGTTGAAGCTCACCGACGAACAGACTGCCAAGGCAGAACAAGTGGTCGCCAAGTACGTAACCCGGACGCAGGAGCTGTTTGAAGGAATCCGGAGCGGAAAGCTTGATCGGGCCGAGGCACCGGATTCGGCTACGAAACTCGCGCAAGAGGCAATGACCGAGATCCGGCGCAGCCTGACGCCGGAGCAGCTCCGACGGTTCGATGAACTCGTTCCCATCGCCCGGCCGGTGTTCCCATTCTGGATTCAACCCGGCGAAACGACGCGGCCCGGCCGGCGGGACCAGCCGCCCGCTCCCGACCAGCCGCGTCCATTACGCCCGAACCCGCCTGAAATGCGGTAACGGAGTTACTCCTTCGGCAGCGGCTGACCGCTGACGGTCTTCACGCCCGCCCGCGGGACCGACACGATCTCGTACCGGAACCCGGGGCGGAGATCCCGGGTCGAGATGGCGATCACCTTCAGATCACCGTCTTTCACTTGCGGGTTCAGGGTGAGCCGGCTTCCCCGCGTCGTGGCGACCGTCAGTAGCGTCTTCTCGAAGTCCACCTTCGGGGCGTCCGTGATGCCCCACGCCTTCGCCAGGGTCTCCCACCCTTTCGTCGACACGATCACGCCCGACGGCGGCGCTTTCCGTGCCAGCGTCTCGTCGGCGTTGTCACCCTTGATGTGAACCTCGGCCGCGCCCTTCTTCGGCCCGTCCTGCCGGCCGGTGCCGGCCGTCGCGGTCGCGGCGAGCAGGGCGAGGACGAGGGCGGTGCGGGTACGCATGACGGTTCTCCGGGCGAGGTGTGGGCACGGGGCATTCTCGCGCCCGCAGGTCGGTAGACAACCCCTACGCGGTCTGTAAGCTAAGCGGAGTTTGCGCTTGACTTGCCCGCGCCTGCCGCTCCATACGCACCTGGGTTCCATGCCGAAACGCACCGACCTCAAGAAAATCCTCCTGATCGGTTCCGGCCCCATCGTCATCGGCCAAGCCTGCGAGTTCGACTACTCCGGCACCCAGGCGTGCAAGGCGCTGCGGGAGGAGGGTTATGAGATCGTCCTGGTGAACTCCAACCCGGCGACGATCATGACCGACCCGGAGACCGCCGACCGCACCTACATCGAGCCCATCACCTGGCAGGTCGTCGAGAAGATCATCGCCAAGGAGAAGCCGGACGCCCTGCTGCCGACGCTCGGCGGGCAGACGGCGCTGAACACCGCGATGGACCTCGTGAAGCACGGGGTGCTGGAGAAGTACAAGGTCGAGATGATCGGCGCCCGGGCCGACGTGATCGACAAGGCCGAGGACCGGCAGAAGTTCAAGGACGCGATGCTCAAGATCGGCGTGGACGTGCCGCGGAGCGGCGTCGCCCGGTCGCTGCCGCAGGCGCTGGAGATCGTCGACCGGATCGGCCTGCCGTGCGTCCTCCGGCCGAGCTTCACGATGGGCGGCAGCGGCGGCGGCATCGCGTACAACCGCGAGGAGTTCATCGACCTCGTCACGAAGGGGCTTCAGCTCTCGCCCGTCGGCGAGACACTGATCGAGGAGTCGGTGATCGGGTGGAAGGAGTTCGAGCTCGAGGTCATGCGCGACGTGGCCGACAACGTCGTCATCATCTGCTCGATCGAGAACCTCGACCCGATGGGCGTCCACACCGGCGACAGCATCACGGTCGCGCCGATCCAGACGCTCTCCGACAAGGAATACCAGCGGATGCGCGACCAGGCGAAGGCCATCATCCGCGAGATCGGCGTCGAGACGGGCGGGTCGAACATCCAGTTCGCGTGCAACCCGGCCGACGGGCGGATGATCGTGATCGAGATGAACCCGCGCGTGTCGCGGTCCAGCGCGCTGGCGTCGAAGGCCACCGGCTTCCCGATCGCCAAGATCGCGGCCAAGCTCGCGGTCGGCTACACGCTCGACGAGCTCCGCAACGACATCACCCGCGAGACGCCGGCGAGCTTCGAGCCGACCATCGACTACGTCGTCACGAAGGTGCCGCGGTTCGCGTTCGAGAAGTTCCCCGAGGCCGACCCGGTCCTGACGACGCAGATGAAGTCGGTCGGCGAGACGATGGCGATCGGGCGGACCTTCAAGGAGTCGCTCCAGAAGGCGCTCCGCGGGCTGGAGGTCGGGCGGTTCGGCCTCGGCTGCGACCGCCGCGACCGCTGGGGGTCCGACGACCCGCCCTCGGCCGACGAGGTCGCGCAGAAGCTCGCCCGCCCGAACAGCGAACGGATCTGGTACGTCCGGTACGCCCTCAAGGGCGGCATGTCGCTCGACGACCTGTACCAGCGCACGAAGATCGACCCGTGGTTCCTCCGCGCCATCGCCGACCTCGTGGCCGTCGAGGACGAACTCGCCGCGGTCGGTAGCCTGTCGGCGGTCACGCCCGAACTCATGCTGAAGGCGAAGCAGTACGGGTTCGTGGACCGGCAACTGTCGAACCTGTGGAACTGCCCCGAGGCCGAGGTGCGCCGGCTCCGCCAGGGTTTCGGCATCGAGGCGGTGTTCAAGAGCGTGGACACCTGCGCCGCCGAGTTCGAGGCGTACACGCCGTACTACTACTCGACATATGAAGCGCCGACCCGCACCACCGCAGGCGTCGCGGTCGAGGACGAGGTGCGGCCGTCCACCGGCAAGCCGCGGATCATGATCCTCGGCGGCGGGCCGAACCGGATCGGCCAGGGGATCGAGTTCGACTACTGCTGCGTCCAGGCCGCGTTCGCCCTCCGGGCGGCCGGGTACGAGGTCATCATGGTGAACTCGAACCCGGAGACCGTCAGCACCGACTACGACACCTCCGACCGCCTCTTCTTCGAGCCCCTGACCGTCGAGGACGTCCTCAACAT
>VFQN01004495.1_pt1 | contig 18354 bp, 16 predicted proteins | sample 3512371 | NCBI WGS metagenome assembly VFQN01 (sample SAMN10412370, study PRJNA504923) | tailings metagenome | isolation source: Replicate 2 from Balatoc abandoned mine | place: Philippines: Itogon, Benguet | collected 2017-08-28 | reverse complement strand
TTCTTCAGAAGATGTTGCTTGATTAGACTTCGCAATCATTTCCATTAACTCTGACAAAAATGATTCCTTCTGTTCTCTTTCTTGCTTTAGTGAGACCTCGAGAGAATTAATCTTCTGAATCAAATTCGACTGCTCCACATCAGCACTGCGAAAGTTATTTAACTGGGTCTGCAAAATTTGAATCTCCTTAGAAAAGGAAACATTCAACCGTTCTCGCTCCCCCTCCAATTCTTCGATTCGTGACTTCAAGGTGGATAGTTCAAAATTCTGTAAGGAGAGTGAATCAACGCTGTGTTGCATAGTTTGAATGCGTTCTCGAGCAAGAAAGCATCGGCGCTTCAAAATATCAACCAATCGGTGAATTTCCTCAAGTCCCAGAGAGTCGAAGAGTCTCGAGGATTTTTCTTCGGCATCAGTTTGAACTCTCTCTTCCAGAAACGATTGGTCTCCAACTTCTAGAGTCTGGGTAGTATCAATCTGGTTTAGGATTATCAATTCACGCAAGATGGTAGCAATATCAAAAGTTAGCTGTCGCGCAACTTTAGACTCTGTGCGTACAGTAGTAGCAAAAGCACTGGCTTGTTTAAGTTCCAACACTCTCTCAGTCAGTTGAGTTTTCAACCTTTCCACAAGAGACTTCAATTCCTCTTTTTCTGACCGTTCTCGAGATAGTTGCGTAACTTTTTGGTCTAACTCTAATTTCAGCTCTTGAATAGCCGATTTCATCTGCTTACGGTCGTTTTCATCTCTTAGAGCTTCCGCGGATAAGGATGACTGATGAATTTCGGTTAATTTTAATCTTCCTTCCAATTGGGCTTGCTTCAACGCCGCGGCAGCAGCTTCAGACTTTATTCGCTGAGCTTTCTCAAACTCAAAGCTTTCTTTTGCTAATTGAATTTTCAGTCTGGTTTCGTTTATTTCATCAATAAATCCAGATTTTTCCTGTTGAACCAATGCAACATGTTGCTCCAATGTTACAGCTTTAGATTTGGTAATTTCAAGTTCTTTCCGCAAAGTTTGGTTAACTTCGTCAACAGTCAACTTATCAGATTTTATCAAGACGTTCTCCTTTTTGTAACTCTCCAACTCCAACTGCAACCGATCAATTTGCTGTTCAAGAACGAGAACGCTAGCCTCACCCATCATCTGTTTTTGCAGTTGCTGGGAGATAGAAGTTCGAGAAGCTTTTAATTCTTGTATCTGCTGCTCCAGTTGTTGAATGGTACTTGTCATTGCTTCACAGCTTGACTTTGCTGTGTCTAACTGTGCCACGCGCTGCCTGACTTCTTCCTGGATTTCCTCTTCTCTGATTTTGGAAGAATCCAAATCTTGTTTTAACCGTTTTATCGCATCTTCTCGGAGATTCAATTCATTCCTCATTAATCTTAACTCACTTTCCATTTTTCGATTCTCAGATTCTAATGTTACCCGATGGGTACTAGATTCTTCCACTACGGAAGTATTATGTTCCAAGAGTTGTTTAATCTGCTCATATTCCAAAATTTTGGATTCAAGAGATGTAGATTTTGCATCTAACTCAGATTGAACTCGTTCAATCTCAGATTTCAGAGAGTTATTGGCTTTAACCAATAAATCAAGTTCTTGCCTTTTTAAATTCAACTCGTTGGTGACAACAGTCACTTGTTCTTCGAACCTAACTTTCTCCATTTCAACTCCATTCCTCTCTTTTGAACTCATTTTGATCCAACTGCGTAAGGTTTCCAATTTCAACATAATTTCTTCCGGCTTGCTCAAGGAATTATCGACCGCAAGTTCGCCAAGCTGCGCGAACGACATGATAGAGTCTAAAACTGATGCAATTTTCTCGATTTCGAAAATAAAAGAATTGTATTCATCTGCATTGCCATTATTAGTCAAAAGCAGTGCCTGAGAAGAGAGTCGATCCAAATCCAATTCTAAATTTAGTTTCACGCTCTCCAATGCTTCCTTTTCTGCTTTCAAACGCTTGAAGCTGAATGATAGAGTTTCAAAACGAGTTTCACCTTCGGTGCATCTTTTCTGAAACAAGTTAGTTTGGTACTGTGCTTGGGCGAGGGAAGATCGGCTTTCTTCAAGTTGAGATTCAGCGATTTTGAAATTATTTCTTAACTCCAAACAAAGATCTTCAGCTTCAGCCAAAGATTGAGCAAGTTCGATGTTTGTATTTGCAACAACTTTAAACTCCTTCTCCAATTCAGAATAGTTGGTAGCAAACTCCTCAACTTTAACTCGCATGTCTTCATTCTCTCGCAAAAAGTCGTCACTCTTTCGTTTCCACTCGAGCGCATTACTTTGACTTTGATTCAGATCATTGCGCAAAGACTCGTTGGATCGGAACAGAGCATCTTTTTCATTTTGCAAGACTTGTAGTTGCTCATGAAATATCCTTTGGGTTTGAGATAGGTCCCTTTGAAGATGATGACAACGCTCGACGAGAGACTTACAACCGTCCAAGATAAAGTCAGTCAACGCATTAACTTTCCCGGAAAATGCTGTCACAAAGGCAGTATCAAAGCTAATATCCAACGGTAAATTCCATTCCAAAGAATCAGATAGGAAAGGAATTTCTGGTGTCAAAATTAATCGAACTTGCTCGAATTTGGAGGTTAAGATTTGCTGAACTTTAGTTGTCAAATCACTGGCGCTTGATTTCACACGATCCCCTAATTCCTTCTGATCTGACAGGCTTTTATGAAGAAATCGAAGCTCCGCGCTGATTGAGTCCTTTGCGTTGACCAACTTATTGTGCTCCATGCGTAAATCCTCAAATTTTATCTTCAGTTGATCCTCACTCTTCAAAGATTGCTCTTTCATTTGCACTTCACTCATCAATTTCTCAACTAAAGCGCTAAACTGAAGCAAGGATACCTTTACCGCTTCCTCTAAAGAGGAGAGTTCAGCACTTATCGGAACACTGAGATTACAGGTATCCAAATCTACTAGATCCCAATTCTGAACCGTCTTGCGCGCTGAAGTGACATCCGCACAATCAGCTGATGGGATTTGAATTAAAAGATTCGCTAACTTTTGCAATCTTTCTGCGAGTAAGCTTTCCTTTGATATTAAAACCTTCACTCTCTCTTCCGTATAGTTAAGGTTTTCTTCCAAACGAGTTTTGTTTGCCTTTTCTTCGAACAAAATATCCTCCAATCCAGAAATCTTATCCTTAAGTTGCGTTAACGAGATCTCCAACCCCCGATTAACTTCAGCCACTGCTTCGAGCTCCTGGGCATAATCTAACTTGGAGGTTGAGAGAGCTTCGTTTGCAGCTTGTAGGTATTCCACCCGTTCCTCCAGTTCCGATGTCTTATCAAGAAGATTTAGGATTTTTTTATCCTTGATTTCTATTGCGTCTTTCATCTCCTTAATGTTTTGAGTGTATGAGATCAATTTCTCTTCCAAGACATCTGACTTTTCTAAAGATAGCCTGAAGCAATAAACAGTAAAGGAAAGAGATCAAAAGTAAGGAAGCATACCGGAGGTTGTTTTCAACTTCAACTTTCCCTCGCAGTTCGATTTGAAACGTTTCATTCACGGAGTTCAAGGCCATTGATATCTTTTTTATTTCTGACTGGCCAGCCAGCCAATCAGCTTGAACCTTCTGCATTTGGCTCGTACTATCACTTATTTGTTTCTTTTGAGTTTCAACCATAGTCTCCAATTGACTTATAGCTTCCTCTTTCTCCGCCAACTTTAAAAGCACCCGAGAAATTTCTTCATCAGAGGACAACAGTTTTGATTCAACGTCATACAACTGGGCTTTGGTCTTTTGCAACTCTAAATTCAAATGCTCGACTTTTATCACTCGCTCCTCCAGTTCGGAGCTCAGTTCTGTAATCTTTCGAAGGGAACTTTCATCGTGCACAAGTATTTCTTGACTCAAAAGGCCCTGTTTCATGTCAGCCTCCATTAGCTTTAGTGTTTGTTCTTCCAATCTCGATTTAATGGAGCTCATTTCAATTTCCTTCTCAGATATACTCCGAGTTAACATCAGAAGTTCGTTTTTAGCAGATTCAATCTTCAACTCGAGGAGCTTTTTCTCATTCTCGAAAGTTAAAATTGTTTCCTGCATTTGAAGTTCTACTTGTTCATTCTTTAGAGATAATGCATTAAATTCGCGATGGATAATATCGTAACGATTTTTCCATAAATCTACATCTTTTTCGAGTGAAGAAATTCGGGAATTTTCAGCCTCTTCATGACCTCGAAGGAGATGCAATAATTCTTCATTCTTTGATTTTAAGGTAAACTCGAGTTTTCGACACTTCTCGGACCAAATTGACTCACTTTGTTGAAGAATCCGCAGTTTCTGCTCCAAGCTTTTGCTTTTATTTTCGATAAACATGGCTTTCTTCAACTCACCATTTATTTTGCTGTTTACACTGCGCAGATGATCACAAAGCCCCTTCAATCGGCAACATTCGTTTTCCAGAAAAGCAAAGACTTTCGAATTCTGGGCGTAATTCTTGGCATAGTCAGCAGAAATAAGCTCCAAGCGCTTCTCAGATGCTACCAAAAGAGACTTTAAAGTGGAAGATTCTTCACCTTCAAAAATTTTCTTCTCAAGCTGTGCAATCTTCACCCTAGATTCGCGAAGTACATCAGGTCTTCCCCCTTTTTCTTTTGATTCACGAATCCTCTTGACAGCATCGGCACAAAGGTTGACGCGGTTTAATTGACCATTGAGACAAGTTAACATCTGAATCTCGAAGTTCATCATTTCACTCATTTGGTTTTGAACTTCTTTAAAGAGACTGTTCAAAATATTTTGAATAGAATCATTCTCAGGAAACGATTTCCGTAGTTCAGAGATTAAATTGTCATTGGTGACCTCTTTCTCCACCAATTTTGTGATCAAAGCTTTCAGATTCTCGACCGTTTCGGAAGATTCTGCAAGTTCAATATTTTTCATTCGTATGGAACTCAAAAGCTCAGACAACTCCTCTTCCTTCGTCGCTAAGTGCTGACGCAATAGTTCCACTTCCTCGTCCTGATCTAATTGCTTCAATTTTGAAGATGACTCATGCTTAACTAGGATTAGTTTCACAGAATCATATTCAGATTGTAGCTTCCGAAAGTTATCTTTCAATAAGTCATTTTCTTTTTGCAAATCAAGGATTGTTCGAGTTTTGAGGGTTAAGGTCGTCTCTAGGTTTTCCATTTCAGTTTCCAGCTTACGATTTTGCTTAGTCACTTCCTTTAGATTTGCTGTCAAATCCAGAACCTTCAGCTCGTCTGACATCCATGAAAGCAAAGAATCCTGTCCCCCTAATTGCTTAGTTTCTGTCATTCGCTTCAGTATTTGTATTTCCTGTTGGAGAAGACCATTGTCACGCTGCAAAACTTCTAATTTTACCTTCAACTCGTGATTTAAATCTTGAAGTAAATGAAGTTGCTTCGCTTGCGCTTTGACCTGAGTGGCGTTATATTTAACATGAATAATTTCGTCGAAAGCTCATTACCTGATCTTGCTTCACATCCGACAGGGAAAATTGATCTACAAAGTTGGTGTCACTGAGGTGAACGAATTTGGAATCACACGAAGTTACCTGGACAAGAAAGAGAAGCCTTAGAAATTATAGTCTAATAGATATGGTGAGATTGCGAAAAGAAAATAGTGCAACTCACCACATCACCAGAAGAAAATGAACTGATCAGTTCTTTGATGAACTCCAAATGAGATGATGACTCTAAGTTTACCCAATGAGGGAGCGGACCGGAAGAAATATTCGAGTGATGAGCTGAAAAACTTTCTTTGCAAGTCTCTACAAAGCGAGTCAATTCAGTCTTCAACTTCTCACTTTCCTTGAGTTTTGACTCTAAATTACTAGTTGACTCTCTAGAGACCTTTATTTCTTCTCTCAAAGAATCACATTGCTTCTGTAGTGCGTCTTTTTCAAGAGCGCTTTCTTCAAGACGTGAGGCAAGATCGTTAACCATTTCCTCATAGTAATCGACTTCATTTTCGTTGAGATCCAAATTATTCTCCATGAACACCTTCTTTCCTCGTTCTTCAATCTCATTTAAAGAAGGAGCTTCAGTTTGGGTTGTGTTTGGCATTAGGTAGTTTTTCAGATCCTACTCAAAATAAAACCCCATAAATTAACTGCGCGAAGTCATTACCTGAAGCAAATTCAAAGTTTCATTCCTTTCGTCAGAAAAAGAATGATTTTCAAATTTATCGATCAGGCTTTTCACAAGCCCGAGCGCATCGATCATGTCTTCATCCTCCATTTCTCCAAGATTCAAATAATGAAACTTTCTTTATTTTACCATGCAACGCTTGTGAAGCAGCAGCCCATGCGCACAGTCTTCTCCTCAACATGTCCCAATTTGAAATTACTCAACAACCAAGTCTCCGCTTTCAGCTAGGATATGAAACAGATATTGGAGGTGGCAAAGAAAATCAAGACGAAAGTTTTGTATGGATTCGTAGGGAGTTTAATTTGATCGTGTTGTGCGTGCTCGATGGGCATGGTAGAGAAGTGGGAAAAGTTGCCGCGACAGCTGCCAAAATCAGCCTGCTTCAGTTTTTTGAAGGTGAATATACATCGTTACTTCTTAACCCAGTAGAATCGTTGGTGCGAGCGCATCAAATTGGGCATGATAGTGTTCGACAAGCTTTTCGAGCCGAGCTTGAACGGCAGGGCTTCCAAGTTAAAGAAAGCGATGATGGATATTTGATGAAGAGACGTTCTCAAATGGACTACTGGAGTTGTGTTCATGGTGGCACATCATGCACGATTGTAGCATTGGTCGGGAACTCCCTATACATTTCCAATGTCGGGGATAGCACCGCCATTCTTTGCACTGCTCGACCTTTTCTCCACAAATCTCTACTACAGCACCAAGTTGATGCTGCGTTTTGTCCTGCGTATGGTGGGATTGACGATCAGTACGCAAATGATTTTCGTGTTGCGGAAACTGAAGATCCTTCCAAGTTTTTGAATAAAATTTTAGTTTTGAGCGCTGAGCATTCTCCAGAAAGTGCCTATGAGTTCAATCGTTTAAGAAGATGTAGGCATCGCGAAGATGATCCCTCCCAACCGGCTCTCTTTGTAGTCTACGACTCCTCCACCCATGATAAAAGTTTGTGTAATCCAGTTTTTGATAGCAGTTCACTAACACTGGTACCCTCTCAAAGAGGAAGGTTCGATACTACTTCTGTCTTCCTCGTCTCTCATCTCACGCAAATGTGATAGTTACTACAAAAACGTTCGAAAGGAATGGGCCTCCTTGGTCTCGACCCCCAAATCTGCCAAATATCAAGATGCTTTGGCCTTCACGCGATCTTTAGGAGATTTGCACCTCCACACATATGGTATTGAATCTATAGATCTTTAGTGATTGTATTGCTGATTCGTTGTTAGGTGTTACCCATCTTCCTGAAATTCAGAAAATTGACTTGGAAGCGATTTTTCGCTCTTTAGCGGAGTGTCAAACAGATTTGGTGGACTCTCTCGAGAGCTCGACAATCTGTATCGTAGTTGCCACTGACGGCGTATGGGATAACTGGCTTTACGAAGATGTCTCACGCTTTATGTTTGACCCTAGCTGTTTGCAAGCTACGACTGCCGGGAGTGATGGAGCTCAAAGAGTCATGAGCTCCTTCATGCAGCGTAATGCTTATTTCTCAAAAAAGAATTTCGGAAGTCAGGCTGACAATGCGACTGGGATTCTAATGTATTTAAGTTATTGCAATTCTTTCTGTACATGAATTAGGAAATTATTAGGACGGCAAGCTTGTATTATAGGAAATTCGGTCTGTAAAATTGTACACTTTTATGATAATGTTGATTCTATTTTCGACCCAAAATCCGACGATAATTTCTCTCGAGTTCCAATTTCGTTTCTCCATCCGGCCAATTTTCGAGATCGTAATAATGCGGCGCAGTTTCTAAAAGCCACTCCACCCGTGTCGCTGAAACAGTGCGGATGTAATTTCGCGTTGTGAGCACGAATTCTTGAAAAAAAATCCAAGGTGGTTTGTTATCTATGACAGATGAGGGATGAATGGAAACCACTTGCTGATCTTTAACTGTCAGGTAGAAGCCTTGCTTTTGAAGGTGCGCGACCTGCATGAAAAGACCAGAACTGAGACATTTCAGTATATTATCATAATATGAAGGATGTGTCAAGTCCGTGCTTATCAACGGCAGATTAAGCTTCTTCAAAATTCGTACTAGTTGCTCTCTAACATTATCCGCAGTTTGCAGTGAGCGAAAATTCAAGAAGTTATCATAGCACCAATCTTTACTGGAAGCATTCTGCTTATAGGCGTGATAAGCGTTTAACAAAGTGATGTGATCCCCATCTTTGTGCGAAAATTGCGCCTTGGCTTCATCCGCTTCCTTCACACAATCCTTCGGTCGTGAGAATATTGAAGGAACTGATAACAAAGCGAGTATGCTTGTGATCTAGACAGAAATAATAACGAATTTGAAATAAAATCGATTCTGCATCTACCTCATTGGAACAGCTATGATCTGGCGAAACTAATAAAATTTTCGCGAGGTGAGGCTCGATTGGCACCTCGCTCATTTTGTTACCAAGTTGAGTAAGATTTCCTTCGTCATCCAATGCTCCGAGGTAATTTAATTGCTCAAGGGCCCTCATCATTGTCTCCGGAGCTGAAAAGAAGGTGTGAAAAAGATCGAGAGAATCAAACCAAGCGAACCTGGAGGATCCATGAAATCAAAATGCACTAAATCTTGGATTCCTAACTTTAGGAGAGTAAGAACAACCGTGTCCATTCTTGATCTCAAAATTTCGGGATATGTTTGCTGCTGCAGTTCATCTTGGAAAGATTTTTCTGTGTATAAACGAAAGCATTTACCAGGCCTGGTTCTTCCAGCTCTGGAAAAGGAATATATAAATATATTAAAAATGATTGAATCTTCGGTATAATTACCTTCCAGCTCTTTGCTGCGCCGAGGCTTTGGAAATGGGTGAGACAAGAAGGGACTCCACTCGAATTCTTGGATTAAAGATCTAACAAGATAAAGGAAAAAAGGTTAAACATACATAGATCGAAGGATTGAAGTTTCAAATTTTGCTGCGAGCATCAACACTCGTGATATAAAAAAATCAGAGTGACAAATAACTCAATGTGCACAAAGCTAAAGATTTGACCCTCGATTAACAATGAAAGACAATTTTGATGTCAGCCATAAACACGAACAAGGGTAACATTTAAGATGATGTTTTCCTACCTTTTGCTTGGAAAAGCCTGGATCAATAACATAGACGATTCCATCAATAGTTAGCGACGTTTCCGCAATGTTCGTGCTCACAATAACCTTCCTCCCGGGCGGGCCTCCTAATCGCCGCGCCTGTGGAGCGTCTTTGAAAATATCTTGCTGTTGTTTCGGAGGTAGAGATGCATAGAGCGGGTAAACAACGATTGGACCAACTTTATCCCCCAAAGTATCTATTTCAAAGCGGATTCGCTTACACGCCTCCTCTATTTCCTCTTCGCCCGTGAGGAAGAGCAGTATGTCACCAGCGTCCTCATATTGATGAATTTGAACTGCAGTGCGAACGCTCGCTTCCACATAGTCACGTTCAGGTTCGGGGGTATAATAAATTTCGACAGGATGTGTGCGACCAGGAACTTTCAGGAGCGGTGCCCCATCGAAGTACTTTTGAAATTTAAGCGCGTCAAGTGTCGCAGACATCACCACAATCTTTAAATCCTTTCGAATCGCGAGAAGGTCTTTCAAAAGACCCATCAAAACATCGGTAGATAATGTTCTTTCGTGGGCCTCGTCAATGACAATACAGGAATATTTTTGGAGCTTCGGGTCAATCATCGCTTCTCGTAAGAGCATACCATCAGTTAAAAATTTTAATACAGTTGAGGCAGAAGTAAAATCTTCGAAACGGATGGTATAACCAACATGAACTCCGAACTCAACGTCCATTTCTTCAGAAACTCTCTTCGCGATACTCATGGCGGCCACACGCCTAACAAAAAATTAGAAAAAAGTATGTGGCGAAGTCATTCTTGGTAACCTGGGCTGAGTGCACGCAATTACGTTTGTACTTCCCAACAAAGACAACAGAAATTGAGGAATTTGAGTTGTTTTACCACTTCCTGTTTCACCTTCAACTATGACGACCTGATGATTTGTTGCTTTGTCAAGAAATTCTTGTCTAAATTCGTACACAGGAAGTTGCGTTCTCTTCTTAAGGATTTCATAATATCTTTGCGAGTAACTACGTTGCGTAATGGGGTTGACTCCATCGCTTGAGGTTGATTCAAACTCTAGTTTCCTTTTCATTGGTTTTGGTTGAAAATTATAAAGTTTCTTTTAATTTTACGCTTTATCCAGAATTTCCTGTAAAGGACTTGGCAGAGCAGCTATCGCCGGAAGCTGGGGGGGAGAAACATTCCAATCGTAACTTAAAGCTTGGTGAAGTACGAATGAGAGCTCGTTAAAATTCATTTTGATTTGATGCAAACAAACTGCAAACCACATGAACTGGAATTTTAGAGAATTCGAGAGGCATTTTCGTTGAAAATAGCGTAATAAGCCAGTTGAACCAGAAGTGCCTTGATATTTGTAGAAAAATATTACCATATAAAAACAAGCAAGAAGTCGAGCGATCGATAAGGACTCTGGACAATCCAAAACCGCATTACAAATCTGAAGATGAGCTACATACTCTTCTTCTTCTTCATAGAGAATCGCGATCCCTTCTAAAAGAGTTGGAATCATGTTCCTCACTATTTCAGCATCTTCCCAAAGTCTTAGTGCATCCCGATCTCGCATTCGATCCCACACTAAACGCCTTACCCCAGGTAACATTTTAGGTATGATGAATAGCAATGTCATTTTACACTCGAACTCAGGATGCAGTTTACCCTCCAAAAGAGCATTTAAAATATTGGAGACTGAAAATGGTAATTTACGGTGTTTGAGCCGCGACTGAGAATTAATTGACTGGTAGTCGGCGACTTGCTGAAGTGCTAATTGGATTTCGCGCTCGTTACAAGTGTGAAATAAATGAATGATACGCTCGGCTAAATTGTCAAATAAGGTCTCAAGAAGATTGTTGTCTAGACAAACAAAGCGTGATGATTGATCCAGAGTGATTGTATAAAGGAGATTTGATAAAGTAGTGCTTGATGCTTTGCTGAGAAAGAGTTTCGAATCTACGAAGAGCAGAGCATAATACACAGGGACATAGTACGATTCCTCTAGCTTTCGCAGATGTGCGTACAAATCGAATCCGCCAGTCGCACTCTTTGTCAAAACATCAATGACTTTGTGTAGATCCTTGATTTCAAAAAGCAGTAATGAATGCTTATTTCCATAGAGAAGGATAGCTTTAATCAAACTTCTATAGAGGTGTTTCCACACCCGAGAATTTGTGGTTTCTGAGGCATTCATTATCTTCATCAACTCTTCAATATTTGATATCCGTTTGTAGCTCATTAGAAGTCTGCATTGTTCGTAAACGTCAAAGATAGAAGTTAAGATCCAACTCGTTATGCCCTTGCGAAGCGTCGCATGATTCGGACCTACCATGGGGAGAGGTTCATCAAAAAGGTAATGATTGAGGACTTGACGACTGCAATAGTAATCGAAAAGATGTATGATCCCGCTGACTTCATCTTCAGTTTCAGGACAAAGTGGGAATATTTGAAGCGAAAATTCACGAATAATTGGGATAAATTCATTGGTTTCTTGTCTTTGATAATTAAATTCGAAACATAACTGGGGAAGAAATAAGCTCATAAACTCAGAACTCCCACCGAGTTGATCATGAGATCTTCCGTCAGAAGAGAAGCCAACAGATTTGGAAATAAGAGAAAAAAGTGATGCGTAGCAAAGACAACTTTCGACAGACAAATTGGTTTCTGTAAATAAATATGAACGGAGTGAACGCAGGATTTTCACCAAATTTTGATACAAATTTCGCTCAAACATACTCTCCGCAGCAGATTGACTGCTAATCTTGACTTCCAAAAGCCGAAATACTTGAGCACAAATCAACTTCGAATCGGCATGACTTCTCCCTTGAAAAAGAGAAAGAAGTTGATCAATACTAAATTCTCCCTCCTTTGAAAACAAATCAGTAAAATCGAAATGCCCATTTATTCGAAGAAATAGATGAGATCTAAACAATCGCAAAATCCAGCAAATTGTGAAGGTTTCACCACTGAGATTTTCAAGTAAATTATTCCATGTCACAAAGGAAGCGACGATGCCTCGACATAAAAAATTGACGGTTAGAGTAGCTTGAGTTATGATATTAGGAAGGTTCAAGACTAATTCTGCTTGAACAATCTCTTTCAATTTTTTGGCTTGATTCGGTTCGAGGTAAAGCGTGAAGGCACAAATTGAGAAGAATGACAGTCTCGCTAAAGATGAAGGAGCGCTTTGAAATTGCCTTACAAGCTTGCGATAAAAATCCTCGCTCCGGAAGAAGCATTTTACGAAAGCAGTTTCTAGAGAAACATCATCGCTGTTCAGTTTGTTATAAAGGCGAACCTTGGCCTCTTCGTAGGTAATCTCAGGTCTACGATAAAGAGGAAAGGTATAAGGTAATTGACCAAAGTTGATATCATCAGAACACATAAGAAGAAAGAACTGAGTGCGCAGCAGCTCGACTTCATTAAAAAGCGCAAACTTTACCGTTGCCAGAATTTCATAAGTTAAACGTTGATCCTGAGCCATTAAAAAGGTGTTTACCAATAGATTGGGGAATTCTACTGGAAAATGAACGATACTAATAGCATGCATTGCGGTGAAAACAAGTTCCACAATACGCGATTCCAGCATATTGACGAAGACTTCGTTAGCCACTCGCAAACAAGAGGTGAACACTGTTCTTATACGTAAAATGGAAGCCACATCAATCCCTAAACTCAATGCCAGTTCAGCTAATGATTGAGATTGAATATCAGAGAAGCCAAAAGGAGACAACTCCAAACTGAGAACAGTGTTTCTGATGCGACATATCTCCTTTAAAACTCGACTCGCAATAAGATTTTGTTGGAAGATGGTTGATCGAAGATACTTTAAATCAAAATCAATCTTACAGATCAGTAAATTAGAACAGACACTTACTTTCAGAAGTTGATCAATTGAAAAAGACTCGTCATGAAAGTCAGTATTAAAGACGATGACATGCTCATCTAACTCGGCCAATACACGAACTCCAAAATTTTGAAGCGATTCGTTCTTACAATCTTTAATCCACAAAATACTTTCCAGCGCTTTCAGAATCACAGTTAGAGACTGGTTTCGGTCAACGATTTTTCTTCCATATTCATCATAATATTCAATTTCAGTATTCTGAAAGGAAAGATTCTTTCGTTTCACAGGAGGTGTGTTGTCATCAACACCAGCAAATTGTGCAACAGATATATTCTTCTCATTCAACCTTACCAAAAATTCAATATTTTTCGGGGACAAAAGCTGAGCTATTTCAGACATCACATCTTCATGAACTACATTTTGACGTTCAAGATTCTTCCTGCCTTCCTTCAATTTTGGAAAGCCAGTTGTTACTCCAATTCCAAGTTCCTTTGGTTTGCTGTCTTTCTCGAGCACTTGACCCTTCTTCATAACTCATTTGTTGGTGGCCTGCTCTATCAAGAGAAGTTGAACTTTAAACTTCAAACTTTATGATGTGGTCGATCTTTGGAGATAATTTACATTGTCAAGTATTTGTCAGCTTGGTTTTAATCGGAACTATAGTTAGCTCAAGTTTTTCAATTTTGATGTTGATTTTAATCAAGCGTATGAATTTATGGAACGAGTACATCTTTCTCATTACTATGATGGCCGCTTTTCAGTTAGTGTATGATATTACTTTCTTTCCTGGAGTGGTAAATGTGGGGGATAAATACTTGACTATTATCGCCAATACATTACAGTTATTTTCAGGTGTCGTTAGTTCTTTGCTTAGCAATGTAGCCGCTGGGATTACTTTTTATGTCATTTACTTCAAGCTCACACTAAGCGTTTTCAACAACTTCCTAATATTTCTTTCTATCGTTATCATTCCAGCTTTGATTGATTGCGTTATTTATTTGGTATCTTTGCAAGGTCGCAACTCAAAAATCTACTCAGATATCGCGGTTATTTATTTTTATTATTATTTAAAGCTCGTGTCAATCGGATTAAATTTCTTCTTGGTAGCTCTTATTTCCTACGAAATTCGAAGAACTGGATCTGGAAAACAAAGAAAGTCTCTGTCCGAAACATCAATGAGTGCCCTGTCGCTCCGACTATTTCTATATCCGCTTGTGCAAAGTGTCTCTCGAGTGGGTTGCGCTTGGTATGAATGGGAATATCAATACAATTCCCATGATTCAAATGGCTTCGATTTGAACCCTCCAACTACCACTGACAGACAATTTGCGGCTCAAATTGTCATGGCACTCACAATGCCTTTAGCCAGTATCGGATATTTGATCATATTTCTGCTGATGCAGCCAAAAGCTTGCAATCAATTTTGGAGGCTGTTCGGCTTAAGTGAGAACTATCCGCCAAAATTAGACCCTCATAATGAAGAACGAAGAGAAGAAGAAGAGGAGAAGAGTATGAAGAGTTTAGTCTCTTTTTCCTCCGAAAGTAATTTACGTTTCTCACTCTTGGAGGGGGACTTTTTCTGAATTACAACTTCTACGACACCCTGGAGGAATACATACAACAGTTGCGCCACGTTCAGCTCAACCCCTTGCTCAATGTAAGCACAATACAAATTCCATTTACCATTTTCCTCAGCTCGTCTCTTGGTAGTTGCTCAACTCATCAACGGTTACTTCCGAGGACTCAAAATGACCCATGTGGAGCGCTCCAGCCGGTTGAAAATATATCGATCCGCCTTGTAATTCGGGATTGTACCATATCGCAGCGTCAATGGTGGTGTCAGGCATATACATCAAATTGGGGTCGTACATTGGATAATGTTGAGTTGGATTCTGTGTCCCTGTATAAAGAGGGTACTCGTTTCCGTTAAGTGGAAGACTATCACCAGATATTTCGTATCCCAAGTAATTATTCACTGGAAAATCAGTATAGGAAGTGTCATATTTCTTGTAATGGCTGTTTTTTTGAGAAATACGGAGGTGATCATCGCCTTTTCGATTTTCGTGTTGAGAAATTTTAGGTTGAAACACTTGCGCAGACGGATTTAATCGTGGAGTCTTCAGCGTCTCCTCGACATCTGGAGTGGCAGAATTTTCTGTAACGCGGAACGAAGCGGTAGAATGTTGAAAAGGTTGGCGAACTTTGTCTTGATTAAACCTCGGAACCTTCTCGTGCCGAATTTCTTTCTTTCTGACTTGTTGTTTTCTATCTTTCTCAAGAAGTTCTTCGTACTTATCGTGCTTCCATTCTATTTCGTCGATTGTTTGGGATCTACAGGAGTAAGTTACAAAAAGTGGAAAATTCTCTGCCCTTACCGTGAAACTGGAGCATTGCGGAACTTTTTAGGCTTTCCTATTCGAACACCAGATTTTTGCCTTCTTCCATCACGATCATCATGAAGAAAAAAGTTCCCTTTAGGAACCAAAGTTGGATCTTCGAGCTGAGTTTTCGACGACATCTTACTGTCACTGTTACTAGATTTCAGATTGGCTGTGGGCGCGTCATTCTTTTTTTCTGTGGAATACACAAGACGCACATTCCCGCTACCACTTGTATCAATCTTCACATCATCCGAATTTGTGTCACTTTCACTGCTTGCATTGTCCGAAATGTTGTCTTTGCCTCTCCTTCTTCTGGACGACATGATAATCAATACTAAGTTTGATCGGTAGGTAATCGGTATGGTCATTTTTGTGATTTCGCTCACGGCTGTTCGCCCACACTCAAAAACCCATTCTAGGGGCATCAATTCTCGGATTTTCGTGTGCACTCATTTGAGTGAGGGCGGGCAGATGGTAAATCGAGAGTGGGTGCACACGAAAATCCGAGAAAGTTGCTACCGAGAATGGCTACCGAACAGCCGTGCGCTGTACTCCTCGCTCGATACGACAGACCTTGTAACGCAACTATCTGACTACTATTCGGTGTGAAATGGAGGGGAAAAGTACAGGGAATCAAAGTGGCAACACGAAAAGAGGTGAGAAAAGCACTTCTAAAAGTCGAATGAATGAGAAAGGGGAAAAATCTGGGAGCCCAATGCGTGAAAGTTCGCGTCGGTCCAGATCCGATTCTGCTCCTCCGCCGATCATTAAAACAAAGTCAGACAAATCATTGAATAAGAGTGAAAAAAAGAGAAAGAAAAGCCGATCGCATGATATGTCGAAGAAGAGAGATGAGAAGAAGAAGCATTCAAGAACAAAGCACCGATCTCTATACGAAAAACTTATGCTCAGCTGCGGGTTTTATGTCGGTCATGTGCAATTAAAGGATCCTCGTGCAATCGAAGCAGCACAGGCCTTAGATCTGAAACAATGGCATCTTCGAAGGATGAAGGCGAAATTTGATCAAATAGATATTGATGGTTCTGGAAATATTGATTTTGACGAATTCTTCGAGGCGATTGGAGAACTTCGTTCGCCTTTTACTGACAAACTTTTTGCTCTAATTGATGTTGATAAATCAGGGACAATAGAGTTTGACGAGTTTGTACGAGTACTGGCGACCTATTGCATGTTTTCGAAGGATGAGATTTTGCGGTTTTGCTTTGAATGTTTTGATGTTGATCGTTCGGGAACGATTGATGAAAAAGAGTTCGTGGAATTGTGCAAGTAAGTGTTCAAATGTTGCTTTATTGTCTCTTATCTTCTTTCTTTGCATTTGCTTGATTTCTCCTGTAAGATGTGTGAATAATGCCTCGCCCTCATTTCCAAATAATTTCAAAAACGCGTTGGAACAATTTGATGTTAATGAGGATGGATTGATTGACTATTCTGAATTTGTGGAACTCGACAGGCGGTATCCTTTAGTTCTTTTTCCTGCTTTCAGACTCCAGGATATGATGCAACGTAAAACCCTTGGTAAGTACTGTAATTATGTGTATTCGAAACTAATGTTGATTTAGGTGAGAGGGTGTGGCTTCAAGTTATTAAAAACTACCAAGACTTAAAGAGAATAGAAGAATACAAAGCAACGCATGGTGGACGTGCTCCTCCTGATCCTCCATTAAAAGCTATTCTTAAAACAGTGTTCCCTTGTTTTTACCGCGAGCGAGTGCATATAGCTGTTGGAGCAGAAATGGAATCAAGACATCAGCAAGACTTTTAGATTCGTGAGTGAATGCGCCGTTCTTTTTAGAGATCTTAATTTGTTAGTAGTGAATCTGTAGATTTTATATTTGTGGAATTACTTCCCACACTAATCATCAAACAAACTTTTTCGACGATTCGTGGAAGAGGTTGTTGAATTGGGGGCAAAAAAGGAATCATCATCGTCGCCGAACAAAGAGGATTTCACACTCTTGTTTCCACTCGACGATGATTTAGCTTTGGATTTGGAGAAAATATCCGCATCATCATCACCATCGAACAGACTGGATTTGGTACCCGTTTGCGACTTGACTGGCTCAGACTCGAAGAGGGAGGTCGACTTTATTGCTCCACTCTTCGACGTTTGAACCGAGCTGGTTAGAGGCTCCTCCTCATCAAACAGACTGGATTTGGTACCCGTTTGCGACTTGACTGGCTCAGACTCGAAGAGGGAGGTCGACTTTATTGCTCCACTCTTCGACGTTTGAACCGAGCTGGTTAGAGGCTCCTCCTCATCAAACAGACTGGATTTGGTACCCGTTTGCGACTTGACTGGCTCAGACTCGAAGAGGGAGGTCGACTTTATTGCTCCACTCTTCGACGTTTGAACCGAGCTGGTTAGAGGCTCCTCCTCATCAAACAGACTGGATATGGTAACTGTTTGCGACTTGACTGGCTCAGACTCGAAGAGGGAGGACGACTTGCTTGTTCCACTCTTTGTTGGCTCTGACCTTGCTGCACTTTCCGTGTCATCAAAATCAAAAAGCTTCTTTGAAGGAGTCCTTCTACTTTTTGCTGTCATTACCGCTCTCCCTAATTTAACGTTAGTCACACTTTCAAAGCTTTTTTCTTCGTTTTCAGTTAGGATGAGACCTGGTTCAGTATTGCCAGAAAACTTCATAGGCATTCCAGGCAAAACTAATTTGATTCCAGCTGCCAATTGAGATATTTTCTCTGAACGGGCAGACGAGGAATCGCCAGATGTGACAGAAGAGACAGAGGGTTCTGTAGCCGGCGGGGGTATCGGGTCACCAACACCGAATAATGACGATGACTTGCTTGCTGAAGGTTTTGATGTCACCAACGGCTCGTCCGCATCGAATAGTGACGATGACTTGCTTGCTGAAGGTTTTGATGTCACCAACGGCTCGTCCGCATCG
>VFQN01004494.1_pt1 | contig 18359 bp, 33 predicted proteins | sample 3512371 | NCBI WGS metagenome assembly VFQN01 (sample SAMN10412370, study PRJNA504923) | tailings metagenome | isolation source: Replicate 2 from Balatoc abandoned mine | place: Philippines: Itogon, Benguet | collected 2017-08-28 | reverse complement strand
ACCCCGCCACCCTCCCATCAGATGACTAACGAGGGCTGCCCCGCCGCCCTCCCCGCCCACCCTCCGCCTCCCTCCCCCAGAGCTGGACGACCCCGCCCCCATCACCGCCACCTCCACCTGGGCCCTGGTGCGCCGCCTGCTGCTGTCCGACCCGCGCTGCCAGGCGCTGCCGGAGCTCCGCCGCCGCGAGCTGTTCGAGGCCTACACCGCCTCGCTCTTCGACGCAGAGGCGAAGAAGGCGGAGGAAGCTGCCGCCGCCGCCGAGGCTGCTGATGCCGCTGATACCGCCGCCACCGCCTCCCCCGCTGTCGCTGCTGCGATGACCACCCCTGCCACGCCGCCGCCGTCACCGGCGGCAACGCCGGCGCCCGCAACCCGGCCGGCGGAGGTTGCGGCGTCAGCGGCTGCAAATGCCGGCAGCGTCGCCGCCACGGCTGCGGCGGCGAGCACCGCCGCCGCCGGCGGCGGGGTGCCGCTGGAGGACGAGGAGCTGGCGGCGGCGCTGGCGAGCATGGAGGCGGCGCTGGAGAGCGCCATCAAGGCCGTCGCCTCAGCACCTCCGCCGTCGGCGCTGGTGGCAGGGGAGGGCTTGCGGAACGGGGCAGCTGCCGCCGCCTCGCCCCCCGCGCCTGCTGCCGCGGGCAGCAGCAGCGCAAACGGCAACGGCGTGGGCAAGAAGGCGGGGGCCGCTGGCGGCGTGTTTGAGAGCAGCCGGCTGGAGGAGCTGCGTAAGGAGCAGGCGCGGCTGCGGGCCGAGTACGAGACAATGGCGGCGCGGCTGAGGGAGATGGAGGACAGGCTCAAGGTGGGGAGCGGGCGGTTTGGCGGGGGAGGGGAGGGTGGAAGAGTGGTGGGCCGGCAGGTTGCTGGGCACAGCGATGCGGCAGGTGGAGGGCAACGGAGTGTCCTTGAGTGCGAAACCGGCGCGGTTAGGGGTCGCGATCGCCCACGAGGGTCCGCGGTGTCTATGCGAGACCCAAAAGCCGTTTACAGGTTCATGAGTGTTAACATGGCCCCTCGCCTCCTCGTAACACTGACGCAGGCCCAGTCCCAGCTGGTGGCGTCCGACGATGAGAGTGGGGCTGCAGCGGAGGCGGCCGGGTCACAGCAGCAGCAGGGGGCGGCGGCGGAGCCGGCGGTGGCGGCGGCGCCCGGCAGCCCCAGCAGCAACGGCGTGCCCAAGGAGGTGGGGCGGGGCGGGGGTGGGCGTGGTGTGCGCGGCACGGCTCGAGGGACAGCCGCCTGACATGCCGCATGGGGTTGCATCTCCTGGATGTCGACATTGCCAGTCTGTAACGTGCGAAATGTGCAATGACACGCCCGCCTTCTTCCCTCGGGGTGCTGTGTTTGGTGCCGCCCGCAGGTCGGCCGTCGCTGGACGTGAGGGGTTGTTCGGCAGTGGCAGCAGCAGCGCTAGAGCCTGCCAGGGTAAGGTGTGGTGGGTACAGTTGTGGACGGCTCTGGGGGTAACAGTATCGGGGTGCTTGGCGTGTGTAGCTTGTGGCAGATGCGTGGGGGTGGCGTGTGTCCTGGACGCAGCTGGGGGTCTTCCCAACGTCAAGTGGCGGTGTGGAGGGGCCTGGGTCAAGGTCGTGTAGGTGATCACGCGGACGGGTTTGGGCACGGGCATGGCTGGGTGTGTAAGGTAGGGCTTAGGGCTGTGTGGAGGGGGTTACTGGTGGTAGTCATTGCAGATTGTGGTATCAAACTGCGCAGGGCCGGAAGCGGTTAGGCAGAGAGAACCACCGGGTCTCTTGCGCCTTGCTGTGGATGGTCCCCCAAGCAGCGACAATTGTACAAAATACATATGCAGTCGACGGAGTACCTGTTGCATTGCTAGGTGCGGTGAACAAGCTTGTGTAGCCGTCTTGATCAACGGTGTGTCTAACGTGGAGAGCCAAACGCGACGTATTCGTTGTTGGTAGCCCGAAAGCAGGTGACACGGGCGGGGTTCTATACTATGCGGACGCGGGAGCGCCCGGGACAGGTGCTCTTTGTGCCCACGCGTGTTGCAATCTGCAGCAGTAAGGGTGCACGCCTTTCCCGCGGCCGGTTGTGTGCGTGTCCCACCTTGACATTTGAGGTGGCTGTTGTCGGCGCCACCTTGCGCCGGCACGCATAGGTGTGCATGAGAGAGCAGCCGGTGTCTTTCGCTGCGGTGTTTTGTCTTTCATCCTTTTGGCAGAGGCTGAGTGCGGTTGCGGGGGCAAGTGGTGCAAAGTGCTGCATACCGGTAGGCGGCGGCGGGGTGCTTTCATGGGCCCAGCGGCCGGTTTCAATAGCAAAAGAGTGCGCAGCACGCAGGAAAAACAGCAGCACGGTCGTACATTGCTTTTTGGTGAAATTTTGCAAGAGCGCTGGCGTACAGTAGGCAAGCGTTGCAAGATCACGCGGTTGAGGACGCGGGAGTTTTGGTAGGTACTACACTGTGGAACACGAGGAATTGAGGTGTGCTGCCCGGGCCGCACAGCAGCAGGTTGATGATCAGGACTACAGGACGCAGGAAGACGCAATTGTCCCCACACATGTAAGGCCAGTCTTGTAAAGCGCAGTGCTCCAGTATCCGCTCGCCTCCGTTGCGTTATGGAAGGTGTCTTGCCTTTTTGGTGAGCAGGTTACAGGGGGCTTGGAATCCGATCCCGACAAGCATATGTGGGCGGATAGCACTGCCTCACCTGGCTTCACCAACCTCAGCAGCCGGCTCTACCCATGACAAAGAAGACGTTTGCGCTCTGCCCTCAACCAGTAACTCACAACAGGAGACCGTGGAGCGGACCTGGGATGCGCTGCTGTCGTCAACCAGTCCGTTGCTTAAAACGCGTGGTAGGCAAAACTGCCAGGCATGTCCCTGCGACGCAGCGCACGGCACAACAGTGCAATTTGGGTAGGAATGCTGTCGCACCCCAGTGCCCACTCCTCCGTAAAGTTCACTCGCTGGCGCCACTGCAGCCCGTTGTTCGCTTTGGGCGTTGTCAAAAAACCTGACGTCTACCCCGCACACGCCAGAAAGGTCCCAGGCTGCACCCTTCCAACGAACCCTCTCTGGCACCGCAGACTCCCAGCGACCCAAGCAGCTGGCTTGCAAGGCCCATGGCCTGCGCGCAAGCGACCATAACATGCACCGACAATGCTACGTCATTCAGCATGAAGAGATTCTCACAGAACAACCAGGAACACAAACTTTTACAACGCATGCCATGCTCACGAACACGCAGCCGCTCTGTGGTGCGCCTGCGAGGAAAGCAACAAGGTACAGGGCCACCGGGTGCACAAAAACCACACCCCACCCAGCAAGCCGAAGCAGAAAATACACAGGAAGCGAGCGAAGGAGACCTATTGCACTCAGCGCCATCGTGGCGCCCTATAAAAGCCTGTACGCTTTAGTTGATGGGCGGTCGATCGACACTCCTCCCCCGCACCGCTTTTGGCAGGGCGTATGCCCGAAAGAACACCATGCTTTGCCAGCACTCCACCGTGCCCCATGTGATACGTGTGCTGACATGCTTCACAATCCATGCTAGATGCTACCGTACAACCGTACAAGAATTGTGCACGTGCCTTCTTGCCAACGAGGCCTTGACCTAAGTACACAAATGCCAAAACCGCAGCTTGTCGCCGCCGCCGCCCAACGCACTCTGCTCACGCGGTGCCACCCTGTCACGCCCAGCTGACACACGAGCAAGACATGCCCGCTTGCGGCAAATTGCTCCAATGAAATCCAGTCCTACCGCACAGCTTCTCTCCTACGGTATGCCACCTACCCCTCCCTTCCACCGCCTCCACCCTCCCTCCCCACAGCCCCTCCAGCGCCCTCGGCTCTCTTCCCCTCACGACCTGCGCTGCTCGCTGGGCGCGTTGGCGCTGAGCTTTCTGAACTCGTCCCGCAGCCGCGCCGCCTCCTCGTAGCGCCCGTCGCCCAGCGCCGACTCCATGGCCACCACCAGCCGCAGCAGCTGGTTGTGCGTCATCTGGGGGTCGGACGGGGTGGAGGATGGGGCCGGGGCACGGGTGAGGAAATTGTCATGCGAACGCCCAAACAAGCAAGAAGCCGAGGCATTCGATGTCTTCGCGCAGCACTGTAAGCCGGACAGCAGAGTCGGGGGGCAGGCTGGGAACGCTCTTTGACGGGGCGTTGAGGAGCGCAACGCAGCGCCAGGCGCGAGCGCGCCGGCTGCCATACCCTTTCCCGCCCCGCCCCACCCACAACATTTATGATGCACACAGCTCTCCTCTCCACCCCGCCCCGGGCCGGCCGCCCTGCGCCCACCTCGTGGATGATCTTCTGCTGCATCTGCCGCGCCTCCTCGAACCGCTCCTCCTTGGCAGCCACCTCCTTCTGCAGCTGGTACATGACTGCGGGGGCGGGACACAGGACAGGGGCAAGGGAGGACGTCATGCATCGGAGCATGCTCGTGCACGAGTCGAGGGGGGAGCGGAGGCCACCCGGACGGGAGGCGCATGGGGTTGTGCAGGGCAGGCGGCGTGCCCGGCTCCTGCCAGCCGTCTCACCGCTGCAGCCCGCGAGTGACTGCAGCAGGACCTACCACCAGGCGATCGCCCACACACACCGCGCCTGCGCCGCCGCAGCGGGGAGCAGCAGCCTGCCATAGAGAGCTCCTACTCCACCTCCCATCCCGTGCCTCCCAGCCTCCTACGGTACCAGCCACTGCACATCCCCAACCCTCCGTCCCGTCAGCCTCCTATCCGTGCATCCTACCTGGGGTCCGGCCAGCGCCCCCCCCACTCTCCTCGTACAGCGCACATACCTGTACCCGTCATCACCCATACGTGCTACCCTGTGCACCGCCCCTGTCCCCCGGCTCCTGCATGTTGGGTCTTTGAAGCCGGCCACCGCCTCCCTCCCTCCTGCCCATGCTCCCCGCCCCATCCTCTCTCCCCAGCATCCCACAGTGCGGCACAGGAACACCACGTGCGAGAAGTGCCCTGCCCCTCGCCCTGGGTCTTCAGTCACCGCCTCCCTCTCTCGCCCGCTCCCCATCCCACCCTCCTCCCCAGCATCACGGCACGAGTCAGGTACTCCAGGCGCCCTGTTCCCCCCCCCCCCCACACACACACACCCAGGCCCCCGCCCTACTTGTGGGGTCCTCGTAGTTGGCTATGGCCTCCCGCACGCTGCGCACGATCTCGCTGGCGCTCTCGCCGCCGCCGGTGACCACCACCACGGCGCCGCCCGCCCCCGCCGCCGCGCCCTTTGCCTCCTGCTGCTCGGGGTAGGGCTGCGCGGCGGCGTCGGCGATGCGGCTGGACACGTACATGGGGCTGCCGAAGCGCACGGCCAGGTTGATGGCGTCGGAGGGGCGGGCGTCCACGTCCAACTCGGAGGCGGGGTCGGGCTGGCCGGTGACCGCGTTGACACGTGCCAGGTGCACGCGCGCGTAGTAGGTGTTGGACACGATGTCGGTGATGCGGACATGGACCACGCGGTAGTTGATCTCCCTGGGAGGGACGATGCGGGGAGCGCGTGAAAAGTGGGAGGATTCGCAGGCTGGGATGGGGAGGGGGCGCCGAGGGGCGCAGTATTCGGGGGCTGAGGCCCGCAGGGGGAGGAAGGGGGGTGACAAAGTATTGGTGACGCGAGGTGGTGGAAGAGGGGGAGGGGGATGTGTAGTCGTGCGGGACTGTGGGCATGCTGCTCAAGAGGTGTGCTGGGATCGATAAGTGCTGACTTTTGGGAGAGGGTACGCTGGGGTACGCCATGAAAACACGGCGGGCTGCGTTATGCTGCGGCGGCGAGGTCGCGGTTTGCCGGGTGGCTGGTGGCTGAGGATACGCAACTGCACCTGCCGCGGTACAGCGCAGGGTGACACAGGGTGAGTCACGCTGCTCGTGCGCCGAGGATCTCTGTTCAAACAGAGGCATCACTACAAGCACTTGCAAGGCATGTGCTTTCCCGCCCTCGGGCGACGCGGTCGCCCTTCGACATGTGTGCCGTCCACCTCAGCACCACCCACCTGAGCACGTTCTTAAGCAGGTCGTGCGTCAAGGGCCGCATCTGGCGCTGTTTATTGATCTCCTTAAGGAGTGCGTTGCTCTCGTTCTCGCCTGCAGGGCATGCGTGGCCTGGTTACCGACAGTCCACTTAGACAAATGCCGAGTGCTCCTGTAACAAGGCGGCACCGTAGCAAGGAGCCCCGGGCTTACCAATATGTACTGCGAGAACTCGATCGCGCCCATCCAGAATGCGGAGATAGACGACCGCCTGTTGAAGCGAGACAGGTACCGACAGAACGTGCACGAGGTAAGCCGTGCTCTCACTCCACTCCCCCGCCAGACCGCAACTTTCTGGTGGCCAAACAAGCTCCCTAAGAGGCTCACCTGCCCACTTGTCAATCGAACCTGGTCGACCTTGCATTCCGTGGCATTCGGACAGGGGCAGGGCGAGGGGTTGAAGGTCATTGGCTTGCACCGGGAAGGATACGCTTCGATAGGATGTTATAAGGCTGCAGCGTACAAGGCTGAGTGCTGCCACACACCTTCACCTCGACAAAGCCATCCGGAGGGTCCCGCGAAGACCCGCCGCTGCCCTGCCCAAACGCTCTGACTGGGGACCCGCGGATGTTGCGGCAAACGGTAACAGCCTTGCGCCTTGCGAAAGCGACACCCTCGGGCCGTGGAGCGTTGGGCAAGAGCGCCCGGCAACGCATGGCCTAGCTAGCGGGCTTTAACGGTCACAGCGCTACAGATTGTGTGATTAAAGGTATAGTAAAATCAAGTGGAAGGGCAGAGATGCGCAAGGAACAACAAAAAGGCACCGTGCTTTAACCAAAAAGCGAGTGTGGTGGTATGGAGGATGTGCGTATGCAGCGGATGAGGGCTGTACCCAGCAGCGTTAGATAACTCTGTTTAGCTCGATGACTTGCTGAGACTGGCCTGTTTCCGGAGACCTCCGAGTCGTACTCATCATGGGGTCAACCGCCTGCAGCTCGAGTTTACCTACGCTTATTAATACAGGGAACAACCTGTCATTGACACATACTCTAGACTGTTTGTAGGATAAGCCCTGACCTCAACAGTGCTTAGCAGGCGGACTCTCCCGCGCAATTTGGTTGCCGACAGAACGACTGTTGACAGCTTGCCCTTGGGGCACCCGGTCGCAGCCATGAGTGCTGCACAGATTCAAATCATACTCAGCAGCCTTGATAGCTTTGCGGGGCTCATCGGCCAGGTCCTGGGAGCTGACAATGCTTCGCGGCGTGGTGCTGAGGACCTATACGCACAGCTGAAGAAGGCCCGGCCGGATGCATGCGCGACCAGCTTGCTTCAGCTCATGCGCACGTCAGACCGCAGTGACGTCCGGTCGACATGTGCGGTGTTCCTACGGAAGGTGTGCGGACGGCAGCTGACGGGCTTCCACAGTCGTCGAGGGCCCAGCAAACAAACAGCGCAATGTGCCTTACATGCCTCCAGAAAGAATCTAAATGTTGCTTTGGAGATGGACACGCTTTTGAGCTTGGTCTTAGTAAACTGCCTGTGTCCTGGCCCGCAGTTTTTCAAGCCCGGCCCCAAGGAGGCTGGCTGGAAGCACCTGAGCAAGGCGACGCAGGTGGGGCTTGGCCTTACCCTCCGTTTCACGGTACATGTCCTACCACACAATGCCATGACAACCCCACAAACAAGACGCTTGACATGAGGCGTGAGGGCGCTGACCTCAAGCCTGTATTAACCCAGCCCATCACACACCTAACACACCTGGCCCATCGTTTGCTAGGGACCTCCGTCATCCGCTACACACCTCCCTCCTACAACATGCTCACTTGTCCACGCGCACTTGTCCCCCAGACCCTGGTCCGCCGCGAGCTGCTGGCTGCGCTGGAGGGCGAGGCCGACCGCGGCGTGTCACGACACGTGGCGGACGGCGTGACGGACCTGGCGCTGGTGCTGCTGGAGGAGCAACAGCAGCAGCAGACCAAGGGGGCAAAGGGCGCCAAGGGTGGCGCGCGCCGGGGCGGCCGCGGTGCGGCGGCGGGCCCGGGCGTTGCGTGCGGGTGGCCGGAGCTGCTGGGGGCGCTGCAGGGGTGGCTGGGGGCCGCGGGGGCGGGGGCAGTGACGAGGGAGGCTGCGCTACAGGTAGGCCGGGAGGGAAGGCCGCCGCAAGTCGGCTGAGGTCGTGAGCTTATCGTGTGTAGGCTGGATTGACTTGGTTATGGACGGGTTTTCTGCTTTTGCACATGGCTGCTAGCTGATTCCCGGACCCTCGAGTGACTAGCTCACGAACCCCGAGTCTTGTCCACTCCGTCCTGCAGGTGGTGTGCGGGCTGGCCGAGCCGCTGCGGCCCTTCGTGTCCCAGCTGGCCCCCGTGCTGTGCGGCTGCCTGGCGGGCGCACAGGGCCAGGAGCAGCCCCCGGCGGTGCGGCTGGCGGCGCTGAGGGCCGTGGCGGCCTTCCTCCAGGTCAGATACGGCTCTGCAGTGCCATGGCCTGCCGCCCCTGCTCTCTACTGCCTGCTCGTGTTGCACCACTGGACAGACTAGGCCTTCCTTCTAGGCCTCCGACCTCCTCGCGATGCCCCCTCCCCGCTCCCCAGGTGGTGACCAAGCCCGGCGAGCTGTCCGCGCTGCAGCCTGCGCTGGGTGCCGCGCTGGGGGCGCTGCAGGGGGCGCTGGCGGCGGGGGACGAGGTGGCGGCGGAGCAGCTGCTCACTGAGCTCATCAAGGTACGCGGTCAGGGGAGGGGGGCAGGGCCTGTGCGGGCAGGTGTACTGACGGCAAGCATCGTCGGTCGTATTACAAGCAATAGTAACGTGACTATCCCGTTGCTGGTTATGATGGACCTTGTCGCCCTGTTCCGCTCGTGCGGCCGCAGACCGTGGAGGCTGAGTGCGGGCTGTGGCGGCCGCACGCCGCCGCCGCCGTGCGCGGCATGCTGTCGCTGGCGGCGGCGGCGGAGGGCACTGCGGGGGCGGCCGGGGAGGAGGTGCGGCGGCTGGCGGTGGAGTTCGTGATGACCATGCTGGAGGCGGAGCCGGACATGGTGCAGGTGGGGACGAGGAAGGGGTCGAGGATGGGGGTGAGAGCACGGGGGGGGGGCGACTGAGGGCTTGGTGCAGGCGATGCGTGCTGCTCTTGTGGTAGTCTGCACAGGGCATGCATGGCAGCCGGACGTGGTGCAACTGGCATGCGGGGAAGGATCGTGGCCTGTAGCGCGAGGTGATACAGATTGGCGCCAGCAAATCTATGGTCGCCCGCTCCCCTTGCGTTACCTGCGCTCGCCCTCACCTGTGCTTTCATACTTCCCTTCCCCCCCCCCCCTATATAGTCCGAGCTGGGGGCGGGCCCCCTGGCCTCGCAGCTGGTGGGGTCGCTGGGCTCCTTCCTGGTGGACGGCCTGGAGGACGAGGCGGGCTGGGGGGCGGACCCCGCCGCCTCGCCAGACATGGAGGAGGACGACACGCTGAGTGGGTGGCGTGGCGGGCGGGGAGGGGGGGGACGGTGCGGACAGAGCTGCTGTGCTTGATTCTCGTGGCTCCAAGGTCCCTCGCTTGCGTGCCGGTGGATGGAAGGCAGAGCCTGCGTGCGTGGGCATACGCGCAGAGAGGTGTCTAGCAGCTAGTACCCGCCGTGCCACACTCACGGTTGCCAGTTGTGTACACCCAGTTGCGTAGCCCCACACGCTTGGCCACCCCGTCCCTCCCTTGCCACCACTTATGCTCCATGCTCCCACACCTCGGCCTACACCACATACAAGCTCACAACCTGTTAGCTCACATACCCGGCCCCCTCCCCCCGCCTCTTCCCCCAGGCGAGCTGCACCGCCACGGCCTGGAGTGCCTGCTGCGCGCCGCCGAGCGCATGGAGCCGCGAGCCGTGCTGGGGGGCCTCACGGGGATGGCGGGCGCGTGGTTCGGGGCGGGCGCGGTGGGGCCGGCGGGCGGCCCGGCGGGCGAGTGGCGGCGGCGGCACGCGGTGGTGATGGCGCTGTCGCAGGCGGTGGGCGCGTGCAAGCAGGTGCGGGGGGAGTTGGGAAGGAGACAGTGCGCGTGCGGAAGCCTGCCGGTGCACCTGAGTATAATCCTTGCGAAGGGGTTCTACGGCCACGCAGTCTTGCGCTTTGACCTGTTGGCCAACCCCATCACCGGGACACAGCTGGGCCCTGCCACCAACACTTGCACCCTCATTGTCACTCCTCGCACACCACGACCAGACATGTGTTACAAGCTGTCCCGTGTCGCCACACCACGAAGCCTGTGCACCTCCCCTGTGCACCTCCCCCGAGCCGGCCTCGCAAACAGCATGGCAGCCCGGCCCCCAGACACACAGCCCTGCCCCACACCCCAATAGTATCGCACAATGCACACCTCTGCCCCGTGTTCTGACCCGCACGTCCATCTCCCCCCGCCCTCTACCAAACCCCCCAGGTGGTGGGCCCCCCCGAGCTGGCCTCCCTGGCCGCGCTGTTGTCTGCCGCGCTGCGCGACACGCACCCCCGCGTGCGGTGGGCTGGCTGCCAGGCGGTGGGCGTGCTGTGCGGCGCGGAGGACCTGGGCCCGCAGCTGCAGCTGGCGGCGGGGGGGCAGCTGCTGGGGGCGCTGGCGGCGCTGCTGGCCGAGCCGTCGGGCTGTGGGGCGGGGTGCTGCCCCGACCGCGTCAAGGTGGGTCGGGAGGGGAGGAGACCGCACCCTCACGTCCGCTCACTTCACGGCCTGCCTTTCGCCCTGTTACGGTTTATAATTTCAAGGCATGTGGGTGTCGGAACGCGGATGCGGCGTTGCGCCTGTGCACGCTTACCCCCCGCCGTCCGCCGGAATGCCTGTACCCCACGCATACAAGTGTTCGCATACTGTGACCGAGCCCACTGCTGCACGCGCCCCGCCCCAAGGCGCACGCCTGCCGCGGCCTGGTGGGCTTCCTGGAGGGCCTCGAGGAGCCGCAGGACTGGACGCAGCAGCAGCAGCAGGCGGGTGCCGCCCAGTCGTGGGACGAGGCTGTGCGGGGGCTGCTGGGCCCCTGGCTGCAGGGCCTGGTCAACCCGCTGCTGGCGGTGGTGGAGGGGTGCGCCACGGGGCAGGGGGCGGCCAACGTGCCCACGCCGCTGCAGGTGGGCTGGAGCTGGTGCCGCGGTACGGCGCCGTAGCGCGAACTAATTGCCAATGTGCAGCGCGACTTCCTAGTCCTAGGGATATGTTGGCACCCGGCCAAGATCGGACTTCTTGGGCCGGCCGGAGGAGCCTTTTCCCAGCAACGCAGCGTGGCCGAAATGGTGCGTGCCCACTGCCATGTGTCGGCCCTCACACCCGTGCCACGTGTGCGTGCCGTGCTGTGCAGGAGAGCGCCATGGACGCCATCACGCGGCTGGCGGTGGTGCTCAAGGTGGGGGCCAGGGATGGAGGGCGCTGGGAGCAGAAGCGGAAAGCGGAGAGGGAAGCAGCAATTTTAAGCCACAGGAAATCACTTGCCATGCGTCTCAACCTCACGGCCTACCTTGGACGACAGCCGTAGCCAGCTTGAAATGCTTCTGTGCCTGCACATCTGCGACGCATTCCCTCCTGTCCCATTCCCTCCCCCGCCCGCTCCCCGCTCCCCACTCCCCACTCGCGCCTTGACCCCCCAGGACGCCTTCCTGCCGGTGTTCCCCGCAGCCATGCCCCGCGCCATGGGCGTGCTGGCCCGCGCCGCGCCCTTCCACGCGCCCAGCGCCGTGCAGGGGGGCCACGTGACGGCGGAGCAGGCGGCGGCCATAGAGAAGGTGCAGGTGGGTGCCCGGGGCGCCTGGGGGGTGGAGGACCGGCAGCAGATGGGTGGGTGGGGTGCGCTCACCTGCGGGCGGGGCCAGGCAGCGGCCGTGCGGTGGTGGCGCCGGTGGTGTCCGGCCGACGGTTTGGCCTGGTCATCGACAGGCGAGCTACCAGCCATGACACGGCCGAGTCTGTGGGAGACCGTTTTGTAACGCGCGGTGCCTGCCGTACGCAGGTTGGCGCGCTGGAGTGCGCCGCCTTCATGGTGCAGGCGTGCGGCCCCGCCGTGTCGCACGAGCACGTGCCAGGGCTGCAGGCGGCGCTGTCCGCGCTGTGCCGGCCGGACGTTGACCCTCAGGGCCGCCTGCTGCTGCCGCTGCTGGGGGCCGTGCAGCCGCTGGCGTACGGACTGGAGGGGCAGGTGGGGGCCGGGTGGAGGGACAGGCGGGGGCGGCGGGCGGTGGGCGACCGGTGTTCTGTGGGTGGGGATGGTGCTGTTGATCACCAGGCACCTGGCAAAGGAAGCATGTGTCTCAGTCTGCGCGTGGTACCGGTGTGTGACCCGCTGCCCACACTGCTCAGCACGGGTCTGTGATTGGCTACCAGCCATCTGTGTACCGGTGGTGTAAACGCTTCCCGTGTCGTTCTTCCGCCTCCCACGCCGCAGGGCATGCAGCACCTGGTGGGCCCCGTGCTGCCGCTGCTGGCGCAGTGGGCGGCGGCGGACGCCAAGCTGGAGGTGCGGCAGGGGGGTGGGGGACGGAGAGGCGGGCTGCCTGCAGTCTCACATGTAGACAGTATGACCACCGGTAGCTTGCACCTGATGCACAATGTGTGTTAACTGTGCCAGTGTGTGTTCAGCACAGTGTCGGTTGGATGCACGTCCCTGCGTGCCGGTTTAGCAACACCCAGCGCGCAAGGCAGCTGGACAGGGCGGCGTCCACGCGCAAGCTATGTCCGTCATGAGTCCTGTAACGACCTATGTACGAGCCGGAGCTCCCGGGTCCAAGCCAACAACAAGCAAGCTGTGTGCGCTCGCTTGTGACCCCACCAGGTGGTCAGTGACTCGGACGACGAAGACGAGGATGAGGATGACGCTGCGGGGCAGGAGGGCGGGGCCGGGGCCGAGTCCGACAGCGGCTCCGATGCGTCAGACCAGGACGACAGCGACGTGTCGTACCTGTCGTACGGCGGCGTGTCTTACAGGTAGGCACCCTCGCATGCACTGCACTGCGGCTTCGTGCCCTGTGGTAGTGTCACAACGCACGCGGTCTCGGCCTGGTGGTGCCCCGTCCGCAACCGCAACGATGCCATTGCATTCCAAATGGCAAATACCGCCGCACTCGGGTCTCCAGCCGCTGCCCCGACGTACAACTGTCTTGCCGTACCGTACCGTACCGCCTGCCGTACGCAGGTGCAGTACGGCTCTGCTGGGCGCCAAGTCGGAGGCGGTGCGCTCCCTGGAGGAGCTGGTGGAGCGCATGGGGCCGCACCTGGCGCCGCAGGTGGGGCAGGGGATTCACCGCAGAGCGGCAGAGTGCACACGGGGGAGGGAGGGGTGGTACTACGCCGTAGGCCCTGGCGGTGCCACGCAGTACCGCAATCCATGACGGCCAGGATGGTCACTCTTACAGAACGTTGCTCCGCCTTTGGCCCTGTCAACGCACCTCCGGCGCACCTGCTGCAGCGATGTGCCCACCTGGTTGCGCTGTGCTTAAACATCGCACCTCGCTCCTCTTGTCCTCCGCGCCCATGCGTTTCCCCGGTTTCCCTCTCCCCAGGCGGTGGCTGTGGGTGAGGTGCTGGCCGCCCGCCTCTACGACTACGTGTTCCCCGAGGTGTGTGTCAAGAGGGGAGGCACGTGTGTGTTGTGGTGATTGTGCGGATCTCAATGAGGTGCCTGGCCGGTGTGCCGCGCTGCACGGAGTTGGGACTGCCGTTTGCAGCCACTGCCGCACTCGCGCTGCCATTGGAGACCGGGGCGTGGGTCCAGGTGAGTACACACGCTGGCCTCGCTGCACGGCTGCCATGCTGTCCTGGCAGACCCCTTCACCTTGTACGTTCATGCTACCGGGCCCCAGTCCGCTCCCTGGCCTTACCTGCTCTGCGGCCCCTGCCCCGCAGGTCCACGCTTCCGCCCGCCGCGCCCTGCCGCAGCTGCTGCACAGCTACCTAGCAGCCGCCACCGGCACGCCAGCCGCCGCGCCGCCGCCGCCACCACCCGGCAAGGCGGGCGCACTGGCGGCGGCGCCGCCGCCGGCCGCCGCCCTTTCGGCCGAGGCTGCTGCTGGCGCCCAGCTGCTGCTGGGCCGGGTGTGGGAGGCGGCCACGCGTGTGCTAGCCCACACGGTTGTGGGGCAGGAGGGCGCTGCTGCTGCTGCGCTGCCCGTGCCGCGCTCGTCCACGCGCGCCGACGTGCTGTCGCTGCTGGTGGCGGTGGTGGAGGCGGTGGATGGGGCGCTGCTGCCGCAGGCGTGGGTGGAGCAGGCGTTCGCGGCCATGCAGGTGGGCGCCACAGGGGCATTGGTGGAGGGGGGCGGCGAGGAGGAAAGGGAGGGATTGGTTGCCCTGTAGGTAGAGCTGAGCTGTGCTGGACGAAGTGGAACCCTCCTGCCGTCTGCCTCCTTCGCCTCAAACCACATCCCCACTGCACCCCCTGAAGCTCCCTTACCCACCCCGAGCCGTACGCCAACCGCTAACCACCACCACCACCCCCTCCGGCCCCCAGGCCGCGCTGTCCGCTGCCCAGGCTGAGGCGGCGCAGGACGCGCGTGACGCCGACGTGGACGAGGAGGAGCTGGACGACGCGGACGACGACAGCATGGGGGTGAGGGGGACACGGGGGCGGAAAGGGAGGGGGGAGAAGGTACTACAGACACTGAGAAGATACTGAACTGCTCGGCCAGGGGAGCAGGGACACTGGGTAACTGATTTTGTGGTGGTTGAAGTCCGGGTGCTGGTGCGGAAAAGTTACCGAAGGACCGCGTGGTGAGGGAGTTGGCGTGGACATGCGTCCAGGGCTTCTGCGGAGTGGAGGTGAAGCTTGGCGGATGACAACAGTGTACGGGCGAAGGGTCATGCTGAGCGGAGGGGCACGAGACACGCATGGGCGGCGTCGGTGAGAGAAGTGCGTTGTTTGGCGTCCCCTCTCACGCGACCCATCCTCGCACCGTGCATGCCCACGTGGCCACGCTGCCTGCCCCGCCCTGCACCCCCGGCGCAGGATGAGGACGTGGACCTGGAGGCCTCCTCCCACGGGGATGACGACGAGGAGGAGGAGGACGGGGAGGTGGGCTCGGACAGCGACAGCGAGACCCCCGAGGCGGCGCGCGAGCGCCTGCGCAAGGAGGTGGGTCCACGGGCACGACTGTTGTTGTCCATATGACCCCACAGGCGCACTTTGTGCCGGCGTCCTGCAGGACACCTGTACCCGAGCACCTGCTTGGCAATTGGTGCTACCATTTGCTCACATACGTGCATGCATGGCTGTCAGCCCGGTGGCACCTGTACTGCTCCAGAGCTCCACCCCCGTTGACCTCGCTGCCGCGCTCAACTTTCCCCCACTTTTGACACTCTCGCATCACGTCTGCTTCGCACCATGCTCCCACCCTCCCTCCCTCCTTCCCAGGTGGAGGCCCTCGCCACCGCCTTCGGTCGCAAGTACGGCGACGCAGTGGCGGCCATGGCGCAGCGCCTGCTGCAGGGCGGGCAGGGCCAGGGCGTGGGCGGGCTGGCGGCGCACACGACCGTGTGCAGCGGCCGGGTCGCGTGACGGGGCGGGGCGGGCGGCGGGGCAGAAGGCGGGGTCTGAAATGAGGGAGGTGGACGGACCCTGTGAAGGTGGCAGTGGGGATGGGTGGGTGGTGGGTGTGGGGGGTGCTGCCACGGATGCGCGTCACTGACTCCTGGCCTTCCCCGTTGTAGCCCGCCGGAGCGGGGAACCGTCAACTTGGGTGTGTTGCAGCACGCATGCGGGTGTGCATGTGCGCTGTTGTGGGTCCAGATGAGGCCAAGGAAGCACGAGAGTGATCGCCTACGCGTACATGGATTTCACTCGTTGTTGGCTAAAGTACTTGGACTGTGCTGCCAGTGCAGTACCTTGGACAGCATTGACGTGTTCGTCGTGAGGGTCACTGCCGTACTGTAGGGCGTATTACACTGCACGCCGTGACAGTATCATGATCATGACGACGCAAACTCCTGCGGCCTCACGTGTTGGCCTGCAAGGGAGAGGGCAGTGTAGCCTGGAGCCATCGCGGCCAGGACACACCCACGTTGCCACGCCCCTCAACTGCATCACATTGCATGTGGACAAGAATACATCAATAAACGGTGCTTCCCCTGGCCTAACTACCAGATGCACCGAAGCGCCAACTCCTCGTTCAAGTCTGTCTGCCGCGGTCGGCCTCCCCCCTGTCACCTAATGTACATGCTTGTAATAGATTCCAAGTCCGGAAGCAGTTCAGTACTGCGTATGCCCAAATGCCGACGTATGTCCCCGCACAGTAGTCTCGGGGGCCCCGTGCGGGCAAGCACCCCCAACGCCCCAGCATTGCACGCACTGCCGCCCGGCCACACTGGCTGCTGGTCATACGAACAGGAACACTGTATGCAGCACACGTGCAAACGCCCTTAAGCAGAGGACAGGTGCACAGCACAGGCCCTCTCAATCCAGGGTCCGCAGCATGCGCTAAACCGGATCACCCTGCGATGTCACCTCACAGACACCAGCGGGTCCTGCATCGCTGCACACCCCTCACCCACCAACCAAATGCACATGCCTGCCCCTCGTCGCCACCCTAGCAGCGTCAACGGCATGGCAACCTCGTCACAAGAGCAACCCCTGCGGCTGCAACCCCTACCCCTGCGCACGCCGTCAGCGGCCGAATGCCTGCCGCTGCCACGCGCCCAAGGCGAGAAGCCGTAGCCTCCACCCGCCACCCATATCAATATTGGCATTGTCTACTAATGCACCGTTGCTGAGGCCGCTGTTACGGGTATTTCATTTCTTCGGGCAAGCTACGCTATCTTGCACATTGACCAGCTGCTGGTCGTGTCTTGTCCCTGTGCGCCGTGGCAGTGAAGGGCTACCGGACGGCATCGAAAGATGCCGCACAAGCCGGGGCTTCAGGCCTTTGCCCGCGTGCCTCATTGTGCCTCCCCACTATCCCAGCGCTCCGTCACATACGTCAGCAGTGGGGACACTTTCAGGTGTGATTGCATGCCCGCCTAGGCACCTGCCGCCGCCTGCCGCCTGCTCCTCCGCCGCCGCACAGCACTCCGGGGGCTGCAGGCGACCGCAGGAGGGCAGGAGCAGATCCTCTGCGGCCGCTGCGGCGGCGGGCGACGTCTGGCGGCGGCACGCGGGCGTGCAGGTGGGCGTGGCGGGGGCGCAGGCGCCCAGGGCGGTGCAGCTGCCGGTCCTGCTGGCGGGGGCACTGCTGCAGCTGGGCACGCTGGACAGGCTGGCGCCGCTACTGCCGCCACTGCTGCTGCCCCCTTCGCTGGGAGCGCCGCTGCCGCATGTCCCCCCGTGCTCTGAGCACGCCGCGGAACTGCCAAGCAGCTCCCCTGCGAGAGAGAACACAGAGCAAGTTGGGGCTTCAGCGCGGTGGTGAAGCGCCGGCACCCTGTACATGACATGAGTAACGCTCTGACAAGTGCACTGCCACGATGTGGGGCAGGGCGGGTGTGCCCCGCAAGCTGCTGGGGAAGCCATGGTGTCCCGGTACCCCCACCGTCTGCTGTGCAGGGGTGTGCGTTGGGCCCTCCCCCACATCACACACACGCGGATTGGCCAGGCGCGCAATGGCACAACTAGTCAGCCACCAACACTACACTGCCCTCAACCCACCTGTAAACTCTGGCAACAGATCGGTCGCCCTCAACCCCTCCACGCCGCCGACCAGTGGGTACGCGGCCTGGGCAGGGGGTTGGACGCCGCCCCTGCGACTCCGCAGGGCCATGGCCGCCGCAACCGCTGTAACCGCCAGGGCAGCCGCTCCGTCACCGCTCATTGGCCCCACAGCATGTCCCGTGTGCTGCAGACCCCCTGGCGCGTGCGCTTGCGGCTCCCACTGTTGCGCCTGCTGTAGCCCTCCCCGCTGAGCTTGCATGTAGGCCTTGAACACCGTGTACACATTGGTGTAGCCAGCCTGGAAGGAGGGTGGGCAGGAACGCTTCTGTTGCACCCACGGGTGTCCTTACTGACCTTAGAGTGTGCAGGAGGCACAGCCGAAGCACGCATATGCACACCGGCATAGCGGGGAGTGTGTTGACGTGTATGCGAGTGCACCGCTCTAACAGCCCTACCCGGTGCCCTACCTGCAGCAACTTGTCCTGGTCAAGCGTCCCCTCCGCGCCTGGGCTGTACTGCAGGTCAACGATGGCGTCGGGGTCCTCCTGCAGCAAAACGACTCTCTACTTTTACTTTTTCTCGTTGTGAAGCGACTGCTCATGTGCCACGGCTGTTTGGGCAAGGCTGACATTCCGTGAGTGCGGGTGAGAAGCGGGAGTGGGGGTTGGAGCAGGGACGAAAGGACATGACCCAAGACCCAAGATTCCTGGGTGCTTACTTGTTCTTCGGAATCGTCGTATGCTTCATAAGTAGAGTTGTCACGTATGAAGGACGTTCCCGCCAGCGCCTCGCGGCGCTCGTCACTGACGT
>VFQN01004492.1_pt1 | contig 18360 bp, 12 predicted proteins | sample 3512371 | NCBI WGS metagenome assembly VFQN01 (sample SAMN10412370, study PRJNA504923) | tailings metagenome | isolation source: Replicate 2 from Balatoc abandoned mine | place: Philippines: Itogon, Benguet | collected 2017-08-28 | reverse complement strand
CGAACACCGAAAAGATTCATTATATCCCATTGAACTCTTTCCTCTTCCCAATAAACTAGATTCTTCTCTACAGAAAGAATTACCTTGCCTACCCTTTCATTGGAATCTTCGGTAACACCAAGAGCTATCCAATCACGACCATTTCTTTGAAAAATCCAAATTAAAATATCTTCATTCAAATGACAAACATGGTAATATGCATCATGAAGCTTATTAAACTCTTCCATGGCAATTCGAGTTATCAATTTCCCGATAGAATACTTAGGAACTTCATAAGGATGCCAATTCTTACCCTCGCGCCAAGACAAAGGGGTTAAATATCCATCTGATCCTGTTGCATCATTATCTTGATTTCTATTTAATATCATTGCCGGCCATTCAAACATTTCCAATACATTCAAATAAGAACCTTCTACATCGCTATAATCGAGTAATCTTCCTGTGCGATGATAATAGATCACACCGAATACACCATATAATTGATCTTTGGCATTTTCACAATGCACTGAACACATTAAATCTAAAATCTTAAAATTTAACATATTTTGACCTTTCCATTCACAGATGGAACGAAATTTTAATAAATGTGATAATATTTCTCGTTTATTCTCTTCACGAGCTCTAGAATCATTCCATCCTAATTCCCATAGATGATTTAATAGATGAAGACTTTCTCGTGAATACTCTTCTCGGCAATGTTTCAATAATTTATCATATCGTGCTTGCTCTGTTGATCTGATCCACGCGTAACCTTTTAATTTATGAATGACAGCATCCAAGAAGCTATCATATTCTTCAGAGAAAAGAAAAGTTCTTTTAATGATATATAAAGTATCATCAATATTTAATTTATCGATTAGAAAAGGATGGAAAATTACTTTACCAAACATAAACTCTTGCTGTGTCCAAGCTCTTTCAAAATAATTATTAAAATAATCTTTGACACTTGCACTATCTTCTCCTATCTCAGCACAATTATATCCACAGATAACAGTGGTTGCATCACTATACAATTGACCCATAAAGGTTATTTGGCTATTCTTGAAGTCAGTGCTATTCTGAGGGATACATATTTGATCCATCCAAACAACTCGATCTTTGTTTTCTTTACCTAGCTCACGGATCCATTGAAAGCATCCATTTTGGATCACTGCACGCCAATGATAGGTCACAGGTTGTCCTTCATTGTCGTTCATCATGATTTCGCAGTTCACAGTTTTACTATCACGATCTCGTGTTGCTTTATTCCAACGATGTGAAATCGCACATAAGTTTGGATCATGTAATTCAGTTGGAAAGAGTTGTAAAGTAGATTGTGAATCTGAAAGTTGATCGATGTTATGAATTGCAAGGACTTTTTTCCCAAGCCAATGCTTCAATCTTTCTGATGATTGTTCTCCATCATCTAAAGATATTCGTACTGATTCCATCATAACTTCTTCTTTCAACCTTCCTTCGAAGTAAAGTTGTTCACCTCAATTAAAATGTGAATCAATAACATCAACCGAACATCAAACATCACGCTGGGATTTCTAGATCTCTCACACTGAGGAGTTCCAGACTTACAAACAGCAGAGAGAGAAAATCCAAACTACGGGATATTACGAAACGAAAGTTTCCGAAGTCAATTTCACGAAGCAGAATCATCACTATCACTATATAACTAACTCCTCTTTACTCTCATTAATAAAATGATACATTCAACACACTTTGATTTATTTTGCTTTTTTTATTTCATATTTTTGTTTTCTAACTAATCATAAAGTTGTAATTAATTTGAGTTTAAAAGTTCAACGTGAGAGTGCCAGTCTTTCAACAAAGAAAATTAGAGAAAAAAGAAATAATACTACAAACTAATCAATTTCATTGACTAACATGAATTTATCAAATCCTCCGAATGTCTATAAATTCCAAAGATCGCCTTCATTTTCATGGAAGGCAGCAGTACGAATTGTTTTGAACCAATCATCTTTTAATTGCATCATTTGTGCAGCGAATCTCCAACGACAAATATCCCGCTCATTATTTGGTACCATAACATTGTCTTCGAGTTCCAAGCGAACACCGAAAAGATTCATTATATCCCATTGAACTCTTTCCTCTTCCCAATAAACTAGATTCTTCTCTACAGAAAGAATTACCTTGCCTACCCTTTCATTGGAATCTTCGGTAACACCAAGAGCTATCCAATCACGACCATTTCTTTGAAAAATCCAAATTAAAATATCTTCATTCAAATGACAAACATGGTAATATGCATCATGAAGCTTATTAAACTCTTCCATGGCAATTCGAGTTATCAATTTCCCGATAGAATACTTAGGAACTTCATAAGGATGCCAATTCTTACCCTCGCGCCAAGACAAAGGGGTTAAATATCCATCTGATCCTGTTGCATCATTATCTTGATTTCTATTTAATATCATTGCCGGCCATTCAAACATTTCCAATACATTCAAATAAGAACCTTCTACATCGCTATAATCGAGTAATCTTCCTGTGCGATGATAATAGATCACACCGAATACACCATATAATTGATCTTTGGCATTTTCACAATGCACTGAACACATTAAATCTAAAATCTTAAAATTTAACATATTTTGACCTTTCCATTCACAGATGGAACGAAATTTTAATAAATGTGATAATATTTCTCGTTTATTCTCTTCACGAGCTCTAGAATCATTCCATCCTAATTCCCATAGATGATTTAATAGATGAAGACTTTCTCGTGAATACTCTTCTCGGCAATGTTTCAATAATTTATCATATCGTGCTTGCTCTGTTGATCTGATCCACGCGTAACCTTTTAATTTATGAATGACAGCATCCAAGAAGCTATCATATTCTTCAGAGAAAAGAAAAGTTCTTTTAATGATATATAAAGTATCATCAATATTTAATTTATCGATTAGAAAAGGATGGAAAATTACTTTACCAAACATAAACTCTTGCTGTGTCCAAGCTCTTTCAAAATAATTATTAAAATAATCTTTGACACTTGCACTATCTTCTCCTATCTCAGCACAATTATATCCACAGATAACAGTGGTTGCATCACTAAATAATTGACCCATCAAAGAGATTTGACTTGACTTAAAGTCATTGGCAGTCTTCTGAGGGATACAAATTTGATCCATCCAAACAACTCGATCTTTGTTTTCTCTACCTAGCTCACGGATCCATTGGAAACATCCCTTTTGAATCGGTGCACGCCAATGATAGGTTTGTCCTAATTCGTTGATAATGACTTTGCAATCCACTTTACCATCTTGTGCCGCTATATTCCAACGATGTGAAATTGCACATAAGTTTGGATCACTTAAGTCTGTTGGGAAGAGTTGTAAAGTAGATTGTGAATCAGAGAGTTGATCAATGTTATGAATCGCAAGAACTCTTTTCCCAAGCCAGTTCTTTAATCTTTCTGATGACTGTTCTCCATCATCCAAAGAGATTTGTTCCAATTCCATCATCTCCTTTTTCTCTTTCTTTCAATCTCTTGCAAGACAACAACAACACACGTTCATATGGATCCGAACTATCGGATATTACGAAACGAAAGTTTCCGATGTTGATTTTACGAAGCACATTTTCCCCGATTTTACAGTAATTGTCTTGCCTCCGTGAGAGTTTGAGTAGTCTATCATTCAAAGCAAATTACACCTACTCCCATTAAAAGAGTAAGAGCAAAAAGGAATCTTTCACCCTTCATATGAAGGGTGAGTGGAAAAAAAAGAAAAAATTAATCATTTATTAGTTGAATAGATATTCAATTCAAATTACTAAAAAAAGCCACAAATAAAAGATAATCAAACCATACATGCATAGAGTTTGAAATTTAATAATTTGCTTATTTCTTACTGCGTCCAAGTAGTGATCCTGATAATACCACATTACTGGAAGCAGTAGAAGCAGGCGCGTTAGAACTTGGAGCTGTAGTGGAAGGTAAGGGTGCTGTATTGACACTACCGGCTGATGTGGAAGGTGGAAGAGGATTGGAAACAGTCGCATTCAAAGGAGACGGGGCAGGAACTGTCGAACTAATAGGGTTGACTCGATGAATTGGACCGCGATCTGGCGTAGTGACCATAGGAAAGCTAACTCCAGCCACTAAGCTTTGAGGAGGTCCTTGTATAGTCGACGAAGCGCGAGGTGATCCAAAGCTATCATCGTCCTCTTCGTCGTCATCATGTTCATCATCTTTACCCATAACAGAGGATTCTTCTGAGGAGGATACAAACTCTTCATCATCTGCAAGGGAAGAGAGAAGATGATGACGACGCTTTTCATGATCTTGTCGATCCTCATGACTATCTTGATTAGATGAAACAGTCTTTCTTGGAGGTGTCTGAGATACTTCAGATAGGTAATGGGAAGATGATTGATCAAAGTTTAAATGAATTTCATTACTTTCTTCATCGTCGCCGTCGTTTTGAAGTCGCTGTCTTCCAACACTGGGTACGACAGCCTTTCTTTCGGAGTGTTTAATCGGCGATGTATCGCTGCTAATAGGAGATAAGAAAGAAGTGGATGCATCTAACTTGCTACTAGCCTTTGAGGCGGGTGATAACTCATTCTGATCGTCTTCAGCATCAAAGGAATCATCCAGTTCAGGTTTTTTCTTCAATGGTGTCTGATTGGATACAAATGATGTGTTGGGTTTAATATCACCAATTTTTGCCTCAGATTTTGATGTTTTGTCACTTTCTCCAGGTTTTGATAGTGTTATAACCTCTGGAGGTTTGTTTCCAGCTAATTCAACTTTCTCCCCTGAAGAAGTCACACGTGATGCCGGTGCAGGATCTTTGGTGATATTCTTTGTTTCAAAAGCAGCGATCTTGTCGAGAATAGAGGAAGATCTTCTATTTTCTCCAGGTGTGCTTGTTGCGCTAGATGTTTTCTCTCGACTTGGGGTACTCAGTGTTGAAGCTACCTTCGCGCTCTCTGCTTTGTCCTCTTTTGATTCCTGTTTTAGAGCAGGGGATGCTACTATAGTGGGTATCAGTTTTGGCGAAGAGAGACTCGCATTGGTTTGAGAAGCTTTCCCAGCGGTTTCGGCTTTAACAGTAGTAGATGGTGGATCGGTCTTCTTAGGGGTAGATGGTGGTGATACTAATGCTTTGGCTTCACTTTTAACGGAATTTGGAACGATCGCAGAATTTTCTGTAGAAGACCGTGGAGATGTCATGATTTTTGTTAATGAGGAGGAAATCACTGTCCCTTCTGATGGCATCAGCTTGCTTCCATCATTTGAAAAAACAGTTCTTTCTGGGGTAGAAACGGTCTTTCCAACATCAACACTTGATGCTGAAGAGAGACCTTTCTCATCGCTCGATTTAATAGGGGAGGATTGGACAACTTGCTTTGAATCTGCAGGTGAAGACTTTACTGGAGACGCGGAGACGGAGGCAGATGGAGTTGTTTTCAATTCGGTTTGACTCACAGGTTTGGTTGTCCCTAACTTCTCGTTCAGTTTACTAATGGAACTACTGAAAGATGTTTTCTTCGTGAGAGGGGAAGCTAGTGGTGGCTTTCCCGCCCCACTACTCATGCTATCGCTGCTATTACTTCGATTTATTAAACCCTCTTCGAAGTTTCCAGATTTATTCATACCACTCTCTTTCGCTGGTGATGCTGCAGGTGATACTGACATTGAGTTGGCGATCTCTTCTACCGATCTCTCGCTAATAGGCTTTTCCTCTTTCTTCTCAATATTAGTTCCAACTGGAGTGGCAGGTGGAGCTGTTGGTCCACTAGTCTTTGGAGTTTCTTTGATTTCTTTATTCGTGGACAAGACTGGGGGAGTATTATTCGAAGTAACCTTCTCTAAACCCGACTTTGGTTCTTTTAAAGCTGTTTTCTCCTCCGCTGTAACAGTAGACGGCTTTTTAGGGGAATCTGCCCTTTGCTTACTTGGAGCAACGATAATCGGAACTTCTTTGCTCTCAATTGGTGCTTTAGAGGCTCCTTCCGCAGCGGACTTTACTGAGTTGGAAGTGTTAGGAGTGACTGATGGCGAAGCAACAGCCAATTTCATTGAATTGTCAGTATTTACTGGAACTTTGGGGCTTGCTTGAGGAGTAGTATTAGCAGGAGGGGCCGGAGTCGGTGGTTTAAATTTTTTTATTTCTTCAAGGAATGATTTCAACAAAGCATCTTTCTGATCGACAAATGCAGCACTGACAAGTTTTGGAATGTCATCCTTCGAGTCTGACAATGATAAAATTTCCTCCTGCAATACTTGCATCTGCTCTTGCAAGGAATTCGATTTATTTTGGAGCGAATCTACTGATGATTGAAGTCTATAAAGTACAACAACAGGAAGGTTACGAAATTTCGATAGAGTTTTTGACGATGAAATTACCTTTCAGTCAACTGCTTCTGCGAAAATTCAACATCTCCAATTCTTACTTCAATATTTTCGTCTTTACTTTTAGAATCAACTAAAAACTTAGCCCACTCTTCTCGAAGTTGTAGAAGCTTCTCTTTCAGTTGAGCATCGTTGAATTCCTTCTGAAATTGTTGGAATAATTCTCGATCCACCTCCGATCTAATAAATTGGATACAAGAATAAGAATTTAAAGGGCGAGAAGTGAATCATGAGTTACCTCTTATTTGTTTCATTTAAGGTACTAGATAAAGACTGTAGTTTTTCTTCGATGGAATGCTGGAGCTTTGTATGCATGGTCAAGAGGTTAATCTCATTTTGCTTATTTCTTTCATTTGAAAGATTGGAGATTTCATTTTTCATGACTTGAGAAAGCTTTGTGAAAACTGTATTTTCAATAACTTCTGCGGACATAGGTGATGCCATCTTAGCTGGAGAAAGTGGAGGGGTTTTTGTTGGAGGAGGGGGTGGTACGGAAGGCTGAGAAACGAGGATGAGTTCCTTCATCTTTTTCAGCTCCTCCTCTAATGCAGCCATCAGATGAATCTGATGATTGTTATTATTCTCTTCTTGTTGTGTTAGAAGTTGAATGCGCTCTTCAAATTGTTCAGTAAGTGAATCTTTCCAGTTTACCATTTGTTCTTGCTGGATTGTTTGCGCGTCTTTGAACTTTTCATAAATTTCCTATATTCAAGGGAAAAGAAATTAATCAATGATTAGAATGAAATCCACGAAGATACCTTCAGTGCCTGAATTTCAGTCTGCAAAAGTTGCACTGTACTATCTTCATCGATCCGCTGATTTTGCAATTGCGTAGAATTCTCTGAATGAGCCTCAACCAGCTTTTTCACCTCGTTTTGCAATAGCTGAAGCTTCTCCTTGGTCTCCGCGATCTCTAATGATGTTGTAGCAGGGATGGAACTCTGGGCCACAATATGCGCGTCTGCGAGCCTTTTCACTTCTTTCTGCAATAAGTGAACCTCTTCTTTGGTCTCCGCGATCTCCGTTGAGGCAGGAGCAAGTATGGAACTCTGGGCCACAACTTGCGCTTCCGCAAGCCTTTCCACCTCTTTTTGCAATACTTGAAGCTCCTTCTTGGTCTCTGCGATCTCCAATGATGATAATGCCGTCGCAGGGATGGAGCTTGGAGCCACAACATGTGCTTCAGCAAGCCTTTTCACCTCTTTTTGCAACAATTCGAGCTCCGTTCTCGACTGAGAAATCTCTATTTTCGATGCTGGAATGGCATTTTGAGTTATGTCCGCAATCTCCTTTTCTAATTGTTTCCATTCTTCCGCGGAAACTGTTAGCTTTGCAAGATTTTCATCTATTAAATGAAGCTGTAACTTCTGTGACTCTACCGTATTTTCTACGCTTCTTAACTGCTGCTGGAAAACCTTCTGTAGCTCTTCTCTCACTACAAAGAAACTCTCAGTTCCTAGATTTACACGAAAGACCTAGTTTACTTACCTGCTCCAATTTGCTTCGTTGACTGATTATCCTTCTCTTGAACTTGCTGATCGAGCAACTGTACTCTCTGTGCGATTTGATTGTACGAAGATTGGTGTTCAGACTTCCAATCTGAAAGAATTTTCTCGATCTCTTCGGAATTGTGTCCACCTTCTGGTTTTTGTCCTTTCTGAACGATTTCGATTGTTTTATGAACATCCTCTTGGAGCTTCTTCAATTCTTCCTTCACTCGAGCTTCTTGTTCGAATAAATTGACGGATAGTTGACGATTCTGTTCATTATACTCTGATTTTAACTCATTTTTCGCTGAAAAAAATAAGTAAAGGAGAATCAAAAGATGAGAAAGAATGGAAGGTTCAATACCTTTCAATAACATTTCAATGGTGACACCATCAACAGGAGTGTTGCTGTTGGAAGAGGATTGAAGAGCGAGACCTTTCGTTAATTCCATAAATCCTGCTTGCATCTTACCGATATTACTCATTTGATCCTATCAAGTCAATATTACATCCAACATTTGTTTGAAGAATCATAGCTTACCTGCAACAGTTTACACTGATCTTTCAGATTTTGCAATGACTTCACTTCTGTTTGAAGGTTGAATATATCCGTTTCTACTTGACTGATCCGTGTGGAGGATAACTCAACAACAGAAGATAACTTCATCATCTGTTCGGATGATATAACACCTCTATCTTCCGGTGGCTGATTAGCTTGCACACCTTGATAAGGGTTATTTGGGTCATATAAGAAAGAATGCTGATAAGAGAAAGATTGATCTCCTCCACCATCATCATCTCCAAGTCCTCCCAGTAGATTTCCCATGGTCATTGCACCAATGCCACTTCCTCCAATAGCATTCGCCGAATTGACTGGATTCGCGTTACCTGAAGGTCGACTTTCTAATATCTGTAACTTATTAAACAATTGACTTAATTCATATTTCGTCTCTAACTGTGATTCTTTCGTATTCTTTTGTAATCCTTCTAATTCATTCCATATTTTATTCTTCCATGTATATAATTCAGATTGTAACAATTCTTTATTTTTCGTCATAGTTTCATTTAAACGATGATCTTCATCCTCTAAAAAGTTCAAAGCAGTAGAAAACTCTAATAACTTTTCTGCCATTGTATTAAAGTTATTATTGCTCTCTTTATCTTGATTACTTAATTTTTGATTCATTAATTGAAATTGTTCATTAAATAAATCTTGTAATACTTTTAATATACTTTCTTTCATTTTTTGACTATCAGATTGTGTTTGCATTGACAATAATTGTAATTTATTTTCTGTTGTTTGATTACTTGTTTCAATATCCTTCTGAATATTTACGATATTCGCATCATTACTTTGTTGTAATTGTGTTAGTTTATTGGTAATATCTTTATCTAATTGAGATAAAGATATATTCGTAAACTTTAATTGTTCATCTAAATTATATTGTAATTTATCATAACGATGATTTAATAACTCTTGTAGATTATTTAATTGTAATTGATATTTATTTAATTCTTTATCATATTTATTAAATTCATTATGATATGTTTTCATCATTTCTGTATGGTTTTCCTGATATAATAAAGTTTTATTTTGAATTAATGATAACTCTTCTTTAATTTCTTCAAATTTCTTTTCTAATGATGAATTAAACGTGAAAAAGTCATCGGTTTTAGAGGTAATTTGATCTAATACATCTAATTTCAATAATTCAAGATCTTTTTTAAAGGATATATCTAATATCTCTATCTTTGACATTAATGTAACAAGTTTTTCATTATTTTGTAATGATTGTTCACGTGTTTTATTATTCAATTCATTAAATTGACTATATTTATCATTCATTTCTTGCAATAAGCTATTTTGATGAGTAATAATTTCATTCCATTTAATATGTTGTAGGTCTTGTATCGATGTAAACATTGCATCAAATGAAGTATTTTTCTCCTTTTGTTTTAATTGTTGTAATTGTAATTCATCTTTTAACTGTTTTTCAATGTTATTGATAGTCTCGGTGACATTAAATATCTTTTGTTGATGTTGCTCATGTTGTACCTTTTGTTGATATTCTGATGATTTCATCATTAATACAATTTCTTCAATTTCTTTGGAGTTCTTTTTATTAATTAAATCTGTTTCATTTAATTGTATTGTTAATTCTGAGATAATTGTTAATCTTTGTTGAATATCTTCTAATTTTAAATCTTTATTTTTTAATAATAATGAAAATTCTTCACGTAAGTTATTGTTATTATTAATAATTTGTGATGTAATGTAGTTCACTGTATCTTGTAACTCTATAGGAGAGAGGGAGAAGGGAAAGAGTGGGCAAGACAGAGATATAAATTAGAAAGGACAGAAAAGGGGGAAAAACGTCACTTTACCTGTTTTCATTTGATTAATCTGTGATGATATCAATAAATTACGATCAGATAAATCTTTAATAATTTTATTTTGATTTGTCCAATTATCGGATAATAATTCATCTTTCATATTTTGATATGTTTTTAAAGAAGTATCCACTTTTTTATCTAATTCATTAAAATCTTTCATTAATTGTTTAAAATAATTATCATAATAGATTCGAGATGATTCTTGTAAATTTGTATTATTAGTAATAATATCATTCTGATTCGTTAATATCATATGATATTGCTTTTGTTGATTTTGTAATTCTGTGATGGTTTTTTCAATATTTGTTAATTTATCCTTTACCTGACTAGTTAATTCCTCTTGTTCTTTACTCATTCCCCCGCTACCAGCACCAAGACCAAAACCACCAATACCACTACCTCCACTAGCACCTAATCCTCCAACGGACGACATTCTACCAGGTTGTAATTGACTTGCTAATAATTGTGATATCTTTTGATATTCATCAAAGGTATGTTTAAATTGCATCATATCAGCTTTCACAATATTTAATTCATTCTGATAATAGGTATTCACACGCGAATCTAAGAAAGTTTGCACAGTTTGCAATTGTTTTTCTTTAAAATCTTTTAACTGCATATTAATATAAGATTGTAAATTATCTTGGAAACCTTTTATGGATGATTGAAATAATGTATGAATATTCTGTGATAATGATGATTGGATTAATGACTTAATTTGTTCAGAAAATCCTGTATTACTCTTTAATAATTGGTATGTATTCATTAAAGCCGATGTTGAGGTTCCGGTATTGCCCTTTCCGCTTGCATCTGACATCATACTTGGTGGTCCGTTAGCTGTAGTACCAGGTGTATTAGAGGTTACAGAACCCATATCTAATAAAGAAAGAATAAAATTATCCAGTGTTAATTGTATTTCTTGATTTTTAGAGGTAGTTAAATGTAAATTTTGATTTAATATTTTCATTTGTTCCATTGTTGAATCAATAAATTTAATCATTGTATCTTTCGTTGCATAACTATCAACATTTTTCTGTACATTTTGTTGGATATGATCAATTGTTGATTGTAATTTATGATTATTTATTAATAATTCTTCTTTTTCTTTGTGTAATTGGAAATGGGATGATTTTAATGTTTTCATCTCTTGCTCATATAATGAACATTTATCTTGTAATTCAATACGTTGACGTTGTAATGTTTGTTGACCTTCTACTGTTCGTTGTAATGTATCTTCTACTTCTTGTAAACGATGTGAGTATTGGAATAACATTTGTCGCATTTCTGAAATCTCATCCCTTGCTGTAAGTTGACCATGAATGGAACTCGAGGGATTGGGACCAGGCATGTATGATCGACTTGCGTTTAAGTCGTTCGTCGTAATTCGGTGTGATGGAGACTGAGGTCCTGCAAAGGAAATATCTTGCATGCTATTGTTGGTTGTTGAGACATATCTGTCTCCCTGCCGATCCATCGAGGAAAACGGTGGAGGGGAAGCAGAAAGTGTCGGTCTCGAATAAAGATTCTGTGAATAATATCCACCAGAATTTTGATATGGATTTGAGGAAGCAAGAGAAATATCTCTTGTTTTCTTCTCAGTTTCCATATCAACTAATTTTTCAATGGCTTTCCAGTCCATTTTCTAATTAGAACGTTTTAACGAGATTCAAATCTATTTCTTTAACAGATAAAAATATCGATATTTCAATTAATCAAATTTAGTAGTTTTATAATCGACAAAATCAGATTTATCATATCTTTACTTTTTCTTGGTCAGAGAATATTCACTGAAATTGTGTGTTGGAGTTGTTTGTGATAGAATCAATGGATCCAGAAGATAAGATAATCAAGGAGCGTCTTCTCACAAGAGAAAGTGTGCGTTTGACAGAAAATCCAATCCCAGAAGAGGAGGATACGAATGATCTTCGATTCAACGCATTTTTAAGAGCAGTTTATAGTGAGTTTCTCGGTACTGCAATTTTCTTACTTCCAGTGCTTGGAGCTGCTGCAAATGCTTACCAATCTAAGTGGGATCCCACTTTAACCTTAATAGCTCTTGCCTTTATTACCGGCTTCCAGGCCTTAGCTGCAATCTTCTGCTTTTCCAGCTTGTCTGGTTCTCAGTTCAATCCCGCTATTACCTTCTCTCTTTGGGTTACAAGAAAGATTAGTAATCGAAAATGCTTTGCATTCATAATTGCCCAATTATTAGCATCAATACTCGTAATGGGATGCATTGCTGGATCGTTTCCAGGGGTTAATGAAGATACGTACAAAGCTCTGGCTGTTCGTCCACCTGATAATGCAACCCTTGGAAATATTTTTTTCACAGAATTTTTAGTAAGTTTCTTACTAACTTTCGTTTGTTTTGCGATGGCTTTCGAGGAAGCACAAAGTGCGAGACCATCCACCATGTCATTGAAGGCAGTAGAGGATGCCGACACAGTTATTATGTATTCCTCAACTCCACAATCAAAATCGGGTTTTGCCCCTTTTGCTATCGGTTTTACATTGATTGCTATTGTTTTCTATGGTGGTGGAAGTGGAGTTGGTTTAAATCCGGCAAGAATGTTTGGACCTGCTTTATTTGCTAATGAATGGAAAGATTTCCATATTTATATTCTTGGCCAAGTTTTTGGTGCCGTAGCTGCTGGTTTACTTGTTAACTATGGCCCACAAAGTGGTAAAAGACATGCTCCATTGATTCATGACTTTAGCGTTGTTCCTAATGAAGTTGCAAAGACCTTGTCTTACATTGGTAATAAGATTAAGGATACTGCAACTGGACACCATCACTAGACTAAGTTCGTAAAAACGTTAGATTTGCTATTTTTTCTTTTTCAGAGTTAGGTTTGTTTTTGTAGTGATTGTATTCACTTCCTCCTAGTGATGTTTTTTGCACTCCTAAAGTGACAAATACATTTGATTGAAAACCCATTGGCGTAGTATTTAGTGCTGTAGAAAGGAAGGAATTAATTATAAGAATTTTATTCAATGTACAGTACTTTATTCACCATTTTATATTGTGAAGATTTGATCTATTTAAAATTAAAAATAAATTTATAAAAAAAACTATTCTTTGGAATATAATTCGCGAAAAGGCGACGGTTAGCTAAGGTAAAGGTTTAAGCGAACAATTTTAAATTGAACTAAATTTTAGGGAAATATCACAATTTGGCTCATCGAATGCATTCACATCCACCTCACTCACATGGGCGGGGACTGGAAAACTTGAAATTGAAATACCATCATCAATCTCCTCCTCTGTAAATTCCGAAGTAAAAGGGACAAAAGCATTCGGAATAGGAGGGGGGACGACTTCTACATGTGCAGGATTCCAATTTATCAACGCATCACTTTGGATCGATTGTCCTGATTCTCGATAGTAAATAAACAAGCGCTTGGAGATGCAGCTTCTTTGAGAGCCACCTGTGACATGACTCAAATCGTCTAACCTACCTAAAGCAGGAATAAGAAAACTTTTGATTCGCGTTTTTGGAACTTGGATGGCAAATGCGAGTGCCACATAATTCCTAAAGCGTAACAATCGAGGCAAATCAAGTTGGGAATCTCGATCGCTGAGATTAAACTCTGGGTAATATAAAAGAAGGTTATCAATCTTATAGATTCGGGATTCTGGAGTTTGAGAACATAACTCCAGTAAAGCGCAGAAAAACATAGTTCGAATTTGTTGCCTTTCTTCCGTACTTGAGTAATTGTCAAAGTTATTATCAAGAAAGATATCTAACTGGAAGTAAGACGGTGGGATATTTCTCATTACTATCTCTATGATAAAATTCTCCAGTCCTGCAGCATATTGAGGATTTTCAACAAACATTAACACATCTGAAAAGTTTGTTCTAATCTTATCTAGTACTCTTTGCGCCAACTCCATTTTGATGCGTTAATTAATAATCTATCTTTTTTGAAATGAGACACCTCAATGTCTTAATTTCGTTGACGCGTGGCTGATCATTTAACACTCACTAAATTCTTTATTTTCGAGGCGCGTGTTGTAAAGCGAGCAGTCTCCTACGTCCTCCCAACTTTCTCATTTTTTTCTCTTTCCAATTATACCAATTCTTTGAATTAAATTGATTATATTAACAATCAAACTATCTTTTGAAAAGGAAAGAATGATTTTAGAATATGTATGAGGAAAGAAAATTCAAGAGCAGATGGAATTTGATAAGGCGAAGAATGGATGATTCAATGCCAAAATTTATGTTGTGCATTTCAACGATTTTTTCCTAACTCTTTTTGAATTGTAGCACTAAAACTTCCTTTATACTCTTCTTTAAGCAAAGCTTCTTCTGTAACCGTATCAACTTTAAATAATTCGTCTACTTCGCTAGCATACCTCAAAAGAGAATTTGCTCGACTCATCGATGGTGTTGACAGAACAGCAGCATTACGATCATCTTCATCATTATCATGACTACCTTGAATGACACGATATGTATTGGACCTAACAAAACTGGTAAAGTCATCTTCTTGAGTTGAGGGTAGTGAAAAATTCGAAAAATTGGATTGTTGACTATTACTTGGTTGAAATTCACTTTTCATCGGTAAAGTATGATCATTTAATTGATCAACTTTCCTTTTTTTCTGAGCGTTAAAAATAGTTGTTGTATTCGGAATAGTATTTGTCGTTGATAAATGAGGTATTGTTGAAGTAAGAGATGGATGAACAGGATGAGATGCTTTTGCTAATGGTGGTTTCCCTTTACTCGATGAATTCAATTTTGCGCTACTATTTTCAAGACCTTCTCTTTTGTATATATCTAATCGTCGTGTAGTTGATGGTTTTTGTCCACTCCCTGTTATATATTCATTATTTGAACCCTCTAAGCGTTCAATGACTTTTAGAAGAAATAACTTATTACTCTTTGCTGTAATAATTAATAAAGCAATTGCCATATAATTACGAAAATTTAACAAATATTCTAATTCTTTTCGATCATCTAAAACTGTAGAATTACGAAGTGAATCATATTCAGGATAATATTGTAAAAAGACTTCAATGCTTGGATATCTTACAGCATCAGCATCAGGATGATATGAATAAATTAATATAGTAGCAGCAGTTAGTATAACACGAAACTTTGATAAAATATCACTTTGTTCTTTTGTTTTGTATTGATCGCGGTCAGGGATATAGTCAAGAATATTTTTTGTTTTATCATAATCAAGATCATATTTAGTGGTCGCATCATGAATCACTTGAAGTAGTGGCCCTTCAACTTTATCAAAATATTTAAAATCTGAGAAAGCTTTCTTTATTGTGAGAAAGATCTCACTTCTTTCTTCAGGTGTTAACGTAACAGGCATTGTATCCTTGCTCAAGTATGAATTCCAAACCAGGTCTCTTATGAATTCAATCTCCCTTCTTGAAAGATCTTTCCTTATAAAGCTTCTCTTTCAAGATATCGGAAGTTCGGTCTCAGCAGCAACAGCTAGAAATTCACTAAAGCAAAACGCCAAAATCGAATCAAAAACCAAAAACTTTTTCAAAATCAATTCATAATTCGAAAACTCGAAACTCCAAAAATAAAACGAAAGCTTGTGACGCAAAGTTTTGAAATAAACTACCAAATTTTTTGAATTGTTCCACTTTTGCGTCGCATTTTCAAAATGGCTGCGGAATTGGTGACATTTGATATTCCTTTAGGATTAATATTCCTATTTTTAATCTTCCTTGTTGGTATTATTGCTCAGAAGCCGTCGATGTTTGTGAAAAGGCATGGAAGATATCATGCAATGTTTGGTTTATTCTATTTAGTTTGGATTACCTACGGATTTATTGACTTATTTTTCTCAACTGCTGATAAAAGTAATTATATTTATTTTCTATACGATGGGGTATTAGGTATATTAGGAATAGTTTTAACATTACTTGCAGCGTATGAGTTCCAACATAAAAATGTCACAAACGTTGCATCAGGAACATTAGATGAACATGCAACTGTTACCTATTCAGAAATGATTGAACATTCTTTTTATCAACTATTAAATTTATTTCAAATAATTTTCTTACATGCCATGATTTTCCTTGCTGAAATTATTCCTCCCACTTCCACTACTACCACCTCCACATCAAATCCTTCCAATTTCTATGGTGTTTTGCATTCTTATTCACATATTCTTTTATTAATTTTTGTAACTTGTCTATGGAATATTCGACATCTTTATCCAATTAATAAATTTTCTGATAATTATGTCTTATTAGATGAGAAATCATCTGATTTTATTAGATTTTTATATCGAATTAAGAAATATCAATATGTCTTTTATAAACATTTCTTATTACATGGATTAAATTTAACCATTGCTTATAATTATCATGGTTTACGATTCCCTCGATCTGGATTGAATAACTATGCCGATGAATCATTATTAGGTATTGTTCATAGTAAAGATTTCCATTTATATTGGTTGAGTTTAAATCTTTCATATGTAATGGAATTTTTCTTACAGACATTAGTTAAGAAGCGTTACCTGTCTCAAGAAAGAATGTTAATGATGCAACAGATTTTAATGCTAGCTGCTACACTGATTGCTGTCAATGTTTTGCGATATGTTAATATCCCATTGGCTTTGTTGTCCCTTACCTTCAATTTCATTCATCGTAAACATGATTTCTTGAACACAATCATCATTTTTCTTGGTTGGACGGCTGTAATAACACTATCATACCCTGTAAATATTGCAATTCATTGAGAGGTGTTGTGTTTTCACTTTTTAGAGTGATTTTAATTAATTTAAAGAAAGTCTTTTATTTTATTTTTGCACTTCACCTTGTCAGTTTTCCATTTGATTTCATCTCAGTTGTCAGATGTTGATATCTGCCTATCTTATAATTTTCCTCCTTTGGGGAAGGCTTGAGCAAACCCTTGTGAAAGGACAAAATTATTTGAAGACAATTGCGGGGAAGGGAACTTCGGCTTCAACTGGAGATGGCGGTCCGGCCACTGATGCCAGTGTGTATCAACCTGGAGCGATTTGGACAGATAGTGTGGGAAGTATTTATTTCAGCGAAACCTTTTATAGCTATCGAGTTCGAAAGATTGATACATCAGGGATAATTTCAACGTTGATCGGAAGTGGCACTTACGGCTTTAAAGGGATTGGTGGACCAGCATTATCAGTAGCTTTGGATTTCGCCTGGGGAGTTTACGGTGATAGTCTTGGGAGCTGTTTGTATGTTGGAGGAAATAGATGTTTTATTTGGGAGTATAATTTCACCACTAATAATGTCACGCTGATTGCCGGGGCTGCTCCGTGTTCTCGTTCATACAGTGGCGACGGTGGACCTGCAACGTTAGCAAAATTTTACAATCCAAAAGGAATCTTTTTATCTTCAAATGGAATTCTTTACATTGCTGATCAAGTGAATAGTCGTATTCGCTACATTAACCTTGACACTGGTATTATTAACCTTTTTGCTGGCAACGGCGGAAGTACATTTACCGGAGATAACGGTCCTGCGACGTCCGCTATGTTAAACCAGCCGAATAGTGTTTGGGGAGATAGTGAAGGGATTATTTATATTGCTGATTCGAGTAATCATCGAGTACGCAGAGTTGATACGGGGGGTATAATTACTACCTTTGCTGGGACTGGAACTGCAATCAGCACTGGTGACAACGGGCCTGCTACTTCCGCCACTTTAAATGTTCCATCTGATGTTAAAGGTGATAGTGCAGGGAATATCTATATCTCAGAAGCATCAGGTTGTCGGATAAGATTGATATCTGTCTCTACTGGAATCATAATATCTATCGTTGGTACTGGGACTTGCACTATCGCCACTACCTCAGTGCGATTAGCAAGTAGCGCACCAGTTCAAGGGGTGTACGGAATGTGGGTTGATAGTCAGGCAAATTTATTTTACTCCGAGCTGCAATACAGTTACTTAAGAGAAGTATACTATGTACCTACCGCTATGCCAACCGCAGCACCGACTCGTACGCCCACTAATGTTCCGAGTCGACCGCCCACAAGAGTTCCTACTATAAGACCGAGCCAAAGACCTACAAGAACACCGACATTCATACCAAGTAATCTGCCAACCACAGAACCGAGTATATTGCCAACTGAGACTCC
>VFQN01004491.1_pt1 | contig 18361 bp, 32 predicted proteins | sample 3512371 | NCBI WGS metagenome assembly VFQN01 (sample SAMN10412370, study PRJNA504923) | tailings metagenome | isolation source: Replicate 2 from Balatoc abandoned mine | place: Philippines: Itogon, Benguet | collected 2017-08-28 | reverse complement strand
TGCCCTCTCGGGGTGGTGGGTGTGGTATGACACCCCGACCGGAAGGGGTCCCCTGTGAAAAAGTAAACCAAACCAACCCCCCAATGCGCCTCCCCCCCAACTGGACGCCGGTGGCCAAGCGGCACAGCCCCCGTCATCAGCCCCACCTCCCTCCGCCGCTAGTGCTGCCAACACCATCACCCTTCCCCATCCCCCAGCCGTCACCCACCCGCAGCAGCCGTCTCACCCCACTGCTGGCGCCAGCACCTCTGCCCACCATGCCCAAAACCAGCCCGCCACCTGCGCCTCTCAGCCTCAGCTCCAATGGGCAGGGCTCAAGGTTGTGGAACTAAAACCTGCCCTGCCCTTAAACACACTGTATATGTATATGTACAATCAAAAAACCGACGTCAGCAGTCCGAGGGGCAGCCCCATGGGTCCGTCCAACGGCGCCCTGGCCCCATTGCGCGGGAAGCCGCACGAGCCAAGAAGCCGTTTGCGCGAGCCAAGGCGCTGCGTTGTTCCTTTCCTTTCCACAGCTGATTTACTGATGGCTCATAGGCAAGATGACCTAGATGAGGAGCTAGATGATGCCCAACTAGGGCTGATCCCACTAGCTAATAACACACGCACCACGTACGGAGAGCCTCCCCACACGCAACACCTACAAGGCGGGAGAGTTCGGCAGTTTAAGCGTCAATCAGCCCGTGATCCCGAACCCATGATCCCCGGATTAGAAGTCCGATGCCTTATCCACTGGGCCAATGGAACCAATTAGCAACAAAATCCTGCCCTGCCAATGTAAGGCGACAGTGGCATTATGTAATACAAACACACACGTGTGCAACTGTGCATGTGTGCCCCCTTGGGCGCGCGGAGGTGCCCCGGCGCACGTGCATGGCGCCAGTTCGCAACCCACCTGTTCGCAACACCTCCAGCACAAGGGCGTGCTGCCTTGCCCCTGGGACACATCTGCGGTCGTTGGCATCCCGTGTCCGAGTGTTCCTGTCCCAGCGGGGGCCCTTGCGCCCCGGGGCGTGCCGTGGTCCGTCGCTGTAGAGTGGCTCCGTGGATTTTGGGGTGGTAGGGACACATGCTGTAAACCGCCGCGCAACTGCAGAAGCCGGCAAGCCTTCCTGCGCGCCTGGGGTCCCGGTCTGCAGCGGTCTGTATTTCAGGGCTTCGAGCAGGTTGGGGTGGCATGGTTCATGCCGCAATCCGCAAGGTGCCAAGGCAGGAGGCCGGGCCCATGTAACGTAAGGCTTCAGTGACCACCATGGCTGGCCCTGTGACCGCCTTGACCACAGGGCCACGGCACTGTGGCATCCACCCGTCGTGCTCCCCCATCCTGCCTGGAAGCCTGCAGCTAGCTGTACGGTGGCGTGGAGTTTGCTGATAAGCGGACACCAACAGACACCAGAGCACATGACCAGTACCGGTATGCAGCCTGCAGTTGGCCCCAGCCCCGTCCTGGCAATTTCCAAGGGCTGCTCCCGGCCATTGCGAACACGGTGTTTCCCACCCCTGTTCCCAGCCCTCCCGCTGTACAAGCAGGAGCTGGCAGGGACCTTCACCCTCGCACAAGAGTGTATACTGGCCAGTCTAAACGAAAGCCAGGAGTGTATGTACGCCACCAAGACGGAGCCCACCACACACCCACGCAAAAAAGTGCCTGCACTCAGTACGCCCCACTGCGGTGGCCCGCACCCTCCCGTCCACCCAGGCAGCGCGGAACCAAAGCAGCGGCACCGGGGGAATCGCCAACAACGGCCCCATCATTCCTTGTGGGCCGCCCAACTATGGCTGATCCTACTGGCAAACACTCGCACTACGTACGGAGGAGCCTCCCCACACGCCACACCTACAAGGCGGGAGAGTTCGGCAGTTTAAGCCTCACTTAGTCAGTCCTGGTCAATCCACAGGCATCATCCGCCAACCTATAATAGGCGTTACATGCACGCGCAGTCCACTCGTATGCAGTGTCTTCCAGCCCATGGGCAGTGTTAGGGCTTAGGGGCGTCCGCTCCGACCAGCGAGGTAGCCACCCACAACCCGCAACCTGGGGCGGCCTGCGCCGACCTCCGTCCCACCCCCTGCTGTGTGGCACTCCAAGACTGGCACACGCCCCTAGGTACGCCGACGCGCTTGCAATATCTCTGCGCAAGGCCTGGGGCGCCAAGTGGCAGCCAGTATTGCCGCTGGGGGACGCCGCACTTCCCCCTTCACTCCCGCACGCGCGCATTACTGCCTCCCCACCTTCACGGCATGCTACGGCCACTACCGCCCACACACACTGCTGCAGGCTTGCATCAACTAGTAATCTTGCCTGCATTTGCTTGGGTAGCGTATTCGAATTTCGCATTCTGCACCGCATTATACTGCGGGGCTCTGGGAAGTTACACTTGCTCCCTCTGGATACCATCATTCCGAGACACCACCCGCTTGCGCCACCTCTCGCGCTGGAAGTCCCAAAACTGGTGCCGCCTGGGGTGCCGTCCCCAGTCGTCAGGTGCACTTCAGCCCCATAGCGTTACCTTACGCTGCCTTTACCATCACATTTTCCACAACCGAGTGAGTCGAAGCGGCAGGTGCATGTGCGGTCGCCTTTGATCCCGACACTCCAATAGGGCTTTCCTTCGCCTTCAGCTAGCACCGGCTCTGCAGCACCTCCCCGCGTGCTGTGCATGGGATCCTCCTCTCCCCCTCCCCCTCTTGGATCCTCCCCCTTCCACAAGCGCCAGCGCCACTCGCCCCACAGCATGCTAGTGTGCACCGCAGCACCGTTCGCTCTCCGCCCGCATTGCACACCGCCTCCCTTTCCATGCCAGTGGGAGGCGGCCACCACTGTGACCAGCGGTGTAAGCTCGGGGACTGCTCTCTTGCGTTGCTTGGGAAAGAGTGACAGGCGCAGATCGCGCAGCACAGCGTTGGAGGGTCACGTTGGTGGGGTGTCACAGGGTCATGGTTGGCAGGGGAACCTCACGCTGCAGCTGCCTCACGTTCCAGGGGCCCGGCCTCCTGCCTTGGCCCCTTGCGGATGGTAGCATAAACGATACAATCTCAATATCTCAGTTGGTCCGAGCCCCACAGTACATACCGGGTCACCAGGTGCGCAGGAAGGCTGACCAGCTTGGTTTGGCAGCAGTGACTGGGCGTGCGCGACGGTTTGCAGCAATGTGTCCCTACCGCCCTGTGCAGCCCCAGGATCCACCGACGGAGCCGCCCTACAGCCACGGACCAGGGCACGGGGCACGCCCGGGAGCGCCAGTGCCACGCCCAAGACAGGAGCACACGGACTTAAGATGCCCACGACCGCAGATGTGTCCCAGGGGCAAGGCAGCACGCCCGTCGTGCTGGAGGTGTTGCCACCAGGTGTACCGTACGCTGTACGGTTAGGAGCCCACAGCTCCATTAATGTAATGACCACGCAGTGTTAAGCCGGTTTTTTCGTGAGAAGGTTACAGGGGCTAGGATTTCGTGCTTGGCAAGCACATGTGGGCGGATATATATAAACGCTCCACTGACCACCACGACCTACTCGACCCAAGACTCTCAAGAACTCGTCGCACTACCTGCTACCAGTAAACTCACGAACAGGGGGAAGGGGTCCCGAGAGAGGGAAAGGGAAACCAACTACCAGCTGATGCCCGACGGGTTATAACGACCACGCACAACGGGCTTCAAGCTGGCTGTAACATGGGGTCGTGCTGGCCGCACATGGAGGAAGGGACTGACTTCCCAGTGGGACCCAGTGGGAAAGGGTGAAGGTGGAGTTTAAGGTGCAGGCGGCAGGCTTGTGGGCACCTGAGCGGCACACGGCGCGGTGCAGGGTGGTGCAATGCAGAGCCTTTGCAATCCTGGGACCGTGTGCTGTGGAAGGTCGCAGGACCTGCCCGCGTAGGCATCATGATACGGGACAAATTGCACCCCTGATGCGCGCGCCCCAATTGCCGTGCACTCAAGGGGCATGCCAGCACATGATCCGGTGCGAGTGTGGGTGGCAGGGTACGCGCCTAAGCAAGATGAGCACAGGCCAGGTAAGTCAGGGCACATCTGGGTTATCTGGTTGCAGACACCCATTTCCCTGTGCTGCGCTCACTACTGCCGTACATGGTACGGAGCTGGCCACATTGGCATTACCGAGCATTACTTATCCCTCCGATCGTTTGACATAATAATAGTAACGTACATAATAACAATAAAGTGTGTAGAACCTGGTTTTCGATGACATAAACCGCATGGTGCGTACGTGAGTACAAGAGGACCCATGCACTTGTCGGTGTTCCTGTGCTTTGGCCCAAGTGAAACGTGCTGGAGGTATGCAGCAAGCGAATCCAGCACAAGAAGTTGTGTGCGCTCCCCTGGCTGGCGCTGACAGCTGAACTCAGCCGCACGAGAGCTCATTAAACGAGCACACCTCTTCTTTGTCCTTACAAGCTTCCTGGACGATTGCCAGGCATAGCAAGGCTGCAAGTGCGCCTGCAGACCACCTCCTGCGTCTCACACTCTCACTAGGCCGTAGCCAGCGCACACCGATCAGTCCGAGATAACAGGAGCCGCATGAGGCCCCGAACGCGTCCCAGCCACACCCCAACACGCCATGCATGAGCGCACTCAGTTCAGTCTTCTCTCGTCAGTTCAGTCGTTCTCAACAAACCATGAATGGCCATTCTAAGCCGCAAACACGTTCCCACGGGCGACCACCATCAGGCCACAACACATCCCGCACTCCGAAGCCAACATCATCTTCTCCCGTACCTAACCTAGGGCCTATCAGCCGCACACTCCCAACGTCAACGCGAGGTCATGAGTGTCAGTGTCAACGTAGTTCGTAAGATGAAGCCTAACACCTAACGGTCAAACGTGCCGTAACCACTCTTCCATCCCGCAAGTCATATGTACAGGGGGCCGGGGACACCGCTTAGTCGACCTCCTCAATCTTGGGGCCAGCACCGCTGCCGCCCGAGGGGGCAGCGCCGCCTGGCGCGGCGCCGCCGGGCATGCCGCCCGCGCCCCCTTGGTAGAGGCGGGTGATGATGGGGTTGCAGATGTCCTCCAGCTCCTTGAGCTTGTGCTCGAACTCCTCCACCTCGGCCTGCTGGTTGGTCTCCAGCCAGTCCATGGCGGCCGTGATGGCCTTCTCCATAGACTCCTTGTCGCTGGCAGACAGCTGGCCGGCCACCTTCTCCTCGCGGATGGTGTTGCGCATGTTGTAGGCGTAGTTTTCGAGGGCGTTCTTGGCCTCGACCTGCGCATAAAGGGAAGGGAGCACGACAAGGTGTCTCGTCAGCAACTGTGAGCCTTGAAGCATAGACGGCGTGGATTCACTAAAATAGCTGCATGTCTTCACGGCAGTCGAGCAACAGCGCATCAGGCAACGCAAACGAACAGAGACATCATGGCCCGCCCTCTTAAGTGCAAAACGGCGTAAGTGAGCCTTCACCCAGTCCGCCGCAACCCCACCGTGGCCATACCCCGGAACCCCTGCCCACCTTCTTCTTCAGCTGCTCGTCGTCCGCCTTGTACTTCTCCGCCTCCTGCACCATGCGCTCAATCTCCTCCTTGGACAGGCGGCCCTTGTCGTTGGTGATGGTGATCTTGTTCTTGTTGCCGGTGGTCTTGTCCTCGGCCGACACGTTCAGGATGCCGTTGGCGTCAATGTCGAAGATGACGTTGATTTGGGGCACGCCGCGGGGCGCGGGGGGGATGCCCGTCAGCTCGAACTTGCCCAGCAGGTTGTTGTCCTTAGTGCGCGCGCGCTCGCCCTCGTACACCTGGATCAGCACGCCCGGCTGGTTGTCCGAGTAGGTGGAGAACACCTGCTCCTTCTTGGTGGGGATGGTGGTGTTGCGGGGGATGAGGACGGTCATGACGCCGCCGGCGGTCTCCAGGCCCAGCGACAGGGGCGTCACGTCAAGCAGCAGCAGGTCCTGCACCTTCTCGCCGCCCTCGCCCGTCAGGATGGCGGCCTGCACGGCGGCGCCGTAGGCCACGGCCTCGTCGGGGTTGATGGACTTGTTGAGCTCCTTGCCGTTGAAGAAGTCCTGCAGCAGCTGCTGCACCTTGGGGATACGGGTGGAGCCGCCCACCAGCACCACGTCGTGCACCTGAGGAGGGTTGAGGCAGGATGGGAGAGATGGAAATGAAGATCGTCGGAGCATACCTCACCGGTAGAAACACTCTAGAGATCAGTACGGACAGCCCGTGCTTGTGCGCTGCTGGTTCGGACACGTGCGTGCTACCCGTTGGTTGGTGGTATACCGTGTGTGTAGCACAGCGTTGATAGCACAGCACTCCTCGCTCGATTTCAAAATGCGCGTGCCGGGTCGCACACCAAATCCATGCATTACGGCCCAGGGAACAACCACGTTCATCTGCAACCCATCTCCCCGGCACCCGACCCACCGTGCTCTTGTCCATCTTGGCGTCGCGCAGGCACTTCTCCACGGGGTCCATGCACTTGCGGAACAGGTCCATGCACAGCTCCTCGAAGCGGGCGCGGGTGATGCTGGTGGCGAAGTCGATGCCCTCGAACAGGGAGTCCAGCTCGATGGTGGTCTGGGCGGCAGACGACAGGGTGCGCTTGGCGCGCTCGCAGGCAGTGCGCAGGCTGCGGGGTAAGGGAGGAGGAGCAACACCGTCAGCACCATGATCTGCAGGATGCGCAGAGCAGGCAGGGCTGGCTTCGGCTGAACACAGCACATGCGGCAGGCGCAGGAGAACTGGTCAAGGGGACAAGCATGGCGTCAGCAAACCAAGCTCAGCTCCCACGACCCCAGTCCCACTCACCGGCGCAGGGCGCGGGGCGAGGTCTTCAGGTCCTTCTTGTACTTGCGCTGGAACTCGTTGGCGAAGTGGTTCACCAGGCGCTCGTCGAAGTCCTCACCGCCCAGGTGGGTGTCACCGGCCGTGGCCTTGACCTCGAAGATGCCCTCCTCAATGGTCAGCAGCGACACATCGAAGGTGCCGCCGCCTAGGTCGAAAATCAGCACGTTGCGCTCGCCCAGGCCGCTGCAAGGGGAGAGAGGGGGCAACCGTCAGTACATAGGCCCGTTTCGTGTTGCGCACCAACCAGCTGAAGCTGCACTCTCTAGTGCAAGCAGGTGAGCGAAACCCAGATGAGCATACCTGTAGACGCAGCTTGGAAATACATGCACGTGCTCCGTGTCATGCACGTGCTCCGTGTTCTCCCTCCCAAATCGCCCCTGCCCCCTCACCTGTCCTTCTTGTCCAGGCCGTAGGCAATGGCGGCGGCGGTTGGCTCGTTGATGATGCGCAGCACCTCCAGGCCGGCGATCATGCCAGCGTCCTTGGTGGCCTGGCGCTGGGAGTCGTTGAAGTAGGCGGGCACCGTGATGACGGCCTTCTTTACCTCGCGGTCAGCACCCAGGTAGGCCTGAGCAGTCTCCTTCATCTTAATCAGCACCATGGACGAGATCTCCTCGGCCTTGAACACCTTGTCCTCGCCCTTGTAGGAGACTGCGGGTGGGATGGAGGAAGGTGGGGAAAACAGGAGGCGGTTAGCGCGTGCCCGGGGGAATCGTGACAACAAGCGCTGAGGGGACAGGTTCAGGGGGGGCGAACATCATAGGACAGCGGAAGCACAGAACAATGTGTCGAAGCGTAATCCTGCAGGTACCTTCCCGACCCTCCCTCAGCGTGAGCGAAACTGCAAGCCACTTACCGACAATCTCGGGCACATCGTGGGCCCCGGCGCGCACTTGGAAGGGCCACAGCTTGATGTCCGCCTGGACGATGGGGTCCGAGAACTTGCGGCCGATCAGGCGCTTGGCGTCGAACACCGTGTTGCGGGGGTTCATGGCCACCTGCAGGCAGCGGAGAGGCGGGTAGCCGGGTTAGGATCACATGGCACGACTGTACAACACTGCACTAGGTAGGTAAGGAGAATGGCGGGGTAGATGAGGCTGGAGCCCAAGCCAAGACAGACGATGTGACCTGGTAGAACAGCCCAAGCCAGGGCGACTTTGCACGTTGTCCTGTTGCCTAGCCAACGCACCTGGTTCTTGGCGGCATCACCAATCAGACGCTCGGTGTCCGTGAAGGCGACATAGGAGGGGGTGGTGCGGTTACCCTGGTCGTTGGCGATAATCTCAACACGGTCGTTCTGCCACACACCCACGCAGCTGCGGGAGGGAAGGGGAGAAGCATCCAGAGGGAGACGTTGTCGGCTCAAACCTTCGCAGGTATAGTTGTGAATTGACTCTATGCTTTATGACGACAAACTGTGCCCTTTGCCTAAGCTTTTGGAGAGGCAAGCTAGTCGCGCACCCCGACGATCACACTAGTCCAGCCAAGAAGGGTCACGCATTACGACGGAGGAACACAAATTAGGTGTTGCGCTAATAAAGGTTTGCTACAGGAGCACCAGCCGTCGCCCTATCTGCGTCAACCCCAAAGGCCAAAGATCCCGCATGTCCCGCCGCCGTCCCAGGTAGCCCAGCGTCCGCGATCATGGTTACCATAGTGGTTTACGCACCTGTAGGTGGTGCCCAGGTCAATACCGATGGCAGGAGCGTCGCGACCCATTGTGTTTGCTGTCACAGATGGCTTTGCGATCGAATACAACGAGTTAATTAAACTGCAGCGGTTTGTAGGTTCAGGTACACGGGTTGGCCTGGTATGTATCGCAGGAGCAGAAGTGCTGTGTCAAGCGTCACGCTGGGGTATGTATATGGCGCCAACCCGCGTTTCAGTCGGCCCGTGTACGGCACGCCCAACATGGCACCTTCTGGACTTTCCCTCCCAGACCCTCCCAGACCCTTCCATCTCCTCCAGCGCAACACCCAGTTCAAACCTCATTGATAGTGGTACTCCTACCTGTGTTCTATCTCGTTGCGCGGAAATGGACGCTGAAGCTGTCGTGGCCCCTCGTTCTCCATGCGCCGCGTGTAGGCCCTTCCATATACTGCCGCGGCTGCCTTCCTAGCATTTTCTAGCGGCTTGAATCAACCAGTCATTATCCACCTCTTGCTGAACTCGCGGGAGGCTTGCCGAGCGATCCGCGTAGCTTCCCGCCCAGCGGCCCTTGCGCCCTCCCGCGCCGCGCCCAGACCCTTCCCGAAGTGGACCCTGCCGCCCAGGGGCCCGCCTGCCCGGCGCCCTGAACCCCAGAGAGCTTTGCCCGTGCACCTGTAACGCCATGCTGGGTGACCTGTGCCGACGCTTCCGTGCCCGCGGGCGCGGTTCCTCTCGAGTATGCTGCGCATGGGGCATGGGGACCTGCCTACTACCTTTGGCGGCCCGGCTCATGCGTGTGGGCGTGCTCTTTCAGTCTGCGTCTCTAACTTGTATGGAGAAGAGCCATTGTGGCGCCTTTTGAAATGTATGACTGGCTGCAGCGGGTGGGTGGCTTGGGGTGGGGTCCCCAAGCTACCGATACCCTGCCAATGGGTGAGACGTGCAGCTGAGGCGGCCGGCGGCACGTCGTGTGTCGGCGGCTGCTTTAAGGCACCAAGGGCAGAGCCTGCTCCCGCTGTTACAATGCCCTGTGTTCCACGCCTGCTGACACGATGCTGCTCGTCCTGGGTGAGTTTGCGATGCGCCGGTACCGCTGTGCGCCCCTTTGCAACAGTAACTGGTTGCTTTAGGGGCCTGGTCGTGCTGTTCGCTTGTTGCTGACTTGCTTTACGGTCAACCGTGCCACTTGTGGAATGCCGTTACAAATGACGTGTTGTGCTGCCTCTAAGGGCTACCGTTGTGCACTATGTGCCGTACCGGTTTTGCCCTGGCTGCGTACGTGCCGTTGTGCGTCGTGTAATGATGGCGCCTCGGTTCGGCCCGTCAGCGGGGTGACTGAGGCATACACTGGTCAGTGCCTCCGAGTGCGCGTTGGACGTGTGCGCTCCTTCTGGCCCTTGGCCCAATAAGGACCCAGCGAGCTACACGGGCTGCCCACCAAGTCGCTTCGCGTATACATGGCGTGTATTATTCCCATGCCTGTGCACCACGTCGATATGCAGCTGGAGACGTGGGCGGCCTCTTGGCCGTGTGTGACGCCTGGTGTACCTTCAATGCGTGTGCAGGGTGTAGTGTACGGCAGTTGGTGCCGGCCTCACTTCGCATACTCGCAACCTGGAACCTGTGAAAGTGCGGAGGGCAGGATGTGGACCCCGTCCCTCATGTTGCCTTGCCCACCACACTGCCTGGGAGTAATACGGGTGTCTGCGTACAAAAGGACGCTCTGTGCCGCCTGCGGCTGCGTGCTCCGTCCTGTTGCTGGCTGCAGCAGGCAAAGCGAAGAGGGGGGCACTGGCTATGGGATGGTTGCAGGTGGTTAACACTTACGATAAAGGGCAATGGCGAGGGCTTGACACTCTGTCTGGGCTCCCCTGCTGGCGCCTGGGGTTAACTACTGGAGTGGTGTTAGCCTAGTCACATGCTTGCAGACGGACAAGCACGTGCACAGCTGGTGGAGCTTTGCTGTTTCTCGAGAGCTACCAGGTGCACCCCCTGTCCGCTGTTCCACCTCGCCTATCCGCCAACGCGAGGGCGTACCGATGCGTAGCCGGCGATTCGCCCTCGCGTTGCCGGACACGGACCCAGCAGTCACGCTGCAGTGCGGCTCTGCGGCAGCGAATATGGCGTTGGACTCGTGGCGCACCCTATCGGCTGCCGGTCTGTATGGGTGGCCGGACGTGGTGGCTGGCGTCAGGGGCCCGAGTGCTGCCCCTGGTGTGCCGTGTCAGTTAACAAGCCGTACAGCCGGGAGCGCGCCAATGATGCATGGTAGGTCACAATGCATGCACGCCGTTATCGCACACGTGTGTCATAACGCCCAGCCTCATATTTGTCCCCCCGCTGTCGGTGTCGTGTGCATTGACCGTGGGAACAGGCCACATAATCATGACGCCATGTCTGTGTTCAGTACTGTACGCATGGTTACTGATTACCGCGTGATGGGCAGTGACTGGGACACAAGCAGGGGAGCCCAGCACCCCCTGACGCCCAGCACCCCAGCTAATGCCCATGTAGCAGTTCAGGCTCAGTACTGGTACTGGACCGCCACCAGGGAAGGCGCCATGCTTGGGGCGAATGAGGGAGAACTGGACACCAGAGAGAAGCAGGAGTGGAAGGCATGACCCCACAGCCCCCTGGCCTCTCCCATGGGTTTAGCGTGGGTTAGGGTGGGTCCCTCAGTTGATACTCCAGTCTGCAGCTCACCCATGCCGCCAAGCGTCCACACGTCTTGTGCCCTAAGAAACAAACCCCTTGGGTAGCCAGTGTAGGTCATAGGCGTGTGGGGCACATGCGCCTTGGTGGCATCCAGCCCATGCGCAGGAGCCCATGCGAGCACGCAGCTAGATACGGCGCATATGTCCTACAGGTCGTTCCTTTGCTCCAGCGGTGCTTGCCTACAGTCTATGACCCAGGTTGTCCGTTTACCTTACACCTTGTTGCCTCGTGGGCAGTGCTCTTCTTTGCCGCACAAGAAAATTGTCGACGTTCCGCACACGCGAATACCGGTACCTCTAGCGTCTGGTTCCACGTCAACGCTGTTCCTGAAGGCCAAACGGTGACAGAGGAAGGATGGGAGGCCAAAGACATAGCAAAAATGCTGGAGTTATGGGCTCGGAGTCCCTTACTTACGCCGAGCGAAAAGCCCTGGGCTTTGGGACAGTGAAAGAGCGGCTCGGCAAGGTGTGTCATTTCGGTGCACTCATGGTCAGAAACAGGTTAATTTAACGGTACGCAGAGGTTCACGCTTGGCGCGCTGCTGCGCCCATCTACATGCTTCTACAGGACTCGCTAGGGAACTACGATGACTGCTGCTTGACACTACGAGAAGCTAAGGTATGTCCTGGGCTGTGCACGCAACTGGAAGGCTGCGCTGTAGTCCAGCGTGCTTCCAAGTGTGCACAGTCCTGCCTGTTGCCATACCCCACGCTCCAACCTCTTCCCTCACGTCTGAGTACCGCATCCCGACCACACTGCAGGACCCCGTCGTGACACCTGACGGCTGCCTCTACAGCAAAGAATCCATCCTAGAAAACTTACTAGCACAGAAGAAGGCAATAAAGCGGAACTTGGAGGCATGGGAGGCAGCACAGCAGCAGCAAAAGCAAAAGGTACGTGTCGAGGCAGGAATTGGGGGCTGCAAGGGCTGAGCACAAGGAGCTATGGGGCATTGTGTTTGATAGCGGGCCAGGCGATCGGCTGACGGCTCCTGACGACAGCCTGGCTAGGAGCTGCGTACTCGCTACGGCCCGCCCTGGCCAGCGGGGTTGGGGCAAGGCGCCCGAACCTACGGCTCAGAGCCACACACCACTGCTCCTACGGGAGACCTGCGAACCTCCCAGTGATTTGTATGACTACGAGCTTTTCATTTCAGCGCTTGCACCTAGCTGCTGCTGACAGGAGGTCTCCTGACAAGAGAAGCAACGTGCGTCCCCTGCCATACCGGCCCTCCCAGCCCCGTGACTGGTGTTGCGTCCTGCGCCCCTCCCCCGGCTGCCACACCCAGGAGCTGGAGCAGCAGGCCATCGCGGCTGAGGCGCGGCTAATTGCCTTCGACCGGCGCAACCACCTGGGCGTGTCGGAGGCGGTGGCCAGCAAGCTGGAGAAGGCCATCGTGCAGGTGTGCCGGCAGCGAGGACTAGGCCGAAGGAAAGCTACCGTTGGCCATGGCAGGGATTGTAAGGGTTGCGAGCTTCTGGCCGGAGCTGCGTCGGGCGCATACCGTTGTGGCCGTAGGGCCTGGCCGCGGAATGAGGTGTGCTCCCGGGGCAGCTGAACATTACGACTCAAACTGGCGTGGGGGAGTAGGAAAATTGCGACACGGGTTAGTCATCTGGGCCTTTGTAGCTGCGCGCAAAGACAAAAGGGCAGGGCGCTGTTGAGGGGATAGGCGTGTGCCTGGCGGGCCTTAGCCAGTGGCACGCGGCGGTATACGGGCGACTGCCGAGCTGCTACCTGGTCGGAACTCTGTGGTGTTAGCGTCCTGGTGGGTTGCACAATGGGCCGAGTCCACCTATAGCCCGGTGTACGGGCGCTGTCGTAGCGCGCTTGAGGCGAGGGAGGTGCATGCACGAAGCGACGGGTTGGGCCAGGTGCGGCAGGAGGCGTGTCTGGGCGGCAAGCGGAATGGGTGAAACGATGGGAAAGGGTGGCACCTCCGCGGCCATGTTCTTTAACAGCATTGGGGCTGCCACAATTTGTGTGCACCAGGGATCTGGTAATTAGCACCCTGCTACGGAAAGGAGGTAAAGAGTGTTTTTGCGTCCCAAAGGACGTGCTTCCACACAGGACTACGGCCCCTCCTCCTCCTTGACACTCCACCCCTGCTCCGCCCTGTGCAGGAGGCTGACGCGCTGCGTGCCCCCGGCGGCGCCAAGTCGGTGATCGCCATCAAGGACAACGAGGACCGAGCCAAGGAGCTCAAGGTGGGGGTGCGCGCGGTTTTTGGGTGGGGGAAGGGGGTGGGGCGTAAGCGGAGCCTGCCTAAGGACGGGCCAAGTAGTGCGTACTGCCGCTTGACTCCAGTGTTTACAGCGTGCGCCAGCAAGCTGGCCGGCGCATTGGTCCCAGAAAGGATGCTGTGGCTGGCTGTGGCTCTGGCTGGCTCTGTGGCTAGCTCGGCCGTTGCGTTGTGTGTACGTACACTAGGTTCCCCCAACCGGGCCCAGGAGATAAATCATGGTGGCCACCGCATGACACCTGCGTTACCCGGGCTAAGCGGGGAGGCGGGCGAGGGGAACAGGGGACGGGGAACAGGCGGCGGGGAGCAGGGGACAGGGGAGAGGTGTCCTTTGGGCGGTTGTGCATGGCAGGCCCACGGCCCCCGCCGACCACAGCAAGCAGCATACTGCCGTTCCCCGCGCGATACATGCCACCCGTCCTGCGCAATGCGTCAAGCAGCGGGCGCATTTATCGCGTACGAGTCTTACCAAGCGATGGCCATGCCGTGCTGAGCGTGTCCGTCGCTGCACGTTGCGTCCTCCCCAGGCGTTCTGGATGCCCTCGCTGACACCCGAGGCGGAGCAAAAGCCCGACAAACCCGACACCGACACGCGGTGCCCCCAGTCGGGGAAGAAGCTGCGCATGAAGGTGGGGCGGGGCGCAGCGGGACTGGACGGGATGAGGCGGGTCGGGGGCAGGCCCCTCGCTGTACGGCACCTGTGTTTGGCGTAAACTGTCTAGTAGGGCGGCCATGTACATGGACCGCCGGGGCACGGGCAACTGGAATGCCTCTGCCGTGTGTGGGGAATAGCGACAAGTAGCACAACCCAAACAGGAAGGGTCCTCAGCTATGAGGTGATGTGGTGTGCGTCTGGCTTGGTAACCCTGCGGCGGTGACCCGCAGCAGCTTTCTTGCAACCCCGCTTACCCCATAACGGTGCTGCAAGGCCAAATCCGTGTCGCTGCTCCCGCCCACCCGCCCTCCCCAGGAGCTGGTGGCTGTGCGGTTCACCCCCGTGCCCGAGGGGGAGCCCGGCAAGCACATGGACCCCATCACCAAGGAGACCTTCACCAACACCAGCCGGCTAGTGGTGCTGGCCCCCACAGGGTGGGTCCAGCTGCGCGTGCAACCTGGTGCTCGGCCCCGTCTGCAAATAGGCCTGCTAGTGTGCATCAGCAGGACCAGCTTGTGTTGTCACAGCGCGTGAGCCAGGCCTCTGGGTCTGAGTGGATCTGTGCCCAGTTCATACCACGGCAACGGGCGGCCAGCGCAGTACATATCCGCATAAAGCACAACGCGCGGCCGTCCTGTGCGCTGTGCAGCCTTGGGCGCAGGGTGAAGCACTGAATGATTCTGCACCCGCTTGCCCCAGGGACGTGATGCTCAAGGAGACGTATGACAAGTGCGTCAAGCCCGAGGGCACGTACAACGGCAAGCGCATACGGCACCGGGATGTGATCGAGCTCAAGACGGGCGGCACGGGCTTCTCGGCGCGCGACGGGGAGCGCGTGCAGACGCAAAAGCACTTCGTGCTGGGGCCGGGCAACGGGCTGCGGGACCTGCGCGGGCAGCACCAGGGGCCCAGGTCGCTGGGCGGGTTAGTGTTCTACAACTGATGGGTGGTGTGGTGGGATTGGCGGCGTTCTGTTGTTGGAGAGGCGGCGTGCCCCGCATAGGAGCACAACCTGCGTGGCATGCTGCGAAGCCTGGGGTTCGCTAAGGTAGATCTGTTCTGGTCAAGGCGTAGCACAGGTTGAGTGTCTGAGGGGTCTATTTGCGCGAGGAGTCAGGAGGAGTGTATTGCCTCCTCGGGTTGCTCCCAGGTGCCTGGGAAAGGCAGCTTGGTTCACCCGCCTTACACTGGATGTTCTCGGGCTGACACCCTCGCTGTGAAAGATGGGTTTGCTGCTAGTCCGCCCTGGTCCGTCACAACAGCAATAGCCCCGTTTCTATGGGACGACCGGAAGGTTCCTGGGGAGTTCCTGGGCGGTTCCTAGGGTGCTCGTCCCGCCGGTCGTACGCTGAGTTCCGAGGGGGTCCTGGCGCCCTAGGGCCGCGACAATTCGTTGAAGTTCGTTGTTTTGTGGAGCGAGCAACCAAGTGCACCAGCCATATGTAGCGTGTATTGTTATGATGTGACAGCGGTGAATAGTCTGTGCTTCTCCTCTTTGCGCGGAGGGCGTTCGGGCAATTTTGAACTCGGCAGCGGGCTTGGCTTGTCCTCGCTTAATACGAAGGTGCCTAGGACGCGCACATTGCTAGTACAGTAAACGAGCACTCGTGCAGAGAAGTTTTGAGCAAGAGCCGGGTCGGTGGGTCGCCAGAGCAAGTCGATTACCCGACGGCTGCAGGAAACACGTTGTGGAAGGCTGAATCACAATCAACAGAGCACAAGCACAAGCGAAGGGACCACGGTTGCAGCAGTTTGGTTTCAAACGTTCCTAGGCTGCTGCAGTTCCTAGGCTGCCCCGGAGCCAATGCTCGTCCCAGTCCCATAGAAACGGGCTAATGCATGTGCTGTTTTTCCGCAGATGCTTTTGACCCACCTGGCATTCTCCTCATAGCGCTGCCCTGCCCACGTTTACCGAAACGCAAGATAGCTCTACCTACGCCAAGCCGCACCATCGACTGTTGTTACCGCTCACACTTTACCCTGTACACCGCGTCAACATGAAAGGGAAGAAATCTAAAGATCCACGAAACAGGTCTAAATGGCAAACGGTTGTGGCACTTGCACTAGCCGGCGTCTTTGCTGTAGCGATCGCTTTAGTGTTTACCGTCAACTCGACATCTCAGGCAGCAGTCCACTTCATCTCTGGCCACGGGCAGTTTATGCGCTACGCGTCAACTCAGGACTTCGCAAGCCAGGTCGCGGCACACCTTGTGTCATGGGCCATCGCAAGCGAGCTGCGCCTTGGCGTCATGCTGCCACCCCTAAGCACATTGCTAAACCGGACAGCAAGTGCAGGCCCAAGAGCGTTTGTGCCTAGCGACTGGTGCTTCAACTTTGACGACTTTGGGGCAGCCCATCGGCGTAAAGGGCTTGAAGTGCGCAACACTGACTGGTCGCTGGTTCAGCTGGCGACACCCAAACACCAGTCTTCAAACGCGTGGGGAACAGCGTATCCATGGCAACTGGACGCACTCTCAGAGGCGGTCACCTTTCCGCTGTACACAGGCGTGCAGGGCATGCCGTCTTCAGACGCAGTGCTTCAGCGAATCAGCAAAGCGGTGAAGGGGTCGTCGCCGGGGACTACCATCGACATTGGCAACCCGTTCCCCATTGCTGAGCTGACCCCGGCTCACCGGCACGTGCTCCGGGATGTTGCAAAGGGGCTTCGCTTCTCAGACAACCTGGAGCAGCTAGCGCACAACATTTATTTGGGCGCCTTGAACGCATCAAATGGACTGGCGTATAACAGCTTGCACTTTGGAGGGAACGCTTGCGGGCAGAAGGTGCCCAAAGCGGAGGACATCGACACCATCCTGCTGGGGGCCTTGGACTTCGCCAGGAGCATGGACTTGATGGAGCCCCAGCATCCTATCTACGTCTCCACCTCGATTCCTGGCCTGCAAGACATCGTCGCGGAGCGGCTGGTCGCAAATAAGCTGTGCCCAGCGGTCTTCACTCGCACAAGTTTCGTGGATCGACGGTTCCTGGATATGCTGCCGTACGAGTCCGTAGAGGCAATGGAATTTCTTGTACACACGAGGGCAAAGAACTTTGTGGGCCAGGGATGCTCGACGTTTTCCTTTTTAGTCGACCAGTACCGGAAATTGGAAGGGGTTGCCCTTGCCGAGCCAGAGCCCAAGAACGGGAGTGTGTTGCTTCCGCATCCGTGGCTAGGTGTTCTGAATGCCGCTCTGGCCTTCACACCACAAGCATCTGAGCAGTAGTGTTGCGAGTGTGTACTGCATCGTGTGGGGACGCAGACGGAACGTAGTGCCCCTGGCCTACCCTTGAGGGGCATTTGCTGCGGTACATTCGCGGGAACATGCAGACTGGCATGGTTTTGGCTAATTGCAAAGCTTTCCATTTCCACAGGGACTGGGTCCTGGGGCGTTCACATGGCCTACGCATTTGCGCACGAACACGTGTGAGATTGTCAACGCCTTGCGTGCGCTGCATGTGCTGTTAATTATGTGTTTTTATGTGTTTGAATTCATACGGTGACGTGCCGTTTGCGCTGCGCTTTAGTGCATTCTGGAGGTCTGGCTGTTGCGCGCCGTCTGCATACGTATTTATGCTAGGTCATAGCTGGCTGCTCAGTCTACGTTATTGAGATCAATGTGGGGACACGCGGACACGCGAGGGGCTCATGACTGACCAGGCAAATGGCGGGCGTGGACCATCAACTAATTGTGCTCTGTCTGCGGCGTGGGGGATCCAATCGCCCCAGCAGTGTGGCCATCCATGTAAGGGCAGCATGCCTTGCACGGCTGCGGTAGGGGCGTAACGCGTGTGCACCTGCTTGTAATGGTGGTGCTGCCTGAGATATGCTGTGAGTTATGGGACAGCCAGCCAAGGATGCTTAATTGATGGAACCGAAGGTGCAGGCTTGCATTCTCGAAAAGTCCAGCTCAAGGGTCAATTTGTTTTCTGTGGAAAGGTTTAGGGACAGGCCAGCGGGAGTCAGTCAGTCAGTCAGTGTTACACGGCGAGGGTTATTTACCCTCCGCAAATGCAACGACCCATGTACGAGCCGGAGGCTCAAGGGTCTCCATGCGTAGAACCAAGAATGTTTTGTCTCTTAGACCAAATGTGCGATAGCAAACCTGCTAGCTTCACCTGATCACCTTCTAGCATCAACTTCCGCATACTCCCCTCCATAGGGAGATCGTAATCAGACCGGAGCTCAGAATACACAGGACACTCCATCAAAACGTGTAGCTCATCTTCCACCTTCCCAGTACCGCATACCCTACAGACCCGAAGGTCCCTAGCAACCGTACCACAAGACCTAT
>VFQN01004490.1_pt1 | contig 18362 bp, 29 predicted proteins | sample 3512371 | NCBI WGS metagenome assembly VFQN01 (sample SAMN10412370, study PRJNA504923) | tailings metagenome | isolation source: Replicate 2 from Balatoc abandoned mine | place: Philippines: Itogon, Benguet | collected 2017-08-28 | reverse complement strand
CCTATCCAGCGAGCCATAGCATGCCCTTATCTTTTTGTAGGGAAAAAAGTTATAGTAGCTCAAAGTGAGGACATGTGCCCCCCTAGGTAGTGGAACCCGGTTGTTCTGAACTCAGGTCTGCTTCTGACTTCCCTATGGATGGCAGTATGCGAAAGCTGATGCTGGAAGGTGATCAGGTTCAGCTAGCAGGTTTACTATCGAAAATTTGGTCGATCAGACAAAACGTTCTTGGCTCTTTGAATGGAGACCCTTGAGCCTCCGGCTCGTACACGGGTCGTTGCACTTGCGGAGGGTTTACAGGAACCCTCGCCGTGTAACACTGACTGACTGACTGACAATTTAGCAGTTGCCGTGGCATCACGTAACTCTTTGTCGCACTTCAGCAGGAGCCTACTGCAGACCATCTACCGTTACATGGGCCTGCGCATCCGTCCAGTGTTCCGTCACAACCGGTCCCTTTGACAGTTGGGCAAAACTGGGGATTTCGTCTAAATGGTAGCAAGCAGTTCCCGGAGAAATAAATAGTGCTGCTCATTGGCACACTCCGCACTCGCCCTGCCTTGCTCGTGTGCAGCAACCTGTAATCCGTCATGAATGCCCTGGTCGTGTGTCACATCAACTCCTCTTATTCGTCTCCCTGCCGCCAGAGCAGCAGAGGCCTTTAACCATCAAAACACTGGCACTGCCTGCCGCAATTCCGGCAGCTGCCCAGTCGAGAGAAGCCTAACAGAGCGAGCAACTCCGTAACAGCTCCACGCACAGCAGTGGCACTACAAACCGCTCCTGCACGGAAACGTTCAGCTGATGCTACCCAAGGCTCAACGTGCCTTGGCAGCAAGCCGCAGCAGCTGCCCTCCACCTCGGCAGCCAGCAACCCAACCAGTAAGCAACAGCAACAAAAATGCACAACCCGATGTCATGTCAGAGTAGTCCGCCTAACCGTGTCAATAATACCGTAACGCTGACTGGGTCGACCATTGCAAATCCCAGCCAGCAGGCGCGAGGCTATCTCGGCCGCTCACTCACAACCACGGGCAATTACCCGACGCACCACCCACCACACTCGTTATCACCACCACGGGCTACCACCCGTTCAGCTCGAACCATTGTGAGCCGAAACCCACACGTCCCAAGTCCCTTAACCACCTCGGCGCGCTTACTTCTTGCCGGCCTCAGCGGGCTTGTGGAACAGCAGCAGGTGCATGGGGGTGAACACGCCCGTCTCGCCGCCGGCCACCAGGCTGCGCGCCACCTCCACCAGCATGTTGTGCACGTCCTTCAGGCCCTGCGCAAAGAACAGGGAGACAGTAATCAGTAATGTGCATGTACTGTTCCTGCAGGGCGTTCCAACACTTTGTTCAGCAAGCCAGGAGGCAACGTGGACAGCCATGCATGACCCCTGAAGCTGTGCAGCACAGGTGCTTCTGCCCACGGCCCTGACAAGTCGGGCACGCAGACATATCGACAATGGTACAAAACGACAAGGGAGGAGTCTACAGCCCAGCGCCCTGTGCCCACCTTGGGCGCCAGGCCCAGGGCGTCCACGGTGCTGACCATGGCGTGGTTGATCTGGTACGTGTACTTGCCCATGCGCAGGCGGTTGTACCTGCACAGAGCGAGTAAGGAAAGTATAAGCGGAGGCAATACCGTAAGCTAAAAGCTGCTAGCAGGGTGCCTTCCGGGAGGCACAGCAAATACTGGGGACACGTGCAAATGTGTTGCTGTGCTGTGCAATGCGCCCTTGCCACGTCAACTGCTGCACCCCGTCCCTAAGGCACCCTTGAAAAGGACCCGAAAGGCTTCAAGTTCGTTTTGTCTTTTGGACATATGGCCTAGGGGTAGGGAGCAGCTCGCACCAGGCGGTGGATGGCCGGCCACAGCCTCCCGCGGGCGAGCTCCCGGTTCCCTCCCTACGGATCCCCCGGGTTGGGGCCGAGCCAAGCGTGCATGGAGGTGCAATGGAGTGCCGGGAGGAGCAGGAGGACAAGAAGCGGGCGAGCCACGTTTACAGGCTGCCTGCCTTGAGAGGAGAGTCCGGCCGAGGCCGGCGACGTGCGAATGCAGATGCTCATTGCATTTCAGTGCATGAGCAGTGCTTAGGCGACGCTGTGCCATACGTCCAGATGCGCATTAGTCTACGTGCAAACTCGTTGCCCTTGGCCATTTGCGGGTACAGCAACTAAATCGTGCACCACCACGAACCTATTGCACTGCCACCAGTATGCAGGCCCCATATCGTAGCATAGGTGCATCTACGTGCTCGTGCAAGTTGTAACCGGGATGCCTGCACCCACCAGGGGCCGGACACGACGGAGGCATCGGCCAGGTCCATGGACATGACCAGGTCGAAGCCCACGTTCTTGCCGGCGTCCTCCGCCTGCTTCCACGTGCGCATCTCCTGTGCAGGGGATACAAAAGGGGAGAGCCACGCATGTTGGTCACACGTATGTCCATTTGCCCTGGTCACAGTCTCGTGCCCTGACGCAAGGCATCAGGTCATGGAGCAAGGCAGGCATCATGGCCCGCTTTGCACCTGCCTGACCCTAGGTGTGGCACTGTGACGCGATATGCACAGGCGCTCGGTGCGTGACTCACCGGCAGGCCGTTGCCGAAGTTGATCTCGTCAATGATCTTGACGTGCTGGGCGTTGTTGGGGTCGAACTTGTTGGTGGACACCCACTCGTACGACACGAAGTACGACCCGGGCTTCAGCACGCGGAAGATCTCGCCGTACACGGACTCGAGCTGAAGGGCCATGGGGAGGTGGCAGGAAAGAGGAATGGGCCTCAAGACCAAGGAGGCACCAACCAGCGAGAGGTGAAGGGCATAGCGTCCTGGGGTACGCCAACACGAGGTGTAACGCATGTGGCCATGGCACGCAACCCATGAAGGACTGGCAGTCAGAAGTACAGTGCTTATGACTGGGCAAGGCACTGCGGGACATGGACCCAAGCAAGTGAAAGGTCGCGGCAAGCCGACTGCGACCCAAGTTGGCCTCTTTAGCAAGCGCGGGCGATAAGGACACCTCCTCACCGTGGGGGCGTGGCACGTCGCCTCGATGGCGTAAGCGCCATCGAAGGTGTTGTCCTTGAAAGGCATGTTGAGGAAGTCGCCGCGGACCACCTCGGTCAGCGGGGCCAGCCCTTGCTGCAAGGAAAGAGGTAAGGGAGAATATTGTTATAATCACTGTCGCCATTCCCTATCGCGGTTGACCCAGGGGGACAAAAGGGTACAGGTTCGGCCTGAATTTGGCGCCTGATCGCTCACCCGCTTGTTGTGGAGGGTGGCGCGGTCGACCTGATACTGGTTAATGGTGATGCCGGTGACGTGCGCACCGCTCACGGAGGCGACAGTGCGCATGGGCCCGCCAACACCGCAGCCGCAGTCAAGGACCTTCTGGCCAGGGCGGACGCGCAGCAGCGCAGCGACGCGCGCCTCGTGCGCGGCCTCCGACGCCCAGATGTTCTTGTGCGGAAGCTTAGGCGAGAAGTGAAAGGACTGGCCCCAGCCCCACTCGTAAATGTCGGTCACAAGGCTGTAGAAGACGTCGACCAGCTGCACTGTCTTCGAGCGGTCCACAATGCCCTCACCCGCGCCCTTGCCGTAGCTGTCAGAGTAAGCAGAGAACTCATCCTTGACCTTATCAGCCTCAATAGAGCCACCGCCGAGCTGCAGCGTCGACGGCTTGTGGGCAATGCCGCGCTTCTGCGAGTACCACTTAGCTACCAGGTAGACGCCGGCAAGGCCGCTGCCAATGCCAACTGCGTATTGCTGAGTGGTGGTAAGCTTGTTGAACTCAGCCACTGCCCGCTCATAGGCAGCGGTGACGACCGCAGGGGCCGCGATAGTCATGATCGTAGGCGTTAGGTGCAAGTGGGAACAGAGCGGTACTTATTGGCTAGATGGCAAGACTTAAAGGTCTGCCACAGAGAAAGCGGCGCCCAAGGGTTTTATAGGGTCGCGCGCGCAAAAATGGTCAGCCTGGCTCCAGAACCATGTGTTTGATAAGAAGGTGACGCTGAATGAAAATGGCCCGCACCCAAATGACAAGGGTTTACGGCTGTTTCCAGTTGCTTTACAGGAGAGTACTATGCTGCAGATGTAACAGGACTGGTCTTTTTGCGTGTGTGCACCGCGACGGCCGCTGAGCTTGTGCAGCCAGGTACCTTCCATTCAAGCACCTGACATTATCAATTGATACAGCAATAAACAGAGCATATATATTCGTCCCTGTCGGCCGTGGAAACCTCCTTTATGCGTGCCACCCTCGGCCTCCTGCGCGGCTGCCACCCGTCTGGCCCAGGGCCCCGCCTGCTATCCGTGCTGCGCACCAGGCCAGCCGCAGCACCCCTACTGCGGCCATCAGTACTTCCGGGTTTCCAGAAGCATACAGCACCAAGTAACAGCTGTGCTACAGCAGTAACTTGCTGGCCAGCGCTCAGCGGTGGTACGACCTGCAGCTCCAGCAGCAGCGGGGTGCACAGCTGCCAGGGTGCTGCTACCCCACCCTCTAAGCAAGTTGGTGGCATCACCAGCAGCGGCTGCTGCAGTACCAGGGCTGCCGCCATCAGCAGCGGCCGAGGGCGTGTGCGCACAGCGGCCATGGCCGCAGCCATGGAGACGAGCAACGCAGCCGTGGCCGCCGATGGGCAACTGAAGGTAAATGGATGAGGGGTTTTACTGGCTGTGGCAAAAGGGTGCGTGGGTGCTTGTATCAATGTATGCATGAAGTGCATTTGGGGGAGGATGGCTTTTGCGTGCCGGCGTGCATCGTGCGAACCACTGAGTTTGGGTGCAAACCCCCTCAAGCGTGTCTTGCCATGCCTTGCCGCGCCGTCCAAAAGGGCGCATGTAACCTGATCAACTAGTCCTAGTTGACATATGCTTCGGCTACTGCACGCACTGCGTTGCGCACCGCTCTTCTGCGTCAGTACCGCATAGCACCATGCGCACTACTGGCACTAGCCCCACCCGCAGCACGCCAGCTTCGCGGGGCACCAACACGCCGACGCTCGGCACGCATCCACGCACACAACTTGTAGGCCAACACCCTACACCCGGCCTCCTCTGGCTTCACTCTCGCTGCCCCTCCCCTGTGCCTCCAGGCCTACGTGCGCTGCCCCCCTGGCGACGACAAGCTGGTGGTCAGCGTCACCCTGGGCACCAAGACGTGCAACCTAAACAGGTGGGTGACGGTACGGGGGGAGAGAGGAACGCTGGCTGGCTGGCGCATAGCAGCAGGAGCGGCAGCAGCGACGAAGGCGGCAAGCAGCCTGGCAACATGCCGGTCGTGTTGCGACGGGGCAAGGATTCCGTATGTTTTTGGGAGGTGCATGTTGACATCCGAGGGGCCTAGTGGATGGCCAAGGAAGCACCAGACAGGGCGGTGCCCTCGCTGCAGCGGTCAGAGTGAGGGCCCATGCACCAACAGGCCGGGAGCGCCCGCAGCCTCTCGGGCCCTCACAGAGAATGCTGCCAGCCCCGCAATGCAGCGCATACCCTAGCAGTGGACCGGTGATGCATACAAGCCGGCCTGATACCTGTCCTGCGCCCACGCCATGCACAGGCACATGTCGTACATGCCTGTGTCGTACACCCGCGCTCTCGTCAACGGTACCTGTGCCGCACCCCCATGCGTGCAGGCCAACCGACGAGCCCCTGGAGAAAGCACTGGCGCGCCTGGCCAAGAACCTCACGGCGAAGCCTGCGAGTGGGTGGCCTGCCTGCCTGTTGAGCTGGCACTGTGAGCACGAGCGTCTTACGGCATGCAGCCAGCTGTGGCACCCATGCACGCGTCGTGGGGATGCTGCTTTCCGAACCAGCAATGGTGCCGTCGCGCACGCCGTTGGCAGCGGCGGTGCCGTCAGCGGTGGCATTTGCGGTGCAGGAGCCGGGCGTAGTTCGGCGCACGTCATCCTGCGCGCCGCCGGCCATCCCTCATCTCCCTCCTTCCCTGCTCCGTCCTGTGCCCCGCAGAGAAGGAGAAGCGCAAGAAGGGCCAGGGCACGGACTCCTCCGTGGATGACCCCGCCGCACCCCCGGCGGTGCTGTACGAGGACGAGCAGGGCACAACGTGAGAAGGGGCGCTGCACGCTGAGGGCCAAAGAAGGATTAAGGGCAACCACGGCCAAAAGCCTCTTCGCCCGCCGCCCTCACACACCTGCCACTGCCCCTTCTCCCTTGCCTGTGTCTGTGTGAGCGGACGGTCTTCGCCGCTGCCTGCCCTGCCCTGCCCGCCCTCCAACCCACAGGCCGGTGGACGTGTCCCTCCCCAACGGCGAGGCGTGGCGGCGGGGCCGGGTGCTGGCGGTGGGGGAGGCCCGGTTCGCCGTGGAGTACAACCCGCCCACCGTGGACAAGGTGCGGGGGAGGAAGGAGGAGGGGGGCGGGCGCGGCAAGCGAGTTTCCGTAGCAACGAGCACAAGCATGTACTCAAGCAGCAGGCCATCCACAGGTAGTTGCATGTGTGTGAAGGCATGAGCGAAGAGCTGCTCTCAGACACACCTTTGCCAACTCCACACCGCCTATTTTTATGCCCCGCAGCTGAGCGTGGACCGGCTGCTGATGGTGGGCTACCCCACAGCGGCGGCTGTCAGCGTGAGTTCGGGGCAAGGGCGAAACGGTGTGCTAGGTAACGGGAACATGGATGCAACAGTATGACTGGGGGGCGGGAGGGGTAGGAGGAGGGGGTGAGGAAGACGTGCACTGGGCGTGTCGTGTCCCTGATGGGCTTAGGCCTAGCGCGCGTGTCTTCTCCCACAGCGCCCTGCACGTGCCGCTTCGGGAGGACTGCACCATACTCGCAGCCCAACGTACCGCCAGCAGCCTGCACTGACAATGGAAGGCAAATTATGACGAGGCGACAAGGAGTTTGGCAAGCAGCGTTCCCAAGCTTCGCTCAAACCTCTTACGGCTCCCCCCCCCGCCGCCTAGCACCTACTCCGTGCTGCAATCCGCCTGCACAGACGTGTGGCGTTACCCGCAGCACGTAGGGCGCATCCGTATACCCTATGTGCCTCTACGCCCGCTGCCCCGTCCATAAACCCTCCCGCATTTTCCCCTGTCCGCCTACCTTACATCTCCATCCCGCCTCACAGCTGTCCTTCGCGGACCCTGACGCCTGCACGTGGCACTGGTCCGCCAAGCGCGCGGGCAGCACCCAGTGGGAGGACAGGCCGTGCGCCAGCCAGTTCTACACGCCGGGGCCGGAGGACGAGGGCTGCGTGCTGCGCGTGGAGTGCGTGCCGGGCGCGTGGAGGGGCGACGCAGGGCACGGCGACGTGTGGCGGGGGGAGGCGGTGTCCGCTGTTACAGGTGGCTGCGGGAGGGGTGGGGTGAATGGTGGGGCGAGGGGCCGGGGTCGGCACGACGGGGGCATCCATCGGCCCTAAAAGGATGTGATGTCTCTCTGCAATATTACGTTTTGGCTTGTAGAAGCAGACGTAGATAAAGCTAAACTCGCCCAGAGGAGCAACGTGCGAAGCGACGCTCACTAATTTCGTTGGCTTTCCTCATTGGCTTTAGAGAAAAGGGGCGACAGCGTGGGAAATTTCGGCTCGCTCCAGTGCCAGGGCTGCTGGGCCTAGGGCGCGAGAGGTAAGGTGCAACTCGGTACCGCTTCAGATCGATGTGCAGCACCCCGTGGCCCCAGCCCATTGCCGCTCGCTGCCCCCGCCAGTCCCTCCGCTGTTGACACGATGGTGTTCCAACAGTCTGTCGAAACCCCCGCCTGCAGGCGCTGTGTCGCACGGCCCCACCACGTGCTCCGCCACGCTGCGCGGCGCCCACACGCCGCGGCACGTGGCGGCGCCCGCCTTCCGCATCCTGTCGTACAACATCCTGGCGGACCAGTACGCAGGGTCCGACTACGCGCAGAACGTGCTGTTCAACTACTGCCCCAAAGAGTGAGCACATGAGGACGGTGGGCTTAGGTTGACAGGTCACCCGCGCAACACGCGCGACAGGATTTGTGCAGTGGAGCGTCCTGCCGCGGTGTTCCGGTTTACCTTTGCTCGGAGCATCTGCTGGGCTATACACCAGGATGTCTGGGCCCCGAACACCCCAACTATCAACAGTGTACGCGATGCCCGATCCATGGCATGGCTGCATTGCGCCTACCAAAGGACTTCACATGGGCATAGATTGCGGTTCCCGCTAACGATGTCCTCCCCTCCTCCCTCCCTCCCCCGACCCACCACCAGGTGCCTGGACCCCGACTACCGGCGTCCGCTGGTGCTGCGCGAGCTGCTGGCCTACCACGCCGACGTGGTGTGCCTGCAGGAGGTGGACGAGCGCACCTTCACCGACTACCTGCGCCTGCACCTGGGGCTGCAGGGTGAGGGGGACACCGTGGCGTGTGGACTTGTGCGCTGTGTTGGTACTAGATTTGGTTTGGGGTGGCCTTAACAGCAGGCAACACGAGGCGCAGCTGCAAGCGCCTCCCGTTGCCCATCTGACAGCCACAGGTTCCGTTTGCGGTTGTTGCGCACTACCCTCCGCCCACACCCAACTCACCCCTTGACACCCTGCACCCCTCCCTCGCGCTCCTCACGCGTGCCCACACCCGCCCCAGGCTACTCCGGCCACTACACCAACAAGCAGGGCAAGGTGCGGGAGGGCAGCGCCACCTTCTGGCGCACGGACCGCTACCGCGCGCTGGCGCACCGCGACATCCGGCTGCGGGACGCCTTCGCGGCGCCGCTGCCGCCGCTGCACGCGCAGTTCCAGCCGCTGCTGGACGCCTCCCCCGAGCTGGCGCACGCGCTGCAGCGGGTGACCACCATCGCGCAGGCCACCCTGCTGGCGCCAGTGGACCCAGCGGAGGGAGGTGCGTGGAACAGCGGATCTGGAGGGTGTTTGGGGTGTTTGGGCACAAGGGGAACACGCCGCACAGGGAGGGGGCCTAAAACACACGAATCGGCTTTCCTCCTCATCGACGCACCGACGTGTCCCCTGTGTGGTGTTTGGGGGATGAACGCCGCGTTTGAGTTGAGCGTGCACACTGGTCGAGCCGACGCCCAGGTCAGGGCTGGTGGAGGGACACGAGGAGACAGGGATGTGCTTGGGCTAAACGTGTATGTGTATGCTGCTGGCGCCAGTGACGTCGCGGAGGGATATGGATGTGGTGGATGTGGTTATGGAGGTGGAGGTTGCCATGGACCTCACAACGCAGCCTTCGTCCGTGGGTGTGCAGGTGCGGCGAGACGGGCGCTCAGGGCCATGTACTTTGGCTAGCGCAATGATAAAACGGCACTACCGGTATGACAACAGCCAAGACGAGCTCGGCTGGTTGTGACCTCCACGCACACGCACGGCCCCTTTGCTCTTTCCTCCTCCGCAGGCGGCTGCCTGTGCGTGGTCAACACGCACCTGTTCTTCCACCCCTACGCCCCCCACATCCGCACCATGCACACGGCGGCAATCCTGGAGGAGGCGGCGGCCTTCCTGCAGCAGGCGGCGGAGGACCCGCGGGTCGGTGCCGCTCTGGGCGGCAGCCGGCCCACGGTGCTGTTCTGCGGGGACCTCAACTCGGACCTCAACGACGGCATCCCAGGTGCGTTCCACCGTGACGTGGCGCGTCTCAGGCCGCATGGGCGTGAAGATGGGAGTCAGTGCCGCTACAGTTTTTCTGCCGAATGAAGAAAGGCGCCCCTTTCTTTCCCAGTCAGTGCCCTACTTCGCTGAGCCTTGAGGAAGCGCCGCACGCATGTCATCCTGATCCAGAGTCAATGCTGTAGGTGGTGGAAATATCTTACTTGTGGGCAGGTTTAACTCTGCTGCTGTCTGTACGCAGGCGTGGTTGAGCTGCTTCGCAGCGGCAAGCTTCCGGCTGACTACTGGGACTGGGTGCAGGGCGCCGCGTTCAAGTGGGGCATGGTGGGTGCCGCGTGACGTGGGCCAAGGGGTGCGGTAGGGGCTGGGGGCAGGGGCGCGCGAGGGCCTGGCGGCACAGCTAGGGGCATGGCTGGGAACCCCCGATGCAAACCCCCAAGGGCAGACCTACGGAAGGCGTGCATCGCCACCGACGGTGTGCTTGTGTGTACCTGACCCGGTTTTTGCCACGCTGCTGCTGCTGCTGCTGTTGTGGCAGGGCGAGGAGGATGCGGAGGCCATGGCTCAAGGCACCGCACAGATCGCCGCGGCGCAGGCCCAGGCCCAGGCCCAGACTCAGGACGCGGGCAAGGCCTCTGGCGGTGGCACGGCCGCCGCCGCGCCGCCGCCGCCGTCGCCCGGCCCCGACCCAGCCGCCGCCGCTGCGGCCGCCGCCGGGTCGCTGTTTGCCGCCGACGGCCACGCGTTCGACAGCGCCGAGTCCACTCCGTCGCACCCCATCGCGGTGACCGGCATCGATATCGCGTCGCCCTTCACGCTGCGCTCGGCGGACGACCTGCAGACGCCCTACACCAACTACACCTCGGGCTACAAGGCGCTGCTGGACTACGTGTGGTGGGTGCTTGCATTTGGCCATTATTCAGGCTCAGCTCCCGGAGCTACAGGAAAGCACCCAGGACCCGACCATACACAATGCGCCTGCGTGCCATACTAGGACCTAATGCGTGTCAAGGAGGCCGCTGGCTGGGCGTATGCGGAGGAATGCTTCCCGGCCGGTTGTGTAGCCTCTGTCGCCGCTGAGCTGCTTCTGTTGCTGCCTTGCTAATGCCGCTGCCTTCTCTTGCTGCAGGTATGAGGAGAGCACGCTGCGTGTGGCTGGCACGGCGCCCATCCCCACTGTGGAGGAGCTGGGCTCCTTCATCCCCTCCCGCACCTTCCCCTCGGACCACCTCGCGGTAGGGGCAGCAGGGAAGACGACGAAGGACGAAAGAGGCTGCTGCATGCGTGTGCGACCACCACCACTGCACCCTTGCAAATGTAGTGCAGGCCCTTTACCGTAACTTGGTATGCCAGTTGCCACTGTGGTTTGGCCCTGCTGATACCCCTCTATTAATCCCAAACGGATGTGCTGCGCTGCATGCTAGACTCCGTGCCGTTGCTGCATGCCACGTGGCTGCAGGTGGTGTACGACTTCGAGTGGCGCGGCCAGGAGGCACACAAGTGATTCCCTGATGCCGCTCGCGGCATTGAGGTGTTACAACAGCAGGATGCACGTCTGGACATGTGGGGGCGCCGTACGTTCTCGTACCATCGTGACGCTAATGAGTAGCAGTGCAACCAGCCCGGTGGCTCCGTACGGCGTGCAATCATCGTTGGCGCCCTAACTCAATAGAAAGCTCTGGCGTTGCTGTGCGGGCCTCAATGGCGTTCATGACTCGTATGCATACGGGACTGAGTGGGCAAGGGACACGGAATGCAAGGATTATACTGATGGGGTGGGCGAGTACATGTCGGCTCGGTGGTTAGTGCACACTGCTTGCTGACACGTGGCACGTGGCGGCACATGACACGGCAGGACGAATGCGCGGGCGTGTACGTCTTCCAGAGGGGTGGGAGAGGTGTGCAAGGTGGCAGCTGGCAAGGGCGAGGTGTTGTCTACGTGCAGGCACGCAGCGCGGCCACGAAAGGGCCGTTGCTGTGTTGTCGTGTAAGCGCGTTTGCTGCAGGAGCCTCATGGTTTGCCGTGACGTTGCGGCGCAGCACATGCATGTGCAGGGGCAGCCCCACTCACAAGTTCGCTTAACTTTATGCACTAGTACGAGCAATGTATTACAACCAGCATGATGGCCACGCAGGATTGATATCATTATATTAGACACGCCGTAAGCAGGGCAACAACCGGCAGAAAGGACGTGCTCCGTAAGGACGCGGCAGGCGAGCCTTACAACCGCAGAGGACTCGACAGCCGGAACAGGTTATGGCAAGCTCAGACGGTGAACTGGAGGACGGCGAGGTCCATGAGGACCGTGCTGCAGACCTCGAGGTGCGCTTCGCTGATGCCTTGACCGCAAGTGCTTCTTATACATATCGGCATGACAACGCATTGTGATGTCATTTACAGGAGTCGGGCGAGGCTTCCGGCTGCGAGGGACCCGGAGAGAGGGAGCAGCTGAGCGGGGCTTTTCAGACAGGACAGCTGCACAAAATAGCCCCACCAATCATTGCTACTGAGAAGGATGAGCATGACGGTCTCCCAGCATCCTTGCAGTCACCACCCCGCCATCGAGGTGACCTGGTGCTCGGAAAGCGCACCCGGCCCCCCGCACCCGACGTGAGCCGCAGCCGGCCCAAGCCCGTTGCACATGTATCAGTGCCACAGCCTCAAAAGGTCGATCGCGAGACGGAGGAGCTGCTGACGGTGCTGAAGGAGTTGACCCGCAGCAGCACTTTCCAGGACGTCATGCGTTCCCTTGACACCGTGTCAAAGGACCTGAAGCAGGCTATCAAGAAGCTCGACAAGGTCTTTCGACGTGTGCGGGTAAGTTGCAACATAGCGTGGGACTTGCTGCGTGGGCGCTGCTTGCCCCTGCCCCCCACCCCAGCACCGTCACCGTCACAACAAGTTGACACACCGGCAGCTGACCTGCAGCCCTGGTCGCAGCTCGTGGTATAGCTTGGCGTCAAACTTTTATACCTTACAACTTGCGCCTTGGTCAGCAACACGGCTCTCTTGCCCTTTCACCCCACCCTCCCTGGCTTCCCACCCCCACAGCGCCGCAAGGGCGACAGCATCGAGGACTACCCCGACTGCTTCCAGTTCTCGCGGCGCATCCTGGAGGGCTTGCACAACATCAACCGCTTCTCCTGCACCTCGGCCTTCCAGGCGGCGGAGGCGGAGCCGGCCCGCGCCCTGTTCAAGGCGGCCATGAACTACCGCCACGACATCTTCAACGCAGCCCTCAAGGCAGAGCTGGAGCAGCTAGTGCGCTCGTCCAAAGCCTTCAAGTGTGTGTTGGAAAAGGGCGGCAGCGGGGCGGCTGCAGCAGCAGGGGGGTACAGCGGTACCCCCAACGCGGATACCACCCGGCCGGCCGTCTCGGGTAGCAAGTCACCAGGGGTGCAGCAGGAGGAGCAGCGGGGCGGTGCAGAGCAGGCGGCTGGGGACGGGCAGGAGGAGGCCGGGGTGGCAGGCGCACGCGAGCCGACGCCTTCTGCGAAGCGTCAGCGGGTAGAGGAGAGCGGCGAGGCGCACCAGGTGAGGGCGAATGTAATGGTGGGGGTGCGGGCCGGTGCGGCTGCAAGCGGCCAAGGGGGCGGGGCGAAGGTATTCAGAAGGGCGGTCGGTTGAGAGAAGGCCATGCCCTATCAGTTGTTGAAAGCGAGGGTACCGTCCCCACCCTACATATCGTTTGCCTCTCTACTTATCGTTTGGGTAATCAAGAGTAACATACTTGCGCTATTGCGTTGCGCGCACGTGCTCGTGCGCAGGCCACGGCGGATGGCGACGCGGCGGCAGCCGAGGCGGCGAGCGGCGGGGCGGAGCGCCAGGCGGCGGGGCCGCCGCTTACCTCGCCTGCCGCAGCCTCGCCGCCGCCCCCCGCCGCTGGCGCCTCCAAGCCCAGCCTGGCAGCGGCCCCTGCAGGCGCCGGCTGCAGCAGCAGCCGAGTGGGCAGCACGCCTGGCAGCTTCAAGCTGCGTATCGTGGTGGCCAGCACGCCCGGGGACCTATCGGCGGCTAGGTTAGCGGCTGCGGAGCCAGAGGCCATGTCTCCCCGCGGCGGCACAACAGCAGCTGTGAAGCGCGAGCCGGAGGGTGGGGAGCGGCCGCAGCAGGAGGGGGCGGGCAGGGAGCGGGAGGGGGAGCGGGACTGGGAGGGACGCGGCCGGGGTGGTGCGCACGCCGCGACCTCGTCTAGCAGCGGCAGGGACAGGGGCAGGGACCACGCAGTGCCTGCACAGCAGCAGGAGCAGCAGCAGCAGCGGCCAGCATCGCCACTGCACGGCCATGCCGCTCCGCAGCTGCCCCTCGAGTCGCCGGTGTCTGGGCCGGGCGAGGACGGGTGGGGCCAGCCGGCGCAGGGAGGGGCGGGCCAGGGAGGGGCGGGCCAGGGAGGGGCGGGCCAGGGTCAGGGTCAGGCGGAGGCAGGTGCGGCTGTCGCTGCGCCCTCTGGCAGCGGCGCAAGCGGAAGGGAGAAAGAGAAGGACAGGGACAAGGACAAGGAGCGCGTGCACTCGCACTCGCACCACAGCCGCGATAAGGACAGGGACCGCCATCGGGATGCCAAGGGTGGCGATCGCGACCGGGATAGGGACAAGGGTAGGGACAAGGAACGGGATAAGGAGCGGGATAGGGAACGGGACAAGGAACGGGATAAGGAGCGGGACAGGGAGCCTCAGCGTCGCGACAGCGGCGGCAGCTCCCACCGCGTGTCCGGCTCCCGCCACCGCTCCGAGCCCCACTCCCACTCGCACTCCCACGCTCACCGCGACGCCTACCTCTCAGCCCCCGACACCCTCCACCCGCACCCGGACCCCGACTCAGTCGGAGACCCGTTCCAAGCGCACGACCACTCGCACGCGCACTCGGCTGAGAACGGCCCACGCAGCAAGCCGCCACCGCCTCCCGCGGCCGCCTGCCAGCTGCCCCCCTCCACCGGCGTGCCGCCCTCCCCCACGCCGCACCCCTACCCCAGCCCCAGCCTCGCGCTGGTGGTGGACCTAGACGGGGTGGCAGCTGACTCGGTGGCGGAGAGCTCCCTGGACGCACACTCGCTAGCTGTGCTGGAGCGACGGCTGGCGGCGGACGCAACGCTGCCGCCGTCGCGGCGGGAGCTGTTCCGCCTGGAGCTAGGCACGGGAGCGGGAGCGGGCTCCTCCTCCGGCGCCGTGTGGGTTAAGCTGCGGCCGGGCATCCGGCCCTTCCTGGCGCGCTGCCACGAGCGCTTCGAGCTGTGGGCGCACAGCCGCCAGGGGAGGCCCTTTGCGGATGCGGTTTCGGAGCTGCTGGACCCGTGCCAGCAGCTGTTCGGGAGCCGCGTGGTGGCGCAGGGCGTGCTAGCCAAGCGGCAGCTGGCGACGCTGGAGGCACGTGCCGGGGCGGTTGTGGTGCTGGACACCCCGGACGCGTCGTGGATGGCGGACGGGCGCAGCCTGCTCGCAGCGCCGCCCTACCCCTACTTCGCGCCGCGGGCTGTGGGGCTCGGCCTGGGGCTTGGGGGTCCCGGCGCTTCGCTGCTGGAGGTTGACAGGTGGGGTGCGTATAAGCATATGTGGGAGTATACATCATTGCGGTGGCATAGTACAGGTTCATGAGTTGCATTTCAGGAGGAGAAATTGCGTGGCTAGGTATGCTACCATGCGCATGCTATCTGCTGTGCCAAGCGTCAGTCTGGTTGCTGCAGGCCTATGATGCAGTGTTGTGTAGACTCCCTCGTTGGCCCAGGAGGCCCAGCAGCCCACACAGGGTCCAGGCGCGTGCTGGCCGCATCAGCGTGGCTTCATGCCTGTCAAATACATCCTGGCTGGGCGCACGCTTCCTGTCCACTGGCATACAAAGTACACAGCGAGACCATCTCGTGCCGCACTGTGCTGCCACGTCCCTCGCAGGGACGAGTGCCCTGAGCAGGGCGTGCTGGCGGGGGTGCTGCCCGTGCTGGAGGCCGTGCAGGGGCGCGCGGCGGCAGCAGCAGCGGAAGCCCGCGGTGGCGGCAGCGGCGGCGAGCCGCATGGACCGGAAGGGGGCGGCCTTCCGCCGACAGACGTGCGGCGGGCGCTGCGAGAGCAGCGGCGGCAGGTGCTAGCCGGTGTGCACATTGTGTTCAGCCGCCTGTTCCCCAACGCGCGGAGGGCGCGGGGCGCCGCGGGGCAGCAGGAGGGCGCGCAGGGGGCTGCGGGCGGCGGCGCGGGGCTGCATGCCGAGCAGGACGCTGTGGAGGCGTCGCACCCCCTGTGGCTGCTGGCGCAGTCGTGCGGTGCGGTGTGCAGCACGCAGTGCAGTGAGGAGACGACGCACGTGGTCGCCAGCTGTGCGGAAACGGACAAGGTAGGTTGAGGGAACGGGTGCTCTTACGTGATGGCACATGCAGCATGCCAAGGATTGTAATTATTGTTCCGTTGTTCCTCGTGGTGTTGCATAAGATGTCCCATCTGCTGCACAGCGGGGTGCCCGGCCAAGTTCTGAAGGGCACTCCTTGCGCTGGCAATGCCTGTTCCACAGGGGTTCTGGGCTTTCGAGCAAGGGCGCTGCCTGGTACACCCCACATGGTAAGTGATCCACCATTAACAATGAGCGCATGATATGGCCGCTGTTGCGTGTCGAGAGCTTTGCTTGTCAAGTATGTACAGTGATGCGAGCGTTAGGCATTTGCTTGGAGGAGCTGCTCCGAGCTGCATGCCTGACCCAAGTGTCCATGCCTGCCTCACAGGTTGGAGTGCTCGTCCCTGCTGTGGCGCCGGATGGACGAGTCGCCCTTCCTGCTGGAGTGGGATGGGGTTGCATACTAGCTATCAGGAGAAACAGGGTGTTGTCCACTGGCAGTATGCTCACCAAGCACATTGCAGCGTGAGGGTACCGCGTGGAGCACGAGGAAGCAGTTACTGCAGCTCGGGAAACGCTGTTGTTTTGTCGCAGCGCGAGGGCTACAACACGCGGCTGCTGGTTAGTCGTGCGGAAGCAAGTGTTCTGTAGCGCACTGTGGATCTTCTGAGTACTGCTTGATTTGTAGGGAATAGGTAGGGTCTATGCTAGTAAAGCACTTGTAATTGTGTGCACAGAGCTTGCCCATTCTGGTGGCCGGTGCCTAGCAGGCTAGTTGACCATATTATCATCTTACACCAGTAGTTGTTCGACGGCCTGCTTTAGTTCGTCTCCCCTGATGGCCTGGGTGACTTTTGCGCGGCGGCCGTACCGGGGTTAAACGGTGGCTGGATCATAGGTTGTTTTACGGGGGCTTAATGATACCCACTTTCTGTACGATGGTGCTCACTATCGCCAATGTAAAGTCCTCTGCCTACCCTGTAAGCGACAGGTAGACCATGCGATCCTTGTCTAATGTCATCCACACAGTCAGTTCTGGCACACACGCAGACGGAGCCAGGACGCACTAGACCTTCTGGCGCATGTTACAGAATCGTTCTTTTCGGTTACACTCCTATGACCCATCAAGGCCACCACCGCCCTACCCTTCCACCTGCTTCCACTGGCCCGGTAGCCCGCCCCGCAGCCAGCCAGTCCTGCCTCCATACTACCCAAGCTCCCCCCGCTTTCTCGCCAGCTCGCAGCTGTCCTCATGCACCCTAAGCCCACCACACCAAACCAGCAGTCCTCAACTTCAGCCTCGATCACTAACCACACTACAAACCGACCAATGCATCGCTCTCTGGCCCCCCTAAAAAATTGCCATGATACACGCTGTGTATATCCTTACACCGCACCCTCCTACACAAGCAGCCCACCAACAGCAGTCCAGCTCACCGCCCCGGCAGCACCTTGTGCTCCGCCATGGCCTTGACCACCTCGCTGCTGCACAGCTTGGCCAGGTCGGGGGTCTCCCTCGTGAAGCTCACCATGACCGCAACGTGCAGCACCAGCAGGTAGGCCACCAGCAGCCACACGCGCACGCTGACGTGACCCATGGGTCCGCCTCCCGCGCCGCCGCCGCCTCCCGCCCGCCGCCCGCCCTTGTCCTTGTCCGCCAGCGCCTTGGGCCGCGGCACGGTCTGCGCGGGCGCCTCCACGTCCTCGCTCTTCCAGCGCAGCCGGTCGTCCTTCCACATCTCCAGGCCCAGGCCTGCGGTGAGTGGTCATTGAGCATTGAATTCCTGTACAATCGAGGTAAACATCCCGTAGGGCTTCTTGTGTGACGCAAGGAAGTGCTCGTATCGGTCAAGTACACGAACGGCGGTGGCGTTATACAACGCGACCGAAAGGACGGGGTGTGCAAAGCAAAGCGCGTCAAGAACCTTCATTTCTGTGATCGGCCTGCACACTGCCCTCTGCAGTATGCAGCTCTCTCCCAGCCGCCCCTGCATGCTGCGCCCGCACGCACCCGCCAGCACGTCCTCCTTGGAGGGCAGCTGGAACAGGGACATGACGGCCCGGCTGCTGGTGCGCAGCTGCGCCACCTCCGCCTCCAGCTCCTCCACCCGCTTCATGGCGGCAGACACCTCGGCAGCAGCCTTCTCCTGCACGTCGCGCTCTGGGGGTGGGAGCAGGAGGAGAGACAGGCAGTCAACAGATGGGGTGGCCCGGCTACGCTGTGTAAACCGACAGCGGACAGGACATTGGCGACACGGCTGCTGACCACTGCAAAGCGCGATGCCTGCCCTGCCCTAGGGCTCTCTGCTGCTACTTTGCCCTGCGGCCGGGCGCCTCTCAAGTACGCGCAAACCTACTGACACCCGGTCCCTGCACCCACGCACTACCTAGCGATCAACAGCTGCTCCCCTTGCCCATCCATATCCACGTCTCTCCGCCACCCCACCCCACCCCACCCCACCCCACCCCACCCCACCCCACCCCACCCCACCCC
>VFQN01004489.1_pt1 | contig 18364 bp, 11 predicted proteins | sample 3512371 | NCBI WGS metagenome assembly VFQN01 (sample SAMN10412370, study PRJNA504923) | tailings metagenome | isolation source: Replicate 2 from Balatoc abandoned mine | place: Philippines: Itogon, Benguet | collected 2017-08-28 | reverse complement strand
TCATGCAAACTGGGGTGGGGAAATTGGGGAATTTAGTTTATGTTTAATTTAATATGAATGAAGAGAGAGCTTTTAATTTTCGTCCATCTTGTCGTTGTCATCAGGAAGAACACACATTGGAAACTCATACTCTTGATCACATCCGAGATAACTATCACACATCAAATAGATTTTTAATTCATAATCACCAGGAACTTGAGGAGCAAAGAACTCTAACTTCGCCTATGAAAAGAGAAAAAGAAAAATCAAATACAAACTCAATCAAAAATAATAGAAAAGAACTTACTGTTGCTTTCTTTTGGATCGTGACCTTCTTGATCGCAAATAAATTATTTCCTTTAACATCACCAACAATTACCCACCAATTCTCAAACTTTTCAAGCGGATATCGCGGACTTGATACTAAGCCTATCTTCTCATTCTGTTCTTCATCGTCTTCATCAATCTCACGTTGAAGCTTCACCAACACTGTTACTGTCTCGCCAGATACAATCTCATTTTCAAATGAAAGTTGATAGGAAACATCGATGTATGGATAAGAGTTGCAGAAGGCCGCGATATCAGCCAACTGTCTTTTCGAGAAACCTTGAAAGAGGCGAACGCGATCCTCATCCTCAAGATCGATAATATCAAATACTGTTTCGACCTTCACATCTGAAGTTAATAAACGCTGTTGGATAAAGGATGAAGTAAAGTGAGGAAGTTGCAGTAAAACTGAGTCATTCTCCCATAATCCTTGCACTACAAACTGACAAAGCTCCATTGCAGAGAGAGCAGATTTCAGCCATCCTTGACTGGCAATAACATCAATAAGTGCATGAATAAGATTCACAGCTTGTGATAAAATCGTTTTACAATCAGATAAAAACTCATAACTCATAGGATGACGTAACAGATGGCATAATAGAAGTATAATAACCTTGCACTTAATCAAAGATTCATCCTCACTTCCTCCTCCACCACTAGCCGTGCTCAATGCATCCAATGGAAGATTTGGATATTTTGGAGCAACATCGTATCCCAATTTCTTTAATTGACCAACTTCACCATATCGAAGTAAAAGAGAATGGTATTCCGCTGCGGTTGTAATAATATCAATAATGCCGCGTATTTTAGCCTTCTCCGTAATCGCTGTTGCCATCATGTCAATTGTGCTCGACGATAATCCATAAAAGGAAGCAATCATTCCAAGATTGAGAGGAAGAACATTAATTTCTTCTTCTAAAGCAAGAAGTTTGCATTCTTGTAGTTCTGTAACAGAATTCTCGACTAATTCCGACAAGTGATCGGATATATGTCGCACAGTGGTTCCAGTCAATCGATAAAAGTTTGGATTTTGAGAAAGACGATGATAATAAAAAGTCCACGTCAGGTAATCAACAGCATCTGTTAAAGTTTCAATAGTCCCGTTAACGACTTCATCAGTGATCATTTCCTTCAAAAATTGATCAAAATAAGACTCTAAAGGATATGACGACTCATGCAACAAGCGTCGCAACTGATCTTTTTTGTAGGTTGAACAAAATACAGTGACTCGACTTTCATAATCGCTGTGACAATCAGCCTTTCCGACCATTTGCCAGAGGTAATGAGGAGGCAAATCGATGTATTGGTTGTTCACTCCATCGAATGTTACTGTATCCATCACAATAACTAATGATGCGCTCAGTGTCAAAGAATAACTCATTGCATAAGGAACTAATAGAACACGCAATAATCCTTGCTCGCAATAAGACTCCATTAACGCGATCTCCTTTTTCGAAAATCCTTCATGAACATAGCCGATTCCTTCTGTCAAAAGAGAGCCTAATAGACTATCCTGTTGTTGAAAGTAGTCGATTTGCTCTTCATTTAACTTATTGTGAGTAAAGCGATATCTTTTGGTTTTACCAGAAGATGCATTGGCGTATCCGATGAGATCAATAGCCGTGATTTGCGCTTGCTTTCGAGAAGGCACAAAAACAATGGTAAGATTATGATCAGAGTATTTGACAATGTTGTCATAAACAGGTTTTGCCATGGCTTGGAGGCGATGATGAAGCTCATAATTATCAATCGTGTGAACAGCAATATGGACTGGGCCGGGACGACAATCAGCGGGAAAGTTAAAAATCATGTTGGAGGAAGAAACGCCCAGCCAACTTCCAACATCAGACGCATTTGGAATTGAGTAAGAAAGACCAATAAATCTAGCATTAAGATCAAATTGTGAGGACATAAATCTTGCACGTGCAATAATCGTTTCATAAATCAAGGCCTTCATACTAAGAGCTTCATCTGCACCAACTTGTCCCATAAAATGTAAATCATCAAAGACATAGAGAGTGATATTATGAATAAACTTCTTGCCTTTCCACTTTTTACTTAATAGATTCCATTTCTCGGGGGTTGAAATTAAAATTACATCATTCTGATCATTCGAATTGCCCTTTAAAATCGCCTGATCACGGTTCAAATCACCAGACAATAATATTACAGTCTTATCGAAGATCTTTCCAAATTTCTCTTTCCATTGAACATAAATTTGTTCTGCCTGTTCTTGATGAGGAGTGATATAAAGAGCTTTTCCGGGTAATTGTTTCACACAATGGCGAAGGATTGCTAATTCTGCACAAACTGTTTTTCCAGAGCCATTTGGCGCACAAAAGACGACATTATCAGGGTTTTCGTACAATGCAAAATGAGATTGTGTTTGTAAAGAATTCAAAGTATCGATGACTCGACCTCCACCAACAACAGAATTGGTGGTTGAAGTAAAGAATTCTTCAACCTGTTTTGAATTAAATGAAGAAACTGGAAAGGGGTTTAAATCTAAAACTTCAGTTGGAGGGAAAAATTTATTGGGTAACGTGAGATGGTGGAAAGTAATTGGAATCATTGTCGTGGAATGTAACCAACGATCCGATAAAACACGTAAGAAGTATTGAGGAGGTAAAGGATCTAAAAGTTGTATCACACATTGAGTTGAGTGCTCCCAATGATATGTAACCGCATTATTGTTATTGCTATCCTTCTTCAATGGCTTTGGCTGAACAATAATTGGCTCATAATGTAAAATTTTCTCAGCATTGCCATCTTCAATTCGTAACCAAAATAAAATTTGATGGCCGTGAATACTTTCATTATATTCAAAGTCTGATTTTAGATTAATTTCAATATGTAAGACACTTCGGCTCATTGGATATGCATTTGCATCAACAGCCAACCGAGGAATCATATGAACAAATTTATGTAAAGTTTTACCCATTTTTGGCATTTTCACCATTTCACCAAAATCTTGAGGTTTCAGGACTAAATATTTATCCCAAGTGACATCAGAAATTTTTTCTAATTTTCGAATTAACATTTCAGGAATTGCTGTAAATTGACGTAGTGGTGATTGTGATCGCCATAAACGTCTTTCAACTATCACACACAGATCTAATATCTTTAATGAGAGTAAAGCCCAACCTTTTCTCAATGCAATCTCATAGAGCGCTCGTAATAAACGACCAGCTGATTGCTGAATGAAAATCATATCAGAAGCGATTGCAAATCCCTCCAACTTTAAGCGCGAAATGTAAGATTGCAAAAGAACATTAACTTTTGCGGAGGACTCTTCAACACTTTCTTTGATTGGAATTGGAACACGAGCAAGAAGCTTAGTAAGCTCTAATTTTTCTTCTTCGCGAACTCGCAGAAATTTAAATTCTGAGGAAAGACTGAAGACTCGCAAAAGATCCACTTCGTTCATTGTTGGTCGCATTAAGTCGGTGTATGTGGCAATGGATTCATTTGAAATGTAAAAGTATGACGCAATACGGCCTAAATCAGTTGATTGGAGCATCCCAGATTTACGATCAAACTTTACGAGATCATGTCTTTCAAGAACAGTAATGGCAGCATAAGCTAACTCCAATCGACGCTTCAAGAGAGTTGGATCGAGTTCGGGATCGTGATCGGCGCTAATACCATAGAGTTGAGGGCGACGTAACATACGAATATAAAGGAAAGTATAACCAATCCAACTAGCTGCTTCCATTAAATTGTTCACAGTTCCCAAAACAATTTCAGAATTTAAACATTCAGCTAATTTTTTCACTAATTGTGACTCGATAGGTAATTGTTGATTCATGAGAGAAAGATAATACTGTAATTCCGAGTGATTAGTAAGAATTATACCTTCTCCCTCGCTATCAAGACCATAACGACCAGCTCTCCCCATCATTTGCAAAATATCCAATGGAGAAAGTTCAGTCCAGCCGCCTTTCTCTGGAAGATACATTTGAGTACCTTTAATTATGACAGTGTGACATGGAAGGTTCACACCCCAAGCGAGAGTTGCAGTGGAAACTAGCACTTGAACGTGCTTATCGGCAAAAAGATCTTCAACTAAGGTACGATCAGATCTCACTAAACCTGCATGGTGGATGGCAAATCCATACTTTAAAAGCTCCTTTAGATCAGCAGATTTTACGTTGTCAGTCTCAGATTTCAAGATTTCGAATGAAGCACTTCCCTCTTGCACAAATCTTCCCAAAGTATCGTTAGTAGTTGCCATTTCAACTAATGCTCGAGCGGTTTTTGCAGTATCAGCTCGAGAATGGGTGAAGATTAAAACTTGGTTTTTCCCTGCGTGAAGAAGGACTTTTTCGTAGCAGATTTCATTCATTAATTGAACTCTTTTCACAGCTTTTCTTTCCGTGATTCCGATAAATTGTTGTTGAAGTGGGACTGGACGATAGCTATTATCAAAGAAAAACAATCCTTTATCTGGTTTAACACGCAAGAAAGCAGCAACATCCTCATAATTCGGTAAAGTGGCGGATAACCCAACAATACGGACAGAATTCTGACCCGATTCCACATAGCGGTGTACACGAGCAACGATAGATTCTAAAGCCGCACCACGATCGTCATGAAGTAAGTGAATTTCGTCGATTAAGACCAACCTAACTAGCTTAGTATATGTACGATCTCCGGCTTTTCGGGTGACAATATCCCATTTCTCAGGAGTCGTAACAATTACATGGGTCTCATTAATTTGCGTTAATGAAAGCGATTGATCACCAGATAATTCATTAACAACCATACCAAAACATTCTAATCGTTTAGAAAAGTTTTGTACACATTCTTGCACTAACGCTTTCATCGGAGCAATGTAAACAATCTTAAATTCACTCAGATTAATTACTCCAGTTTCAGGATCTCGGAATTGACTGATCAATCCCAACATACAAAGTAAAGCAACAATTGTTTTACCTGAACCCGTTGGCGCACATAGCAATACATTTTCAGTTTGATTGTTTAACGCAAAATCTGCCATTTTCGATTGAACGCGGTTTAAATGCTTCACGCCTTTGAAGACTTCATGCATCCACGACGGTAAAGAAGCAATTGCCTTTAATTGATCTTCTGCCGCAAGAATTGGTTTTAGAGCAGGAACGTGGACTTCCTCATAACCTTTCTTTTGGGCTCTCCAACTTTTCTCTGGTAACTCACAGCGAGTATTCGTCATTAAATGGCTTCCATCACTAAACATATAATCTGAAAGATTCAAATTCTTCTCAAAATTCACCATTCCTGGTAGAGAACTATGTTTCGGGTCCATTTCTTCTTCAATGGTAACGGCTTCATGTTTTTCACCAGAGATAGCCATAGCCTCTTTACGAGCTTTCAAAGCCATTTGACCCATACGATCTTGTGTCCAGCTTTCTGCAGATGCTTTTTGTTGTAATAATCGTAATATTTCTTGTCCACCATGTTGAACATCATTTTCCATTTCCTTTTCAATAATTAGTCGATCTTGTTCAGTTTGTGCTTGTTTTAAACGAACACAATAATAAATCTTTGCACGATGATTTAACAATTTCTTAATCAACTCAAATTTATCAAATTCTAATAAAAAGACTAATTTATTCTCGCATACACGTTCATCAGGATTTGCTAATATAGCTAAAGTTTCTTCTGCTAATTTTGCTGATGTATTTGCATCAGAATAATATTTTGATAGTTGACGTTGAAGCCAATACGCGTCAATATCGTGGATCGATAAATCAGAGTGTCTTTCTTGACCTTGCACATCATTACCAAGTGCGCCTTTCAGTCGCGCGTGAGTTCCGGCCCCTCCATCTTCACCTTCTTCGTCTTCCTCTTCATCCTCCTCGTCTTCATCTTCTACTTTCTCATCATCATCAAAGACAACTGCTATATCTTCAACAAGCGGTTGGTTTTCTTGATCCTCTAAACCTTGGCTGGTTTTATAGTCAGAAATACGATTTCCAATGCGCAATAAATCACCGAAGTTCTTCACTGGGACAGATAAAAGACTCGAAATCTCTTTCTGTTTAAAGTTGTTATCATGGTATCCATCCTTTAAAATTGATAATATTTCATTCGCTGCACTTTTCAAAACTTCAGATGGTTGATCGCCGATAATCTGTTGAGTGAAGAGAAGAAGCTCTTCATAAGCTGCCATACTCTCAGCAGACTTTGGAGTGTAATGATAACCGCTTAATTCATCAGCTGACTCTAAAATATTGTTTGCTGAACCAAGAAGAGAATTGACTTTCTTCGTAGGTGCTTTATCGTTCACAGCTATTGTTACTTTCTGACGTTTTGCTGCTTGGAAATCAGAGTCTTGTGGGTCAACTTTTCGATCTTTCAAACGGTCACCCATCTTAATCTTAGTTACTCGACCTCGTAACGATTCAACCTCTCCTTTAGGCTCATCAACTCTTCTTCTCCCTTCAGATTCCAAGACCAAGTTTGAATTGGCCCCATATTCATACAAACGACTTTGAAGAAACTTTTCAGCCATTTTCAACAAAAAATTTCCAACGAAACTTCTTTCAGGGCTACAATTAAGCTCTCCTTCACAGTATTAATTGCAAGCTAGTGAGAAAGAAGAAAGGCAAAGGTAAAGGCTCAAACTGTTGTGTTGCAATGATTGGCAGGACACTCGGCAAGGGCAACTTAGGGCATTCGCCCGACACTGGTGAAAAAATCTCTTAATTTTACATGGCATGGATTCTTTGGATCAAAAAATTTGTGTGAGGCAAGATGATGATTGATATCAAAGAGAGCCATTACTCCAATGATGTGGAGAAGTATGGTTATCTTCAGAAGAAAACATCGAAAGGTTTATGGGTAAATCGATATTTTGTTACTGAAGCAAATTTCCTATTTTATTGGCATGAATCAATTGATTATGAGCAAAAGAAACCAGCTTCAGAGAAGTATGATATTAGTGAAATAAAATTAATTGAGAAAGCTGGTACACATGGTATAACAATGAATTTTATGGATAATTCAAAATTTAAATTAGAGGTGAAAGCAGCTCAAGTGACTGAAAGGAATGAATGGTTTACTATTCTTGATGCTAAGAAAAAACTTTATTCTGTTGATGAACTCTTAAATGATATACGAGCTGATCGAATTTCTTTTAGAACGAAGACTTTTCAAACATTAATGACATTACAAGAGCGAGAACAGAATAAATGGATTTTAGATCGCTTAGATGAAGCCTTTGAGACCAGCAACAACGATCAAATGGTACAACAGTTTCGATCAAATTCTAGTGGATTGTTGCTCGCTGCTACTCGTGCAATGGAAGAATTTATTCAATCTTGTGAAGATTGCGAACAAGAGATGGCTTCAAGAGAACCAAAGATCATCGCTCATAGCAGGTAAGACCAACAGTGATCATCCTCTTCTCTCAATCTTATAACTCACATAATTAGGAACTATATAAGACGATATGCAGATATATTAAAAGGTCGAATAACGTTAGAATTACTCTATTTACCTGGTATAGAAAACAAACAGTTTGAAATATTAGAGGAAAAAGCATTATGTACCGCATTATCATTAAGTAATAAAATTGAATCATTAGATAAATATTCTTTTTTATTAAAAGAATTTATTAATACATTAACAAAAACTTTATTTTCTACTGGTGATTTAATCTCTGCTTTAATTAAACTAGCAGCACATCGTATGGATGCATTCTTTGAAATGATTTTATCATCAACTTTAGATGTTCGAATGAAAAAAATGATTGAAATACAATCTGTATTAGCAGAATTTTTATCATTATTAAAAGATGATATTAAAGATGAAAGTCTTTATCAAATTGTTGTTCAAAAGGTAAGTCAACTTCACGTTTGCGATTCTTATTTATGAATTTTCTTTGTAGGTTTTAACTACTCAACTTCTTTCCTTTGCAGATCATTTGTTGTTATTTGATCTTACGGAGTATAAGGAATCGTCCTTAGTTGAGCACATCCATTCATGTGAAGCTATCTATCACACGCTATCTCATACCTACATAGACCTTAACACTCGACAACTATGCTACGACCAGACTCTTACTGTTCAGTCCGCTACCTTAATGTCACGAAAGGCGCTTCATCCCACCGCATCAATAGCACTCTCTTCCTCAGCCGCTAATCGGCACTTTAGTATGATTCCTCAGAATGCCATTCCTCATTATTACTTTGTCCCGAAAGATGTTTTAGATTTAATTCGTTCTGCATGTGAAAGTAGTTGCCGTTTAGCAATAAAGAAAGCTATTAATGATTTAGAGATTGGTCGACAATATCTCACCAAAGGTTTATTACAAGAGAATTCTGAAGGTTGGATTGGTGGTGTCCTTTGTATGGCATTGATACATAATTTAAATCAATGGTTAGATACATTTCAAAGTGTATTACCAGAGAAATATACAGCTACAATACATGTAGAAGTTGGACAAGTGATGATATTAATGTATATGAAACATCTAATGGAGTTATATAAGAATGAAAGATATTGGATGACTTTATCACCACGTGGGATACAGCAATTAAAAAGTGATTTTGAATGTATCTATCACTGGGTCGTTCAAAATAGTTCTGGTCCTACAACTACTCTTTCTACTGTTGCTTCTTCTTCCAACTCAACACCTTCATGTCTACCAGGAGGGAATGGTAAAGAAGAAGCACATAATGAAAAACAATTTTTATTAGTAATACAAACGTTTTTATTATGTACTGACACAACTGCCTTGAAATTCTTTGCTGATGCTGTATTAATCTTTGGTATTGGTTATAAACATCATCTTTATGATTGTTTGCGATTAATTTTGAAGATACGATCGGATATATCGAATAAAATTAGGAAAACGATCCTTGGAATTTGTACTGAGTTTACGAATCAATTAGAACAAGCGATTAGTACTGATCCAAAACTTTTAGAAGGAAAATTATATGGTAGAAGTCCTTTATTAGAAGAAATTTTCCCTTTAGCTGGGATTGAGCATTGTACGGGTATGAAATGGAAGCAAGAACTACCCTCTGATCCTATTGCGATCCGTTTAACAGTCTCGTTGATGGTTACTACGATCATTAATCAGGCTGTTGTGATGAAGAAAGAGAGGAATGCCTATGCTATAGAAACTGCTAATCTGAGTAGATCAAATAGCGAGGAAGGGGGTGGGAAGGAAATTCTAAATAAATTAGGAGATGTGACTCTTTCTAGCGAGTCTCCTCCACCGAAGCCACAGAGATCTCGAGATGGTTTATCCTCTGTGAGATATGTTTCGCCTCAATCAATCAGAAAGTTTGCAGTGGACTGTAATAATCCGCCAATTTCTGAAGGTACCTCGATGGTAGATTCGGAGACAAAAGATTCTCATGTTGCTGGAATCGCAGAAACCGAGTCGAAAGATCGAGCTTCCATTATCTCTACTCGACGACCACCACAGCCTCCACCTCCTCCACCAAGAAGACCTTCAGAAACACAGCCTAAAGTTGTAGCTTCTCATTCTATTGCCTCTGCAGCACCACCGAATTCAACGATACAGAAGTCAGCAAGCCTTCCAAAATCTGTTCCTTCTAGTGAAACAATTGGGAACGAGTTAAAAGAGAAGAAAGTCGATACTAATCCTTTCTCTCTTGAAGAAGTTGAATTAGAGGCAAAAGAAACTTCTTCAATTCTACAGTCTCAAGCAGTCCCTTTAATTATGGATACACCAAAGTTAGGGCCCCCTCCTAAACCAGTTCGAAGAAAATCGAACGCTGAGCCACTTACTAGCGAAGATAGTTCTAGTGGGAAGATTACTATCTCCCCCAGCAGCAGTGGCAAAGAGAATCCTCCTCCAAAGATACAACGACCTGTCAAACCACTGAAGCCTCCCTCGCGAGATCCGTCACCTGCGACTACCACCAAAGCATTAAGCCCACAAGAAGCTCTCAATGTGCTGCTACAGTCTGCACAGAAAAGTTTAAATGAGAAAATTGAAAATTAATAAGCCTCAAAAGATGACCATAGAGTCGAAAATAGCTTTATACTGTGTCTGTCTATCTATATATCTGTGAAAATAATTCATTTCATATTTTTGAGCATATTCCTCGTTGTAGTGTCTGCGCGAAATGAGTGAGTTGATTTGATCTATATGTGATTTTAAAGGAAAATAAACTTGAAAGAAGGTTATAATAGATGAGAAATTATTATTAATTTATTATACAACATAGTTTGAGGAATATTCGGAGAAAGGTGAAGTGAGAATAAAAATTCGACAACTTAAAAATTATGTAGACGGTCGTGGATCCGGTAAAATTAAGTTAAACTTCGACACTTTAGCAGAGAAGGTGTATTGTCCTGTATTCCCACGACACATTGTATAAGTCCCACTTAATGTACCTAAGACTCGTTTCCCCTTTGGTGGAAATATTTTCAGTGGGCAAGTAGATTGATAAGTAAATAATTCACCCGCAGGAATGATTGGCTGAGTCTGCATGATTCCTGCACCACGTACTGTTTCCTTTTCACCTTTATAATTCTCAATCTCCCATGTTCTTGAAACAATTTGAACAGGTTCATTGCCTTCGTTATAAATTGCAACTTTATACCAAAACATATATTTACCAGTCTTTGGATCCGACTTTCCCATATCATAAAAGGATGTAACTTTTACTCGAATATTTTCAGTGACAGTGTCACTGAAGTTACTAGAAGGATCCACTTCCTCTACTTGGTAGTCCTCATCGTCGTCTTCCTCGACGACTGTAACAGGAGGCAGGACAGCTGGAGCGGTAGCATCTGGTGCCTTGATTAATGATTGAATATGAGGAGGAAATCCAATTGATTTCATAGCAACAAGTAATTTATCCGCCTCAACATGATCTTTCCTCTCAATTGCGTGTGAGTATTGTTGGAGTAACACCATGAAGGGATCCTGATTTTTCAACTGTAAACTTTTAGCAAATAATAAAATCGCCTCTTCAACGTTCCCTGGACTCTGACCTATTAGTTCTACAGCTTTCTTTTCATAGGTTGAGATTTGCTTCCATCGATTCTTTCGATCGAAATCAAGTTGGTTACTATCACTAAGGGATAATCTTCTATTCTTTCCTCCTTGAATTTTCTCGATAAAGTAATGTTGATGGAAGGGTTGAATCGTTCTATATCCATAAATGAAGGAATGTAGTTGTAGGAAGGATACGATGATTGTGAAATAGATGATCATTGTTCTTCGCATCATTTCGAAGAAAAATGAAAAAACAAAAGAACGAACAAGTCATCAAAAAGAGAAACAGAAGAGAAAAGGTGGCGCCTTCATTTAATAAGATATGAGGAATGGAGAATTTATTTACAATGGAAATCTATCTGTTAACAGATTGACTTATTCAGCAATCATAACTTTCTTCTTGTTAGGTTTTTCTTCTTTGAATGCATCATCAGAATTTTGAGAAGTGTTTACATCGTTCTCCTTTTTGTCAACATTTGTGTCAATCTTCATAGCACTTGATGGAGTGGATGGTTGGTTTTCCTTCTTCTGAGAACCCTGCTTATTCGGACCTTTCTCTAAATTTTTCCTAATTTTTTTCACCTCGACAAAGAGTAAAATCATACATAACGAAGAGTAAGAATAAAAAGTCTTCGCAACGTGAATATGGAATAGATCAATCACACCCAAGATAAAAATAATTCCATATATGATACTAGCAGTTTTCAAAACATTGATAATTAATTTTGGAAATTCACGATGAAAATGACTTCGGAAATTGTTTTCTTTATCACGCATAGTAATTTCATATTGGCTGAGTGTTTCCTCCGTTTCATAGATTTTATCGAACAAATAATTCGATAAATGAGATAGTTTTTGTCTGACAAGTGCATCCTCTTTACTTTCCTCAGATTGTAAATCAATCCCGCTCTTTAATGATACAGATTTTATCATCGCGCGCCGTGAAGGTCCACTCAAGGTCGACCCCGGATGCGCATTGCCTCTATGATCTAATGTTTGTGTTTTCATCTGTTCAATCATAGCTTCACGATCTGAAGGAGAAATATTCTGTTTAATCTCAAGGAAGGCTTGGAAGTTTGGATCAAATGGCTGATGTTTTGCCAATAACTTTAAAAGCTCATCAAATCCTCGAATTCTTCTTTCCTTCGTAAATTGTGCATTGTTGTGAAATAAACTTTTATTTGGGAACTTATAATCTGATGGTAATACATCTTTCAGGATCGAATGAAGTGTGGCAAAGTCTGAGTATCTTTTCGCTAAACTATATGATGCATGAGTTGAATATTGAACATTTACCATGTACATGGTTATGATTTCGCCTTGTGGGGTTGTGATATCATCATAATGAGTGATTGAGACATTCATTTCAGGGGGAATAGAAAGAGATGAAAAACTGATCTCTTCAATGAAAGCGCTTTTATGTTGGCACGAGAAACGCTTTTTCTTTGATTAAGAAAATAATGCTTCGTCACATTGCCATTACTTTCAGACCAGTCCCGAAATCATTCAGTGTGAGTCGAGTCAATCAGAGAGCCATGAGTACCGCAAGTAATGAGAGTGCTCTTAGCCCAGAAATTGAAGAATTGCATCGAATTGCATGTGAAAAAGGTGCAAAAAGCTACATTGATCCAGCTACTGGTTACTCAGTGTTTACTGCAGTTTTTCATAAAAAGAGAGGGAAGTGTTGTGGAAATAAGTGTAGACATTGTCCATTTGATCATGTCAACGTTCCGCCGAATCGAAGATGACTTACATGGAATTAACGAGTACAGAGGAAAGCGAGAGCTTGATTCTTTAAATGCTTCATCATATTGTCCGCTTTCTCGCTCGCCTCTAAACTCCCAAACTAGGAGGGGGAAGAATTGTCAGAGGATTGAAGTTGAGAAGTAAAAGACTTACTGTTGGAGGGAAAGCGATGAATAGTTCGCAATCATACGATGCCAAACCAACCAGCACAATCTATGTAAAGAAATCCAGTGAAACATCGTAAACACGGCACAAAGGAAAGCTCTCACTCCTGAATTTAAAGTTGTGGAGACGAGTTGGTGATCTGCTGATGGGAAGGATGCCATAATGTTTACACCATCTTCAAAGGCGATAGATGTATCGATTGGTTCATTCCCTTTTCCTGATGGTTCTGGAGTCGCAATGATATTATCTCCCTTTGTAAAGGTTGGTGAATAACGAGCTGAAGTTTTTCTGGGTCGAATTAAGTCTTGGAGAGAGTTTCTCTTGTTTTCCACTGCCACATCAGCAGCCGGAAAAAGAGTAGATTCCCATTGTGTAGATCCTCTCCGCAATCTGAGAGCTAACTTTTCATACTCCACAAATAAACTAAAAAGGGATTGATTAATCTAACAAAACATTGAACACATCACCTTACCTTTCTTTTTCCGCGGTTGAATGCAAAGGAAATTTTCCGTCAGAGATAATGTATTGACAAATTCCAACTTTATTTTCGGATCCTTTCTTTTGAACCGGGCTCATTTTATAAAGGAAATGGAGACAATCAAATTGATCTCGGTATTTGTTTGCTATAGAGATTTTTATGGTGGCATTTCATGAAAAGAAGATGGTACCGTTCAGGACAGAAGAGCTCAGCTCCAAAGTCAACCTTGTATTGATTTCTGGAAGCCTGCTCGCCTTTTCCATATACATTTTACCAGCTATAAGCTCTTTGAAAGAATCAGGATCATTGGAGACAGCAATTAACACCATAAACATTGCGACTCCGTCAATACCATCTCTTGCATCTCGAATATTAATGGTGCTGACATACGCCTGTGGAGAAGTAATTTGAATTCAGAAGCATTAGGCACGCAACAATATCTAACCTGTAAGTAACCTTGCGCATTAAATCCAGGCAAACAAATGGGAACCCAGTATTGCTGGTCTTGAGATTTGAACACTGTGGACTTCGTGATAAAATTAGCCAAAAGAATAGCATCTATAAGAAGGAAGTCAAATAATATTTAACCAAAGGTTGCTTCTCTCAGTTACCTCCTGTGCCTATCGAGAGATCGATGTTGGGATTATTTTGAATTGCAAAAACATTTCCTTCGTGCAAGAGCAGTCCCATCCTACATTGCAATCAGAAAAGCGAAAAGATCATTCGTCTTCCAACTTACGCAGCTTTAGAGCTTTCTACAGCAACTTTAAGGTGTCCAAAAACATCTTCACGCAGCGATTTTTCAATCACTAACGTTGGCAGTGAATGAAATGCGACCGGTAAAGGCACTGCATCACCAGCACATGCTGTTCGCAGAATTCGATCAGAATCACTCCCCAAAAGCGTCCTTAAATCAGTAGCAGGATTATTTTCCAATATGGAGTGTACTTTAATGGTCAAAATAAAGAGAATCTTTTGATAAAGAAAATCTAACTGCTTTAGAAGAATACATTCAGGCTCATTTGTTGATGAAATAGAGACAAAATAGATCGATTGCTTCAATAAGAAAACAATCTTTCTGTTACCCGCAAGAATACACTTCATTACATCTCCAGAGGCTAAAACAATCGAGATTACAGCCTGTAAAAAGCCAAACGTTGTGACCATATCTTCTTCATTTCCAACCTTTGTGAAAATAGGTTTCCCTGATGATGTAAAGATGAAGATACTCTTATTCGCTAATTCAGGGGATATCAACGAAGAGGTATCCGTGTTTGTAATCTCAGTCGACATCAAATCTACTCAAAGATCTCAAAACAAAGACTTGAAAAAAATTGACAGCACTGGTTTATCAAGAGCAGATTAACGCTCGTTAGAGGAGATGCAAAAACAATGCTTATTTCTGGTGGCTTTTTGATTCAATCTTTATCGAAATCAATTCAAACATTTCGAATTTCCCTTATCCTCTACACTTTAGTAATGTTTTTTCATTTGCAAAGTAGTTTCCAGCTCCATGGGAGGAGAATAGCGCGAAACCTTGCAGTGGTGAAGCCAATATCTATTCATTCCATTAGTCCGCAACTTCGGCTGATAAGATACAGTTCCGCCGTTGCGTCAAATTCCTTTCTTCGAGATGAAAGAAAGCCTTCCAAACATTTTGTCCCTTTTCCGTTTGATTTTCACGAAGAAATCGAGGTTGAAGTTAGCAGTGTGTCCAACCTTGGGATTGGAGTTGCTCGAGTTACCTTAACCTCTGAGCAATTAGCAAAAAACGTAGTTGATGAAAAGAAACGTTCATCAAAAAAGCCTCAAACAGTTGAGGAACTTGATGAAGATGACCTTACATCACTCTCCTCTGCACCGAATAGTTGGGTTATATTCGTCCCAAAAACAATAGCAGGCGAAAGAGTCCGTGTTAGAATACATAAAAATTTTAAATCCTATAGTGAAGCAGATTTAATTAGTATTATTAGACCATCACCATCAAGGACTGAGCCGAAATGTCAATACTTTACGATATGTGGTGGTTGTCAATATCAACACATATCTATTGAAGAACAAAGAAAATTAAAGACTGATCAAGTTGTTAACGCACTAAAACGAATTGGTAAAATTCCTAATGCGGAGAAACTTGTTCATCCTATTGTTGGTACAAATGATTTATATGGTTATCGTGCTAAGATTACACCACACTATGAATCATCTATAAGAGATGATACAGTACAACTTGGTTTTCAAGAAGAAAATTCGAATATTATGGTTGATATAGAAAAATGTATTATTACCACACCAAATATTAATGCAAAACTTACAGAAGTACGTAATAATCGAAAACATGTATTAGAAGAGGAGAAACTTGCATTAAAGGAATTAGCAGAAAAGACAAATTCGACTGCTATTGCTCATCGAAGGAAACGAAGGAATAGTAATGGTTTTAAAACAATATTAGGATCAACAATCTTATTTCGTGAAGTTGATGATGGTTATGTTGCAACACAAAATCATGAAATTGTACAACAGACTGTATTAGGTGTAACTTTTCGTTTTCAAGCAGGAGATTTTTTCCAAAATAATTTATACGTATTACCATTAATGATAAAACATGTAATTAAACAAGCAAATGAATCAAATTGTTGTTATTTAGTTGATACCTATTGTGGGAATGGTTTATTTGCTTTAACGAGTGCAAAAGATTTTAGTAAAGTATATGGTATTGAAGTCAGTAAAAATGCTGTACGCGCTGCACGTGAAAATGCAAGATTCAATAATATTACGAATGCAATTTTTTATAATGGTAGTTCTGAAGCAATCTTCTCAGAGATTCGAAATAATAATGTTCCACCAAAGGAAACCGTTGTTGTCATTGATCCACCAAGAAAAGGATGTGATCAAGCATTTTTATCTCAATTAATATCATATCAACCGAAGGCAGTGATTTATGTTTCATGTGATCCCGCAACTCAAGCAAGAGATGCACAATATTTATTACAACATTCATATGAGATTACGAATGTAACACCATTTGATCTATTCCCTCAGACTAGGCATATAGAGAATGTTATGACATTCAAGTATAAGGGATAAGAAAAGAAATTGTAAAAATAATTTGAAACATAAATCGATCAATTCCTTTATTACCTTTCGCATTCTCGCTGACGCGGAAATGAGCCGTCCGAGAGACCAAGTTCGATTCCGAGCTCGCGACCATCGAGTCAACCTTTGAGTAATGCTTCGGGACAACCATCCAGTCAGCCAACAGGTCATCCGACAAGACGACCCTCCAGTCATCCATCCAGTCAACCGTCGCAGCAACCCAGTTCTCAACCGAGCAGTCGGCCGTCGGCACAGCCGACCATGCAACCGAGTGGGCGTTTAAAGCAAGTTTTTCTCTTTGATTTCTGCGCCATAAACGGCGAAACGCGTGAAAGATGAATATACAGAACAACAATCCTAACGTCAAATATTTGGTTAAATTATTTACACCAAATCAAACCTTTACAAACTTAAAAACTCTCCAATCCTTAGAGATGAAGATCTTGTAATCGTACCTGTGGTGAGAAGTAGTCTTGGAGATATACTTTCACAAATAAATTGTGTTCAATGTTTACAGTAGAAATACAAATAAACCAGAATTATCTTTGGTTTTTTTTCTCGGTTATCTCGGATCATCGCACTTTCATACTATCGACCCACTTCAACTAGAACTGATTCCTAACTTGGCTTGACCTCAAGGATTATTGATTTTCTTCCAATTAATCCGCTTCCACTTTGCTTCATAGATAAACAAGCATCCAATAACAATATAAAAAGAATTGGCAATAATATGGGATATTGGATATTGTATAGCGAAGAACATGAAAGAGATAATAATTAACGTCATATTTAAAAGAAATGATGGGATTCTTAATAGTTTCATCTTATCCTTCTCTTGATATAAACCAGAATACAATGTAACCATCAAACGAATATCTAAGATCATGTGTAGGTTATTATTAAATTCATTTGTTGAAAAGAAACAAATTGCCGTTAATGCGACAAGATAGAGTACCAAGTCTAATTCAATACATCTCATGTTATTTGGTGATGAAATCTCGGTGATAACATACGTCATACATATTAAACCCCCAAGAAAAAGCAATGACATTGTTGCAGAAATGATTGTGGCTGCGATTAGAAGTTCCTCTGGTACATTAGATGTGTTAGCAATGAAATAAGTTACACTCCAACCGATAGCAACCAGGATTGAGGCAAGTAATCCTCCAATTTGAAGCTTAATATTAGTGTTATCTAAAACCACAACAATAGAAGAAATAAAGCAAACTTGAAAGTATTCTAATGCGACATATAAGTGGTTGATATAGATGAAGTAAGAGAATCCTCCACAAGATATTAGCACGCATAAGAATTGTAAAATATGTAAAATCTGGTTTGCTCTAAAATCGATAAAAGAATATCTATTTAAGTCGAAGGCAATGTTGTCTTCATTGGGTTTAGACTCATCCCCCAACAATTCTTTAACATTTCTGCCTTTCGATAAAGTCTCGGAAATCTGGCTAGGATCATTCAAACTAGACTCTCCAACCTCCAAAGTGGATTGAATAGGATTGAAGTTACTCTCTAGATCTTCTTTTACTTCTGAATGGTTCATTTCCACGATTTATAACTGTGCGAATATGCGATTTTGCACGAAATTTTTGTATCCCAAA
>VFQN01004488.1_pt1 | contig 18366 bp, 16 predicted proteins | sample 3512371 | NCBI WGS metagenome assembly VFQN01 (sample SAMN10412370, study PRJNA504923) | tailings metagenome | isolation source: Replicate 2 from Balatoc abandoned mine | place: Philippines: Itogon, Benguet | collected 2017-08-28 | reverse complement strand
CCGAAGGTTGCCAAAGGGCTCCGACGAGGTGTACTTATTAGAAGAGAAGAGTGAGTGGTCATGACCCGAGCCACTCGCGAACACCTCAAGGGTCAAGCCGCCGATGACAGCCCACACGGGGCAACATCGAACGACTCCGGAATGATGGTGGAAGGGACAGATTCCGCGCACAGCGGCGTCAGTCGTTCATCCCCACCCATCTCCTGCTCATCGTCCTCACTCACCCGTCGGTGCGCGGCGGACTTCGACCGACCGGGTTTGCATTCGGGGGCCTCAACCCCTGCCGCTAGAAGGATGTCCGCCACCGCTCGTTGAACGCGCTGGCGCTTGTGGAGGGGCACGGACACGTCGGCGTCTCGCATTCGCAAGTAGTCGCCGCGCAACTCCACGGGGAGTTCCCTGTCGATAAGCAGGGAGATGTCGGCGGCCGTCGTCGTCTCCTCGGCCGACGGGAGCGGGCACATCCGGGTCTCGACGAGCGCCGGGTGAACGCTGGCCGACAGCGGGCGGTGGATGTTCGCCTTGGTCTGGTTGCGGCCGAGCCACTTCGCGTACTTCGGGCAGTGCCCGTCGGCCCCGCACGGCGAACCCGCGTGACAGGTGGAACACGGCGGGTCCGCCCGCGTGATGGTGTCCCGAATCTTGTTCAAACACCGGTTCCGCGCCGTCCGGTACAGGAGCCCGGCCAGAACGCCGCGGGCAGGGTCGAACGAGCGAACTGCCTCAAGTGACCAGACGATGACCTCCTGCCCGAAGTCGTCCTCGCCACCGAACAGGGCGGCGAACCGGGACGACAGCCGCTTCGTGACCGCCTCGGTGGCCTCAATGAAGTCGGCCTCGGTCACAGTCGGAGGGAGGCCCGGGGGACGGTCAACTTCTGGCCCGCTCCCCTGCTCAGGGGTCGAGGCGGTGGGGAGGGGCTCGGTCGGGTTATCGACGGCGGCGAAGGCGGACGACATCCGGGTCTGGGGCTCGATGGGGTCGGACGGACGGGGAGTTATGGGACGGCAGAGCGTGAACACCACTTATCGTGGGTCACGCTGCTGAGCAGGAGGGCTCGGGCTCAACGGACTTCCAGAGGCGACCGGTCACTGCCCGGTGAGCCGTTCCGGGGGCGACACCGAACCGCGTGGCCAGCTGGCGGTAGCTCAGCCCCTGCCCCCGCAGCCGCCGCATCTCCCGGACTTGCTCGGCGGTCAGCTTGGCGACGATGTTCCTTTCCCCGGCCTTGAACGCCTGGGTGGTGAGTCCCATCTCGTCGGCGAGCTGATACCACTCGGCCGGCGTGGCGACGACGAGGTTCGGGAGCGAGTTGTCCTCGCGGTTCCCGTTCCTGTGGTGGACGGCGTGTCCGCGGGGGACGGGACCGAGGAATGCTTCGACGACCAGCCGTTGAACGTGCAGGTTGCGATGTTCCCGGCCGGGGACACTCAGACTGACGACGACGAACCCCTGGCGGTTGACGTAGCCGCGGAGCGTTCGGCCCCGACGGACGTTCTTTACCCGCCCGAGGGAGCTGACCTCGTAGCTCGTCTCGTACCCGACCACCGACTTCCACTGCTCTGCCATTCCACCTCCGAGCACTCGGTTCACCCGTCCATACACCGGTTCCAGCTCGCAGGACGGAAAAAGGAAATCACCGGAAAACCGAGACCGGTATTCGGCATTCCCGTGGGTATTCGGCCCCAGTCCCGAGTGAAGCGTTCTTTGGGCAGGGGCGGCCGTCTCACCCGAACCACACCCGAGTTGATTGCGGCCGGGTGGGTGCGACGGTATCCTTCGCCGTGGTGAGCGCCCGCACCTCAAAGGAGCCACCAGCCATGTCGAACCGCGTCCGCCTGCTGAGCCTCTTGTTCGTGTTCGCCGTCTTTCTTCTCATCCTGAGCGGCGTGGCGGTCGCCGACGAGCCGCCCAATGGGGTGCCGGCGAAGTCGGCCCCGAAGTGGGAGTACAAGACCGTGAAGCTGTCGTTCACGGCCTCCCCCGAGTACATGGACAAGTCGTTCAACGAGCTGGGGGACCAGGGGTGGGAGCTGGTGACTTCCAACGCCGTCACGTTCGCCAGCGGGGGGCAGACGAACTACGTCTTCAAGCGGCCGAAGCGGTAGACCCTAGCAGTGAGCAGGGAGGGCGGTGGGTATGAACACCCAGCAGACGGCCCTCTGGGAGGCGTACCTCCGGGCGGAAGGCCGCGCCCCACGCGAGCAGAAGTTGACGGCCTTCGGCACCTTCCTCGACGCACTCACGGCCTCCCCCGCATCCGACTGGCACTCGTGGGCGCGAGACATCGCCCGGCGGGTTGCTGACGATGGCGAGAACTTCGTCATCCGGATGCCGCTGTTCGAGCGAGCGGTGTTGCCGGCCCCGTTCGCCAGCCACCGTGCGGGCCTACCCGGGTGCGCCCGATGGCTGGCGGGTCTCGCCCAGCACTTGTACCGGTCTCGGGCGTGCCTCGAACAACTGCCGCCGGGCGAGCAGACGGAGCTCGGCCTGCTCCGCACGGCGGTCCGCCAAGACCCGGGCGACCCCGCCTCCCGCCGGCGTCTCATCAAGTGCTTGGCCTCCCTACTGAGGTACTCGTTGCACGAGCTACCCGCAGGGGTTCTCTACGGGATGGACGGCGCCACCCCGGACGAGTGCCTGGAGTTGGAACGAGAGCTGGACGAGTTCTGGGAGCTGGTGGTGGGGACGAATGACGAACCGACTTGCCGGGAGTTGGTCGAGCAGTGCCGCCTCCACTTCCCTGCTTACCGCGACTTCCTGCTGAAGCGGGAGGCGTACACCTCCTACGAGGACTACCTCACGAGGGCAGTCGCCGGGGGCCGACGGTGACGCCGCCGGACCTCCTCGCCCGACTCCTGGCCCTCTTCCCCAGCTTCGCCGCGCACTCCCGAGGTACACAGCCTGTGTGTGAGCCATCCCTGCATTGAGCAGGAGGGCGGTCGCCACGGCCGTATCGGGTGCGCGGGCGCCGGACCTGAATCTCCCTCTGCCGTGGGGTGGTACTTCACGACCGCGGTACTCCGGCTGCTCAGCACCAGGACAGGGCCTTTCCGCTCGACCGGATGCCCGCCCCGGGAGATTGCATCGTGAAGTCCAACCGCCCAGTCGCCATTCTCGTCGTCGTCGCCGTCGTGCTCGCCGCCTGCTTCCTCCGGTGGGAGGACTGGAGCTACCAGGACTCGCGGGGGGAAAGCGTGTTCCAGTTCCGCGGTGTCCTCCTCCCCTGGCAGGAGGCCCAGGCGCCGCCGGCCGGGGCATCCGTTGCCACCGTGAGCGTCCACAAGCGTACCGCCTTCGGGTTCAACCGGTACGACTACGTCGGCCCGCCGGGAGCGGTGAGCCTCGCCGCGGACACGAGGCTACGGGCGCCAGGTCGGTAAACCACCTCGGTCCCCATGTTGGGGTCGAGCTGCCGACGCGCCAACAGGAGAGGGCGCGTCAGATGCCGTCAAGCCGCTTGCTTCTCGACGAGGCTTAGCCACCGCCGCACCCGCTCCAGCTCGCCCGCCCAGTCGGCCGACAGGCGGACGGCCAAGAACCGGCCGTAGAGCAGGTCCAGCGTTTCTACCAGCTCCCGAACCTGGGACGCCCGCTCGTCCAACTTCGCCCGCGCGTCTGTCACGTCTTCCGGCAGGTCGGGCATCTTGCAGGAGCCGACGGCGAGGGTCTCGGCGTGCAGCGTCAGTTCGTACTGCTGGTCGTGGCGGACGAGCGTCAGCCCCATCTTCCGCGGGAGCTTCCCGGCCTGGGCCGCCCGCCGGGCCTCGGGCAGTCGGGTCGGCCCCTCGCTGGCCAGCGTCCCGGTCCCGGTCACCCCGCGGGGGCACGCCAGGGTCAGGGTCCGGGCCGGCATCAGGGTCACCTCGCTGTTGTCCGCGAGGTCCAGGGTGTCCGTCTCGCGGTCCGTGAGGAACCACAGCCACAGCAGGAACTCGTTCCCCAGGAAGTCGGCCGGTCCGCCGCCGGGCACCCAGGCGACCTCCTCCCCGGCGTCGGCCACGAACCGGGACGGCGCGTCGGCGGTGCCGGTGAGCCCGAACTGGTCGGCGAGCAACTCGGCGCGGCGACCGGCGGTGACCAGTTCCAGCCCCGCCCCGAACGTCCGCCCGAACAGGTCGCCGAGGCGGTCCGCCTGCGAAGACGAGGTGGCCCCGAACAGGACCTCGTTCGAGAACCGGTCCCACAGCATCTGCGAGCACTTCCGCTTCTTGTAGCGGCCGTCCCGGGCCTCGTGTTCGAGCCGCTCCAGGGCGCTCTCCTTGGCCTCCTTCTTCTGCTTCGCCGACGCGAACCCGCTCGGGTTCTCCCGGGCGAGGGCGGCCAGGTCCGCCTCGAAGTACGCCTTGAGGAGGTCGCCGGGGAGCTTCTCGGTGTCTACCCGGAAGTCAAAGGTCAGGCAGTCGCTGATGACGTTCTTGGCGAGGTCGAAGCTGAGGTCCAGGACAGACTTCCCGGCGGCCCACCCGGCCTCGACTCCATCCGCGGTAGCGGCGGCCTGCTTGCCGGCGGCGTGCTCCCGGAGTTTCTCCAGGTGTTCGTCGCCGAACGACCGCGGGGCGTCTCCCTGCACGGCGAACCGGAGGAAGGAGACCCGACCGGTGAAGAACCCCATGCCCGCGGCCCTCGTGGTGGAACAGCGGTTCTCCATCGGCCGAAGGCGGTGGACGATTGTACCCCAGTGGCCGCCCCGCAGACGGGCCTTCCGCCGAGGTGGAGCCTGCGACTTACACGACCCCTCGTGTCGTTACGACCAGCGCGACCGCTCACGCTCGGCTGGACCGAGCTGCCTGAGCGGGAGAGCGGATTAGGTGAGCGTGCCGGGCGACCACCCAAACGCCTGAGCAATCTCGTCGCGAAGCGCGGAGACCGTAGTGGCCTTCGGCGGCTCAACCACCGTGACGAACCCGGGCACCGGACTCTCGCGGCCGTTGGCCCGCTCCAGGGCGAGCTTTCCCTCGGGGGTCGCGGACGCGACCAGTCGGACGGGACACTCTTCGCCGCGGGTGACTTCGCACGCGAACGCTCCATCCGGGCGCCGCTCGATGCGGACACCGGTCAAATCGAGGACGACGGCCTCACCGGAGACCAACGACAGCCCGTGCCGGGTGTCGAACGTAAACGTGAAGGTGCTAGACACTCTGCTCTCCTGCTCAGTTAATGGTGACCCCGGCGTCCGGCATGGCGTCCTTGAAGGCCCGGCTCAGGGCCGCGTTGACCTTCTCGGTGACGACCTGCTCCACGAAGGGGGTCATCTTCGCGAACACCTCGGCCCCGTTGTGGACGACGGTGACTTGGTGGGTGAACTGTCCCGACAGCACGCGGGGGAAACTACTCAACGCCTGAGAAAGCGCCTGGGCGTGCCCGGCGAACACGTTGAACGTCTGGCTCAGAGACTGCGCGGCGTTCGTGAACCCGCCGACCTGCTGGACGAACTGGTTGAAGGCCGCCCCGAGGGTCGTCATCGCCCGCTCGCTCTCCGTCGAGAGCTTGAGTTCACCGCCCCCGACCGCGGCGCTCGTGACCGCCCCGCCGTTGGCGAGGTACGAGACGTGACCGACCGGACCGCCGCTGTTGAACCGCTGGAGGTTGTGCTTCCCCATCCGCGCCGTCGCGTTCTGGTTGAGAACGAACTCGCCGTTGGTGAGCAGGGAGGGCACGGTGTCGCCCACCCCCGCCCCGTGGACCGGACCACCGGCGGCGAACCGCTGCGCCCCGAGGAACCGCTGGAGAGCGGGGTCGGTGGCGAACCGCTGGCTGATGTCGCCCTGTTGGAGGGCGAGGTTCCGCAGCGCGATGTTCCGCTGGCCCTCATCGCCCGGCCGGCGGACCCGGCTGTTGGCCGCGTGCGAAGCACGATTGAAGACCTGGAGTGCGGCGCCAGCCGCAAGGTTGCCCGCCGCAGTGTCGGCCGCCCGCCGCTGCTTCGCGGCGTCCTCCTCCGGGTTCCGCCGGAGCCGGGCCACGTCGCGGTCATGGAACCGGCTCATCCGCCGACGAATGTGGTCCTCGGCGTTCGCCGCGCTCGTCTCCGCGCCGGCCAGGGCCGCGCCCGACAGGTTCCCGCCGATAACGGAGTAGGTGCGGGGGCTGTTGCCCGCCCGCCGCTGCTCATCCAGGCCGGAGATGAATAGGCGGTCGCGCTCGTACTGCTCTCGGTCCCGCTCGTGACGGGCCGAAGCCGCCGACTGCCGGGCTTGCGTGGCGGCGATGGCCGCCTGCTCGGCCTGGGCCTGCGCCGTCCGCCCGCCCGGATTCCGCCGCGCCTCGTACTGGGCGTCGGTGATGGGCTGGCGCGGAGCCGAAGGACGCCGGTCCTGACGGGCGATGTCCCGCGGGGGAGAAATCGACGGACCGCCGGACGCACGCTCGCGCGCGACCGCCGCCTCCTCCCGCCGGCGTTCGGACGCCAGTTCATCGGCGATGAGGTGGGGGATGTCGGTCAGCTCCGTCGTCATGTTGTGGAGGTTCTCCACGTTCCGCCGAGCACGGTCAGCCGCGGACGGGACACGACCACCGCTGGCGAACCCGAGCCAGCCCATCCCCTGCTTAATCTTGTCCACCGCCCACAGGTAGCCGTTGGCGACCGAGGACGCGCTCGGGGCGTTCTGCGAGCCAGCCCGAACGATGGCGCCCCCCGTCTGCCGGTACTGGACCGGACCCCGGGCCGTGTTGACCCGGTGCAGGAGCGCCATGTTCGCCCGCGCGGACGCGGCGTTGACGACGTACTCGCCCGGGGTGAGCATCGCCGGCACCGTGTCGGTCCCGCGCGCCTCGAAGATGCTCCCGCCGTTCGCCCGCGTGACCGCGGCAACGCCGAGTGCGGCACCCAGCGCCGACGAACTCGGAGCCTCATTCGGCCGAAGGCCGGCACGCAGCCGCTCGGCCTCGCCCCGGAGCTTGTCCAGTTCCTCGGTCACCGTCCGCAGCTTGCCGCCGAAGTCCTCCAGCCGGTTCCCGGGGCCGGTGAAGGCCGTCCGCACCGCTTCGAGGAAGTCGCGCTGGTCGGTGTCCGGTCCGCCGAGCACCTGCCCGATGGCGTCCACATTCACCCCGGCGATGCCGGCGAGGCGACCACGGACTTCGGTGATGCGCCGGTTGGAGTCGGCGACCAGGCCGGACCCGCCGTACTTCTCCTCGCGGAGGGCCTGCCGGATGATGCCGCGGTTCAGGTTCTCGTGGGCGGCGGCCAGCTGGTCGGGAGCACCACGGAACTGCTCGCCGAGCCGCGTGCGCGCGACCCGGGCCTCCCGCTCGCCCGCCAGCGCCCGCGCCCGTTCGGTGACTCGGCCAACGGCACCCGAGTCGAACCCGGCGCCCGTCAAGTAGTCGGCCAACCCCTGGCCGGAAGCGGCGTACCGCACGTCGCCGAAGGTGCGACCCGACAGCCCCGCCGTGGCGGCGTCGATGGTGGAAACGCGGTGGGTGCGCTCGGCGAGTAGATTCCGGTACTCGTCCAGGTCGCCCCGTCGGCCGCGGAGGGCGGTCAGCTGGTCCGTGGTGGTCACGCCGACCCGGGCGAGGAGGTCGCGGGCGCGCCCGCCCCCCTCCTGGAGCTCGCGCTGGCGGACGGTCGCCCCGGCAATCTGGTTCTCCACGTCGCCGAGCCGGTTCCTGAGCAGGAGAGCGGAGAGTTGGGCGAAGAACTGCGTCTGCTGCTGGCGCAGGTTGTCGAAGAACTTCTGGTTGGCGTCTTCCTGGTGCTTGATGAGCTCGGAGAGGGCCTGCTCGGCCGTGGCGCCACGCTGGGCGAGTTGCCCCTGAAGGCCGGCGCGTTCCCGTTGTTGGTCCCCCGTCAGTCGGAAGGCCCCGCCGAAGGAGTTACCCAACAGGTTCCGAAGAAGGTCGTCCGCACGGGGCGACCCGTTGAACCCCGTCAGCGTGACCCCGCCGGCGGACCGGAGGGCCTCGACAATCTGGCGCTGCTGGTCGGCTCCGAACCCGTCCAGGGTGCCGCGGTTCGCGGCTTGATTGGCCAGGGTGAACCCCTGGTTGATGCGCGCACGCTCCTCGTAGCCGGCGGTGGCGAACCGTTCGGCGATGCCGAGCCGCCCGTCCTCTTCCTGCTTGAGGCGGTTAAGCTTCTCCTGGATGACCGCCGACCGCGCGGTGACATCAGACAGATTCCGCAGAGCCTGCTGGAGGTTGGCCGCGCGGTCCTTCAGCCGGACGACCTCCTGGGCCGCCTGCTGGAACGCCGCCGAGTTCCCGCCCGACGACGCGAACGCCGCCTGCTGCCGCTCGGTAGCCTCCTGGACCTGCGCGCGGACCGACCCGAGCTGACGCCCGATGGCGGCCGGGTCGAACGAGATGTTCCCGGCGAGCCGCTGCTGCCGGGTGGTGAACGCCTGCTCCAGCTGGTCGATGCTCGCCCGGCCGAGCCCTTCGTTACCCCGCCCGCCCCCCTCCTGCTCAGACTGGAACTGCGTGCGGAAGTTGCCGGCCCGAACCTGCGCGAGCTGGTCGTAGAGCTGGCCCACCTGCTGGGTCCGCTGGGCGAGGGTGGTGACCCCGTCAACGAACCGGTTGGCGTTCTCTTCGAGTTGCTTCGCCGCCCGCTGCCCGAACTCCTTGATGGGGTCGGACATGGCCGACACGAGCTGGTCGTTGAACCGCGAGGCGTCAACCTGGACTTCGGAGAGGATGCCCCCGAGCCCTCGCCCGCCGTCCTGCGCGTGGTTGAGCTGCGCGGCGACGGCCGAGATGCTCCGCTGGATGTCTTGCGGCGCCTGGGTCGGGTCGTCACCGTAACCCAAGTCGCGGTACAGCCCGCGGCTCACCTCGGTCGTCACGTCCCCGGACTCGATGCCCGTGTTCGCGATGACGGTCGGGAGCACCCGGTCCAGCGAAGAGCGCACACTGTTCGTCGCCCCGCCGGCCGCGCGCAGTTGCCCGCCGAGTTCACCAGTCGCCGCCGACACGATGTCGAGCGGAGCCAGCGCCCCGTTGTCGCCCCGCCCGAACTGGTCGAGGGCTTCGCTCTGCGAGCTGACCCGCGCGGCGGTGATGGTCCCGTCGAACACGTCCGACAAGGCCGCCGCCCGCTGCTGCAACCCCGACAGGCCGTCCGCCGACGCCTGGAGGGCCTTCGTCAGCCGGTCGAACGAGTTTATGGATTGGGACACCCCGGACCGGCCGGCGCGGCTCTCCTGCTCAATCCGGGCCGTCTGCTGGCCCTTGACGACGGCCTCCCGGAGCTGCCGCCGTTCGTCCTCCAGGGTCGTCCCGCGGAGCCGGGAGACCAGCCCGACAAGCCGGCCGTTCTGCCCCTGGCTGAGCAGGGAGGTCAGGATGCCGTCCACCCCGGCGGCGTCGGCGGTCGGGTTGTCGCGGCCCGCCCGGCTGGCCTGGGTGGTGAGCCCCTGCCCGATGTTCGGGAGGAGCGGCCCGAACTCCTTGCGGAGGTCCTTGTTGCGGAGCTGGGCGTAGTCGGAGGCGTTGAACCCCCCGAAGAACGAGGTGGCCCCCTCCCGGGCGCGTTCGCTCGCCTCCCGGTCGTAGGTGTCGAGGAGGGCACCAATCCCGCCCGTCGTGCCCCCGTCGGGGAGCCCCGTGGCGAACGACGAGAGCTTCGCGCTGAGCTCCGTCAGGGCGTTCCCAATCTTCGCCTCGCGGATGTCCTTCTCGGCGTCCTGCAACGCGGAGTACAGGCCGTAGCCCACGCCCGCGATGGCGCCAACGGCGGCCCCCACCGGCCCGCCCACCGCGAACCCGCCCGCGGCCCCGGCGAGGCCCAGGCTCAGTGCCCCGGACGCCCCCCGGTTCCGCCGGAACGTGGAAGCCGCCCCCGTCGAAGCGATGGCCTCTTCGGCCGTCCCCGCCGACCGGTCGAGGTAGTTGGAGGCGTAGGCCCCCGCCGCGCCGATGCCGGCCGCCGCGTACCCGAACGCCGGCGAGTTCGTAAACCCGGCCAGCCGCGCGTTCAGCCGGGTCGCCATGTTGTTGCGCGCGAACTCCCGGGCGCTGTCGATGTAACCACCGAAGCGCTGCTGGAGCCCGTACACGAAGCCGCCGGCGCCCGGGGCCTGAACACCCCGCACGGTCGCGCGGCTAACCTGCTCCTCGGTCCCGAGGAGCTTCCCGTTCTGGTCCTTGACGACCTTCGTCTGCCCGCTCAGGGCCTTCTCGGCGTCCTCAATCGCCTTCGTCTGCCGCTCCAGCGCCGCCATGTTCGGCTGGAGCAGCTTCAGGAGGTTCTCCTGGGCGGAAATCAGTTCCCGCCGAACCGCGTTCTCCTGCTCAGCCAGGGCCTGGGCCTCGACAACGGCCAGCGTCGAGTCGCTGAGGTTGGCCGCCCCACCGCGCTCCTGAGTGCGCTGGTTGGCCAGGGCCTTCGCCTGCTCGGCGAGTAGCCCGACGTTCCGCGTGACCGGCTTGCCGTCCGGACCGACCTGGGCCGCCCCCGAGTACGGGTCCGTCACCGGCACCTGCCCGAACAGGCTCACGGCGTTGCCGGTGTTCGGCACCACCATCGCCGTCGGACGCCCGAACCCCTGACCGCGCGCGGCGTGGACGACCTGCGCGTACTGAGCAGGGGAGAGCGTGTCGCGGACGTTCTCCAACACCTCCTGCGGGTTGGCACCGCCGGCGATGCTGGCGAGGGCCTGGGCCTTCAGGGCGACCGGGTCCGTCTCGCCGTCAATGTCCCGGGCACGCCGGGCGAGGGCGCGGTCCCCGACGGTCGTGAAGTTCCCCGGCCGCGACCCCGCGGCGTTCGCCCGCTGCCCGACCGCGCGTTGCGCGCGCGACTGCTCGTCGGCCCGCCGCTGCCGCTCCACCTCGGCCTGCACGGCCGCATTCTGGGTCTCGTCGTACCGCTGCCGGCGCGTGTCCCGCGCGACGACCAACGGGTCCACGAAGGCCGCGTTCTCGGCCCGCCGCCCCTGCTCGTACTGGTCGTTGTGGATGTCCCGAATGGCTTCCGCCCGGCCCTGCCGGCGGTTCTCGGCGAGTTCGTCACCCGGGACGCCGTACTGGTCGCCGTAGCGCGCGCGGGCCGCCGCCAACTGGGCGAGCTGAAACGCTTCCTGCTCACGCTCGGGAGAGCCGGCGGGGTAACGGTCACCCACGGAAACCGACAGCGGGTCCGTGTTCGTGGCGTTCTGCCGACGCCTCACCCGGACCGCGCCCATCTGGTCGGCCTGGGTCTGGCTCGCTTCCCGCTCGAACCGACGGGCCTTCGCAAGCTCGCGCTGGACCTGTTGCTCATCCAGGCGGGCCAGGACGGAGTCCTGGTACGCCGCCTCGTCCGGGTTGCGGGCGCGGTAGTCCTCGAACGGGTCACGCAGACCGTCACCACCACCCGCAGCCGGCGGCGCAATCGGGCGACGGGGCGGCCGACCGCCACCACCAGCCAGAGCTGCCAGCGGAGCCTCACGCCCCTCGGACAAGGCCGTCACGTTGTCGGCGCTCACGCCGCCGCTCGCCAGTTGGTTGACGAGCTGCGTGGTCGTGACCGCCCCGACCTGCTCCCGGACGGCAGCAGCAAGGACGTTCGTGATGTTCCCGGCCGAGTTCGTGCCCGCCCCGCTCGCCGTGTGCGCCACCTTCGCGCTCACGCCGAGGGCCTTCGCCGCCTCGACCATCTCCGCGTGGTTCTCCGGGAGCTTCCCGCCGAGGGCCTGGGTCACCTGCGCGAGCTGCTGCTGTTGCCGACGGGCCGCCTTCCTCTGCTCATCCTCCGGGTCCGAGCCCGGGGCCAGAATCGCGTCCTGGGGAGCAAGCTCACGCCCGGCCGCATCCTGAGTCTCGTCGAACACCCCCGGGGCCGCGAACTTCCCCTGCTTGGTGAAAAAGGCTTGGGCCGCCTGAACGCCACCCCGCCGGACGAAGGCCGACACGTTGCCGCCCGCGCGGGTCTCGTCAATCTTCGGGAACGTGTTCTTCGCGAAATACTCAGTGACGAAGTCGTCCAGGTCGCCGCCCGTGGACGCCGACTCGCCCGCCCGCCCCCGGGTCTGCGCGTACTGCTGTGCGGACTGGACGGCCTTCTCGACCAGCTGGTAGAAACGAACCTGCTGTTCCTGGGGGAGCTGGTTGATACCCAACGCCGCGATGTTCGACTGCGGCTTCAGCGCCGGCACCTCGGCCTGCTGCGCGGCGCGCGACCGGGCCGCTTCCGCGAGCGACGTGTCCGCCGCCACCTGGGCGGACGTGTCCCGGCGGTCGGCCGCAGCACCCAGAGCGGAAAGGTCGCCTTCCGGCGGGATGTAGGCCGCCACCTGCGACTGGTCTACCCGCCGTCCCGGCGAGAAGCCCGGAGCGCGGCGAGACGGACCTGGCCCGACGAGAGCTTCCCGGGCAGGAGTTCACCCGCCTGCGGGGCCGTCGAAAGTTCCCCGCCGGACTGGGGCAGAACGAGTTGCGCGACCGCCTTGAGAGAAGCCGCCGCCTGTTGGGCCGCAGCGGCTACTTCCTGAAGGGCCGCGCCGGGCAGGGACGTACCGGGGCCGGCGCCGGGCGCGTACCCGACGTACACCCGCTGGTCCGGAGCCCCACCCTTACCGAACAGCCGCGCGTCCAGACCCGGCACCTTGTCCGGGTCGAGAGGCTCGTACCGGGTGATGTCAGTCTGCCCCCGGAACAACTGGTTGGCGTGACTGAAGGCGCTGTTGTTGACGAACTGGTTGTCCTCGACCTCGCTGAACGTGTCGAGAACACGAGGGGGAGCACCACTACCATCGTCGTGGTACACGGCCAGCCGGGGCGCGACCTCACCCCGCGCGGCGTGCATCGCCACCGTCAGCTCGCGCAGCGCCTCCCGGGCGGTCTTGAACTCCCCCGCCAGCCGGTCCAGCTCTTGGCCCAGCTGTTCGGACACCTGGGGGTCGTAACCCGGCCGACTGTCGTTCCGCTCGTACTTGTTGAACTTCCGGACCGCGCCCGAGCTCGCTTCCAGGCGCTGTTCCGTGACCGCCCGCTGCTCCTCGACGCGCCGACGGAGTTCCTCGTAGGAACCGCCGGCCGGGTTCACGCTCCCGCTGGCGTACTTCCGGACCTTGTAGCCCCCACCCCGCCGCTCGTTCCAGTCCCGGAGCTGCGGCACCCCGATGCGGTTGACCGCGTCCTTGTTCAACACGAACTCGCCCGGCATCAACGCCGCCAGCTCGCTGTCGTTGTTCCCCGAGCCCGTGACCGGACCGCCCGAGGCGAACTTCTTCACCGCCGACGTGCCCGGCGCGGCGACGAACGACCGCGCAAACCCGCCGGCGATGCCGCCCAAGTTCACGCCAATTTTGATGGCGGCCAAGGCCGTGAGCAGGGGAAGCAGAGGACGAGCAGCGTCCAGCAGCCCCTTGAAGGCGTTGCCGACCGTCAGGAGGCTGCTGGCGAGCCCCTGGAACCCCTTCGAGTCCACAATCTTGCGGAACAGGTCGAGGTACTCTTCCTTCAGCTTCGACGTGCGGGCCGCCAGCGTCTCCTGACGCTTCTCGGCCGCCGCCTGGAGGGACAGCTGGCCCGACTGCGCGATGTTGAGGGCCTTCTGGGCGGTCTCGAACTGCTGGAGCAGCGGGATGACACGAGAGATTTGCCGGTAGCCGCCGAGTTGCTCGACCACCTGCGAGTACCGGGGGTCCGTAGTACGCAGACCCGCCAGCCCCTCGCTCAGACGGCGCACGGCCTCGTAAGCCCCGACGAACTGATTCTCCAGGTTGGACTGGCCGAGCTTGCCCGCCTCTTCCCGGGTGTACCGGAGGTTGATGCCCAGGTCCTTCAACGCGGCGACGGTGTCCTGCCGCTGAAGCCGGGTGAAGACGGTCCGCAGGCCCGTGGCGATGCTGTCCGCCGACTCGCGGGTCGTGTCACGAACGGAGGTGAAGAGCGCGACGAACTCGTTGAGTGCTTGCGAGCCGGTCTTCATGTCCCCGGCCGAGACCTTGAACGCGCCACCCGCCTTCTGAATGGCCGTAACGATGTCGGCCGACTCGACCGCGAACTCCGCAGCGACAGCGTTGATGCTGGACAGCGACCCCTTGAACTCCCGGCTCTGGAGGTCGAACTGCCGGAACGCGGCGATGAGACCTTCCGCCGCCTGCTTCTGCCCGTCGAACGTCGGGGCGAGGTCCACCAGCGCGAGCGCCTCAAGGGCGTCCCGCGTCTGCTTGATGCTGAAGCCAGCCTGCTTCAGCGTGATAGACGTTTCCGCGAGCGCGGCAGACGACACACCCAACGAGGTCGCAAGACCTGCGATGGTGGAGCGCAGCTCCGCAATCTGGCCGCGCGTGTCCGTGGACACCTGCGCGACCTTGTTCATCGACAGCTCGAACTCGACCGCCGCGCGCACGCCCTCCTTGATGCCCTGGACGGCCTTCACCATGCCGCCGGCGGCCACGCTGAACGCGAGGAACCGACGGGCCGCAAGCCCGGCCTGGTTGCCGAAGTTCCCGAGCGAGGAGGCGCCCGAGTTGGTGACAGTGACCGTCGCGTTCAACGTGGCGTTGAGCGCGCTGGCCTGAGCCTGGGTCGCGCGGAGGGCGGCCTGAGCAGAGGAGGCGGCGGTGCCGACCCTGGCGAGCCCCGCGACGGCGCCCGACGTGTTGACGGCGACGTTGCCGCTGAGCCCCCGTGTCACACCCCGAAGGGTGGCCGCTGTGCGCGCGATGCTAGCGGGGTCGGCCCGAAGACGAGCCGTGATGTCGAAAACGTGCTGGGCCATCGCCGCGGGGGTGCTGCTCGCTGCTGACCCCCAACATCAACGGGTCTGGTTATAAATGGGGGCACCCAGGAGGTTGCCGTGGGACGGGGGAGCGCACCCGCCCAGGTGCCCCAAGCTCAAGTGTCAGCCGGCGATTCGCGCCGGTTGGTCGTGAATCCGAAGCTGACCGTCCTCGACAGTGGCGAAGTTGTGCTTGAGCAGGAAGACGGACTCTGGGTTCTTCAGGTCGGCCTCCGGGTCGATGCCGTGGACGAGTGCCGCGAACTCGCGGCCCGCCGCGTACACCACCGGGTCGGCGTCCCGGCCCAGCATTTCCTCGGCACTCTGGAAGTATCGCTCGCCGGTGTCCTCCCAGACCGTGCAGGCGGCGACGAGGTGGTTGAACCGCGATTGTTCCGCACGCCCCTCAACCGTGGTCGCGTTCAGCCGGGCCAGACCCTCGCGTAGTGCTCGCAGTTCCTGACGGTCGGCGTACATCCCGACCGCGATGACCTTGGCCGCGCTGACCCGGATGCCGCTCGTGGCCAGGGCCTTCGCCCCGGTCCTAAGCCGTTCAAGGAGTTGCTCGTCTCGCGCCTGCCGCGCATCATCCCATAGGCCGCGCTGCCGGGCGACCCAGTCCAGGTCCTCGCGATGGAAGGCGGGGCAACCATCAGCCGGGAGGGCGGCCTGTCGCCACGCCTTGCTGTAGACCTCTCGCCCTTCCTGCTCATCTGCCGGGGTCGGCAGCACGATGGCGAGCTTTACCGGCTTGCCGTCGAGTTCGACCACGAACGTCCGCTTCTGCTCCGTCTTCACTTCTGGTTAGTCCTCTTGTGTGAGTCGTCACCGCGCAGGTGGTGAATGACCAGAACCACCTGCACGATGACGACGTGTCTCGTTAGTAGTCCGACACCGTCAACGAACCGCCTTGCCCGACGAGACTCACCACTTTTGCGAGGTAGCGCGGAACTCCAACAGCTGGCTCTTCGCGGTCTGGCGACTCGCCCGCCGCGGGGCGACAGGTTTCTCGGCGAGCACGGCTCGGAGCCGCTCAGCCAAGTCCCTGGTCTGCGCCGGGAACAGGTGGTGCGGGTTGCTCGTCACCGGGAAGCCGGCCACCTGAGCCAACCCAATCACCCGACGCCAGACCGTGAATGGGAGACTCAGCGTCTTGATGGGCCGGTCGCCTCGGTCGTCTTCGATGTCCTCGAACGACCCGTAGATGCGCGGCTGGCTCAACTCCAGCCGGACCGTCTTCTTCACCGCCATCGGACTCCCTGCTGATGTGCTGCGGCACCCGCCGCGTGACTGCTCTGAGGGATACTACACCGCATCGGAGTCCGTCGCCCACTTGCGGGGTCGGGATGGCGAAGATGGCCGGGGAGGATCGGTTGCGGTGTACAGTTTGTTGCGAGTCGTGGGACGGTTCGGAGACCGAGGATGAAGAAGTACACAGTCGCTCTCGACCCTAATACTGTCGAGCAGCTACGAGATGCAGCGCGCCAGCGTGCCGCGCGGGAACGGCAAGACTGGAACTGGCAGCGGCTGCTGCGCCAGGCGGCAGACGACCTCCTGATGGCCGAGGCCGGGCGGCTTCAGGAAATTCTTACGCCGGCCGGAGTGAATAAGTGAGCGGTCCGTTCGCAATCACGCTACAACCCAACTCCTGGGACACGCGCACGAAGCCGTTCACCCTCAGCGTCCAGCAATGGACGCGAGCGGTGGAGTTGGTGGAGAAGCAGGGCTATCGGCCGAACACGTTCAGCGGCCTGAGCCGCCGGGACGTGCCGGTGTTCCGGGAGAAGCTCCGGGCGGCTATTGAGCAGGAGAGCCTGACCGTCGGCGACCGCCAAGTGCTCGCCGGCCTCCTCGCGTTCCTGAACGGGGCCGGGGTCGGTGGGTTCGGGCTGAGCCGCGGGTTCAAGAGTTGGCGAAGCTAGACGGTTGACTAGCTCTTTGGGACACCAAGGGCATCAAGATGGAGCGGCTTCTGGAAGAACTCGACACGGTGCTTGTCCTGAACCACGAACCGCGTGTCGTTTCGGCACCTGTCGAGTTCGACGAGCAACCATTCACCCGGCTCGAACAGACCATGTAGCGGATTGAACTCAACCAGGACATGCGGGCCAGGGGATTCGCAGTCCCCATCCGTGTCGATTGCGACCACGCGGTCATAGTGGACGAAACGAATCCGCTTCAGCATCGCCTGATTCTCTGCTGGGACGTGCTTCGACCAGTAGGCATGATACCGCTGGTAGTTGTCATCGAGCTCGTACCACGGATAGCGGGCACTTTCCCGCTCAGGAACTACGGGTCTGAGTGCGTAATCAAGAATCGCGTCCCACTTGCGTGCCGATTCGTCAGCGTAAGCGAAGTGCTGCCCGACGATGAGCGCGAGGTGGTCTGGCGGTTCATGGCCGAAGAACGGTGCGAGGGTCCATCGAGGTAAAGTGCTGAAGTCACGAATCTGCTCCTCGCGAGGATACCGCTCCTCGCCGGCATCACGAACCAGAGCTACCCGCGTGAAGCCCTCGTCCCTCTCGAATCCGCCGAGCGCACTGATGGCAGACTTCTTGGTCGCCAACCGCGACCGCACGGATGTCCGTAGTGACCGGCGCCGGACCTGCAGCGAGATGTTGAATTAGGCGAACAGCAGGTGGTCGTACTTCGGTAGGAACAGCATGTCCTCCAGAGCCGCCTTCCCGCAGATGTGGCATTCCGCGACCCCCTTCTTCTTGGCCTCAGCGTGGAACGTGTCCTGGGACTTCTTCGAGAAGTCGCAGGCGGCGGCCAGGATGAGCCCGTGGGGGACATCACCACCTCCGGGAACAGCATCTCGAACAATCTCCTCCACTGCCTTCGGCCCGAGCTCCTTCTCGCGCTTACACAGGATGACCCACACCCGCTCCGGCGGCGGCTCGGCAAGCTCCTCTTGGTCGCCGTCCCCGACAGTCGCAACCCCCACCTCGATGCCCCGGATGTCGATGCCGTCGTCGGCGCCTAGCCGACCGGTAGCCTCCAGCTTGCTCCACGTCCGGAAGTCGTAGACGAGCTGGCGGACCAAGTCCTCGAACCGGTGCGGCTCCAGGTCCTCGAAGTGCAGCGGGTTCAGCGTGCGGGTCGCGTGTCCGGCCATGTGCTCCCCTGCTCACCAGTAGTCGAGGTCGTCGCAGGGCAAGGCCCTACTTCAACCAACCACTGTAAGCAGGAGAGCATGGTCACGCGAGGTCGGTCGAATCGCCTCACTGCTGCGCCGAGAAGTCCCACAGCCCCAGACGCGTACCGCCCATGTGCGGCTCCAGCACCGCCAGCACCGGGCGGGTCGGGTGGAAGGCCACCGCCGACACCCGCGCCGGCCAGGAGCGGACCACCACCCCGGTCGCCGTATCCCAGACCGTGAGATGGGTCTGCCCGAAGGAGTGGGTCGCGACCGCGGACTTCGGCCCCTCGCCCCGGAGCCGCTGGTCCACCTCACGAGGAATCAGCGGGGTGTACGACAGCGCCGCCAGCCGCCCGTCGCCGGACATCGCCACCGGCCCGGCCGGGACGGCCACCCCGAGCGCCACCGGCGTCGGCAGGGTCTTACCCGTGTCCATGTCGAGTACCAGTAGCGGGGTCTGCGGGCCGCGTGCCACGACCGCCCGCCGGCCGTCCTGGGAGACCCCAAGGGCTAAGAGCCTATCCGGTTAACCCGGCCGCTCGGTATGTGATCAGGGCGAGTGCGAAGT
>VFQN01004487.1_pt1 | contig 18367 bp, 28 predicted proteins | sample 3512371 | NCBI WGS metagenome assembly VFQN01 (sample SAMN10412370, study PRJNA504923) | tailings metagenome | isolation source: Replicate 2 from Balatoc abandoned mine | place: Philippines: Itogon, Benguet | collected 2017-08-28 | reverse complement strand
CCCCCATCCCAGTCGTCCCCTCCCCCGCCCCCGCCGCCCTCCCCGTCCCCCCCGCCGCCCCCGAACCCGTCCTCGCCGCCCTCCCTGCCCTCATCTTGTGGGTGCACCAACAAGGGCCTTAGCAAAGAGCCGCCTTCCAAGTCGTCCAAGGCCCTTAAATCGTCTAGGATGTCGGGATGGATGTTGAGGGCACCGCTGCAGCTGCCATCGCGTCGGGTCTGGTAGATCGAGGGCTGTGGGGAGAGGGTGAAGAAGGGGTTCTGGGGAGCAGAGGCAACGGCAGCTGCCAGGGTTGCACCGTCCAGGACGGGGCTGTGGAGGAAGGAAGAGCGTCGGGTGCTGCGGCCGGAGGCGAGGGAGGAGGCGGAGGGGGAGCGGAGGGAGGAGGGGGTGGCGGAGCGGGTTCGGCCGGCGGAGAGGTGGCCGGAAGGTGTGGGTAGACGGGCAGGGCGGGGGGCGCCGGGTCGGGCGGAGATGGGGGGCGGGCCGTGGGGGAGGGGAGGGAGCTCGCCGGAGTTGTAGGCGGCTTGGGCGTGCGTAGCTGCTGTGCTGGTGTTGCCCTCGGAGAGGAAGGAAGGAGGTTCTAGGAGCTGCTGCTGCTCTTGGTGCTGTTGCTGTTGAGGCTGTAGGGAGAGGGCCTGGGCTTCCAGGGGCTGGGAGTGGTGCTGGTGGCCGCCTCCTCGCCGGCCGCGGCGAGAGCGGGTGGGCCGGCGGTGGTGGGGCGGCGGAGCGTTATCCGGCGCGACCAGCGGAGTCAGGGCATCTGCATTTGCGACGTCCTCAAATGCGGAGTGGAGATGAAGAGGGTGTTCAGGTCCGTGGCCTGCCATCGCGGCCTGAGCGACGCGCCCAGACCCGCCGGGACGGTCGGACTACGAAGGGCCCCTGCTCAGCGCTGCTGTGGCGCAAGAAATTACTGAATTATGTACCAATGCAGTGTTCTTGTGGAGATGCGTGCTTTAAGCGCCCTGAGGTGCTGACGTTAAGGCGACAATTGCCGAGCTCCAACTGAACTAGGATCGGGCGTGTCCTAAGCTACAAGGATACTATAACATACTTCAAGTGCTCAATGTGGTTGTCAGTGCGGCAGGTCTGCCAAGGTCGCATACGCGGTCTACGGTCCGCTAGCAAAGCTGGCCCCCTTACGAATGGGGAACGCAGACAACTATCGTTGATGTGGTGATACAGCAAGACTACATGTCGATCGAAATCTGCTGCGTGGATGATTGTCCAAGCTGCTCAACGATGGCACGTGTACCGTTTGAAACTGTTACTGGTGCTGCTTAATGACATGGTTGCGCTGTGGCCCCCTGCGCCCCTGGTGGCCCCTCTCAACGGCCTGCAACGGCCCAGCACGGGCAATAGATGATAAGCAGCTGCAGTGGTCCAAAAGTGTGTTAGCTGCATGGCAGTCAGTCGCATGCGGCAGGGTTCCTGAGCCTATGCAAGCCCGTGCCCACGCAAGTTGAAGGCCCAGCCTGCCCCAGCGGGAGAAAATTACAAGCGGTATGTGCCTTACATGGTGCAAGCCATGCTCTTGTCATAAGACACGAAGGGCAGCATTGTATACCATGCCTACAGGTAGGTGCACTGAGCGCACGTGCGTGCCCTGTCCTGTTGCAACGCCATCAGCGCGTTGGAGTGCACTGGACAAGACACAGCGCGTATCGCAGGCAGGCACGGTGTGTTGATGCGGACAGCTGCAGAACATACGGGTAACCGCGATGAGCTCTTGTATGCAGTACTGCAGGAGCCCCAAGCCTAGTTCTGTATGCGGACGCCGTCATGTCAAGGACGGAGCAAGCCAAGCCACCAGCCGCTCTGGGGCCACACCCATGCATGGTCACTTAAGTCAGTCCACCCACTTTAACTCGTCTACCGGTACTAAACAAAGCCGATCAGGTCACCATACACATGTTGTGCACACCTCCTAAATGCAATGCTTGTTGGTTCCCGTCTCCTCCCATCGGCCATCACCCCCGCGAGCCCAAGACAAACTTGCCTCCCACCATGCACCCCACCTAGCCACCAACCCATGCACCAAACCCGTCTCACATGTCCCGGCGTCCCGCCATAGCTGCCTCAATAAAATCCGTGTTGCCATGCGTATCCCCGCTGTCCCCAAAGTGGAACCGCTCCAGCCCCCGCCTCAGCACCGCCTCCAGCGCGCTCTCCCCATCGCCCACCTTCCCCGCCCCACCACCACCCTGCAGCACACCCCCGCTGCCGCCCGCGTCCACAGAGCCCCGGGTGCTCCCCAGGCTGCCGTGGCTCTGCAGGACGGCCCCCTGCTGCTGCTGCTGCTGCTCCTGCACGGGCCGCAGCTGCGAGCGCTGCTGCTTGATGGCTGCCTGCAGCTCCGCCCCAGCCAGCGGGAGCATGCCTCCCCCCATGGGCGCAGGCCGCGGTGCGGGCTTGGGCGCGGCGGCAGCGCTCTCAGTCCCCGGCGGCCGTGCCGCACTGCAGAAACAGCGAGGGGCAGTGGCCTAGTTAGTATAAGACTTGATACAAAGCAGTGGAACCTGGTAGTGACATTGCATGGTATCCAACACGATGTAATTGATGTGCGGATTGCAACACGTACCGCTTTGCAGCTGCGGCAGCAGCCATGGCCGCGATGTCGCCCATGCCTCCCATGCCGCCAGCCGGCCGACCAGGGATGCCGCTGGCTCCTGGGGCATGCGCACCCGCCATATGCGCTGGCGCCACGGGGGGCGGCGGCGGTGGTGGTGGTGGCGCAGCCGGTGGGGGCCGGGGCGCGGAAGCGTTGAACAGGGGTGGTGGCGGGGGTGGCGGGGGTGGCGGAGGCGGCGGGGGTGCGGTCGCACGCGGCGCAGGTGCGGGTGCGGGAACAGGGGGTGCGGTGGGTGCGGGGAGACCCTGCTGCTGGCTGAGCTGCTGCATGACGCGGCGGGCCACGCTGTCCAGGTCGGCGGGACCCGCCACACCGCCGCTGCCCACGCCCAGCTGCGACACGGGGTGGGTGGCGGAATCGGGGTGTAAGTGATAGCAAGTAGGACAGCAGTCAAATCGGACCGTTTCCACATGGGAGCGCAGCGAAAGCTCCTACGGGGTGTTGCATGGCCCTACAAATGTTCAACAGGCCCCCACCTGCAGGATCGCCTTGATCTGCTCCTCGGTCAGGCCCGCCGCGGCGGCTGGCGGCGGTGCCGGCAGCGCGTGTTTGTGCCTGTTGGGGTGCAGGAAGGCGTGGTCCAGCAGCTCCTGCAGCGAGATGCGCGTCTTGGGGTTGCGGTCCAGGCAACTGCGCGCAGGGGGCAAGGGGTGGGGCTGGGGGTTAGTGATTGCATGGAGAGGGGCGTGCGGGCTGTGGGGCGAGGCATGGTTGCGTTTTGCTTTGGCTTGTTGGCGTCCTGCACGGTATGGTCGCGTAGCTCATGCCCGAGCAGCATGCCGATTGCGGGCGTCACGCGGGGGTTACAGGCGTACCCGATCATATGCTGTTGTGCGAGCACGGCGGGCGGGTACGCAACAACGATGCCATGCTACAGCGCAGCGCCGGCTGCTTTCCCTTCCCTCAGCTCCCACCTGCGGATCACGTCCACCGCGTCCGGCTCCCCGCACTCGGGCATGGGCACCTGGTACGCCGGGTTGCAGATGGCGTTCATCTTGGGGATGAACGGCAGGTCCGCGAAGGGTGTGCGGCCGTAGATCCTGCGAACCGGAACGCGAACGTGCAGACCGCATGTTACTATCATCCCAGTTACACACGGCAGCCGCGGTTAGAGTGAAAGCCTAGAAAGCGATCAGGTCGTCCCAGGAAAGTGGGCGGGAAGCACAATGGGCAAACAGGTGGACTCCGCTCTACCAGTAGGGACCCTCGGCTTGCTTACATCTGGTACAGGATGCATCCCAGGCTCCACACGTCCGAGGGGCGGCCGACCTTGAGCGGCGGCCCGCCCAGCGGGTTCTGGGTGCCGCCCTGGATGGCCTCGGGCGACATGTAGTTGAGCGTGCCAACCTGGGGGACACGGCCAGCCGGGGCAGGAGTGTCACAACTCCTAGCACACACAGGTTGGCACTCTGTTAAGTGGCCACAAGCTATGTATACACTTTGTGTAGGGGACCCCAGGCACGGGTTTGTGTTCAGAAGTTTACACGCGCTTAGCCTGCCCCCACCTGCGACTCCCGGTTGATGGATGTGGTGTCCCCCTGGATCGCCTTTGCAATGCCGAAGTCGATCAGCTTGAGCTGCCCCTGCACCAGCATGAAGTTGGCGGGCTTGAGGTCCGCGTGCACGATGCGCGCGTCGTGGATGCACTTGACCGCCTGCAGCATCTGCTGCCAGTACAGCCGGATGAAGTTGGCGTCGATCTCGCCAGGGGAGGGCCCCGGCCCGGCACCAGCGCCCGCTGCGGCGGTGCCGCCGCCGGCCTCTGCGTCGTTGGGGGCTGCGCTGTTGCGCTTGCGCGCCTCCTCGTGGCTGTGCAGCAGGCGGGCAAGGTCGATGTCGCCGTACTCGAGCACCATGTACACCAGGCCGTCCTCGCGGAACACCTAGGCATGGACACGTCCAACCAACAAGCCAGCAGCAAGATTGTGAGTCGGCCAAGTGCGTATCAAAGGGCGGTGGTGAGAAAGACGTATAACAGGGGTGTTTAACCTAGTGCCACGCCTTGTGCCAGGCAAAGGTTGTTTTCGGAGCGCATTGGCACGGACCTCTACCGCAACTCGCTAACTTGGTCGAGCCGTGGGAAACACCCATCAAAAGCAAGCATGGCAACTGCTTCAAGATCATGCCGGGAGGGGCGCGCACCTGTGCGTCTATGAGCTGGATGATGTTGGGTTTTCCGCGCAGCTGACGCAGCAGCGTGATCTCGTCAATGAAGCCCTTGACCGCCTGAGGAGTGGGGACCCCCACCCGGTAACAAGGCAGCAGCTCAGCAACCGGCTAACATCGTGTAGCATAGAGCGCTGCACTAGGGTATGGTAGAAACGCACTCGAGGTGCTCAGGAAAGTCAGGCAGCTGATCTTCACCTACCTCCTGGTCCTTGTTGTGGAAGCGCACCCGCTTCAGCGCGTAGATGCCACGGTTTAGGCCAAGCACCTGCGCAGGACAGCATGCAGCCAGGACGGTGGAGCAATATGCTTGTGACTCATGAGTCTCTGCACTCCCTTAAAGTCCAACATCTCGACCGCTAACACCGCTCTTCAGCTGCAGAAAGGACGCGGCCAGCCGATCTTGCTACGGAATGACCCCACCGCTCACCCACCTTGTACACCTTGCTGCTGCCACCCTTGCCTGCCAGGTCCAGCTTCTGGTAGCGGATGCCGTGCACGTACACGTACATCTCGCTCTCTATGGGCCGAGCCTGGGGCTGCTCCATGCGATCAGGCCAGTTAAAGCTCCCCGCCTGCGGCGCAGAGGGCTGCGCCCGGGGGGCCCGCGGCTGGGCCTGGGGCGGCGGCATCTGCTGGGGCGCCTGTGGCTGCGCCGGGGCCGCTGCTGTCGCTGGAAGGGCCATGTGGGGCCCCTGGGGTTGCTGGGCGGATGGGGTCATCTGGCTTGCCGGCATCGGCCGGGATGACGGGTGACCGACGGGCCTGCAGTAAATGGGCAAGGATAGGAACCGGGTAAACGAAACAATGGTGTCAACGAAGTAACTGGCATGCGCAGTAAATGACTCAGGTCCAATGCTGTGCAGGCACCCTGGCCCGGTGCCTCACCGTAGGGGCTCACGCCCATCCGAGACGACCGGCTGCTGATGTTGCTGAAGCGGCGTCGGCTGCAGTCCGCCGTTGGGCAGCGCACCGGGCTGCTGCAGGGCTAGCCCCTTCTGCGCCTTGACCATGCTACCGACCCCGCCCGCTGCCCCTCCGCCAACGTTGGCCGTCCCCGGAGCCTGGTTCTCATCCGACACTTGCACGCCGCCGTGCGCAGGCGCCATGTTCTCATCCGCGCATGGCAGCTGCTGCCTGACCTGCACCCCCGGCGTCGCGAAGGCAAGGGGCGTAGCAGCCGGCCTCCCCAACGCACCCAGCCCCCCCGCACCGAGCGGGGTCGGCGCTGCTGCCGGTGTAGCAGGCGGTGCGTGTCGTGCAGCAAGCCCATCTCCTGGAGCAGCGCCTGCCAACCGCTGGGGCCCCCAGCCGCCAGTAGCCGGCCCCACAGCACCCACGGCCGCTGGCTCGGGCAAGTCTATCTGCATATCGCTGGCAGTGCTAGCCGATGGCCACTGTTCGAGGATGGTGGGGACAGGCTCCGATTGGGATAGCGCCTGTCGACTGAACGGCACAGCGGCGACAGAGGTAGATGGGCCCAACGCCGCATGCGCTGCAGCGTCAGGCGAATGCCGCCGCTTGGAGCCCTCCTCCTGCGCAGACACCACCACCGATGCCACCATCCGGGCAGGGGACTGCGCTGCCGCCGCTGCTGCCCTCCGCTTACGGCTCAACGCCTCCTCTGAGTCCTCATGCGCAGCAGCTGCCATCTCAACCTGCCCGCTTGCTGCCAGCTGTTGCGACTGTGTGGACAGCTGCACAGGCGCAGGCTGCTGCGGAGCGCTGGGAGCAGCGGCAGCCCCCGTCCGAAGCTGCTGCTGCAAGCTGCTGGTCCCCGCACCCGCCGCAGGCTCCGCGCTAACCGGGTGGCCCGGTGCAGCGTGCGCGGGGCTGGCGACCTCAGCCGCAGCTCCCGGCTTCGCATCCCCGGTAATGCGAACCGCCTTGCTTTTTAGCCCGAAGCGCTTGAGCCCCAGACTGACGTTGCCGGTGTTGTTGCCCCCGCCGCCGCTGCCGCTCCCCGCCCCACCAGCCGACCCCGACCCCAAGGCAGCCAAGGCAGCAGCCCCAGCTGCAAGGTTCAGCGTGCCTGCAATGCCCGCCGGTAGCGTGACCGTGCCCGTGTTACCACCGCCTGAGCGTGAGGACGCCAGGCCCGCTCCAAGTGACCCATGGGTCCGGTTGTCATCTGCAGGCCTGCAGTTTATCGTGTCATCCTCTGCGGAGCTGTGGCTGAGGCACGAGGCCTGGCTCTTGCTGGGCATCATGCCTGAGGTCAGGTGCTGTTGGTGGCTGCTGAGCCCGAGGCTTAGGTCCGCGTGCAGCATGCCGGTGCTCGACTTGCTGACCGAGCTGGCACCCGACAGGTGGGTGTAAGAGGTGGAGCTGGTGGTTGCGGTGTTGTAGTCGCTGACCCTGAGGCTCGCGCCGGGGGTCGAGGGTGCCGGCCGCCTGGGCTGCTGCGCTCCGTCTGCAAGGAGTGTGAACACGAAGGTGGGTTGAGCGCTTACGGCCACGGCACTCTTCATATACGGCCCTTGAGCATGTCAAGCACGGCCCAGGCAACATACCTTACAACGGTGCGGTGATATGTTCGGTTGCATGCCGAGAACCCATATGGACGCATATGGTATGTACCCCAGTGTACAATGAGCTACCTGCAGCTGCTGTTGCCTCCTGGAAGTGCACCCGGCGCTCGGGCGCCATGGGCTCCCCACCCGCCGCCTCCATCGTAGCCGCTGATCCGCCCGCCGTGCCTTGCAGCTGCACCAGCAGCTCCTCAAGCATCCTGCCGTTGGTGCGTATGTGGCACGGCATGTGAATGCCATAGGATGGTTAGTCACTACCATACAAGAAAAGAGAGGCAGAAGCAGACTCGCAGCCATGGCTCAGTAGGGTCTGAGCAGATACAAGCTGTTAGGCACGGGGGGTCAACCGCGGAGCAGCAAAGGCACGGGGGGATGGCCGCACCTTCGGGGCTCGGCTCGCTCCTTGAGCCCCTTTTGCAGTATGTTGACCGCCTTGCTGGGGTTGCCAGACTGGTGCTCCAGCAGCGCCCAGTCGTAGTAGAGCTGAGAGCACATGTCCCCCAAATGCTGGTTCTTCAGGGCCTTGAAGAGGTCGCGGCCCTCGTCCTCGTTCTTGTACCTGCAAAGGCAGGGTGTAGCAGCAGCCTATGAGCATACGAGGGCTGCCCACCAGCTGCGCAGCGACCTGCTCTCCCGCCGGTGCTGCCATGTATGTACTTGCAGGGTAGTCCCTACCATTGGTGACGTGCGTGCCCAATCCACAGCCGCATATAAGCTTCCGTGCGCTGTGCACGGGAGCGGGGCACCAGCTCGATGGCACGCTGGTACAGGTGACTGAGGGCTGCTCGTTTGCCCTTGTCCCCGCCGATGCCGTTCGATGCCGCTATACCCTCCTCGTTGCCTAGGAATTGGTCCCAGGCTTGAGCCGAGGCGGGGTCGGTCTGAAGCGCATCGACAAGGGCCTTCCTTTGTGCCAGCAAGGCGGGGTCGCCCGAGAGGTTCGTCTGCAAGTACCGCTGAAGCTGAAGAGCCCATGAAACACTGCCTGTAGTACGGTCATCATCCCCGCCAAAAGCTGTGCTGGCAGGTAGCAGTGCCGCGGCCATCGCTCGGGACGTAGTCGCAGACCCAGAGCTTTAACCTAGCTCCTAGTATCCATATGTCTTACAGTTCCACTATCCTTTCACTAGACAGCCCCTGCCTGGAAAGCATCTGGCAAGGTTGTTTTGCGTCGTCTGTCACGTTTGAGAATGCAGTTTGCAAAGCCTTCCCTTCAGGCACTTGCCAAAATAATATGAACGGGCGTGCGATACTTTTGTGTCAGCAAGGGCTTGGCAGCGCAGGGATGCTGGGATGCTGCGCTGCTCAAACTCGGCGAGTACGGCGCATGAGGGCCTCTCGAGCCAGGGCACTGTTCTTGAAGCACTTTGATACCTCTAGAACACATCTTCACATGCTTTTTGCGAAGGCTCAGGACTGACCCAACCTCGCAACCGGCATCGCTCTCTTGTCCACATCGGCGTGCCTTCGCTAGGCAGGCAATTTACTTACTGTAGCACGTATTTGATTGGAGCGGCCATCGCCTTATCCTGGCGAGCTCCGTCGATTTGCCCATGACCACGGGCTCCTGACGTCCGGGCGCTGTGGACCTGCCAACGTAAGCACGAAAAGTTGACAAGCTGTAGCCTCGAATCATCGTGGCCGCTGCCGTGGCAAGGGCCTCCCCTCTGCTGCTTCCTCGTCGCTGTGCCTGCCCCCCTGCCCTGCCGCCCTCCCCGCCCCTGTCGTGCCCTTGTCACCTTCCGCTTTCTGCAACCGGCCCAAGCACACCGCTCCCCTGCCCTAATGCCTTGTGTTCACCCCCAGGTGTCATCTGCAGCAACTTGCTCTCTGGGGCCTGCACGCAGCTACCTGGCCTGCGCGCAGCTTCTCCCCACCTGCACCTGCGCCAATTGGTGAGCACTCTCCACAGCAGCCAGGCCCAACCCCCGTAGCCGCCCAGCCCCGCCATGAGCAACCTATTCAACAAGAAGGCGGCGGGCGTGGACAACACCGCCCGCCGCACTTGGGACAAGGACGAGTTCCGCGCAAAAGCGCAGGAAAAGGAGAAGGCAGCCAAGGCCTCCAAGGGCAAGGACGATGACGACGAGGACCGGGAGGAGACGGCGGCGGAGATCCGCCGCCGCAAGCGGCTTGAACGCGACCCCCTGCACCAGGGCCTCATTGTGGAGCGCTCCACCCTACGACAGCGCGACTTTCAGGTGGACCTCACCTCCCGGCTGGGCAAGACCCAGGTGGTGGGCTTCAACACGCCGCTCAACCAGCAGGCCGGCTGGTTCTGCAACGTCTGCAACTGCGTGCTGCGCGACTCGCAATCCTACCTGGACCACATCAACGGCAAGTGGCACAACCGCGCGCTGGGCATGAGCATGCGCGTCGAGAAGTCGACGCTGGAGCAGGTCAAGAACAAGTTTGACGAGCTCAAGGGCCGCAAGAGCCCCCCGCCGGACGAGTACGTGCCGGACGGGTTCGATGCGGCGGCCAGCGCGGAGGCGAAGGAGCGGGAGGAGAAGCTGGCGAAGAAGCGGCGGAAAGCGGCGGAGGCGGCGGCGGCGGGCGGGGGAGGGGGCGCGGGGGCGGGGGCGGGCGGGGAGATGGACCCGGACATGATGGCGCTCATGGGTTTCGGGGGCTTTGGGACCACCAAGAAGTGAGGGTGAGCAGTGAGGGTAGCGGAGGACGAGGTGCTGCGGAGGAGTGTGCGGTTGGGTGTTGAGGGGGTAGTTGTGTGCGGGGGGAGAGGAGAGGCGTGGGGGTGGTTGCAGGGAGGGTGCATTCGGTCAGAGCTGGTTGGGCACCAGGGGGCCACACGGAAGGGGTAGGGGCTCGTTGCCGTTTCTCGCCGGGTGAATGTTGGCGCACGCCAATGTACTTATTGGCCTAGAGCTGGAGGTGCAAACGTCCGAGGGCTTGAGGCGTGGTGAATGTGGGCTTGAGGTACACTCAAGCAGGGGAGTCCCCCTGCTAGCCCACGTCAGATTAGGAGACTTGAGGACCCTATTGCGACACACCTGTACCTCCATTGTAATGTGGCTATGTGCCTTCAGTGTATTGCTTGATGCACACTCATGCGGTTGGGCGCCTTCATACGGTATCAGCACTTGAGCACAGGCGTCAGCACGTGTCAGGATATCGACATGACCGGTCTCTGCCGGTCTTCATGCTTATAAGTTCAGAGGTAATTAGCGAGTTATATTGCTCAATATGTGCTGCTGTGGCGGTGAAAAGCAGTTGCTTGGTAGCGTCCCGGGCTCCCGCGATTGGCGACCCTTCGAGACAAGTCTGCGGGCTCTGATGTAGGCGCTGCAGCGCTTCCGCTCTGGCAATATTGATACCCATTGTAGTCAAAACAACACTGCGGTTCAGTAATATTGTTCTGCACCCAGTGCTCAAACACTTACAGAGATCTTAGCATGGCGCTGCTTCCGACCGTCGTGTGGGCGCAACGCTCCGACAAGCTGTACGTGACCATAGACGTTCAGGATGTTAAAGATCAGACCGTTGACCTGGGGGACGCCAAGCTTACATTCAAGGGGAAGGCGGGGTCAGGCACGTACGCTCTGGAACTGAACTTCCTCAATGAGGTTGACTCCAAGTCTTCCGACAGCAAGGTTAGCGTTACTCCTCGCAACATCTTCATGATCATCAAGAAGAAGGAGTCCGAGCACTGGTAGGTGCTCGCCACCTGTTGGCTGCGCGCCATCTGAGCCCGGTCCCCCGCGAACGACAGTTTCGCTCACTTTCCCTGACCTCTGACCGCAGGCCTCGCCTTACAAAGGAGTCTGGGCGGCAGGTCTCGCACGTCAAGTGCGACTGGGACAAGTGGGTGGACGAGGATGAGGAGGATGAGAAGCCGGAGGCGGACTTCAGCGGCATGGACTTCAGCCAGTTCGGCGGCATGGGCGGAATGGGAGGCATGGGCGGCATGGGAGGCATGGGCGGCATGGGAGGCATGGGCGGGATGGAGGCATGGGGGGTATGGGCGGCATGGGAGGCATGGGCGGCCTCGGCGGCATGGGCGGGATGGGCGACATGGACTTCGGTGGCGCTGGCGAGGAGGAGGAGGGCGGCGAGGACAGCGACAACGAGGAGCTCCCAGACCTGGTGAGTGTGGTCAGGAGATGCTGGAGTCTTGCGATATCGCTGGCCGGGGACCTGCCCACGTGCTCGCTTGCACGCTTTGCACATGGCGGGCGGCTGGTTCTGGTTTACTAAGCAGCTAGCGCGGTTATGGTGGGGCTTCACAGGTGGGCAGCACAGCACGTGCAAGACGGCAATAGCGACCTCATGCTGTTGTAACTGATCTTCGACTGCGTGGGCGTGGGGCCCCGGCGCTGGGACGTGCTGCCGTACGCGTAGTCCCCCTACAGTTGCGGATTTCCTACCGGTGCAAGGTACTGACAAGTACCCGCCTCGCTGCGGTGCCAATGCTGCAGGTCAAGCCCTAAACGTCGGTCGCGCGGGCAGGAGGCTACACTTCGAGAGGTGCAGCGCATCTCGCCGAACGGGCTACGGAGGAGCGTTGGACGAGCGCTGCCCGCTTGCGAGCATGTGTTGGCAGCGTGGAATCGAGTTTTGCGTTAGGAGTGAGTAGATAGGAAGCACTAGGGGGGCTGCTTGGGAACAGGGAAAGTGTTGGTTCTCCCCAGAACGTGCATGCGGCATGCACGCACGTAACAGGGGGCGTTTGCCTGGTATTTGGCCTGCTCAGGGGAGCGGGCGTACAGAACGAGTGTGTGTCTAGTGTGTCTGTCAGCTGCATCAAGCCTTCACCACGGTTGGATCCAGTTGTGATCAATGTCGGCTAACAGGATGCGGCAATTGGTTGTCGCTGCCATGGCACGAGATGGATGCTGCGGTGCAGCTGAGGGCCTGGTTGTAAGGCGGGGTGGTGGCTCACAGGGTTCACATGGTGACTCACGCTGCAGCGTACAGCGGTGTGCCCGCGCCCAGGGTTACAGCAGGATAAGACAACGGGTCTTTCAGTTAGTTGCAGTCCCGCCCCTTGCAATCGGCTGCAGACTAGGAACCGTCAACTAACGGGGCAGCGTAGCAGGCCATGAGGTCAGAAAGCCGGGCGCAGCGTAAGCGGTTCGACCCTGCCAAGACCTGACAGAGCACGGAAAGACGGAATACCGTATGTACCGTACGCCAGCATGTACCGTTACTGCCGTCCTGACATGCCCCGACAGCTACGGGTAGAGCCCGACAGCGTTGCAGCTGCATTGCAGCTCCCCCAGCCGTACTGCTGCAATACCGTATTGCTCAGAAGGCAATCACCTTTGCTTACAACAACGCCCATGCCAACGATATTTGCGCATGCCGACTTGAACGTTTGTCAACCCTCAACCGGGCCACCCAGCAGCCGCACAACTTGGTCGTGCCACATCAAGGTACGGTATGCCACAGCTTGGTGACGACCCGACGCGTTTTATGCGTGCAGCTACATCACCTGGCACAAGTGCCTGCCGGCATGCCATCACCACGCCGTACCCGGTGGCTTTACCCACCTTACCTGGTGTTCTTGCGCCCCTGTGTGTCCTCTTTCTACGGTGTTGTACCCTTGCCCACACTGCACAGCAGCTCGAGCGTGTGCCGCCGCAACCCCAGCTGTTCCCAGCACCCAGCACCGCCTCCCAATGCGCCCCCATCCCGCCTGCCTCCTCGCTGCTTCATCTCCCAGCTGAGCCCATTATATTCCTACCTCACTGCTCGCGCCACAGCGGCCGCTGGTCCATGTCGCAGCACGTCAACCGCTCAGACAGTGCATCTCCACGGCCCCTTACCCAGCTGCCCGCCGCCTCTTGCTTGCGCGCTGCTGCGTCCCATCCGTCCCTCCCGCCCCGCCGCCACCCCCACCCCTCGCCCCATTGCTGCCACGACGCCCATTTCGGTCGCCAATCGGGCCCGCCGCGCTTGCACCCGCGCCTGCCGCCGCCGCCCCGACCCCCTTGGCACGCGCCGACGTTATTGCCGCGCTCTGCTCAGACGAAGGTAAGGGTGCAGGGTGAAAGGCGAAAAACATAGGAGCTATATGAGAATGCAAGCATGGGTCGCAGTGTTTAGCACTAAGGAGGACAGCGCAACGTGCGAAAAAGGGGGTCCAGCGTGCGTGGGCCGGTTGGCCACTGGCGGTACGCAAGAACGCGGACTTACCACACGTAACGCCTAACGCGTCAAGCCCAAGCTCCACAGCCGGGGGGCGGCGGCGCTCACCTGGACGTTGGCGTTACCTTGCCGTTTGGCTACCACGCGCTTACGGTAGCTGCACAGCATGGCCCGTGCCACAACGCCTGCAGCTCCCCCCACAGCACCGCCACCGCCCGCAGCTGCACCACCAGGTCCGCGCAGCCTGGCGCAGCCACCCGATCAGCTGCACCTCGGACTGCAGCACCTGCAGACCGCATTCAAGGAAAACAGAGATGACATTACGGTAGCAAGAATTGGTTGATGGTCGTACTGTCAGGCCGCAAGCCTGCAATCGGGGATCGTCCAGAGCTTCAGCCCCAACGGCAGCGGCGGTGTTGGGCATGCCCGTCGCTGCATAGCGCGCAGCGATGCCCGACTGTTGGGCAATGCCACAGAGCGTCACCGCTACCACACCCACAGGCAGCTTCTCCCCACCTGGCAGAACGACATGTCCAGGCCCCAGCTGGCGCCGTCCAGGCACCTGTGCGGCAGCGCCACCGCCCTCACGTCGCCTGCCGGCACCTCCCGCGCCAGCGCCGCCGCCGCCGCGCCCCTCACCGCCTCCGCCGCTGCCGCCGCCAACCCATCTTCCTCCCCCTTCCAGCGCAGCAGCACGCCCCCTCCCCCCGGCAGCACCGTGTATTGCCGCCGCTTGCGGGGCCCCCGCCGGACCCGAGACAGCTCCCCCAGGGCCTCCCTCAACGCTAACGCGCCCTCCGCTGTTCTATGCGCCGCCAGGACCGACACACCTGGTCCAGCCAGCAGCAGCACAACGCTGCCGTGCCCTGCCTCCTCCTGCTCGCCAGTCACACCCGCCCGCCACCAGCGCTCCAAGCCGCCAATGTCCTCCTCCTCATCCCCATCGCTCTCCTCTCCGTCGCCGTCACTGCCCTCCCCCTCGTCATCCCCACCGTTGGATCTGCCTCCCTGCACCTGGCCCTTCCCATCCCTCTTCCCCAGCTCCACACTCCCCCTGCTGGTCCGCGCCTCCATCACCCCCACCGCCCGCTCCAACAGTCTATCTAAGGCGGGCAGCGGGCTCGCTGCCACCTTCACGTCTCCTGCCGCGCCCTCCCCGCGTCCGCTGCTGCTGCCGCCCTGGTCCCCAACCCCCACCGCCATCACCGCTTTCACCACACACCCTCCACGCGCGCGGGCACGCGTGAGCAGCTCAGGCACGGGCCGACGGCTGCTTGCGGGCAGCTGCAGCCGTACTTCCCGCGGTACGGCACGCAGGCGCGGCAGTACCTCCGCCACGTGGCTAGCGTGTACGACAATGCTGTCGTACTCCACGTGCTCGGCCCTGTCCAGCAGCTCGAGGAGGTGGCGGTCATCGGGTTTGATGGTGACGCCGTGGAGCAGCTTGACCCGTGTCACACCTGCCGCCAGCGGCAGGGCGCGCCGCCAGAGGCAGAGGGCCTCCACGGTCCCATATAGGAGATCGGCGTCGGCAGGCAAGCCTAGCAGCAGCTCCCGTGTGGCCTGCAGCGGGCGCAGGGAAATCACATCAGCGCTCAAACCCTGTGTAGGAAGCAGCAGCACCATGCTCTACAATGGCTGTATGGTAGCCTTCACTTCAGCCGGCGCCGACTGTGAATGTGTGCGGCACGCAGTGCACTTGACGTCCGTAAACGTGAGCCCGATGACTACCCCTAGCCACTAACCACCTGTCCCCCAGCCTGCCCGGCCCATCGCCAGCGGTCCTGCCAGGCACACCCACTGCTCCTGCCCAGCGCCCAGTGGCCTAAGACCTCTCTCCCGTATCGTCCCTGCCCATCCTGAGGGCGCCCTAGGTGCACCTTAGCTACGCCTGGCTACCTGCCATACACACACACGCAGGCACCCACCTGTCCTCTGTCGTCCTAGCCCATGGCGAGGGCGGCGCGGTACTTGCCCGCAATGCAGACGCTGGCGACGGTCCGGGGCAGGGCCTGTAGCGCGTCATACACGTCGTCCTCCCCCCACCCGTCCCCCAGCAGCCCCACGTGCTGCACGGATAGCCCGCGGAGGCGCTTGACCTTGACCTCGCCGTACATGTGGATGGGGTAGTAGCTGTTGTGTATGTGCAGGCGGCGCAGCTCCTGGGGGCGTTAGGCGTTGGGAAAACGCAATGGTAGGGCCGGGCGGGGGCAGGGAAGCACTGAATGGTGAGGTCGCGTCAAGGAGCGACAGCTAATACCGGTAGGTGGGGGCATGTGCCTAGGTGATGGCGCTCGCGGTGTGGTAGTTGGCAGCTTGTTCAGCACCCGGGACAGCGGCAGGCGCTGCTGCGCTCTAGTGGCCGACGCCCTGCCACCCCGTGCCCAGCCACCGAGCCCCCGCCGCATCTTGAGCGCTGCTCGCTGCTGTGCATTTGCACCCCCAAAGCAGGTTATGGGTTCCACACCTTGCCCTAGCACATCACACGGCTGGCCCCGGCACTAGTAAGCCGCCAATCTTACCTTGTGCACCTCGATGCCTGCCAGCAGCTCAGCTCCCAGCGTCAGCTCCTGCAGACCGAGCACAGCTAGGGCCGCGTGGCCCCGGGCCACCACATCGGCGCGCCACGCTGTTTCCTTCGGGAAGCGCACGTTGCCCAGGTGCACGTGCACGAGGGACCAGCTGCGTGCAACGGTGGCACGTGCCCCGTCTGCCCCGCCTGCAGCGGTGGTGGGCACGTGGCTGCCCCCTGCCGTTTGGTGTCTGGGCGGAGAGCTGCTGCCGCTGCTGCTGTCGGTGCTAATTGTTGACATGTCGCTGGATGACGATTCGTGACTTAACGTGGAGCCACTGCTATACGAGCCGCTGCTGTCTGAGGACCAGCCGCTGGTATCGGATCCGCTGCTGGTTGTGCGGCCGTCACTGGTACAGGAATCGCCGCCACTTGGATGCTCGGCGACGCTGATGTCATCTGGGTCGCTGTCCGAGGAGCCATCTCCAGAGGCGGAATCGCTGTTGGAGGCGTGTGGGTGTGCGGAGGCCCCACACGGAGCTGCCCCGAGAGCTGCACACAGCTGCTTGCACAGGGAGGTGAAGGAAGGCCGACAAGGGTGATGTTTTGGAGGCGCTGCAGGGAGGCGAGCGGCTGGCCTTGCAGCGGCTCGAGCAGCAGCGAGGGAGGGAAGGCGTACTCCCTGAACCAGAAGGCAACCCGGGGCTTGGGCTGCTCGCCCGGGAGCAGTTCGGCGGTGCCGGTGCTGCCCCCGTCGGCCTTGGGTCCTCTCCATTTAGCAAAGATGCTGAGTGTGAGACTGGTCACGTTAGGGAAATGCGACAGCGACGGGGCCGGGCCCTGGTCGGTGTCCGGCAGCACATCGAGGCGCAGGCTCTGCAGGCCATCGTCAATGGCCCTGCAAAGCGCCTTGCAGCTCAGGCGGGCCGCGGCCAGCGTCGCCTGCTTCCCGCTACTTGCGTTGCCTCCGTCTGTAAGGCTGTCGACGAGCCTGATGCGTGTGCCGCTGGGAAGCTGTCGAAGCACGTCCTCAAACGGGCTACTGCCACATCCCGAAGGGCGCAGAGGGGCGTCAACGGCTGCCGCTTTGCTGCCAACATCTTCCTCTTGTACCCAGAACTTCGGTTTCGTGTAGCTCCGGAGCTGAGTGCTCGTCCAGTCGTCACTGGGAAACTCTTTCGCAAGCCTTTGCCATAAGGTGCCCTGCGGCCAGTCCAGCAGACGCGAGATGGATTCTCTAGGGCATGTTCTGTGGTGTACGTGAAAACGTGGCCACTTGGTCGCTCGCAGTATGGACGCAGTGCCTGCAATCGCACGAGGATAATTCAAACCGGCAATACCGGGCGCATAGTAGTACACTATAATCGGAGTATAGCATTAGCGAGCTCTCTTCGTGTCTGACATGCGACAAAGTTGTCCGCTTACTGCAACAGCCCAACAGGCTGTTGTGGGTTGCATGGCGTCAGATGGCGTGAGCAGCTGGCTGGTCGTGAGGGCCAAGGCAGAAGGGGCGAGGTCCAGGGAGACGATACGCCACGGCTAGAGTTCGTTGTCTCTGTCCCTCACAACACCCCGCCTGGTCCCGCGGTCTTGCCTTCAGTAAGTCTGCACCACCATGTCTTGCCTCCTGTACCCGGGCGCAGCCTGCTGCGGGTTGGCAATCCAGACCCCACCGACACGAGCCCCCAAAAGCACTTTTGTCTCATAACGCCCGACAGTTTCCTGCAACCTGCCTCTTGCCAACGTACGTGCACTGTCTCAACCAAGCGGCAGGACACACGGTACAACAACCCATAGCAACCAGGGCGGCTTGTCTGCCGTGTCAACCGCGCCCACCAGCATCCTTGACACTCTCGTGCTTGTGCGCTGTTTAGATTATTCCCCGCTCGCGCTGCAGCTCGCCTAGCTTCGGCACATCAGCAGCTTAGCCACCAGTCCTTTTGAACGCCGTCCCATGCTTCTCCCGTGCAGACACAGCCGGTGAGGGCCGTTCGTAGAGCTTTGCAGCCAAGAGCCGCTGCATACGGTACGGTATTGCAGCAACGGGAGTAAGAGCGGCGGCACCAGTTGCACCCGCATCCACCCAGGCAGACCTATAACTGGTAAGGTCCACTTAAGTCAATCATATGTGTCAACCATATCGGCGGACGTGTTGCTACCCACACGCGCACAATGCTCACTGGCTACTGAACACGGCCGCAGGCGACAACACGATCTGCAGGATAGCCGCCCGAAAAGCAGCGCCCCCGCCCTTCCCTCATCTGCGCGCTTTGCACAGTATCACCTGCCACCCTGCAGTACCCCGTCACCATATCAACCCACACCTCCGTCCGGCCGGCACACTACGACCTCCGTCGCCGCGTCCTCCTGCCGACCAGCTGCTTCCTGCCCCCCACCAGAGGGCTGCTGGGGCCC
>VFQN01004486.1_pt1 | contig 18370 bp, 17 predicted proteins | sample 3512371 | NCBI WGS metagenome assembly VFQN01 (sample SAMN10412370, study PRJNA504923) | tailings metagenome | isolation source: Replicate 2 from Balatoc abandoned mine | place: Philippines: Itogon, Benguet | collected 2017-08-28 | reverse complement strand
TGCCGCCCCCGCCACCCCCTCCCCGGGGAAAATCATCCTCTGACCCTTGCACCACGCCACCCCCCGCACCACCCCTTGCCCTCCGCGCAGGCAGCACCCGCCGGGTCACCTTTTCCACCCGCCCGGACGCCGCTCCTAGCTGTGACGCCTTCCCCCCCTTGGCGCCCTTTGATCCCCTCTTCCTCGTCGCCGCAGGGCCCGCCCCCGCCTCCGCCCCCGCCCCCGGCCCAGAAGCCCTAGCCGCCATCGCCCGCTGCTGCCTCAGCTCCCGGGCCGCCTGCTGCCGTGCCTTCTTGGACGGGGGCTTGCGTATCCCCTCTGCATCCTGCTCCCTCTTCCTCTTCGCCGCGCCGCCAGAGGGCGGAGCATCCGGCCCCTGCTTTGCCGCCGCCTGCGCCTTTGCCTTTGGCTTCTTTGCGGTTGCCTTCGCGGCCTTGGATGCTTTGGCTGCCGCGGCCTTGACCCGGACGCTGGTCTTGGGCTTAGGCGCCTTGGGTTTAGGGCCCCGGGCAGGGGAGAGCGGCCCTTGCATCTGCCCCGCCCCAGCCGCCTCGCCGCCGGCCGCGTTCCGCCCGCCTTGCGCCCCGCGGCTCTTCCCCTTTGCGCTCATGCGCGCCGCGTGCACGGCCCTGTGGATCGGCACAGCAACCGGAGGCACAATGTGAACAGGTTGATGTAACACGCTAGCATTGAACCATCACACGGCGCGGACGGCCAGTACGCCCCGAAGGTAGGCTGCAAGACGCAGCTATTCGCAGCACCGCCACGGCAAACGCACCCCTATTCGCGCTAAATGACAGATGCCCCCAGTAGCCTGCCACACCCACAGGTCTCTCTGACACAGCACGAAGCTCTGCGTGGATGCCATTCCGTTTTGGTGACACGGCGGCAACACAGCTGTAGCTTGCGCACGCCTGCCAGCGCCCGGAAAGCCCCGAAAACCCCAAACGAGACCTTCAACAGCCTGCCGCGCCCACCTGTCCCGTTCCATCGCGTCCGAGCGGCACAGCGCCCTGTCGGGGTTGAGGATGCGCCGCAGCATGACGTACGGGTGCCGTACGGCGGTGGGCTGTACGGCGCCCGCCGGGCCCTCCACCGAGCGGTGCGAGCCGTCCGCCTGCACGGCAGCCCACAGCTCGCGCTCGCGCACTTGCTCGTCCTGCGGGTTTTATTACCCAAACGGTGAAGCAGGATTAGTCTCTCCATGCTTGGTGGTGGCCAGAGCACATGTACTCCTACTACTCTAGGCCAACAACTGTCTCGGCAAGTCCGGCCTTGACGCCGCTACAAGTAGCTCAAACCATCAGCTGCGGCCGCCTTGCCCTGCCAGTCTTTCCACATGACGCACCGGGGCGTCCCACGCGCTACTACAGAACACCGAGTGCCACATGCAGCCCAGCCGTACCTTAGCACGTTTCACGTCCCGATACTGCAGAACGCCCTCAACCAGCCGTGTGCGTTCCGCTGTCGCCCCATTCTTGCGGCATGCCACCCCTCCCACACGCTTCCAAATACCACATGCAGAGCCAAACGTTGGCGCGCCCTCGCTGAGGCATCGACAGGATCACTCTCTCCAACCCACCTGCTGCTGCTTGCGCGACTGCTTCTGCTGCCTCCCACCGCCGCCCTCCTCGCCCTCCCCGTCCATGTCTTCGCCCGACAGCAGCCCGCCAGCCCACGAGAAGGTGCTCAGCACTCGCTCGATGTTGTACGACCCCTGCGAGATGTCCTTGCCGTACTGCTGCGGGTCCTCGACCGCCAGCAGTGCACGCGGCTTCCTGCCGTTGTGCCCCTTCCCGCTGCCCTTGTATTTGGTGCGCCAGGCTGAGGGCTTGGCCGCCACGCCGCCGCGCAGGATGCTGACCGCCTCGCGCCCCAGATCAAACATCTCGCCGAACCTGCGTGAGAACCCACGGTGAAAACCCATCTCCCAATCAGATTGGGTTGGACCACAGAAAACACCAGGTGCAGCCAGCACCGGTAACCGGCACCGCTACCTAGCGCTGTTCACGCGTTTGTGGGAAACGTAGTACAACGTCACGTGCCCCCGACTTCGCTGTCTGCGCTGCCAACCTTCCCTCCCATTCCGCTGTCGGTGTTCAACCGTGGCCCGCACTCCCTTCAGCTCCCACCACGCGTCAACCCCACCCCGATACACTGTGCCACCGCCCGCACCTGTGCAGGAAGCCCTAACGAGCGATTTTCACCCCCCACGCCCCCCACCCTCCAAGACACACACCTGTTTAGGAAGCCCCACACAACAGTGCTTAACCCACCACCCCGTGCCCCCGGCCGGCCCACCTGTACATGAAGCCCACCAGCAGCTCCCCCAGGTCCGCCCCCGACGTACGCTGCGACGACAGGCTGCGCAGGTACGACAGCTGCGCAGCGCACAGCCCCGCCGGCCGGCGGCCCCGGTCGCCCGCCGCTGGGCTTCGGCCGCGCTTGCCGCCACTCCCGTCGCCGCTGCCCCAGCCGATCGCTGCCGCCGCCTCTGCTGCAGCCGCCGCCGCCTCCGCCAGCGCCGCCAGCTCCTGGTCCAAGGCGGCGGCCTCGCCATCGGCGACGGTGCCGTCAGGAGGTCCGCCGCCGCCGACACCGACGGCGGCAGCAGCGTTTGCCATCAGCAGTGGCGAAGGCGCCTCCCACTCTGCCGGGCTACCCGCGTGGTCGCTGTCCTCGTCCTCCTCCTCTCCTTCCAGCCCCTCCCGCTCTTCGTCGTCCTCGCTCAGTACGTCCTCCTCTTCCCCATCCCCGTCCTCTTCCCCCTCCTCCACATGCAGAGCCAGGTCTAGCTCCTCCTCCGCCTCCCCATCGCTTCCAACCCACTGCTCCGCTTCCTCCTCCTTCCCCTCATGCCCGTCCTCCTCCTCCTCCTCGTCCTCCCCGCCGCCAACCGCACTGCGCCCGCCTTCTAACCGCCGCCGCTTCCCCGGCGGCGGCGCGTCCGACGCCCTGCTCTGCCGCCCGCCGGGGCCCCGCAGCCGCCCCGCCCTCCCGCCCGCAGCGCCGGCCGCCGCCGCGGCCCGTTCGGCCGCCTCCGCCGCCGCCTGTACGACTCGGCTCACGTCGTACCCCTCGCACTGCAGGTGCGCCAGGACCATGTTGACTAAGGCGTACGACGAAATGCCGCCGGTGAAGACCTCGTTGAGGCCCCACTCCTTGAGCAGCGCCTGCATCGGCAAACATTAGCAGCAGCAAGCGTTGGAAACAGGTGGCATGCACAGCAACATAGGCGGTGGAGACTGTCCGGTTGAGCTGCCCAGTCAGCAGTGCACTTCACTATACCCAGTCCCTTCCCCTCCTCCTATTGCTGCTTGTCCGCGCCCGCGCTTGCCTTGCCTTCTCCATCCCATTAGCATAGCACGCTGCAACAGGCTGCAATAGGCATACAATTGCATGCACCGCAGCAATAGAACAATTCGTCATCATAACGCTGAGCCCCACCTTGAGCACCAGGCACAGCGGCCTCAGCGGCGGCACCCACGCCACCGCCCGCTGCACCAGCGCCACCGCCGCCGCGCCGTTGGCGGCGCCCATTGAAATGTCCGCCGACAGCAGCCGCCCGCCGCCGCCGCCGCCGCCGCCGCCGGCTGAGGGCAGGGGGCGGCCCGAGGCGTCCACAGGAAGCAGCTGCGTCTTCACGATGGGCACCTGGTTGTCAGGGATAGGGGGCAAAGCGGTGCGTATGTGCAGCAAGAGGTTGTTTGCCACTCGACTAAATGCAGCAGGAGGTGGTTGGCATGGCAGGCAGCAAGGCGGCGATCCGTCCATCGTGATGCCAAGTTGGAACACAGCTGTTGCAGGGTACTTAGTCAAGGTTTAACGTGATCAAGGTCTTAGTTGCGTCGTGCCTTGGCGACCCTAAAAGGGGCATCCCTGACTCCCAGTGTACGCCCTACGCCGTCCGCGGTGTTGCCCACCTTTGCCTTGATGGTGGTATGTCTACGGATGAGGCCCGCGTTCCGCAACCGCCGCGCAAAGGCCTCCAGCAGCTGCGCGGCCTCGGCCCTGGGGAGGTGCAGGGGCGTGGGCGGTTGTCGGTTAAGTTGTGTGGTTTGGGCGCGAGTGCCAGAACAGGCGAGGACATACAGGCCCGCCTCAGTTCACGCAGCGCAGGTCAAACCTTGTGCCCACTGCCCTGTGGAAAGAAGCAGCGGACCGCTGCCACGGCGTGCCGTGTCCACAAACGCCACGCACCCGGTGGAGGAAGACCAGCAGTGCCTGCTGCTCGGCAGGTGACCAGTACTCGCGGCATGCTGTTGCGCCCCTCCCAGCGTACCTAGCCACACCGCAGCCCGTCCTACCCACACCCCGCACGCCACCACGCACCTGGTGGAGGGGTCGAAGCCCTCCGCCGGTGTGGTCAGCGGCGGCAGCACCCCCAACACCACCAGGTCCAGGTCCGAGCCAGGCAGGGCCAGGCCGGCAGCCTACAGGCAGGACACGGGCAGTGGCAAGTGGCGTAATACCGGTATGACAGCGGCGGCAGTACCCCCAGCACTACAAGATCGGAGCCGGGAAGGGCCAGGCCGGCAGCCTACAGGCAAGACACGGGCAGTGGCAAGTGGCATGATGCCGGTATGACAGCAGCGGCAGCACCCCCAACTCTCAAGGTCAGGAAGGGAGCCGGGAAGGGCCAGGCCCGCGGCCTGCAATCAGGGGGGCAACGGCGGCACGCAACGGAAAGCCACGTACGCAGGGTCCGCAAAGAATGAGCATCGCATCGTCCAAGTTAGACCTAGGAAGCACCGGGCCGTCGGCCAGCAAGCGCAGACCGCGGGCGTAACACCCGCGGACTGTTTACCCTGTCATCCGCTGGGACGCTTGTGCGGCGCCCTTCGTAGACCTCCGCATCGGCCCACACCACACCAACTCTGGTAACAACAAACCAGTTGGCGCTAGCTAGCACACGAGCCCACCTGTGACCCGAAGAGCACCACGCGCGCCGAGGGCCACATGCTGCTCGCCACGCGCTGCACCGCCGCCAGCGCCGCCTGCAGCTGCCGCAGCTCGCGCTCCCCGGGGGCGCTCTCCCGCGCGAACGCAACCACCTCGTCATGCAGCAGCGACGGCGGCCGCCGCCCGTGCGCGTGCGGCCCCTGCGGCCCCTGTGCCCCGTGGCCCGAGCGGTGGTTCGAGGTCCCCGCCTGCTGCTGCTGCAGTAGCTCCTCACGTATGGGCCACGTCCATGGCTTGCCGTACAGCTGTGCCGCGCCGGCGACGCTGGGGTCGGGCGCGAGCACGCCGCCCACTGCCACCGTGGCGTCATCCGCCCGCTGTCGCTTGTGCGCATTGGTGTTTGCGCCACCGCCACCACCGCCACCACCCCCACCAGCCCCTGCCTGAGCACCAGATACAGCAGCAGCGGCCGCCTCACTTTCTCCTCCATCCGTGCCCTGCACCACATGCTCCTGGTCCAGAGCCGCCTCCCGCACCTCCTCCTCGTGCTCCTGCTCTTGCTTCTGCCCAGCCTGCTGCTGCCCCTCCTGCTGCTGCCCCTCTTCCTGGTTCTGGGGCAGGTCGGGCGGGCAGTAGTCGGGGCTGCACAGGGCCGCCAGCGCCTCGCGGCACTCGGCCAGCGGGGGCAGCTTCTCCAGCAGGACAGAGAACCTGCGCGGGGGGAAAGCAGCTAAAAGGAGTTACTAACTGAATCGATGCTGCATGGGGTGAGGGGACGGGACGGGGCAGGTCGAATACTAGCAAGGGCTCACAGCTTTGACGCTGATGTTGGAGGATGAGCGCAACATCCCACACGCACACCATACCAGCCTCCCCTTCCGGCTGCCTCCCACCTGAGCGACATCTGAGGCCCCTCCCTCCGCCCCAGCCGCCCCCCACACCGTCCCGGGCAGACCGGACTACCTACCGCCCATTCCCTGACCACACCCGCCACCCACCTGAGTGACATCTGCGGCTCCTTCCTCCGCTCCAGCCACCCCCGGTCCGCCAGCGCATTGCACGCCGGCGACAGCGACCGGGCCGTCAGCGCCTCCCGCACCCCCGGCCGCAGCTCCCGCGCCAGGCACATCACCTCCCCCGCCGCCACCCCGCCGCACTGCGCCAGCGTGCCCACCGCCTGCTGCGCCAGCAGCACCACCACCCGCGGCGCCAGGACGCCGGACGGCCCAGCACCCGCCGCCCAGGCCGCCTCCTCGCTCTGCGACTGGGCCACTAATCGGGACAGCTTTTCCAGAACCTCCGCGTTGGCCTGCTGCGCCTCCCGCTCCTCCGCCACCTCCCCACGGCCACGTTGCTGATGCCCCCCGTCGCCATTACCAGCAGCAGCGGTGTTTCTTCGGCCATCCGCAGCGCACCCTGCTCGTGTGCCTTTCCCTTCCCCGGGCTCCGCGCCTACAGCCGCATGCTGCTCCGTGGCCCCTGACCCGTTGCCATCAGCGCTGCCGGCCCCTTGCTGCTGCTGCTGCATCTTGGCCAGCGCGGCCACCGCCTCCCGGGCCTTGACGGCCGCATTGACGGCGTCGGCGAGGGCCTCCTACGGAACGCGAGCGCGAGGGGATCCCGAGTCGCAAGGTGGATCATGCAAACGGGGCAACAAGCTGCACTTCCCTTACCCTCAACCCCACGGAGTGCAGGTGACGCTCGGAGCACCACAGCAGCGTGACATACGGCAGCAGTGGCAGGAACACGCCCCTGCCCAAACCACGACAGTATACACGCAACGAACCCAAACCTCCGAGGTTGCAGCCACACTTCCCTCGTCACCATCCACACACCGGCATCCTCCCCTCCACCTCCACAGCCGCCAGCATACAGGCCCCCCGCCTGTGGCTCGTCACAGCTCGCTCCCACCTAGTCACACCTACCGGAGCCCCTATCACCACGTCCACCCACCGGCATCCAGCCCATCTGCGGCTCCTGGCACCCGGGCGGCAGACCATATCGCGGCCCGAACTGCGGCCCCGGCGGCGGCACCGCCACCAGCATCCCCCGCTCGACACACTCCTGTAGCGCGGCACTCACAACGGCGCCATCCAACTGCAAGCAGTGTACAGGAAGGGTGGTGTGGATTTAAAATGTGGCTTAATGTGATGTGAACACGTTGCCAAGTGCATGCACCCCCGCCCTCGCCATTACCCCCGCAGCGCAGGATCAGCATCCAGGTGCCGATGGAGGTGGGGAAAGGGCGGTGCTGAGTTTAGTTGCCGGGATTTCGCAGGTTGGCGAACTAAACCGCTCAGCAGCCTTGCGAAAGCCGCCTGCTGCTTGCTGCTGCGCACCATCCTCCGTCCCAATCGGGCAGAAATCGGGCTTTGTGCTGCCCTAGATGTGCCACCCCGCACACCTGCCCACAACCCACCTTGGCCAGCTTCCACCCGCCGTGCCGGCCCCAGCGCCCCATGCACAACGACATTGCGTCCCCGTGGGACGCCGACCCACGGGTCAGGGCCTCGGCCGCCGCCGCCACCGCCGCCACCGCCGTCGCGCGCCGCGGGTCGGCTTCAACCGAGTCCAGGTCCCACTGGCGGCGGCGGCGGGCCCAGTACGACGGTACCAACAACCAGGCGGCGGCGGCAGCGGTGGTGGGGGTAGCGGTAGCGGTGCCGTCGGCTGTGCTGGCGGTGCCGTCAGTGCCGGTCGTGCCGTCGGCAGCGGCCCCAGGCCCGGCAGCGGCGTTGGCGGCGGCAGCAGCCTTTGCGGCGGCTGCCAGCTCGTACGGCGAGTGCGCCGCCACTAACCGCAGAAGCTGCTGCTCCAACGAGCCCTCGCACGCCTCCTGCCCTTCCCCTTCTGCCCCCTCGCCATCCACCGCCATCCCGTCCGCCGCCCCGCACAGCTTGGCGCGCTTAACCCGCCGCTGCTCCCCACCCTCGCCCTCCGGTGCCCCATCCTCCAGGGTGCAGACCGCCCCTGCCCCTGCACTTCTCGCCAGCACGATCCACGGCGGTGGCGGCCCTGCCAGCATAGCCGCCTCCCGCTCAGCCCTTTCCACCTTGCGCGGCGATCTGCGCTGCTTCTTGTTCGGATCCGCCGACACCGCCTGGCCGGGCCCGGGCGCGCCCTCGGCCCCTGCGCTCGACCCTGCCCCTGCAGTGCCTGCTGGGTCGCCTGCTGTTGGTGCTGCTGCTGCTGCTGCATCGGCCCCTGCTGGTCCTGGCTCCGGGGCCGGCACGTGGCGGGCACACACGTGAGCAGAGATGGCGGCGCTGTGAGCACGCAGGTCCAGGTGGGGGTCCTGCATGGCGGTCGGGGCAGGTAGCAGGTGGTTGGAATCGTTGTACCTGCCGCGTTGTCACAGTCACCATGCGTTTCCCACCTCCAGCAGCGCCAGAAGGCAACCCGCGCGGCCATACACACACGAACGGGCGATCTGTGACTTTCCCTGCCTAGCGCCGGCCCCTCGGCTTTGCCTTGGTCACACATCGCATTGACGGTCAGCGTACTACTTCTACTTGGACACATGGCGGGAAGATTTCCTCTCTGATGCGGGTATGCATACCGGTAGATGCACCGCATCCCTGTCGCGTCAGCACGCAACTGGACCGCTAATCACACGCTCAGGAGCGCTGATACCCCGCTGTGCGATTACAGCCCCAGGTCCGCACACTGCCCACCTGTGGCAGCGCCCAACTTCGCCTTTGTCTTTTGCTTTGCACATCCCTGCACCTCGTCCTACCACACACTGCCCACCTGTGGCAGCGCCAGCAGCCGCTCCACCAGCGCGGCCCACACCGCCGCCCCACCGTCCGCCGCGCTCTCCCACGTGGGTAGCGCAAGCAGGTTGGACTCCTCGCCTGCACGGCCGCGCCGTAGACGTTATCGATGCAGTTGGGGCGTGCAGCAGGGTGCAGCGGGCGCAATGTGCGCCCAACAGGAGGGTTTAGCCAGTAATGGCGTGACGAAACCAGGCGTGCGACAGTTCCCAAGGGTGCCACCTTGGGGCAACCCGCCAACACAGCCCCCATGCCCCACGGTCCAGGACGCTCCGTAGGCACGCAGGAATGGCTCCCCACCAGTGCAACTGGCAGCGCCTGCACCGGCACTAGGACCACCTCCCCCATCCCTCTTCGCGCTTCCGACGGTGCTTCCGGACCCGCATCCGCCCGCCGACCCACCCGGCGCGGACTTGCGCGTCTCGTTGTCGCACAGCAGCACGCGCCCCAGCGGCAGGCCGTGCCGCCCCAGCGGCTTGATGGTGTCCCACGCCTTGCCCCCGGGCCGCTGCTGCCAACTGGGGTCCGGGTCGCAGTGGTCGCGGTGCAGGATGCGCGAGAACAGCGGGCGCGCGTCCACATACGGGCGAGTACCAGCGGCACTGGCAGGGCCACGCGCCGCCACAGCCCCGGCCGCGGTCCCAGCGGGTCCCTCACTTCCTGCGCGGCCACCTTCCCCGGCCGCCGGAGACGCCGAACGGAGCGTTGGCGCATCCGCACCCAGTTCGTTCCCTTGCCCGCCGGCAGAGGGGGCAGTTGGTGCTGGTGCGGCGGTAGAAGCAGGGGTAGGGGCAGCTACTGGATGCCGTAACACCCGGGCCCTGAGCTGCTCCGGCAGCAGGCCCCACAGCTCCGAGTCTGGCGGCAGCTCCTGCCGCAGCGCGCTGCTGATGGAGCCCAGGGCACGGTCCACCGTGTAGTGCGTGGCGCTGGTGTAGATGCCCAGCTGGAAGTGGGTGTGCAGGCGCAGCAGCTGCGACACGCCCGGCCGGGCGCGGAAGCCGCGGCGGGGGGGCAGGCGGCCGCCGCCGCCGCGGTAGCTGCCGCCACGGCCGCCTCGCTGCTGCGCGAGCTGCTCGTACTTGGACTCCTCCACTAGCACGCCTGCGGGTTCGGGCGGGTGAAGGGTGTTATGGTTAGCATGCGGGGGGTGGGGCTGAGTGTGGAGTGAGCTGGGCCAGGGCTTGGGTGCGAATGGGGTACAGGGGGATCTGGGTCGGGGCAGGGACTGGCTAGGCGACTGCTTTTGTTCCCGGTTCAACCACTTGCGTGATTGGAGGGCATTGGCGCGTAGGCTTCGGTCAGCGGCCTCACCATTCAGGTCAAAGAAGAGCCATGGTCTGGTGTCCTCCCCGGACCCGGTTGCGTCAGCAGCCCCATCTTGCGTCTCCATCCCGTCCTGCCTGCCCTCCTGCAGGGGTTGCTGCTGCTGCGTTCCCCCCGCAGCGCCGTCAGCCCTTACTGGCCGGCTGCCTACAGGCCCTTCAGTGGCCTGGCCCATGGCGAGCACCCTTTCCTGCAGCTGACCTGTGCACTCCGAACAGAAGCACAACAACGTGCATAGGGGTGCGGCAGGGAAGGCAGGCCGATTGCTTGAGAGGCAACACCCATATGGGGCAACACCCTTGACCGGTTATCATGCGCCATATAGGCCGCTGACTGGAGTGTTCATGCATGGTGCTTTATTATGACGATGAGAAGGCATATGTTCGTGACCAAGCGGCGACGACGTTCCAGTCAGCTCGTCGGCTTGGCGGCGTTTGCCCATATATGCCGCAGAGCTTACCTTTCTGACCTCGTAGAAACCTTGCAAGGACCCTTAGGATTCATTCATGTATTATGTATCATGCCCGATGCTAGACGCGTGGAGCCGGTGTCCGCTCAGGGCTGTCTCTAGGCAACCGCAGGCGAAAGGGCACCACGGCTACTATCCATTATAGAACAACACTACGTATGACCAAATGTGCTTTGTAATTTCACAGCGCCTGAAAGGACGTGCGGAAAGTGCAGAATCATGCCTGCAGCAGTCATGAATGTACTCCCACCCGTAGGCAAACCTCGCCCACTTTCAACTGGTACCCATAGCGTATCAGTAGCATTTTGTCTGTACTTGAGACGAGTCGGGCTACCCCAGACCCACTAATCCTTCTGTTCTTTCCGACTCGCCTGCAAGCCGACCCAAAAATGCAGACCGCGCTGGGCCGCAATGTTCAGAGCATTTCGTCGCGTGACAGCCGGCTTCGGTCGGCGGCGCCAGGCCTTGTGCAGCGCTCCGCGCGTCCCTCCCCTCGCCAGCGGGTTGTTTCCGCGAGCCTTACCCGCCGCCCGGAGGATGACATCGCTGGGAAGCCTCTGATGAACAGCATGGATGATGAGGTCGCGAACGCGCCCGCGGGTGGGTGCCACAGTAACGATGCTAGGCGGCGGCTGTCGCTTTCCCTCGTTCGTCTATGGGACAGCAAACCACCTTAATGGATATATGGGCGGCGCATTGTGGATGTGCATCAGTCTAGGGGCAATCGGGGTGGTTGCAAACTTGGGTTATGTGACTACGCGAAGAAGGCAATCAGTGCTCTGCGGGCACGCGCCAGCGTTGGCGACGGGATGCGCGCTTTGGATCTACGGTCAAATCGACCCGCTTGTGTTGGACATGCAAGATACACACGGGTGGAGGCGCAGCCGTATGTGGGGGGCCAGAAACTACACCTGCCCGTCGGAGGGTGCAGTGGAGCCCCGTTGTTTGCTTGCGTGCTCCATATAGCCCTACAGATCCCGCACACAGGAAGCACTACACACCACGGCGCACCGTGCCTCGTTCAGCACACAATCACAGTGACCCACAACACCCCACCCGACCGCTTGCCGGCTGTTGCTTGCACTCGCCCCTGCCCCTTCCCATGGCTGCGCTTACCCACCTTGAGTGTGCGCTTCCCAGTACCGTGCCCAACACCACCACCCTCCGTGTCCCGTCCCTCCCCAGTGATCAAGCCCTACAAGTCCGCCCCCCGCAACACGCTGCGCATGGGCCTGCCCAGCAAGGGCCGCATGGCGGAGGACACCATGGAGCTGCTCAGGGTGCGTGTGTATTACGGGGGTGTGCGCGGCGGTGCCGTGCCCTGATCTGGGGCAGCATGGCGGGGGGCAGTCATGTGACCGCGCGTGGTCCGGCCACGAGACATTATGGAAGCCGGGCCAGGGCGCGAGTGGCAGAGGCGAGCACCGCCAGTGCGCTACGTGTGCTTGCACTCGCTGGCTGTCCGTGTGCGACACAGTGAACCCGGCGTCGACATGCTGCTCCCACCAACTTCCGCAGGACTGCGCCCTGTCGGTGTACAAGCCGAACCCCCGCCAGTACGTGGCTAAGATCCCCCAGGTGGGTGCAGCGTTGGTAGGGTGGTAGGGTTTCAGGGCTGCTCGTGTTCAGGGCAGGAAGGCGGGTGGGCTGGGGACAGTGCTCAACACAGCACCGGGCACACTGGGCGAGGGCTGGCCCTGGGGCTGGGCCCTTTCTGTGGCGAGGTAAGGAACGGATGGCCCTTGGGCGGCGGGGGCGTCAACCGGCGACGGCGTCCAGGCGTGGAAGCAGCAGCGGCAGCAGGAGCAGGATCGGGACTGAGCCGCAGCAGCAGCAGGGGACTGGGGGGCGGTGGCCGACCACGTGGGGTGCACGGCGGACACGCTGTACGGCACGGCGTTGCAGCACGGCGCCTGTGGCGGGGGCGGCACAAGCAGCAGCAGTAGGAGCAGCGGCTGTTGCAGCGGCAGGGAGCAGCAGGCGGTGAGCTGCGGCAGGCCTGGGGAAGGGGAAGCACGGCAGCGGCGGAGGCGGCGAAGGTCGGCGGATGGCATGGTCGGGGTGGCGGGTGTGGACGCAGCCGGGTGCGTTCCGGGGCGGCCGGCGCACAGGACATCCCGCAGCGGCGGGTGCCAGTCGTAGGGCCGCCGGACTGGCCCTGATGAACGAGGAGGCGGTTGGTGGGGCACCACTGCGCTGCCAGGGCCTTAGATCTCGGGGGCATGGGGGTTGCGTGGAACCGGCTAAGAAACAGCAGCTGCGGCAGCTGGTGCAGGAACGTACGGGCGAGGGGCGTACGGGTTAGGGCCGAACGGCCGAGGGGCGTACGGGCCGTCCTGGAATTGGGCGGGGGGCCACACTGTGGCGGCGGCAGATGGCCGTTGCGACTGTGGCCCCTACAGTGCAGGTGCAGCAGGGCCAGGATTAGGGTCTGGGCGTTAAGGCAGTTGCAGGCGCGGGGTTTGATGGCCGGGGCCTCGGGCTGCAGCTGTGGCGGCGGCGGGGGCGGTGGCAGGGTAGGCGGCGGGGGCAGCAGCAGTAGCAGCAGCAGCTGTGGCAGCAGCGGCGGCCAAGGGCGCCGACACGGCCGTCCTAGCGAGGCGTTGGTGGCGTGTGGGGGCCCAGAATCCCAACGCTACAGCGCTGTGAGGGTCTCGGCGCAGTCCAGGCCACCCTGGAGCACGTGCGGGAATCCCATCGTCCGTCCATGCACCCACGGGTAAAGCCAGGACGAGTACTGTGTGGTAGCACGTGGAGCAGCAAACTCCAGACCCCGTTTGGGCGTTGGCGTCTGGTGCTGACAGCCGGGCGTGCCAGTTGGGCGGACGTGAAGCAGCAGGGGGAATGGTGCCTTGGCGCGGACAGGGCCGGCTGCGGAGGGCCCTGCCTGCGCCCTAGCCGTGGCAGTGGATTTCGGGCAGTGGGATCTTGACAGCGGGAGGCTGGCCCTGGGGGTGCAAGGCAGGATCAGGACCAAAAGCAGCGCAGCGGTTGGGGGGAAGGACGCGGCGGGGAGCGTCCGCCGAGTTGCAGTACAGCAGCAGGAGGGATAACTGCTGCGGAACGGGCGGGCGAGGGCATTCCGCAGTCGGCATGCTCGTCTGGCTGCTGGGGCGTGGCGGCGGCTGGGGACAGCCGGCTGCTGTCAAGGGGCATGGTGTCCAGCAGCAAGATGGACCCATGGGTCGCTCCTGGATCAGTCCCTTGGCAGGATGCGTCTCACGCCCGGCGGCTGTGGTGCAGGGGACACCATGTACGTTTAGGACGGCCTCGAGTGCCCAGAAGCTAGGAGGGGCCGATCGTGAGGGCGGTCATGGGCAAAGGGGCAGCGGGAGCAAGGGTCGGGCTGGGGAACAGGGGTGATAGTGCGGGAGGCAGTCGCGCGGGCCACGCCTGGTGGTTCCCTGCCGGGCCCCTGACGGACGAGAGGAAGGCCGCTCCAAGCTGCCCTCGTGATGCATAAGCCGTTAGGACGGAAGGCAGGGCGGGGCCCGGGGGCATGGATACTGTCCCACTGGCGTCGCCGGCTGCATGGCTGGCGGGCGGTAGCGCCCTGTGAGCCGGAGCGCCGTGGGGCCGTGGCAGTGGAACAGCGGGGGTAAAACCGGCGGCAGGGCACTGGCGTTGTTGCTATGGGTGCGTGGGCAATGCGCTTGGGAGCGCAGTCGCAGCTGCCTCAGCAGGTCGACGGCTTTGCGGCTGGGGACATGCGACAGATGAGTACCAGTTGCAGCAGCCGTAATGGCGGTGGCGGAAACAGCGTTGGGGCGGCACCAGCGGGCAACTGGCGCTCGAGCAAGCAGTCATGGGGGCCGGCAACGAGAGGGTTCTGACATATCCTGCACTTCAGCCAGGCTGTGCAGACAACCGATCGCTGCCTGCTCCGTACGGACGCAGTGAAGACACAGGGGCAGTGGGGCAGCGCAGTGCATGCCCGGGAGCCAGCGCGCCAGGCCGTGCTGGTCGAACTATACGGCCTAACCTGGCCTTGCCCGCACAAAGCGACCCGTGCGGCCTGCCGGCTGGTTCGGCGCGCGGGCGGGGCCGACGGCTGGAGGGCGGGAGGGAGGGATGGCAGGGCCAGGGTGCAGTGTGCAGGGGCGGCCGAGGCGGGCTGGGGGGGCAGGGTTGCAGGGTTGCTGGCGCGCGTGGAGGCGAGGGCGGCACAGCGGGCGGCGCGAGAGTGTGCTTTGGCGGGGAAAGGGTGCCTACCAGGCCGACGTTGTGCTTGGCCCCGGTTCCGCAGCGCGTGCATCCTGTGCAGCAGCTGGTCAGCAGCTGGGGTGAAAGCAGCAGCAGCAGCAGCAGCATTAGCGGCGCAGCAGCGGCAGGGGCGGCAGGGGCGGGTCGCTGGAAGGCCGCCAGGACGAGCCATATGGGCTCCTCGCACCCTGGCCCAGATCTCCTCCCTTCCTTCTGACCACCTGCATACTTTCGTCTTCGCATGCCACACGCCATCCATCTTGGTCCCTGCACCCCGCGCTACGGCTGCCTTCACACGTGATCCTGCGCTCCCTTGCACGGCCTGCCATGTTTAGTACCCCTTACCAGTGCCCCCTCCCCCCACACCCGCTGTCCCCAGATCCCCGGCCTGGAGGTGTGGTTCCAGCGCGCCAGCGACGTGGTCCGCAAGCTGCGCTACGGCGACATCGACCTGGGCATCGTGGGCGCGGACATGTTCGAGGAGCTGGCGGACGGCGACAGCGACCTGGTGGTGTGCCACGACGCGCTGGGCTTCGGGCAGTGCCACCTGGCGCTGGGCGTGCCCATGACGGGTGAGGAGGGAGGCCGGGGGACAGGGCGTAGCAGAACGTACGTGGCAAAGTTGGAGGTCAGGGCCTGGGTGCGGGTCAGGGGTCGTGCAGTGCCACCTCGCGCTGGGCGTGCCCCCATGACGGGTGAGGGAGATGGCGAAGCAAAGCGCTAGTTGCACGTACATATTAAAAGAGCTGGTACATGGTGCTGGTCAGGGGTCGGGCGTCTGGGTCATTGGGGTCGTGCAGTGCTACCTGGCGCTGGGCATGGCCATGACGGGTGAGGAGGGAGGGCGGTGGACAGTGCACTGGGAACATGCACGTGGCAGAACCTGAGGGCAGGTCCTGGGCGCGGGCGTGGTAAGGCGTCAGGGATGTTGAGGTCGTGCAGTGCCACCTGGGCTGGGGTGGTCCATGGCGGGTGGGAGGGGCCCTGAGGCGGATGGGTTGGGCGGGAGGAGAGGGGTGGGGTTGGGCAGGGGCGAGGGTGCCGCTTGGCACCGGGCGTGTTCATGCCGGGTGAGGGGTGAGAGACACTGGACCGGGACGGGGGCGCAACGGGGATCTGGTGCGGAGGTGGTCGGGCGCGGAGTAGAAGCGCGGCAGGACTAGAAGGGGCCGGGCAGCGGGCGAGGCTGGGGCAGTGCGCCATGGGTTGGCCGGTCTGAGGCGCAACAATGCAGAGCAGAACCTGCTGCCGGGTGTGCCATGGCGGTTGGGTGGGAACGCAGGAGCGCGATTGTTTCGGGGCCGGGTCGAAAGCGGGGGGTTCACAGTGAATCTGTGGGTGGGTGGTCCGCGGCCTCAGGGGCACACCAAGGCAGGCGGCTGGTGCAGCGGCGAGGGGGGCACCCTGTAGGCGGAGAAGTCCTGGAGCGCTCTGGGGCGGGCGTAGCCTAACAGTCGGGCCCCGTGTGGGCCAGGGATCAGCCCCTTAGCTTGCGCGGCGGGAGCGCGGGTGCATGCCCAAACCCAGCCAGGTTCGCCCCGTGCACGACCTGTCCATGACCTGTTGCGCAGTCTAACAACTTAAGCATCCCTTCCCCCCTCCCCCTGCCGCGCAGGCAAGTTTGCCAACGTCACCAGCCTAGACCAGCTGCGCGCCATGCCCGACTGGACGGCGGAGACTCCCCTGCGCGTGGTGACCGGCTACCACAACATCGCCAAGCGCTTTTTCGCCAAGCACGGCTTCAAGCACGTGGTGCTGCTGTCGGCCGACGGCGCGCTGGAGGCGGCGCCAGCCATGGGCAGCGCGGACATCATCCTGGATCTGGTGGGTGCAAACATATTAATGTATCCGCGCTTGGTATACATAATACTGTATCCGCGCTTGTTTTCTGGTATAGATGTAGGATGTGATGCAACAGTCAAGCATGCTAGGGTGGGAGGTACGGCGCTGCGGCGTGGGCAGGTGTGCCCAGGGCAGCACCGAGACCCTCCTGGACCTACAGTTGGGTGCACGAAAGGGGCACATGCCCAAGCTGCGTACGACGCTGGCCGTACTGCATTTACGACACCGAAGCGTTTGCCGTACATGCAGTACGGTACTTAAGGCCTGCCGAATAAGGGACCTGGACTACTTCCCAGCCTGCTCCCTCGGTACCATGCCGTGGAAGGGGCAGGCTGGGTGGTGCGTCCAGCAGGGGTACGGGGCAGCAACGGGTGTTACGAGTGGGGGAGAATCACGAAATTTGTTGAGGTTGAGAGGGAAGGGGGTAGTTCGTAAGAGTTGAACAGCAGAGGCACTCACCCACCCTAGGGCGTACGTGTGCCGTGCGCTGTGCACGGTGCGGGAGGCTGCAGTGCGTCCGCCTGCCTCCCGGTCGTGACGCACAAGGCAAGGGCACGAGAGGGCACATCCTGGGGCCCGGCGGGCGTCGGGCGTGGGTGTTGGGGGCATCGCCGCATGCGCAACGGTAGGAGCGAAGCGTGAGCAATTTGAAGCCTGGAAGGAAAAAGCAGCCAGGCCACGGGCGTGCTTTGGGTACAAAGTAGAGCTGCACATGTGCATTGTGAGGTGCGTGGCGTACGCAGCGGCGGTGGTACCCCGTGCCCGTTGTGTGCGGGTGGTGAGCATGCGGCCTGTGGGCTTACATGCTCGCGCGCACACGTGCAAGGGGACGTGCCGGCACACGGGTTGCTAAGCCCGGCTGCGCAAAAAGCAGGCATGCGAAAGCAACTAGCAACGGGTGACATGACGAAAGAGGTGCACGCGCTGTGTGGGTTGACACCAGGGACCGTCACTACAGAAATACACATGGGGCGATAAGCCGTAGCACCATGCAACAGCAGCGGGCAGGGCCGGATAAAGGCTCGGCAGCGAGGAGCCAGGGACGTGGGCCTACCGGTAGAGGCTAATACACGACAAGCCGTGTGCGGAGCGTGCGTGGGACACAAGTCACGGCCTCATGGGGCGATGGGGGTGCCGCACCGCACACCAGACGATTCCGCCACGGAAAGTTGCACCATGATCACGCCGTCACCAGAAGAGACACCAGTCTGCCACGTGTCCCCCGTCCCCCGTCCCCGTCCCCCGTCCCCCGTCCCCGGTCCCCCGTCCCCCGTCCCAACACATGCTGACATGCAAGTTTGCTGCGCGCACGCCGTTGACCTCTTTAAGACAACAGGCATGTATTTATGTTTGAGGCTGTGAGGTACCCCGTACTAATACCATATCGTTTACCGCAAAGCCATACCTACATGCAGCGTTCTGACCGGCCAACACCGGTAGCCGGAAACTCTGTGACCGTGCCCACCTGTGCCGTGCGGCAATTCTAGGACCAAAGCATGATGGCGTGGGCACTTATGAGCGAAACGACTAGCGGTGCCGTGCCGTGCCGTACATGTTTGCTTTTGCTTTTTGTCCACAGCGGCTGATTTGGTTTACCGTAATGTGCCCGAAGGCAGTAGATGTTAAGTGGGCACACGTGTTGTACGTGTGGGTCGCTGGGTGGTCGCATGGTGCTGGCAGCAAGACCAGGCAAGACCTGTCTATTTGGGCTTGCCATCGGTGCACTTTTGCCCTTATCGTGCACCGTGACTAGTGCGCTTACTGGTGTCATTGTACCCACTGTTACTGCCTACTCCACTACCTTCTCCTCTTTACTCGCAACACGCACCCAGTTTTAGCCACTTTGCGTAGAATA
>VFQN01004484.1_pt1 | contig 18371 bp, 22 predicted proteins | sample 3512371 | NCBI WGS metagenome assembly VFQN01 (sample SAMN10412370, study PRJNA504923) | tailings metagenome | isolation source: Replicate 2 from Balatoc abandoned mine | place: Philippines: Itogon, Benguet | collected 2017-08-28 | reverse complement strand
GGGGGGGGGGGGGGGGGGGGGGGCGGGGGGGGGGGGGAGGGGGGGGGGGGGGGGGAAAACGGTTACGGGGAGGGGGGGAGGGGATAGAGTGGGATGTGGATTGGGACTGCCTAGCGCTCGCAGACGGTGAGGGTGGGGTTCGCACGCAGTCGCATTCGTGTGCCACGAACCCATGACACGGACGGTGGGGTTGGGGTACGTGGGCGGGGGTCGGTTGCCACGGTGTGCTGTGAAACGGACCCCTACGGTGTGCTGTGTGTGGTCCGTGGTCAAGACGGCTTGATGCCTTCACGTGACGCTGGCGTGGGCCACTGCGCAGTTGCACGGCGTACCAAAGCCAAAAATGCCATCCATGCTGTGCTCCCGCGCCGTGTACGTTGCTGCAGGCGTTGACCAGGGCAGCCGGCAGCTTGTCGCTGCGGTGTAGCAGGACCGAGGGCCATCATGTCCTGGTGTGGTGCGGATGCCGGTGTGCAGGTACCGTTGCCCCGGTAACGCCATTCATGTGCATGCTATGTGTGTGTGTGCGTGTGTGTTGCTGCAGGAGGCGACCAGGGCAGCCTGGTGGTGCTGGACGCGCACAGCTTCCAGGTGAGCGCACGCACCACTACCACTTACAGGTACAGTAACAGGCCCAGAACGGCGCGTCCAGAGAGCCAAGGGGGCCATTAGGACGAAACATAGAGTTAGATGTCTAGGTGGCAGATGACGGGGCTCAGGCATCATGCGATGGTCATCAATCTCCACCGCTGCTTGCAAGTATGCATGACGCTGTGCCGGATTTTCCGGGCGTGAAAAAGGCAGCGCTTTGCTGTCATCCTCAAGTGGCGTACCCAATCAGCATCGCGCAGCCGATGCTACGTGGACTTGCATTCATGCAACCCAATGCCAATGCAAGCACCACCACCACTACCACAACTACCGCCACCGCAGGCAGTGGCCGAGCGCCACTTTGTCTACCTGCTAACCGGCAGCGGCCTCTTATACTTGCATCGCAACGCAAATGCAACCCCTTCCGCCACCACCGCCACCACAACCACAGGCGGTGGCCGAGCGGCACTTCCCCTACCCGCTGGCCGGCTGCGGCTTCCTGCGCCCCGACGGCTGCGCGCTGGTGCCCGTTGTGCGGGACAGCGTGGCGGGGGGCGTGCGGCTGAGGCTGTTCGCGGCGGCGGCGGCGGCGGGGCGGCTGCCGGAGCTGGTGCAGGTGCGGCCGGGCTGCCTTGCTTGCGGTGCTGGGGCCCGTACCTCGCGGGTGTTGGCCAATGCCGTAAGGTGCGGCCGGGGTGGTTTAACGGTACTCGTGTTGCTCGGGGCCGTGACTTACGCTTGATACTGGCCGCTGCTTGCATGACGCTGCCTGTGGGGTGCCGGCGTGTCGCGATGCTGACTTCATGCGACAGCTCTCTAGCGTTGGAGGTGCCAATGGTGGTTCCTACGCACACTGGTGCAGATCACTGACCTGTCAACGCACTCACTGCACTACCAGGTCACACCTGAGCCGCGCTAACCGTCCTGTGCCCGCTACCCGAACCCCTACCCCTGTCACCCTGCTCCTGCCACCCTACCCACCCTACCCTACCTCAGATCGTCCGCCCGCTGTACGAGCCAGGATCTCGTGAGCAGCGCACAGCCGATGATGAAGACTTCCTGTCCTGGCTGCACGGCAAAGCCACAGCCCCGCCCGCCACCGCGCCGCCGGGCACGCAGCCATGGCGCTCCTCGCCCTCGCCCTCGCCGCCCGCCGGACCCCCTGCCGTACGGCATTCCGGCCCCGCGTATTCGCCCCTGGACATCGACCGGCCCACTCCTGGGGGGCCCTGGGTGTCCTCCGCGGCTGCTGCCCCCCGCAGCCCCCTGATGCCCTCAGCCGCCGGGATCACTTCGGGGACGGCGGGGAGCAGCCCGGGTGCGGTTGCGTGGCAGGGTCTGGGAGCAGGGGCCGGCCGCGGGGGACGTACAGAGGGCGCAGACCATAGCAGCGACGCTGACCCCGGCCCGCTGTACGGCTCGTTTCATGGTGGGGCCGATGACCCTTGGGTTTCCCCAAGGAGGAGCGTAGCAGCAGCAGCAGCAGGTGGTGGAAGCGCAGAACGGAGGGGTGGAGGAGGAGGGGTGCCGTACACTGGGGGTAGGATAGGCGCGACTGGCGCAGAGGGCGGCAGCGGGATGCCTGCTGCTGCTGCTGCTGCTGCTGCTGCTGCTGCTGCTGCTGCTGGTACGGGGGCAGGCTCCGCTGGCGGCGTCAGTGGGAGCAGCCCGGTGCGCAGCTGGCAGGTGGCGCCGCCGTCCACGCTGCCCGCCCCGCGGAGCTGGCTCACGGGGCAGCCGCCAAAGCCAGGTGGGGTCTCGGTTGGGCTGGATGGCTGAGGCGGTTCAATCAGCCTGTTCCAGCTATAGAGCTGCAAACAAGATGTCAGTGGCAAACAATGCCTATGCGCCAGTTATGGAATGGTGACGCCACGCTTGGCTGAGAGTACCACATCATTTCTTGCGTGACGCATAGTAACTACCCTTGGCGGCGTGCGCCACGCTCTTCACTAGTTTCCCATCACAGGCGAGTTGTACACACGCCTGTATCACAGGCAAGCTGTATCCACGCCTGTAAGGACTAATGACGGCGAAGCCGCTCCTCAACGCTGACCTCGCTCAGTACCGTACTGTTCCTTTGACACCTATGCCCGCAGAGTTCCTGCCACAGCACCCGGCCCCTGTCCACTCGCCAGCGCACGAGACAGCAGTGTCAGGTTTGCCTGGTGCTGGTGCCAGAGCAGGGATTGGGGCTGGCGCCAGTGCCGCTGCTAGGGCCGTGAACCGGGCCGGGGCACCCGCATGGGGTAGCCTGGCGTCGTGGGCGGGGATGCCGCCAGGGGCCACGGCTGCAGGGCCCTCGGCAGGAACACAACCGCGGCAGCAGCAGCAGCAGCCACAGCTTGCGCAGGGGAAGGCAGCCGGGACGGCTCGCGCAGCAGCTGGCGGAGGATATGGGGGGTCGCTGGATTGGCGGGGTGACGGAGCGGGGGAGGAGGAGGATGTGGAGGGCGTGGAGGAGGGCGAGGGGGAGCTGCCCCACTCGGGAACGCTTCTGCCTGCCAGCTCTACCCTCTCGCAATGGGTCGTGCCCTCTTCCGCAGGCTCTGGCCGGTACGGCTCGCCCGGTGCTGGCAACGACATGTATGACGTGGACGTGGAGGCGGAGGATGACGTACGGGGGTGGCAGCAGCAGCAGCAGGAGCATGGTAAGGAGGAGGAGGCAGCTGGCCACCGTGGCCGTCACGGAGGGGAGGTGGACGGGGAGGCGGAGGAGCAGCCGCGGGGTTGGCCTCCAGTGCTGGGACCTGGTGCAGGAGTAGGGACGGGGACAGGGGCAGGGGCAGCGGGAGGCGGCATTTTCGGAGCTGCGGCCTGGCGGAGCGGGGACCTGGAGGTGTGGGGCGACGGCAGCAGCTGGTGGGTGCTTGGAAACCGGTGTCGATTGACTTTGTCATGGAGCGCATGTGGCCTGGCCGATCCGGCAGTTGGTGTCTGCTGCACTGGGCCTCGACCTCGGTTGCCACATGCTAGTTGCTGTTGCTTGCAAGGACTGCAATGGAACGGCACGGCCGGGGTGACTGGGGTCCACCGCACGGCCATTGCAACACACGCTACACTGACCCCCGCAGGAGCTTTCCGCCCCAGGCCACCCGACCCGCTGCTCTCACGGCCGCAGCTCCTCCCGCACCCCACGGCCAGCAGTTCTTGCACACAGCACCCCAGTACTCGCACCCACAGCCGCTGCCGCCGCAGCAGCCGCCAGGCGCGCATGCCTCCCTTGCCGACAGCTTCCGGTTCGTGCCTTACAGCCAGCAGCACACAGTTAACCCACACGACGCAGCCGCGCACCTCCGATACGGACTCAAGCAGCAGCAGGATCGGGAGGCGACAGGTGGACAGGAGGGCGGCCGGGCTGGAGCCAGCGGGGCCATGCAGAGCACGGAAGGCGGCAGCAGCGGGCTGCGGGACAGCGGCTTTGGCCTTGACGGCATGGACCTAGAGTGCACGGCGTACCTTGGGGATCGGCTGGAAGCGCTGGGGCTGGGCGAGGGGCCGGCGGGGGACGGCGAGGGAGGCGAGGGAGAGGAGGGTGAAGGCCAGTGGGGAGGGGAGGTGGAGGGTGGGAGGCAGCAAGTGTGGGGGCGGCGGATGCGGTTGGAGGTGGTGGCGGAGGGGGAGGAGGGGGAGGAGCAGCAGCGGGAGGAGGCGGGCGAGGGAGAGGAAGAGGCGGCCAGCGGGCAGGGGGAGGACGGAGACGAAGAGGGTTGGGGGCAGGGGCATGACCGGGTGCATGTGCAGTTGGGCGAGGAGGAGCAGCAGGGGGATGCAGGAAGTGTGGAGGGCGACGCAGCAGACACAGGAGGTGAGTATCATTTCGCCGACGAGGAAGAGGGTGAGGGGGAGGCGCCGTATCCACGGTCGCTGCCTGCGGCGCTGCAGCAGCACATGGCTCCTCCGCTGCCCGTTGCAGCGGCAGCAGCAGCAGCACCAGCCGGGGTTGGAGGTGGAGGTGCAGCGGCGCAGAGGGGGGCTGGCGGCCGCAGTGTGGCGCTAGCTGCGGGTGCGGCGCGAGGCGTCCGTGCGGCACCCGCCGGCTCCTCGCACCGCATGGCCCTGAATGGGGCGTGGGGCGCCGAACGGCAACGCCTAGGGCAACAGGTGCTGCTGGAAGCGGACGAGGACGTGGCAGGGGAGGCGCAAGGTGCCCGTTTTGGTGTGGGGCAGCAACGGACGCACGCGCGGCTGATGCGGCAGCTGCGGAGGAAGCCGCCGGTGCCTACAGCAGCGGCGTCCGCGGCGGCGGCGGCGGCAGCGACTGCGGCGGCCGCTGCAGCGGCGGTGACGCCCGGGGGCCGGGTGCGGGCGCAGGTGGCGGCGCAGCGGCGGGAGCTGGCGGCGGCCGGGGGGTTGTTGGGGACGGGGGTGGCGGTGGGGATGGCAGCGGGAGAGGATGGGGTGGGGGGGCTTCTGGCGGGACCGCAGATGGACAACGACTTCCAAACGCCTGCTGCCAGCGTGGCCGCCTCGGGTGAGTAGGGAGGCATGGGACCTCGCATCCAGTGTGAGAAACGGCAAGACGAGCCCATGCATACCTAACTGCCGTGCTTGAGTGCACCCGGCGGCTCTTCCCGGGGCAGACCTGCACCTCACCCCTTCGCTGGTGCGTGACGCGCCGAGCCCTGACCACACGCTGCACGCGCCCTCACACGGCCACCCCTGCCCCCGCTCCCTCCCATGCAGGCGGCCCCAGCCCCTCCCGCAGCCTGCTGCACTCCCCAGGGGTGCTGCTGGGCTCTCCACCCCTGGGACCTGGGGCTAGCCACGGCAGTCGGCATGTTGACCGTCGGTCAACAGCGACGTCTTCCTCCGGCGCCGAGGCGGCTGGGATCCCTCGTTCAAACCATACCGGACGCAACACCAGCGCGAGTGCCACTGCCAGGGCAGGGGCAGCAGGGGACGTCCAGGACCAGGCGGCAAGGATGCGCATGGGGACGGGTGCTAGGGATGCTGGCGGCACCGGAGGCGTGGGCAGCAGCAATGCGGGCGGTGGTGTGGGGGGTGCTGCGGGCACGCGGCGGCGGCTACAGCTACTGGCAGCGCAGCGGCAGCAGCAGCAACAGCGATGGGCCCGGCCGAGGCAGCGGGCTGCGGGGCCGGCGGACGGCGACAATGCCGTTGGAAAGCCCGCAGCGGTTGCGGCGGTGGTGGCGGCACCCAGGGACGTGACACCGCCACGGGACGCCGGGCCCTGGGCGCAGCCGCCCGCCCCGTACTCGCCGGCCCCTGCGGCTGCCGTATCCGCCATCGCCGCGGTTCCGGAGCGCAGCCCGCCGTACGCCCCCGGCCTGGGGTCCACTCTGATGGTGCTGCGCAGGATGCAGGACCTGGAGCGGGCCATGGGGGCAGGGGGGGAGGGAGGGAGCCAGGCGCCAGGGCAGCAGGGCGCGGGGAGTGTGGTGTCTGCAGGAGGTGGTGGCAGGCCCTCCCCTGGCGGGAGTCCGGGGCAGCACGGGGGTCGGGGTGCTGGTGGGCAGCAGGGGCCTGGGGCCTCCCCTGGCGGGAGCCCGGGGCCTGCACTAGGGCAACGGGGAGGCGTGGGCGTGCAGGGACAGGAGCAGGGGCTGGGGCTGCGGCTGGGCCCGGGCGGCGCTGCGGCGCTGGAGGAGGCGCGGCGGCGTGCTGCCACGTCGGCGGTCAACGTGCCTTCGGGGGCGGCGCTGTATAGGGGGCTGCCGGAGGTGGAGGCGGAACCCAGGGAGCAGGCCAGGTGGGATATGGAGGCGTGGCGTGGGATGCAGTCAGCATACCGGTACTTACTATTGTTTACGCGTGGCAAGGCAGGGTTGTACCCTTGTGAACGTCTTATTGCGTAGCCCTCTCATGCCCCGTGCTCGACCTCCAACCTCACGTTGTTGTGGATGCCCGCACTCACCTTCACCCGTCCCTAGGCCCACGCAGCTGCAGCTGCACCCCCGCGTGCCCTTTCCCGGCCGCCTTACTCACCCCTCTCCTCGTCTCTAGGATTCCGCAGGCCCTGCTGTTTTCCGTCTCCTACATACGTCGCCACACTGACCCACCGCTCCCCGGGCCGTCCAAACCACTGCACCTCGGTGATCCCAAGCGGACAGGAGCTGCTACCCAGCACGCAGGCAAAAAACCATAACCAACCGCATCCCCCTCGAACCCCCGCCCTGCCCAGGCTGCCCAAGCAGCTGCACCCCGGCTGGGTCGCGTCCCGCTCCGCCCGCCCCGAGCTGGCCAGCCTGTGGTGCGCCAGGGACCACCAGATGCAGGTGGGTGTGCGGCATGGGAGGGAATTTCCATACGGTACTCCTGAGGGGAAGTCGGGTCTGCAACCGGGACACAGTGACAGCAAGTCCTCTCCTGGCATCTCTTCATGCGATACCCCCACTCCCCACCCCACCCCCTCGCGTTACTTATACTACTTTGCTGCTCCCCGCCCCACACAAACACACGCAACTCCAGGTGTGCCATACGCGAGGCGTGGCGCTGTACTCGCCCCCCACACCCACGGCGGTGGCGGCCAGCATGCTGAGCTTGCCGTGGTAGCGCCGGCTGCGCTGGGAACGGCCTGGGCAGGGGTGGGGAACAAAGTTCTAGTAACGCGAGGCGGCCGTAGTAGTCTGGTACGGTGAATAGGAGTTTTAACCCATTGTAGGGAGGCGGGGGCAGGACCGGGCGCCAGCCAGCATGCTGAGCCCGCCGTGGTAGCGGGCAGCGCACTGCAGGGGCGTGGCGAGGGCGAGGCAATGGGAGGGCCGGGTGGAGGCGCGGCGTCTAGGCAGCTGGCCTGCTGGACCTGCCGCGGTGGGCTGTCTGGTGGCTGGTGGTTGCCACTCGTCTCTGAGCGGGCCTGGTCCTAGCCCAACTGCTCCCAGCTCCTAGTCCTGGGGGATCCCCTGGTACCGGTACTGGCCGGCAGCTCGAAAGGGCACCAGCAAGTCGCTGTTGCCTGTCCATTGGTATTGCAGTGGTGAACCTATTGACATACGGTAACAGGTGCTACTCACATCATATGGCTCTGTTCATTCGTCTTTCCTGGTAGGTTCGGGACCAGTAAGGATTGTGTGGCCACAACACCTGGATTGTACTGTAACACCGCTTGCCCACTTGATCCAGCTTCAAGTGCATGGCTGCATTGGCGCACAAGCAAGTTACGTGGGCGCGTGGGCATGGGTGTTGCTGGGAATGTGGTAAGCAGGGCATGTGCCCCTGCCGAAGACTCGGGAACGGCCCAGAGGCGCATCTTGGTCAAAACCGCGTACGGCTGCACGGCAATACGACTAACGTAAGCTCCGACCCCGAACCTGGTTGGACAAGACGTGCATGGGCCTGTGTACGGTAACCGCCGTGGGGCCGTTCGTCGCCTTGGTAACGCAGGTGTGCCCGGTGTGGCCGTGTAGGACAGCGCCAGGTACGCCAGGCCACGTTGATGTTTTCTTCAGTGAACGGTACTGTTCGCAGGGCCAGCCATGCCAACAGCCTGTTATTTCTTCAGTATGGACAGGGCGGCGGTCAATGGTACATACAGGTGCTTTCGTTTTTAGACTGGCCAGTATACGGTACAGGTGCAGCTGAGTGCACCATGCGACAGGTCAGGCTCCCCGCAACAGAAGCTACCTTGCCTTGGACCACAGCTCATACGCGCACTGCGGTAAACAACGGCAGCTGCTCATCTCATCATCTGTGCGGCACGAGCACTGGACGGTCGTGTTGCCCTCACCGTTTGATCTTCTGGTGGCTGTCCATGGCACTGACGTGTCACCTGGTAGTTTTTAGGCCAGACACTGCCGTATAGTGCAGCTTCCCTACTTATGGTCAAAACGGGGGAACCTCCTCTTAGATACGACAACCTGGATACGAACATGACATGCGAGAGGCGAGGCCTGGGAACAGCGAGCACGGTGAGTCATATGTTGCATGTGTTCGGTTGATGCAGTGTCCTCAGTCCATCCCGGTGCACATCGCAGTGACACCTGACACGGTCAGCGCCACAGTGGCACATGCAATCGTCCAAACAGTCGTGGCACAGCAATCTATCCCACGCATCACGTGCGACCAGGTCCCCCTGTCCATCCTCCCACCAACGCGCGGCCGCTTATTCTTTGTTATCATGCGGCACAAGCGCGGTGCTCAGCATGTCCTACGTGTGAGCCAGGGACAAGGACGAACTACGGTCGAACACTGCAGCTTATGATGGAAACCATGCCGGCATTTGGGGGAATCCTGAGCAACACCACACCGCGGCGGTCGCAACACCTGGTACGAGCCTCCCTGCATGCTGCCTGCCCAAGGAAAGCAACACGGGAGGACGACCTTCCCACACAGAGACTCGTACAGCCGCACGTGTCACGCTATGACGGGACACGGCAGCCGCTACACGCAATGATGCCAGCCGTGCTTCACACCAGTACTTCCGTTTAATGTGCATTACGCTAAGGCCCACCCTCAAGGAGGGGAAGTGGCGGTTAGCTACCCCACAGGGAGGTAGGCCCTGGGAGCGCCCTGATATGTGCATAGCGGTGGCATGCGGACCCCTTGGCACACGAGACCGCGCGCGCGCCGAGTGAAAGACTGCAACACCGCACGCCACGGCTGCAGCGCATATGCCCTGGCGCCCCTTCCCCGTCCGAGCAACACGCTCCAAACGCACCAATGGGCACGCAGACCGGCAGGCAGTGTGGACATGCCAGCAATCAAGGGAGAAACAAACCCGGGCCTGCTGAATGTCCTACCACGCCGTACGCCAAAGAGGCGCACCGGTATAATCAACCGCCCTACATCCGCAACCGCCCAATGCACACCCAACTCGTGGCACCATGAGACTGGGTGGAAGCGCCACTTGCCGCATCCTGCCTCTAACACCTTGCGCACTGAAGATGTTGAGTTACTCGGTGTACCAAACCAATCTACCTGTCATAACACCGTGTAAGCACACAAACTATGCAAAACTCATGACAAGCGCAGTCCTGGCGACATGCCGTTGTAACTCAAACAAAGTCTCTCCACACCCACACCACCACCCGATGTATCGTCCCAAAAGAGATGTAGCTTCATGCACTGTGCGCAGTCACCCACGCGGCCGGGGGTCACCGCCAGCTGTTCAGCATACATAGTCTGGTCCAGCGCGGGCCTCCCCCAGCCCCCGCACAACGACGCAAGCTAGCCCTGGCGAGACGCACCTACGCAAGGAGCGGACCCACAGTTCTCTGTCTACTCGTCAATGTCCATTGCATTATACACATGTAGCCGCAGTCGTGCACTCGTCACCCCGACGCCCGGGCCTCCCGTGCAGCCACTGCCGCCGCACAGCCCATCGCCTCAGCAACCTGTAACCCGCCGCTGTCGCTGCCCCCGCCGCGGCCACTGCATCTGCAGCTGCCGATCCCGCAGCCGCAGTTGCTAGCAGGCAGGCCGAACCCGCCGCCCGCAGAGTCAGCCGCGGCGGGGGGCGCGGGCAGCTCCACCCCACCGCGTTCCGCCTCCTGAGGGGGCTTCAGCATGCACGGGGTGTCCCCGCAGGCCGGTGCCTGGCCCACGGAGGACGTCTCGGCGGCTGCGGGCTGGGCTGCCATGCTGCCACCGCCGGACTTCTCGTTGCGCAGGTCAACGATCACCACAGTCACGTTGTCCTTGCTGCCCCGGTCGATCGCGGCTTTGGTCAGCACGGACGCGGCGATGCGCACCGCGGCGTTGCGCGAGGCGCCCTTCTCGCGGGCGCGCTTGATGCAGCGGATGCACAGGTTGGTGGCCTCCTGGAGAGCGAAGACAATGCCAAGCAGGAGCCGGTAAACCCATGGTTGAAAGACCCCGAAATGACTCTGTGCCTTTCGTTGAGACAACAGCCCAAGGTCAGAAACAGCAGTATTAAACTGGAAACAAGGACGAAGCGCAGCTTCAACAGAGCCAGCTTCCTTGCACACGGGCAAGCTTGTACGCCGCGGCGGAGCACAAGGCTCACCTGGTTGGACATGACGTCCCACAGCCCGTCGCTGGCGAGCAGCAGGAAGTCGTCTTCATCCGTCCGGCACACAACGGACACCTGGTGGTACAGCATTGAACGGATCGCCATGAACGACCACCCTTTTGTCCCAAACACGCACACTGACAAGAAGGCGTTGCAATCAAGCCACATGTGCACCATGTACAACAGACGCGGCAGAATAGCAGAAAACTGTACAGTGTGCACGCGTTTCCGACGCGACGTACCTCAGGCTCTGGGATGATGTACGGCCGCAACCCGTGGTCGCCAATGGCACGTGACATGGCCAGCACGCCCATGACCCGGTGCCCGTTCCAGAACAACACCTGGCCGCCCGCCTTCTCCACGCGCTCCTGCAGTTGATAATACCGCCATAGTAACAAAGTCCGGGCGTCAGTGTACGCAGCAGCACAGCAGTCTCCTGACAGCGCGCGCCACCAGCACGCACACACCGTCGTGCTGTCCCGAGGGCTCAGCGCCTGTGCTCAGGTCTGCGCAGGCCGTGCTACTCTTATACCGATAGCAGGGTAGCCGCGAGTACAGAGTGTATGCATGGTCAACGACTCGCGGTGGTAGCATGGCCGCGGCAGATGCAACCCACCGCCTCGTCTTCCCGCTCGGGCTTGTGGTCATCGGTGAGCTGGATGGCCCTCCCGTTACGGCACAGCACGGCGCGGGAGTCGCCTACGGTTAGGAGTGGAGCAGGATGGTTCAACAAACACATCAGCGTGCGGCCTGCGGCCTTAAGTTATTTGAGTTGTTTCACCGCCCGTGCCTCATCGCAGGTCCTGTCAACGGCAGCTGAAGTCCTGCCCGAGCCCGAACCACCCCAACTACCAAGCGCTGCAATAAGCGTTAGCATTCTGCGCGTCCGCTTGATGCAAATGCATGAGAACACAGCCCGGAAGGCCGGCTAACACCCGCGCGCGCTCACCGCAGTTGGCCAGCCACAATTTCCGCGTGCCCACCAGCGCCACCAGCGCTGTGCTGCCCACCATGGCGGCGCAGCCGTCGTTGGCGAACTCTGCGTCTGTCTTGACGAACGCCTCCTTCAGCGCCTCCTCCAGCATGCTCGTGACGCTGACGCCGTCTGACCGGTCGCTGCCGCTGCCGCCGCTGCTGTCATTATCAAACACGTCGTTCTCCGGCAGCGGGTACAGCACGTGCTCGTCCGGGCTGCTGCTGGTGTCGCTGTCCCCGCTGCACTTGCCCGATAGCTGCCGGTGTGCCCGTGCGCACTCCTGCAGCTGCTGCCCCGCCTGAGCCGCCGCTGACGACGGTGGCGACGACGCAGAGTCCTGACGCGCCAGCGTCTGGCACGCGAAGTTGGCTACGGACTGCACAAGGGAGCTGTTCCAGTCCACCGTGCTCTGGTCCACCTCTGGCACCTGCATCAGCTGGTTACCGTCTTGGATGAGGCAGCCGCACGCAGCCGCCAGCGCCAGCGACAGGTGGTGGTGTAGCCGCTTTGCGCAGTGCTCAGCGGCCTGGCAGCCCCCGTGGCCGTCATACACGCCAAAGAAGTGCAGCGTGTCGCACATGGTACCCGTGTCTGAGGTGGTCCCGTATGAGTTGATGCTCTGGTCACCCTCAGCGTTCTGCGCCTGCGCGCCGCTGGGTGAGAGCGGCGCGCTGCACGTCGGCGAGTTGTCCGCAGCAGCCTCCAGCTGCACCGCAATGCGCTGGGGCAGCTTGTCCTGAAGGCCATCCGCTGCTGGCGAAAGCGGGATATCGAAGAAGTTGGGCTGCACTGCGTACATATCCTCCATCTTATTGCGCTTGCCGCATACGGCCTTGACGCCGTGCGCTGGGCACGACCCCTGCGCTCCTATGCAGACCGATGCTTGGCGCACGAACCCAGCTCGTGAGGGAGCGGGGTCCGCGGTGCCGATGGAACCTTCCATTGGAGTGCTTAGAGTGCAGCTTAACTGCGGCGCTACGGGCGAGCTGCTGCCCGCATTTGCGCACGTAGTCTCGTCGGAGCTGCTGCTCTCAATGATAGTCTCCTGATTCCTAAACACCGAGCCCAGCGGCGCTGCATTCTCCGGTGGGCCCTGAAATGCAGATACTACTTCGCGGCTGACAGCTCCTGCAGCCACGAAAGGCGTTGGTGAGGGAGAGCTGCCGCGGGCTGGGCCCGAAGTAGTGCACGCGTCCGCCAGTGGTGAGCACGGTTGCTCCTCATCGGCGATAAAGCCTCCACTTGGGTCTGTTTCGAGGAAAAGGACGGAACAGGCTCTCACCGCCTAGCTGCCTCAGCCCCCGAGCCGGATTCAATCTGCTGTGGCATGTGTAACACAGACCAGCTATACAAAAGAGAGCTGAAACGCTCACCTAGAGTAAGACTCCGGTTAAGGCGGTATGCGCACGCGTCCACAGGGCAAAAGCTTTGCATCCTCCTCCGAGCCGAAGTCACATCCAGCTGACGCTGAGCCTCAGGCCTGGTGCCAGCTCGCCTTCTGTGCCATTGTTGCGAGCAACTATGTGTCCCAACGTCAAGAGCCGAGCGAGGCCAAGAGGCCCTAACGACGGTGTCGCAGCAAGAAGGCAATACAACGCGTGTCCAAATATCTAGAGCAGACAGAGCAGTTTTATGAATGAAAAGTTGCGCAACGCCGCGAGCCAATATTGATAGTTAACTAGAGCAGGTTCAATAGCAGGTTCGCGCAGCTCCTTGCATTTGGCACTGCTCATTGTTGCATTTGGATTACTTCGTTCTGTTTCTCGATGTCTGGATCAGATGCGAAAACGCCCCGAATTGACACTCACATCAGCCTACCGGAGGGAGGCGCAAGGACCGCGCCCAAAAGCTGTCTATGGCCTCGACCATTATCCACAACACGACGCTACGTGCCACATGAGTGCCGTCACAGGAGTGCAGCAATCAGGTAATCGTCGTTTTCAGAGAGACCCGCAGCGGCGGTAACACGACACGACTCTAAGGCTGCCGCAGCTGACTGGTATCCACCATGCTATGCAAGCATTTGCCTCGCGAACTACGCAAGGGTGGATTCGCGCAACGCGCAAAAGCCAGGGTTGACTGGAACAAGGAACCAGATGTTGCCCCGCGTGCCGATGTAGCAGACGTACGCTAACGTACGTTTACTCAGGCGTCACTCACCCAGCCTAATTGCGATAGCGGCCTGCACGGAGCCAGCCAGCCAGCACGTGCCTGCACGGGGCTCAGCCACTGTACGGCAGTGGGACGAGCAGCTTCCTTGCTGAGCCAAATGACCATACCGGATACCTCCAGGCCAGCCCATAACACGCCAGCCACCCTCAAGGACGTACCCCACACAGGTGCATTCCTATACATGGTTTGGTGGTAGCACGCAGTCAGGTGCGTGCGTGGCGAGGCTAGAAGGCCATTCCTTGATTGCAAGCCACGCCGGATGGCTTGGGTGGGATGACCGCCACCGCCAGCCCCTGCCGTCCTGTAGCCATGAAGCTAGCCCCTGCCCGCAACAGTGCCGGTGGAACAGTCGCAGACGTGGCTCCTTAAGACGGTATGGCGCGTTGGGGTTTATGTGCGACCCCGCACATTCCGTGCAGGGCTTTAGACGCATGCAGGCTTCTGATACATACCGCCAGATGATGTCACGTGCATCACAAGTGGCTGTGTCATACCGCAGTATGGGCACAGGGCTCGCGGAGTAAGTGTTGTTGCGGGGTGGCGGCGTGGCGCATGCGGCGGCAACCGGCGAAAGTTGTGTGCCCGTTGGCAGGTACGGTTGTGTGGCTTTGTCCCCGTCTGTCATCCTAGGGGTGCGCAACTGCGCATCCTGTCGCGCTGTCGATGGGGCCCTTACAGCCAAGAGGATACTTCAAGAGCAGTACGTCCCGTCGTGCAACATTGTATGTGTCCGTCACTGATTATCGACTTGCGCATAAGGCGTTGATCGTGGGGGATCCCGAGGGCTCGCCCATGAGCCCAACCGCAGTGTGCACAAAGCAAACCGAGATGGTGGCTGTCATCTGTCCCCACTTTGCTTTTAATTTTCATTAAGGAGCTCCTCTGCCGCCATCTGTAACTTGAGAACCGACCCTGGGTCACCCCCAAAATTGCAGAAAACTGTAACGCCTTTCCTTCTCAGACGCAGCGCATTCAATAGCATATATCTCATACATACACAATTGCAAGAGCGTAGACGCGTAGGACCCTCACAGGCAAAGTTCGCGGGCCCGGCGACAGAGCAACGGCGACCACCCATCCAGGTACACCACAACCTCGCTTCCTACTGAATAACTAGCTTGCTGATTATCCCTTCCATCTCTTCCATGCTATCATCCAAGTTCCATACCCTACCCTACCTTTTTGCCACGCCAACCAGCACAACCCCCAACCACCCAACCCCCAAACTCACAACACAGACTCCTTCACGGCCCCCGGCAGGGGCCGCTTTACGCTGCCATGTGTATGGGCGATTTGGCACCCTAAACCGACCCCGGGTCACTGAATTGGTAACAAGTTGTCTCGCGCGAATACCCACTTGATGCGCGCGCCGACCAGATCATGCAATAGTTCATATTTAGTTTGGCACCATTATACTGTGACGTCCCAAGGGGTGGCGCAAAAGCGTTCGGGTGCGCCGCGACGGTCGCGAAATACCGCACACCAGTTCACCCGCTGGCAATGGGAGCAAATGAAACATTTCTTAGATAAACAAGATACGATTAACAATGTAATTCCTGCACGCAACATCACTCGGCGCTCGGGGTCTCCCCTGCTTCTCCCCCAGCCCCCATGGCCCCAACCCCCATAAGCCCCAATCTCCGCATTGTGAAGTACTGGTCTAGAAGCAGCGTCACTACTAACCCAGATCGTTGCACTGGGCTTGGTCAGGTCCCGTCCATTGGAGGAAGCCGCGCAGGGGAGCTCCCCTGAAGCCGCGCATGCTCCATGCTGTTACAACTTGGATCAGCTACCGGCTCCATCTGACCGTGCCGAAAACCCTGTAGCTTCACTGTAAGCAACAAAGGTTGTGCCTGACTTGCAGCTCGAGTCCGCAGCCCAGCCCCATTTTGCGAAAGAGGATCAACATATCCAGCAACTAGCCTAGTCCAGCATGGGATAGCCGACGCCTTCCGTGCGAATAGCAAGGTGAACCATCGAGTGCCGAGTCTGATCAGGGGCCAGGGCTCTTACGGCTGCCTTCTGACGGCTGCGGGGCGCCAACTGGGTACGGCCCCTTTGGGACACCCGGCACGTACGTACAGTACCAGACCCAGAGTTGCTGAACTAACAACGTCGATACCGTGTATCAACATCGAGTTTATAGCGCAATGCCAAGCCTGGCCAAGCACAACAAACTTGTGGGTGGGCCAGGGTGAGACCCACAGGCCTGCATGGATTGCACCCTCGGCTGCTGCCGCGGGCCCGGCACGGATGTCACTGCCCCTGGGCGAGACATCTCGTGTGGGTTCATGCCATGCATTTATAGTACAATGCGACCCAGCAAGCCATAGCCATGCCCCTACACGGTATCCACTACTAGAACCCCCACAACCGGCACGTGCCTTGTGCTCCTGTGTGCCATAGCTCGAAACGCACAAGCACGAGCGCAAGGAGACAGGTGCACATGCCGCTACGGAGTCGTATGGCTACGACAGAGTAGGGGAGGGGGCCGCCGAAACTAGCATGCCGCCGCTGCGCTAATACACCCGCTCCCGCGGCCAACGACAACAGGCAAGCAACCGAACCCACACCCATAGCCGCCTTCCATCAACACCCCGAACCCCGAAGCATCCCACCTGCTGCACAAAGCAAGGATGTCAGGCCTTTGCAAACGGTTCGCAGGGTACGGTAGCCCCACTAACCGTAGCAAACCCCCACTCGCCGCGCCTTGTCCACCTGCCTTCCAGACCTGCTTTCCACAACAAAGTTAGACACGTGGCCCCGATCCTTTCCCCCCTGCACTGCCCTCAGCGGCCCAGCATAGCGAAGCCCAAGCCCCCATGCAGCGCTCGAGAGGCAGCGGCCTCCTGCCGCCGCCGCCAATGCTGCACAGACGTACGCCCAAAGACGACTACCCCAGCGGTCCCCCTTCAACCATCAAGTTTCAAAAACTGCGTGAGCACTGCTGGACAGCCTGGCCTGCAAAAGAGTGCCGCAAAAAACATGCCGCAACGTACGGCACCCGTCCGTCAGCGGGAACACAGGCGGGTTGGGCTTGGGGTCGAACAACCACCAGCCTTGCGATCCCACAGCCATGACGCCAGCCCCTGCCAGCAACAATACGGCATGACCTTACCAACGCCAGCGCCTCAGGAACAGCAACTTCCGTAACGTGCATGAACTCCAGGCCCATCCTACCCAGACCACATCTCACAGACAACATCCCATGATCCCAACACACACCGCAAACCCCTCCTTCCTCATCAGCCCTGCGCCCTTCGCCTAGATACATCCCTAGAACCGCCTGCCAGGCAACCCCGGGCCGCTGCAACCCCTTTCGCTGCCAGCACCCATCATCGGTGTCCCGAGCCAAACCCACAGCCACCCGCACCCACGACTGTTCACTAGCCCGCCGCGCAACACAGCACACAGCCACAGCGTACGGCACCGCTGCAGCCCTGCACCCCTGAAGCGCGGCGTCGTAGCCCCATGCCCTGACTGCACAACACGCCACTGGCATGCCCGTCAGTCCAGCGACCCAACGTCAGCAGGTCCCAGCAGGGGCCTGCGTCAGCTGCGTCGGCTGCGTCAGCTTAGCAGGAGGCATGCCATTGCATGGCCACAGAGAGCGGACAACCTCCGCGTACCCCTCAGCACCCAGCCGGCCTAAAGCACTATCCTGCTATAGCAAAGAATGCTTTACTTCAAATACGCTGTAGGTAAGTAGCAGCAGGCGGCATGGAGCCACCCGCACTAAACGCTATGTTCACAAAGTGCTGCAGCCGCAGCTGCCGTCAGGTCCCTGCACGCCAATAGGGCAGGGCAGGGCCTTCAGGCAGCTGCTAAGTGCAGCACACGACCCAATAGGCAGCGACACCCCGTAATGAACAATCATGCTAGATATGCTATTGTTGACCTCCAGTATAATGCAGCTATTATGACATACTGCGACACTTGGGGGCGAAGGCAGTGGGAGATGTATAGCATGATGATCAACCTGAAGAAAATTGAAAGCATACGCGTGTGCCAGAACAAATAGCTGGCACGTGCACCGATGTGTACATGTCCTGGTGCGCTAATAGCTTGCACTGTCAACTTGTAATTATTGCAGCCCCGCAACCTTCATACAACCTTGTACAACAAACAAGCGATATACTAGAGCGGCCGTGCAAGACACGCACACTGACAGGGCGGCACCTGTAACGCTGCGGAAAGTACAGCATGGGGCACGTGATCCGTCTCGAGTACGACGTAGGGACCCATCGTGGGGACCCATGGAGCTGACTCATTCGGAGATGACGGTTTTTGCCCCAGCTGGCTCCACCCAGATGACGACACCCTGCACCGTACGAAACAACTCAGCACTATTGAAAGGTAGTTGAGCTGTATGCCTTCCTCCGTTCCTCATCAGCACACTCACTGCCCATGCCCCCCTACGATGAAGCGCCGCACAGTCACAAGTTCACGCAAGCCAAGCCAGCGACTCATCAACAAATACATCTAGGTTCGCCGTGGTTCATTCGTTCACTAGGAGGCCTTCGAACGGTGTCTGACCGTAGCTGGCACCTGGTTATCGGCTCGCCGTCCTCCACCTCCGCTCCGATGCTGCAACTCAGCGCCTGCCGGCACACCCCGCCCGGCCGCGCCACCTCCCTTCTCTCTCTCCGTCTTCAGCCCCTTGAGGAAGCGCCTCCTCGCCCGCCACTCGAAGGCGGTCGA
>VFQN01004483.1_pt1 | contig 18372 bp, 19 predicted proteins | sample 3512371 | NCBI WGS metagenome assembly VFQN01 (sample SAMN10412370, study PRJNA504923) | tailings metagenome | isolation source: Replicate 2 from Balatoc abandoned mine | place: Philippines: Itogon, Benguet | collected 2017-08-28 | reverse complement strand
GCGCGGGAGTGGGGAGTTATGGGTAAAGAACAATAGGGCTGGTGTAGGTCGGGAGTAAGGAGGAAGGGAGGACAGGTAAAATGCAAGGAAACAGGTGGAGATGGTGGGTGCCGTGCGGGCAGTCAGGCTCCGTCTGCGTGCGGTAGTCAAAGTACAAGTATGATGCTTGTCTTGCTGCCTGCCGTGTAACCAGGTAATGGATTTGGCCTCCTGTAGTAGGGACGTCAGACTGTCCGGATGAACGTTTGCGAACGGGACTTACATGGTTGCAAGCGTGCAGCAACCCAATCCGCCCTTGTCCAATCGCGTTCGTATGCAACGCTGCACGTGCACATCTGCTGTCCTTCTGCAGGCGCTGATGGTGGTGGGCTGGTGCCAGTCGTCCAGCTGCCCGTCCGAGGACTGGTGCCGTACAGTCCACGTGGTCACTGCGGTTGAGCCGCCATCGCCCCAGGCTGCGTCTCCGGGCGAGGCGCCGGCAGCCTCGCCAGGAAGCCCCGTACGCTCGGGACCAGGCGCGGAGGACCCACATCACCGCCACCAGCAGCAGCAGGCTGAGCTTATCCAGGGCCGGGAGTCGGACGAGGCGCAGTACAGGAGCGTGCCCGTGGCACCCATGGCTCTGGCGGAGCGGCTGGGCGTCAAGCCGCAGCTGGAGTTACTGGCGGCGCTGAGTGCTGCATCCGGCAGTGGCCGGGGCTCCCCTGTCACGCCCACACTGAGCTCGGAGGCGGCGGCGTGGCCCGACGCCGCCCTCACGCAGCACGGCCGGTACGAGGGCGGGGGCGCGGGTGTGGGTGGGTTTGGAGGTGGCGGGGGAGGCGGAGTAGGAGGCTACTTCCAGTAAAGAGAGTTGCGCGGCTAGGCAGGTGTACCGTGTGCTCGCTAGGCAAGGTATCCATGTACTTGCTGTTGTCCGATGTGAGCTGCATTTGGTATTGCAGAGGGATCGAGGCTCGCTGCCGAATAGGTGGCGTGCCCTGCTGGCCGAAAAGCGGAATGGCACCGGTGTTGCTGGGAGTGTCCGTGTTGTGCAGCTGACAGCAGCTTTTGGAGAGCTTCCTTTATGGCTTCATTCATCCCGCGAGCAGGATTACTGCTGAGCTTCATGCAGCCGGAGTGCGGCAGTCGTTTGCAGGGTGTTATGGCATGGGCAGGTGGCTTGGTGAATGCCTACTGCCTCCGTTCATCCGGCTGTGCAGTCCATAATTCAAGTAGGTGCTGTGAGAGTTAACGGATCGCGTTTCTGGTCTACAGCACCTCGCTTGCGCACGGACAGTCCACCTCATGCCATGCCTTGTGCCGCCTTGTCCCGTCTTGTGCACCCTGACTTGAATGACCTCCTAACTAGCCGAGTACGTAGCTGCAACGATGTTACGTGCTTCTCTAGCTGCTAATGTTTTGCGCTTATACACCAAACCAGTGCATACACCAAACCAGTGCAACATCCTCCCAACGGGGTAGCATGTGGGTGTCAACCGAAAGCTGGTTTAGCCATTTAGCCTCACGACGGTGTTTAAGGTATTTTGTCCTACACCGTGAATGCACGCCTCATGCCCTTGCCTCCTTGCCATGTTTGTCTTGAATCGGTTGTCACAATGGTCTTGACGGCGCGTTTCACAATGCAACGGACGTGTTGAGTACGGTGGTGTTGGGCTGCGTTTCAGCCGGAGGTGTTGAGGGCAGATGACGGGGGGCCGGGTGCGTCCCTGCAACGTACCGGTTCTTGCGAGCCTGCGTGCAGCAGTGACGACCAAGCATTGCCGTTGCGAGGTCGTTGGCGATGGGGCACACTTGCGCAAGTGCTGGCCGCGTTGCGGCACGTACAAACAGTACTGGGGAGCAGGCTTGGGAATTGAACCTGGTGCAACTCGTGTCCCGTGCGGCATTCTGAGGATTTTCAAGCCCCCTGTAGCCTTGCCACAGACTCAGATTTCATCCGGGATACAGTGGAAGGGTGGCAACCCCCGGTGGCAACGTGGAAAGGCTCACTACGCCAGCGACCGCACACCTGAGCCGTTACGGGTAGCAGAGCTGGCACCGAGTAAGTACTCTCGTAGCGCCGACCGCGTGCCCATGGCCAGGTGGCGTGGCCCGATGACGGTGCACCGCCTCATTAGCACTAACAGTGCGTGGTTGGCTCACCACTGGGTCCGTTGGCGTTTTGCCAGGTGCCAGGAAGCGAGGGGGGTGTGTGGATTGCAAGTGGTTGGAACAGGTTGGAACGCGCCGTCGAGTACCGTACCCTCAGGTGCAAGTGGACTGGCGGATACTACCGATGTGTGCCCAACAAGGTCCTTGCTGGTGTGCTGTGGTGCTGGAGTGCTGGTACGTGGTGCCAGCTTACAGCTTGTACTCTGGGCAAGCCGACACATTGGACCCCCCTGGCCGAACCATACAGCTTGAGCACACCATACAGCTTGAGCACACGCCAAAGGAGCTTGTTTGCACCCCTCCCCAGCGCATGTTTCCAGTTGGTGAGCTCACACATGAAACTAGAAGGTGATTCAAAGCTCTTGTGGCGGTTACTGGTGGACATACACCATATGCGGAGTGGTGTACTTCAGGTGTACTTCCGTCACTGAGGCAGCATGGGGAGAGTTAACATGCAACTGGTGCAATGGAGCACCCAGGGACGATGGCCCCATTGTCACAGAGCTTGGAAGTTGTCTACGACACGTTTAGATGTGACCAACATTGCTTGCGGCAAATGTTACTTGCCATAGCCGGGTTCTAAGCAACTGCCCTCGTGCCTCGTGCCTCGTCCAACATGTTTTCGGGCCTGCGACAATGCCCTTGACGCGTATGATGTCGTCTAAACCTATATTTTCCAATTGAGCATTCAATGGAGGAAGATGATGGGTCTGTGCCGTCCTCGCCCGAGCCTTCGCCGGAGACTCGTCAGGCTCGTGAACGGTCGGCAAAGATCCTTAAACTCATTAGTCGAAATGTCAAGTCGACGCGACGCCGCGAGGAAACCGCATCTCGGTCGGCCCGGGGAAATGGGCTCCGCTGGGCTCCGGGTACAGATGGGGTCGCTGGCGAGGGGGCCCAAGGCATTGGTAGCAGGTAACTTCCGCAGTCCACATGCTCCACTTCCCACACCGCATTGCGAACTCGTTAGCCTCTGTGCAACTGCATTGGGCCAGTCTATTGGGTGCCCAGTCGCGGCAGTTGGGGCACGTGTACATGGCCCACGCATGAACCCCAGGGCTTGGCCTGCGCCGTGTCAGGATGAGCATAATTTCTCCACATGAGGATTAAACTGCTGAATCATGTGCACAGGCCTGGGAGCGCCGTATTCGTACACGCACTCCACACCGTGGCATCCATGGCAGCCCAACGCTACGGCAACCTTTCAGAGCTGGACACCCACATCTCTGAGGCGGTGCAGGTGCGACCGCAGCTGTTACCTGCATCAGCTAACACACCGACACAGCAACCAACAACGCCACAGTATGCTTCTGGTGACTTCAAATGTGTGGGGGACGGCTCTGTGTGTGTAGGGCACGTGTGGAGGCCAGCCACTATGTTGACCACTTTGTTTGACTCGCATAACTAGATTCGTCTTCCCGTTTGCCTGTTAACACCCAGCAACGCGACCACCACCGGGACCTGCTCGCGGAGACCATGGAGCGCATGGCCAAGGTATGGCAGGACACGGGAGGTGCCGCGTTTTGGGGCCTACCTGCAACTCATGACCACTTGCGCATAGGCCTTCGTTTGGCTTCAGGAGGAGCTGGGTTGCATGACATGTCATAATGCCAGCACGCAGTAACTACCGCTGGATGCACCCACCGTCTACCTGACTGTCACTTCGTAACACCACCACCTGTAAACAGGACTGTGTTGACAGCCTGTCTGAGCAACCAAATGTTCCTTCCCCCCTCCACTCTGCAGCACAACGAGCGGCTGCGGCTGGAGGCCCAGCGGCTGCGCACCATGGACAAGGACTGGGCGGCACGTGTCATACAGGTGGGCGCCTTCGTTCAAGCCGCAGTGCCGCAGCACTGGTCGGCTCCGGCGTGCCGGGTTTGGACCGGGGGGACAGAGGGAGGCAGGCGACGCGGCCTACGTGCATGGCCACGCGCTTTGCCAGGCTGCGTGTGCCATTGTGCTGCACGCGGCACCCGCAAGGCTCTTGGGCGCTTCACGCACGCATGCACGCTTGCCGCTTGCAGCGCTGCTGTCAGTGCGCATCAAGTTGTCTGTGTCCTGCGCGTGCGGGCAGTCCTGGCATCTGCTTCACAGCGTGGCGTGCGGCACTCTCAGCCGCGCACGCAACCCGCTGCACCCGCGAGCGTTCTGCCTCGGGCCATGCTGAGCCACCGTGCCGTGCGGCCATACCGTCACTCTACATGGTCCAAGGTGATACGGTGCATGCTGAACAGCCTTGTTCCTGTGCCCCACCACCGTCCCGCACAGTTCCACTGGCACCAGTACAAGCAGCGCAAGCGGGAGGCGAGGCGCCGCGCCAACCGCAACAAGAACCAGTGGATGGTGTCGCTGCGGGCCCGCCGGTCCATCACAGGGGGCGAGGCGGAGGGCGAGGGGGAGGCCGACAGTGACGGGGACAGCGACGGGGAGGGGGAGGGGGTGGAGGGCGGTGAGGAGGGTGCAGCGCCGCGCGGGAGCCGGGCCAGCCGGTGGAGGAAGAAGTTCGGCGGGGGGCAAGGGGCGGCGGGGGGCAACGCTGGAAGGAGCGAAGGGGCGAAAGGTAGGCCGGACGGGCTCGGGTTGTTGGTGCTGATGCCGCACTGCGTGGGAAGAGGTTCATGGGCGGGAGGCGGTTGCCGGCAGGGACGCGCCTTGTGGACCTTGCGCTGTGGAGCCCGGGCTCCGGGCCGAGTGACAGCGAACGTAACCTGAATGTTTGCCTTATCGCGTTTCCGTTTGGCTCTTTCGGCTAACGCCATGCCCAACAGGTGCGGACAGGAACGCGGTTGGTGACGAGCACGGCGGGGGAGAGCGGGAGGGAGAGGGAGAGGAGGAGGGAGAGGGAGAGGAGGAGGGGGAGGGGGAGCAGGGGGGCGAGGGCGCGGAGGAGGGTGCTGGCGGGCTGAAGCTGGGGTCCCGGAGGAAGCGCGGTGGCAGCCGTGGGGGCAGCAAAGGGGGCAGCAAAGGGGCCAGTCATGGGGCTAGCAATGGGGCCAGCCATGGGGGCAGCCATGGGGGCACCCGTGGGGACAGTCGTGGGGACAGCCGAGGCGGCCAGCGGCGGGGAGGCAGCGTAGGAGGGTCGAAGAGGAGCCTGTCGGTGTCGTCGTCCGTGGCCGGAACGCCGCGGGGCCGGCGAGGGGATGCAGGGGATAAGGCGGTGGACGGCGGCGATGAGCAGGACGGGGATGAAGGCAGTGGTTGGAAGGGGAAGGGCAAGAAGGGAATCAAGGGAAAGAAGACGGGGCGCAGGCAGGGGGCAGGGGGCGCAGCTGACGGGGCTGATGGGGAGGGGCGTGGAGGAGCGGGTGCAGGCAGAGAGGGAGGGGACGGGGAGGGGGAGGACGACGAGGAAGGGGACGGATCTGAGGAAGGGGAGGAGGTGGAGAAGCGAGGCATGGGCGGTGGGGATCACGGCGGTGATGCAGAGAAGGGCGCTGCAGGGGCCGGCGGAAGGGGGCGCTTGGCCTCCTCCAGCCGCCGCGGGGCATCGGTCAGCCGCCACGGGACCACGGGGCTTGAGACCTCCAGCGACAGAGGGACGTCTGCCAGCGGCGGAGGGGCATCCGCCAGCGGCAGAGGGGCCGGCGCTGCTACTGCAGCGGCAGAGGAGGACGGCAGGCAGTCCGGGGCCGAAGGCGCCGACAGCGGGGCTCCCCGGGGGACATCCGCCTCGGGGGCCTCGCCTGGCCGCATCCCCCGCCTGCGGTCCATGAAGTCCATCAAGCACAGCGCGGCGGAGGCCATCGCGGCAGCGGCCGCCGCCGCCACCGCGCGGGCGGCCCACGGCCTGGGGCCATCCATGTTCGGCAACGCTGCCCTGCCCTCGGACGTGGGGTTCGACTCAGCGGACCCCGGCTCCGTCGCGCTGCAGCCGCTGCAGGGCGACGCGCGCAACATCCGCTCCCTGCTGCGGGTCATCGACCCAGAGGCCTTCGCTGCCGGCCCCGGCTCGCCGCTGCTGCCCGCCACCAGCAGCAGGTCTCTCCGCAGCGCCAGGTCCCTACGGAGCGCCAGGTCCCTCAGGAGCGCCAGGCAGACGTTTAAGGAGGTTCCATCGGCAGCTCCGTCGCACGCGGGCACAGCCGCCGCCCCGCGGAGCGCGAGTGGGGAGCAGCCCACGGGCAGCCCCCGGCGGGTGCGGTCCGCGCGCCCAGCAGCACAGCGGTCCAGCGATGTGGATGAGGTCCCTGTCTCTATCCCCGTCCCCGTCCCGGTCGCGGTGACGGTCACGGTTGAAGAGGACGGGCAGCAGGAGGAAGGTGGCGTGCCTCTGCAGGAAGCCAGCTACCTATCAATGGGAGGTGTAACAAGTGTGGAGTACGATGAGGCGGAGGACGGGCCGGAGGAGGCCCGAAGGGCGCGGCCGGATCGCGCTCGGTCGATAGGGCGTAGCCGCAGCCGCAGCCGTGTGCATGGCGGTGCCGTAGGAGTGGGGGCCAGCCGCTCCGCGCCTGCGTCGCCGCCGCGGGGCGGATTGCCGCCGCCGCAGCTGGTGCCGGCGGGCGCAGTTGCCGTACGGCTGGAGGACCTGCCGTACGGCCTGGGTACGGGGGACCCGTACGTGACGGGGGACGCGGGGCTGGGCGTACGGCAGGCAGACATGTGGGTGAGGCCCACGGTGGCGGGCGGGTCCCCCCTGCGGGCGGAGCGGTCGGTGCCGGCGAGCCTGGCGGCGGAGGCGTCGGCTGCCAGCCGGCGGAGGGGCTGCGGCGCGGAGTGGGGTCCGCTGGAGGGGGAGTGGTCGCAGGGCAGGGGTGGCTTGTGGGGCACCGGAGGCCTGCATGCGGAAAGGTGTGTGGCTCCTTTGCACCTGGGTCTGGACACTGTCACGCTGTCTTTCTTTGTCAGCCCTAAAGCGCCGCTTTGCAGCGTACGCATAGTTCCTCACTTACATGCTCTCGCAATGCTCCAGCACAGAAACCGTCACCCACTGCAACCCGCGCCCATGCAGGAGCTCACCCGCCCTGTTGGCGGTGCCCAGCACCACCAGCCTCGTCTCCACCGCCACCCGCGCCTCCGTCGCCAGCGGCAGCGCCGCCGCCGGCTGGCGTTACCGCCGCGACGTCATCCGGGAGGTGTACTCGGCCGCCAACCTGGACCCAGCTGCCCTCATCAACCGCGCAATGACGCCACCCCGGGGAGTGAGGGGCACAGCGTTGCAGCGGCAGGAGGATGGGACGGATGCTTCATACGACGCAGGTGTTTCGCCGCCGGGGTATGCAGGGGTCGTCAGTACGGTCATGCATGGCGGAGAGGCAGGGCTGGGGCAGCAGCTGGCGGCGATGCTGCGGCAGCCACGGGCGGGGCTGCAGAAGCTGGGGCGTCATGAGCACACGCGGCGCCTGGTGCAGCAGCAGCAGCACCTAAGGCATGGGCAAGGCGCGGGGCACGGCCAGGGGCAGGAGGATTTGGGCACAGCCCGGGCGCATGGCACAGCCAAGTCCGTGACCATTGTGGGGCATGCTAGTGAGGATGGAGCGGGCCCTGGGGTTGCCGACGGGGAGCAGCGGCAGGAGCAGCGGGGCAGGCAGGTGGAGTTCGCGGTGGATGCGGAGGCGGCGGGGCTGGCGGGGGTGCTGCAGCCGGCCCCTGGTGAGGGGTCAACATCTGTGTTAACTGTGCGGCTGGGCGGGGAGCTGCCGGTGGTGCTGCAGGTGGCGCAGGCGCTGGAGGCGCAGCGGGCGGCGCAGGGGGTGCAGGAGGGGCCCGAGTCTCCAGGAAGGGTGCAGGAGGCGGCACTTCGGGCGGAGGATGCAGGAGCGGCGCAGGGGATGGAGGGTCCACTTGGAATGGAGGTTCCAGCAAGGGTGCAAGAGGAGGTGGCGGAGGCGGCGCTTGGGTTGGAGGATGCAGAAGGGGTGCAGGTGGTTGCCGCAGGAGCGGGGGCGGAGGCAACTGTGGATGGCGCTGCCGCCGCGCCCCTTTCACCGTTAGCGTTGGCCCGCGGCTCGGATGACGGCGAGGCCGCATCGCCGTTTGAAGCAGGAGGAGCGGTAATCGGCGGTGATGCGCTGCAGCTGCCCACCGCTATCGCCTGCGTTGCGGAAGCTGGGGCCGCAGGCGGACAAGAGGGCTGCGGAGGTGCTTACACCGCCAGCGAGGCGTGCCTGCAGCAGGAGCTCAGCGGGGTGTACGCGGTGTCCTCTGCGCCCGCCCTGGAGTCCGTGTTTGGGCTGGGCCCAGGAGAGGGGCCTGTGGCTGTTCCGCACTCCCGCTCGCCCGCCAGATGGGTCCGCGGCAAGGCCGCCGGGCTGCATCGCGCCCTGGCGGAGCAGCAGGGACAGTCGTACTCGTCCGTACAGTACGACATCAGTGGCATTGGTAACGCATTGACTACGGCCCAGGCTGGCGGCTTGGGGGCGGCGTCACGGAGCTCCAGGCCTACGCTGGGCCCCGAGCTCAGCCGCGCCTCCTCGCTGCCGTACCTGGGGAGTCCCGCGCCGTTGCTAGCCATGGGTGGTGGCGGTGATGGTGGCGCTAGCGGCTCACGGAACCCCAGCAAGACGCAGCTGATTGCGGCCAGCAACCCCTACCTCCGCGGCAGCGTGGTGGCAACCGCCACCGCAACCCTCACGCCCCTGACGCACCGCAAGCTGGTGGGCGTGGGGCCCAGCAGGAAGGACGTGCTGGCGGCCGCGCCAGCGGCTGCGCTCGCAGACGCTGACGCTGGTACTGCTGCTGGCAGCGGCGGCGGCGGCGGCGGCGGGAGTGCCGGCGGTGCCACGAGCGGCAGGCGCAGCTGTGAGCTGCCCTCCTGCGCCGCCACACACCGCTCCCTCAAGTCCATGCGGGCCCGTGCCTCCACCATGGACCTGGACCCCATGCCACACCCCTCAGCACACGCCGGCGCAGCTGAGCCTAGCAACAGCACCCCCACGGCTGACAGCGACGATGAACCCACCGCCACGCCTAAAAGCCGGAAGTACGGTGTATTCGTGCACGCCTCCATATCCCATGGACAGGAGCCCAGCTCCCCCGCCTTGAGCACCTACCACCCGACACCGCCCGCGAACCCGCACTCACCGGGGCGCCCAAGCCCTTGCCCTGGGCCCCCGGCGGCCGACCCGCCGGGCGAGCAGGGCGGTGCAGGGTACCCCGGCAGCCCGCCCGGTAGCCCAGGGCTGCCTGCCTGGCTGCCTTCTCCCACGGGGGGAGTCAGCCGCCTCCAACGCTCCCAGGTGAGGGCCTGGTCGTGTGACCGGTGCCATGCTAGCTACGAGTGACGCCAGAGATCAGACTCCGCTACCTACCCGTGCTATGCCTGACGGCCACAAGCTGTGCGAAGCACGCTGTTACCACATGTCGCACCGCAACACTCAACACTCTTACTTACTTACTCTTGCTTACCCTGACTTGCCGAGCGTGATAGGTAGCCCCTTCCAATCCGCACCGAGGCTGTCCTGCCATGAACTGGTTGCACAATACGCTATGGTATGCAACTTTCACCGCCCCCGGCCCCACCCTACGCAGGTCACGGCCAGCAGCCTGGGCGTGTCCGGGCCCCGCACGCACGCCGCCACGCTGGCCCGCGGGCAGGGCTACGTGGTGAGCACCACCTCCTTCGTCAGCGGCGAGCGGGCGGGGCTGTACGAGGAGCTGCTGGGCCACACGCCCTGGCTGCAGCGCGTGGGGGCAGGGGCAGGGGCAGGGGCGGGGTCGACAGCCACGTGGTCGGGGCCTGGGGCGGGGGCGGGGGCGGGGTCAGGGCAAGGCCGGGACAGCCCCTTGCAGCCAGCCAGCTCGCTTGCGCAGCTGCAGCATGATCAGCATTATCATCACGAGTTGATACAGCAGGGTGTGGCTGGTGGTGGTGCTGGTAGGGGCGGAGGTACCATGGCGGCGCAGGAAGAGGAGGGAGACATGGGGGCCGAGCGGCGGCAGGGCTTTGCGCCGCAGATGTGCGTCTCGGGTGGAGGCGGGGGTGTCGTGCTGACTGTGGACGGTGCTGGAGCTGCTACCGCCCGCGCCGGCCGCGACGTCGCAGCCACCGGGGGCCTGCGAGCTGCGTCCTACCCCTACCCACTGCCCCCAGCGCTCCTGTGCCCCTCCCCACGCGAACCCGGCCCCACGAACGCTATCTCCCCCGCCGCCTGCCTCGGCAACTCCCCACCCGCACGGCACGCCCACAGCCATGGCCCAGCCCCAACCCAGGGCCACTACCTGCACTGCGACCCGCCCATGCCGTCCTGCCTCGCGCCTGCCGCAAGTGCGGTGGCGGCGGTGTATGGCAGCAACGGCCGCATCCCTGACCTACGGTCCCGCACCGGCAGCGGTGACTGCTTTGGGCCCTCAGCCGCCGCCGCCGCCTCTCACCATATGGCTGCGCCGCCCGCGCCGTGCGGCAGCAAGGATGTGCTCTCCCCCTCCGCCTCCGGCCCTGGCCTGTACGCATCTGCCTCCACCAGCTCCCTACCCACCTGGGCCGCCTCCGCCGTTGCTACCGCCGTCCCCTGCTCCCCCTCCCGCCTGTACCCTCCCCTGGACGGCCCTCACAGCGTCAGCCTCCCGTCCGTGGTCGGCCCTGCCTCCCCCTCAGCCGCCGCCGCCGCCGCTGCAGGAGGTACTGGCAGCACGCGGCTGGTGCTGCGGAAGCCCGCGCCCGTGTTGCGTCTGCCCGTCGTCCTGGCGGCGCAGGCGGCGCAGCTGCAGGCGCACTACAAGGTCAGCACCTCGGTGGCTAGCCCCGGGGCGATGATGGCAGCGGAAAGAGCACAGCGGTACCTGGCGGCGTCCATTGCGGCCGATAAGGGTGCCTTTGCGGGCGCTAGGGGGTACGACAGGTCCAGCCTGGATGGCGCTCCGTCGCTGCCTTCCGTGGTACGGCCGTTATCGTACCCAGTCGATACTGCCGTTGGCTGTGGCGGTACGGTGGGGCATGTTGTTCGGTCGCACAGTCCTGACCCTTTGTACAATGCGCGTCGGGGAGATGTCGGTGGGAGAGGTGCAGGCGTCTTGCCACCAGCTGGACGAGGGGTCATGGCGCCACGGTGAGCCCTGGGTTGTACAGAGCCTCCGTCAGCAGTGGCTTTGGGGAGTACAGGGGTGGCGTGCAAGGCGGGGTGGGCGGGGGAGTGCCGATGCCAGCTGCTGGTGGTTTGGGTGCTGGTGGTGGTAGTTGTGCTGCAACTGGGAGCAGCAAGGCGGCTGCGAAGGAATGGAGAGGATCGGACAAGTGGTGGATGGCCAAGGGCCTGGACGGTGGTGCGGGGGCCATGCACAAACAGCGACCCGTGGGTTGGTCATGCTTCCTGTGAGCGGTTAGCGGGAGCATCAAGCACTCATGCGTGTACGTGTGGTATATATGACTGCCTTGGCACAGCTGTTGCCGATGGATGTTCTTTATCATGTCCCTTAAGGTTAATGAATGGCAATGCACGTTACTGGTGCGGTGCACCTGTTTGGCTTGTCTTTCGGTGTCCGTCTGTCAGGCTGGCGGGCGATTGCGTTGGAAGGCGTGCAAATTAGTTCAGCATTGCATTGCCATTCATGAGAATTGCCGTTTGCTTCACATATGTACTGCACGTTCGTTTGCGATGGATGTTAGCTAGGTAGCAGGGCAGTGTAAAAGGGCAGGCGATGGAAGGAGACTGCGGCGGTGTACTGAGGCTTGGGGCTTGACGTGGGAGCACGGGGCTGTTGGTAGGGCAGAGAGGCACTTGGAGTGGTGTGGGGCGTTGCATACTGCACCTCTATCTATCTTGAGCCCTGGTGTACATAATCATGCCGATCCGCGCCCGTGTTACGGCATAGGCATTGTTGGGACACTCTAGGGCTGATATGCGCTAGCGCACTAGAGGTTTCCTGTTCCTTGCTTTTTGAGTCCCTGCTGTGGCATGTTGTCCCCTGATTGGAAAGGTGCGGGGTTGCACGAAGTTCTTAGGGGATGCAAGGCTTCCACGTCTTGCCGCCGCCATGCCGTAAATATCGTAGGACCGGTGCACGCTTCCTCCTATCCATGGGACCGTGTAATGTGCGGGGCGCGCGGCGGGGAGTTCCACAACGCAGGAGCGGCACATCTTGGAGGGGAAGCGCTTTTCGACAAGCAGCAGCACACCGGTACCGTACGAGCACTAGAACCTGACTTGAGCGGTGGAGCATGGGAGGCATCCCTGCGGTGGAGCTGGCTGGCAGTGTACCGAAGGTCTGCAGCTCCGGTGTCAACGAAGTACCTGCATGTTGTCTTGAGCCCGTAAATGCAAATGAGGCTCTGCTGCTGGGCACACCCGGCAGGCCTCCACTTCTAATGGATGGAAGAAAAGGGGCGCCTGGCAGCTTGCGAGGCGGAGGGTGCTGTCTGCTGTGGGACCTGACGAGGGGAGCAGCCAGGGGCGTTTCTGATGCAGGTGGCGGTGCCCGGTTCGTGCTGCCCTGAACAGCAGCTGGGTAAGGCGTGGGTGCGATGAGACGTAAAGACTGCAGCACGCCGGGATTGCTGAGAGGAGAATCCCGCATCCCGCAGTGGCAAGACGTTGCTGACAGCTGTAACAAGGGGCATGCAGCTGAGGGCTGCTACGAGTAGGAGGTTCACGTTATGAGCTACGGCTGGTGTCTTGCAGGCAGGCGATGGTAGGCCCATGTTATGAGCACGGGCAAGACAAAAACAGGCAACAGGGCAAGGTGAGCGATCGCCACTACTCTCCAGGCGGTGTTGAAGCGGGTTCTGTTCGTTTACAAGATAGCTCCGTCCGTAGAGGCCGACAGGAGGCATGGTGTGCAAGTAGGCTAGGGTGCGTAGGACGGGCCAGGGGTGCCTGCGTTGGGCTGCCCTGTGAACGTGCCGGTACGACAGCAATGCAGGTTCGGTAGGCCTGTCAAATGTTGTCGGCTAATTGTGGCTATGAGCACGATTGCGTCTTGGCATGTACTAAAACCCGCACGTCGGATCAACCATGCCCCCAGCCGCGAGGTTAGCGATACATGGGCATGTTGGACTTCTGAAAGCACCAGACACACCGCCAATTTATACGAGACAAGGAAGCCGAGAACTGCGTCCATTGCTCTGCCAGGGCGCCCCTGCACAATGTAACACACGGAGCGTGGGCGCCAGGTTGGCCATCGTCCGTCACGCTGGGAGGCTGCACCACCTTCCAAGGCTTGTCCCGCTGAGCACTGAGGAGTTCAAGGTATGCTTATGCCCTGTCTGGAATCGCTCTTGCAGTAAAGCATATGCTGCGGGTCGCGCTGGAATGCTGCACTTGGAGGCTGGGACGCACGAGCCAAGGAGGGTCATCTGTTGGCTGTTGAGGCCAATGCACTTGACAGTACCGCTTTGTCTCGGTTTCTGTGGACTTTTGTGTGGCTCTTTTGTCCAGGGCTACGGCACCTGCGTGTGCAGAGTGAGCGGAGCAAACAAAGGTCGCCCAGAGAAGCGCAAGAAGCGTTTCCATAAATACACGCCAAGGGACGGTTTGGAAGAATATGCGCACTCCCGTGCCTTGCTGGACAGGACCATTCCGACGCCCGACGGAGTATTGCTGAGGTACATCGCTGGCAAAGTCTATGAGGTACTCAAGAACGAGTTCGGGCCCAAGCCAGCTGACCAGACATGGGATTGGTACCTGGCGCCCAAACTATCGGCCCACGGTACCTGGTTTGATGAGCGGGGCCTTGGGATAGGGGAAATGGCGGTTTTCATCGCAATCATGAAGGGACGCCCGGACGAAGTGCCCCTCCAAGGCCTCCATTTGGAGGACGTGGATGAGCTGGTGGGCTCGCTGTTCGAGGAGTGCGAGAACCTGTGGAAGCTGGTCCGACCGTGACGATAAGGTACGCAGGCACGTGTCAGGGTAATCGAGCCTCATACTGGTGGTGCAGGGCAGGGGTTGGGCGCACCAACCGACAAAAGTTACGATTAGCCAAGGGTGGGGAGGGTCCTGGGCTGTGACCAGCAGGCAGGCAGCGCAGGAAACGCACCCAAGTAAACCCTTGCCGTGAGTTGTCAGTGATTATTTTGCGGTTAGATACTGGGAGCAAGTATGTCCAGCAGCTGATCTATGCTCATCCCACACCAAAATCCTGCTTTGGATCACCCATGTCCACCCCACACCAAAATCCTGCTTTGTATCACCCCTGTCCCTCAGACGTGCCTTCGACCAGCGGGTGTCAACGTGGGGGGGCGGGCAGTTGTGTCTGGGTGCAGCTTGGTCGCTATTGGTATAAGTGCAAGCCACAGGCCTGTCGTGAGTCGACATGCCAGCACGTAGTACAAGATGTGTGACAGGGCCTGTCCCCTGCAGCGAGGTACCACGGAGGCGGGTACCGTACGGAGGCTTGGGGTCAGAGCAGTACCACCGTGACAGACGTACCAGACCGCCGGGCGTCATGCACGGAGCGGGTAGCACACTGGGACTGCGGAGAAGACCTTTGGGGTTTTGTTGGTTGCTTGGGGCTTGACGTGGAAGGGCTGCTGTGTGCCAGAGTGACGTATGCAGCCTTGCATGCACCGCTTATGTGCTTTGGTGTCACTGTGCATTCAACGCTGCACGTGTACTTAATTTACGGCGTGGGCTGTGGAGCGATTAGCTCCAATACGATGGGCTTAATATGGGCCAACACTGCAGCACACGATAATTTGCATCCTGAACCGTTGGTTGTGAGTATGTGAGCGGTGTGGAGTTGAACGCAGAGAAGTCAAAAGGGTGGGGGGGCCGTGATGCTACTGTGGAGCGGCAGCAAGCAAAGCTGTGCGCGTGGGGTGGATTAGGGGCCCAGAGGTGGTTGAGCTGGCAGCCGGGTTGTAATGCAGGATACCGGTATCACAAATGCTGGCGTCAGTCGACCAGACCTATCCATGGAGACGTGGTGGTTGGGACGCGCGCGGGGACTCCACAAAGTACGAGCAGCACATCTTGAAGGGAAAATGCGTTTTCAGGAGCAGTAGCACACCTGTACCGTACGAGGATTAGAGCCCGACTTAAGCGGTGGAGCTGGCTGGCAGTGTACCGAAGGTCTGCAGCTCCGGTGTCATGTACCTGAGTGTTGTCTTGAACCCGTAAGTGCAAATGAGGGGCACACCCGGTAGGAAAAGGGGCGCCTGGCAGCTTGCGAGGCGCGAGGGTGCTGTCTGCTGTGGAACCTGACAAGGGGAGCACCCGGGGGCGTTTTGATGCAGGTGGCGGTGCCCGGTTCGTGCTGCCCTGAACAGCAGCTGGGTAAGGCGTGGGTGCGATGAGACGTAAAGACTGCAGCACGCCGGGATTGCTGAGAGGAGAATCGCGCATCCCGCAGTGGCAAGACGTTGCTGACAGCTGTAGCAAGGGGCATGCAGCTGAGGGCTGCTGCGAGTAGGAGATTGCGAGGTTCACGATAGGAGCTACGGGTGGTGTCTTACGTGTGCTGGCAGGCGAATGTAGGCCCATACATCAGCACAGGCAAAAAGATGCAAGGTGAGCGAGCACCACTACTCTCCAGGCGGTGTTGAGGGGGTTCTGTTGACAAGCTAGCTCCATCCAGCATGCAAAGGCCACGCCAAGGGTTGCGCCCATCCTCGTGAGCTCACAGGTAGTGGCACACATGCACATCACAGTGGCCGACAGGGGGCATGGTGTGCAAGTAAACTAGGGTGCGTAGGGCCAGGGGGGCTCCCCTGCGTAGGGCACGTGCCGGTACGACGGCAGCACAGCGCAGTGAACCGGCGGTTCCTGTAGGCCTGTCGCACGTTGCAGGCTACTGAAGGTTTAAAGCTCGACTGCGTCTTGGCATATACTAAAACCCGCACGTCGGATCAACCATGCCCCCAGCCGCGAGGTTAGCGATACATGGGCATGTTGGACTTCTGAAAGCACCAGACACACCGCCAATTTATACGAGACAAGGAAGCCGAGAACTGCGTCCATTGCTCTGCCAGGGCGCCCCTGCACAATGTAACACACGGAGCGTGGGCGCCAGGTTGGCCATCGTCCGTCACGATGGGAGGCTGCACCACCTTCCAAGGCTTGTCCCGCTGAACACGGAGGAGTTCAAGGTATGCTTATGCCCTCTCGGGGTAGCACTTGCTGTAAAGCATATCCTGCGGGTCGCGCTGAATTGCCAACCAATGCTGCACTTGCTGGCTGGAACGCACAAGCCAAGGAGGCTTATCTGTTCGCTGTTGAGTCGCATGCCCTTGGCGGTACCTCTCTGACGCTCAGTACACTGTGGCTGTGTTGTCCAGGGTTACGGCACCTGTGTGCGCTGCGTGAGCGGAGCAACTGAAGGTCGCCCGGAGAAGCCTAAGAAAGTTTTCCGGTACTACACGCATAAGTACGATTTGGAAGAATATGAAGAACGCCGTGCCATGTTGGATAGGACGATTCCGACGCCCAACGGAGAGTTGCTGAGGTACATGGCTGGCGAGTTCTACGAGATACTTAAGAGCGAGTTCGGGCCCAAGCCGGCTGACCAGACATGGGATCTGTACCTGTCGCATAATTTTGCGGAGAATAAGACCTGGTTTCATGAGCGGTGCCTGGGGCTTGGGGAACTTGCGTTTTTCATCGCCATCATGACGGGACGCCCGGACGACGTGCCCCGGCCGCAAATAGAGACCGTGGACGAGCTGGTGCATTCGCTGGGTGAGGAGTGCGAGAACCTGTGGGAGGTGGTCCGGCCGTAACGACAAGGTAAGCAGACACGTGTCAAGGTACCGTCGTACTGGTAGTGCGTAGCCGGGGGTGGGCGTACCACCCGGCAGGAGTTATATTTAGCCCAGTTTAGCCAAGGTTGGGGAGGGTCCTGGGCTGTGGCCAGCAGGCAGCCGGCAGGGCTGCACTCAAGTAAACCCTTGCTTTGTGTTGTCTATGGTAACTTTGTGAAGTGTCATGTCAGGCACTGGGACCTTGGATGACCTGGGTATGGCCAGCAGCTGACCTATACTCATCTCACACCAGTATCCTGCTTGGTATCACCCCTCTGCGTATGCCTCAGGCTACCTAAAGTACTTGCCATCGACCAGCGGGCGTCAACGTGGGGTGGAAGGGCACTTGTGCCTGGGTGCAGCTTTGGTCGCTGTAGGTATATATAACTGCAAGCCACATGCCTGCCGTTTGGGCATGTATAGGGGACCCTCCACTGTGGGCATCGTGAGTCGAGATGCCAGCACTTAGTACGAGATGTGTGACAGGGCCTCTCCCCAGCAGTGAAGTGCCACGGAGGCGGGTACCGTACCGAGGCTTGAGGTCCCGGCAGTACCACCATGACAGACGTACCAGACCGGGCGTCATGCAAGGCGCGGGCTAGCACGCTGGGACTGCGGAGAAGGCCTTGTCTGTTGCTTAGGGCTTGCCGTAGAAGGGCGATGTGCCAGAAATAAGCATGCAGCATTGCATGCACCGCTTACATCCTTACGCTGCACGTGCATCTATTTTACGGCATGGGCTTAGGCTGGTGGAGCCAATACGAATAGGCTTCATATGCACGAACGCACTGCGGCACAACATATTTTGCATTCTGAACCATTTGTTCTGAGTATGTGAGCGGTGTGGAGTTGCACGAACGGAGGTTACAAGGCACGGAGGCAAGGGCCTCAACGTGTCTAGGACCACTGCATGCAGGGCAGCATGCCGGTGGACTTGTGTGGGTGACGGTGAGCACGCTGTGCAGACACCAGCGAATGGCTGACCCTGTGCAGACAATGGCTGCGTGCTACTTCGTGACTGCCGCTAGTAAATGTGTGGCATCATTCTCAGTATCCGGTTCTCCTTGATGGAGAGGTGACAAAGCAGTCAGGCACACAGGCACGTGTCGCTCGGGCATTGGACGGATAGCACCCTGATGAGGGGCGTCGAGGCCCTTGTAACTCGGAACGACCGGTACCATACCAGCAACACGCGGACAGATTTCGCATTCTCCGTTTGGGAATGACATGACGCATGACCGGACAGCAAGCCCCGGCTTAAGGACATGTGGTCTCTGTGCTCTGCTGGCTCTGTTTATGGCAAGCCACATGTGCGCCGCCGCTGGATCTGCCCTGTCCCCTGCCTTGCAAGTCCCTTACATGCAGTCGATCAACTCCCATGCAACGCCCATTGCCCAATGGCAGCACAAGTCATGGCTCTTCGCCTGTCTCTCATCGGCAGCAAATGCAAACAACTAGGCAGCTACCATGCGCCCTACCCCGCCCCGCCCTGAGGCCCACATCAGTGTCCCGGTCTTCAGGATTATCATGATTTTGGCGGCCATTTTGGCTGCCTGTCAGGATTTTTTGGGGCAGAATCCTGACCGAATCAGGATTTT
>VFQN01004482.1_pt1 | contig 18374 bp, 14 predicted proteins | sample 3512371 | NCBI WGS metagenome assembly VFQN01 (sample SAMN10412370, study PRJNA504923) | tailings metagenome | isolation source: Replicate 2 from Balatoc abandoned mine | place: Philippines: Itogon, Benguet | collected 2017-08-28 | reverse complement strand
TTCGGGAGTGACGCCGCCACCGATCATCTCGGCAATCGAACCGGTGACGACCACAGCCGGCAGGTCGGGATCGAGCACACGATGCGCGCGCTTCATCGCGCCCTCGGTGCCCTTCTGGCCGAGTTCCTCTTCGCCAAGTCCGGTCACGACGATAGGCAGTTCATGTGGCGGCAAAGCATCAGTGTAATGCAGCACCGACGTGACCGGCAGGTTCTCGCAGCCCACAGGCCCGTCGATGATGACCTGGAGACCCTTCACCGCAGTGAACACATAGACCGAGCCCCAATAACCGCCGGCGCGATCATGATCGAGGACGAGCATCAGATCATCCTCGTGTTCTTGAAGTCGCTGGTGTCGCCACCGCTTCGCTTCTTCGCCAAAGCATCCATCTGCTTGCGATAGCGTTCGCGGAATTCCGGCCGCGCCCGCGGCATTTCCTCCCAGACGCCCGCATTGTCGCCCTCGCCAACGTCCTCGAAGAACTCGCGCATGGCGTCGAACCGCGACTTGTTGCGCAGGGCTGCATTGACAACCTGCGCCAGCGAGCCCGCGCCTGCAGGCCCCATCAGCGGGCGCGCAGAAATCAGATTGGTGAAGTACAGAGCCGGAATCGCCATCTCCTTGGCCTTTTGCACTACGGGAGTCGTGCCAATGGCGAGGTCGGGCTTGAACTCGGAGACCGCCGCGAGATCCTGCTCCAGTGAGGCGCGGTATTGGACGTGAACGCCGTGCGCCTCCAGCCATTCGCGGTCAGGCTCGGACCAGCGGGTGCGCGGACAGGCTGTCCCGACGTAGCGCAGGTCGGCGCCGCTCTCAATCAGGAGGCGCGCGACCAGAAGCTCCGAGCCCTCGTAACCTGTGAGTGTAATGCGGCCCTTGACCGGTGCACCCGCAAGGGCGCCCTTGATTGCCGGAAGAATCCGGGACTTGGCCTTATCGATCTGTTCGCGACCGACATTACAGGCCGCACCGACCGCCTCCAGCCAGTCCGCCGTTCCGTCGTATCCGACTGGTGCGGAGCCGACGATAGCCCGGCCCGCTGTATCAAACTCGCGGATGGATGCTGTGTAGAAGGGATGGATGGCAGCAACGGCAGCTCCGTCGAGCGCGGCGTACAATTCGCGCCATTCGCGAGTCGGCACCACCGGCCCCGCCGCCAGTCCCATCGGCTCCAGCATCATGCCGATGCCTACCGGATCGGCCGGAAACATTTCGCCGAGCAGCGTGACCGTCGGCCGCCCACTACGCCCGGTTCGCGGCGCCTGGACCGGCCCCTGCTCGATTTCCTCGCGCGCATATTTAAGCATCGCGCCAGCGAGAACGTCCTTGGCCTCGGCATGCGTCGGCACCCCGAAGCCAGGCACGTCGATGCCGATGATACGAACGCCGTTGATCTCTTTCGGCAGCAGTCGCAGCGGGACGCCCGATGCGGACGGCACACAGAGATTGGTGATGACTATGGTGTCGTAGTCTTCCGGTTTGGCGAGCTTGTGGACTGCGTCGCGAATGTCCTCGAACAGCTTGCCGGTGACCAGCGTCTCGGAGTTGAACGGAACGTATCCAACTGTGCGCCGCGCTCCGTAGAAATGGGAAGTGAAGGTCAATCCGTATACGCAACAGGCCGAGCCGGACAGGATCGTGGCGGTGCGCCGCATCCTCAAACCCACCCGCAGCGAACCGAAAGCCGGACACATGCTCTGAGGCTGGTCGTGGGGGCCTTGAGGATAGTCGGCAGCATAGCGCTCGAGGGTCTCGCTCATGCCCGCAACAGACGCGGCGTTGCGCATCTCTTCCTTGCCGGCGTGGCAGCCGGCACCTGTCCCGCCGAACGGAGCCACTTCAGGCAAGACACTCGATTTCACGAGCGCTGCCAATCCGGGCTCGTTTCCGACCGGGCCCATGGCGTCGCAAGCAACCTCGCTGGTCGCGGCTGCGACGTCCCGGACGAGTTCTTGCAAAGCGGTCATGCGTGTTTGCCTTGCATCCTCAGACCGCGTCATAGACGACTTCAAGCGACGGCCGCTCAACGATCGTTCCGCCGCACATGTCAGCCAGCGATGCCGGCTCGAGCACGATCCCACGGCCGACGACATCACTCTTGAAGAGGGCAAGCAGACCGTCCTGCGTCAGAGGAGACGGATGGACCGGCGGCGCCGCGGCAACACTTTCAGCGAGGCCCTCGAACAGCGGCCCCCATCGGTCACCCGGCTTCCCGATGATCTGGTAATTCGCGCTCTTTCGGCGGATGTCGTCGTCGGCCGGTATCGCGGCAAGGATCGGGATGCCGGCGGCTTCAGCAAAGGCGGCCGCTTCTCCGGTCCCATCGTCCTTGTTGACCACCATGCCGGCGACGCCGACATTGCCGCCAAGTTTGCGGAAATATTCGACCGCCGAGCAGACATTATTGGCGACGTAAAGCGATTGCAGATCGTTGGAACCGACGACAATCACCTTCTGACACATGTCGCGTGCGATCGGCAGACCGAAACCACCGCATACGACATCGCCCAGGAAGTCGAGCAGCACGTAATCGAAGCCCCATTCGTGGAAGCCGAGCTTCTCAAGAAGTTCGAAACCGTGAATGATACCGCGTCCGCCGCAGCCGCGCCCAACCTCCGGACCGCCAAGCTCCATCGCAAAGACACCGTCGCGCTTGAAGCAGACGTCACCGATCGCGACCTCGTCACCGGCCAGCTTTTTCTTCGATGAGGTCTCGATGATGGTCGGGCATGCGCGCCCGCCAAACAGAAGCGAGGTTGTGTCGCTCTTCGGATCGCATCCGATCAGCAAGACGCGCTTGCCCTGCTGCGCCATCATGTAGGACAGGTTCGCGAGCGTGAAACTCTTGCCGATCCCGCCCTTGCCGTAGATTGCAATGACTTGGGTCTCCTTGGTCACCGGTCCACTATGGGGTGCATTCGGCGTAACCGAAGCCTCCACACGCAGCTGCGCAGCCATGGTTGGCGCATTCATCAGCGGGATCTCCAGTCGAGGATCATTTTCAGACAGGCCGGGTCTTCGAATGCGTCGCGATAAGCCTGCGACGCGTCTTCGGCGCTGCGACGATGGGAGATCAAACCGTCGAGCGACAGCTTGCCATCGTCGAGAAGCTTCAGCACGGCCGCGAGGTCGTTGCCGCGCCATTCTGCGGCAATACGGATACGGGCTTCCCGCATGAACGCGGCCGGGAACGAGAAGCTGAGCGGGGCGTCATAAAACCCGGCCAGCACCACCTCGCCACGCGGCGCCAGCCGCGCAATCAGTTGATCAAGCAACCCGCTGTCACCGCTCACATCGTAGATGGCGCGATAATCTCGCCGTGGATCGTCGTCGGGCGCGATGACTGGATAGCCGTCGGCGCCACTTCTACGATCGGCGCGGGTCTCCCAGACAGTTGGGGTCCCACCGCCGGCCACCAGACAGAGCCTGGCGAGGAGACGTCCAAGCACCCCGTGACCGACGATGAGATCTGGTGCAGGCCCTGCGCCCAGCGCGTGCTGCGCGGTCGCGGCCAGAGCAAGGAGGACGGCCTTTTCGGCCCATTTTTCGTCGATGGCAGTCGCCCGCTGTGCGGGCACTACAATCCGGGACGCAGCGCCGCCGAACAGGCCGCGCGCGTCTTTGAAACATGTTGCGCCGGGCACGAAGACTCGTTGTCCTTCGCGAAATCCCGAGCTGCTCCCCGCCGACGACACGCGCCCGACCGATTCATACCCCGGCACCAGCGGATAACCCATTCCCGGGAACGATGGCATGCGGCCAGACCAAAGCAGCCGCTCCGTACCGGTGCTGATGCCGCTCCATTCAACATCGACGACGATGTCGCTCTCGGTCGGAGGCAACAGCTCCAGACGGCTGAGTGCGAGTTGCTCAGGTTCGCTTAGGACGACCGCGATCGTGTCCATCCGCAGGCTCCTGGCCTCGACGGCCCAGAGGAAGTTTCATATGTAAGTCTAGAATGACATTCTAGAGTGTCAATCTTTATTTACAAACTATCGACAGGCCGTCATCACGCGAGTGAGTAGCGGACGGCGGGTCGATCGCTCGCGGATGCGGTTGAAGCCCGCTTTCCCAAGCATGTCGGAGACCTCACTGGCCGTTCGGGGGCGCCCCTGCCCCATGGCCAACAGATAGAATCCGAAATAGGCGTCGCCCATCGCCTCAGCTCCTGCGGTGCCGGCGAGTGGCTCGGCCACGAGAATCACGCCGCCATCCGGCAAGGCCTCTCTGACCGCACGCAGCACCTGCATAACCGCGGCGTCGTCGTGATCATGCAGGACGCGGACAAGCGAGATGACGTCTGCACCTCGCGGCAGCGGATCGTACAGAAAGTTTCCGCCGAACGCTTGCGCGCGATCGCCGAGGCCACGGCTTTCGAAGCCGGCTTGAGCACGACTGGCCACCGCCGGCAGGTCGAACAGCTTGACGCGCAGGTTCGGGTAACGAGCGCCGGCCGCAGCGACGAACGCGCCCTCGCCACCGCCGACATCGAGCAGGCAGCGATGCCTTCCCAACGGATAGGCTGACAGCACATCGTCCGAAATTAGGGCCTGCGAAGCGGTCATCAGCGCGCTGTATTGCACCACATCGTCGGTATCGAGAACGTGACCGCGATCCGAATCGGCATAGCTCCAGTAACGCGACAATTCGGTCCCCACTTTGCCTCGCAACAACGCGACAGGATCCTGCAGATCGCGATACAGCATCGCATGATGTCGTATCATCGCCGCGATTGCCGGATTGCCGTTGAACGCGGCACCGAGCATGCCCAGTCCGAATCGATCGCCGCTGCGACGTTCCACCAGCCGCAGCGCCGTCGCAGCGCGCAGCAGACGAATTGCGGCGTCCTCCGAAACTGACATGCGCAACGAGAGTTCCCGCGCCGATAGCGGCCCCTTGCGCAGCAGATCGAACAGGCCAAGCTCAACGCAGGCCGACAGGATCTGCGAATACACGAACCCCGCGCACAGATCGAACAGGCTTTGCGCTTCCCGATTGGCGATATGCCGGGTCAGCGGAAAAGCGCTGCAAATCCTTTGAAATCCGGGATTTTCGAGGCACCTGTCGCGCAGCGCGTAGATGCGGTCCATGACTGACAGACGATACACGGAGCCGCCGGACGCGGCGGCGTCGCGAGCGCCGGTCGCCTTTGCGGTCACGCCGCGTGCCGCGCGAGACTCTTCGGGACCAGGCGCTTGGCCTCGAGCATGATCAGCGCCCGCAGGTCGCCAGCGCCCCGGCAGGCCGGGATCGATGCTATCGAGCGCGCGACCAGTTGTTCGAGCCGCGACATCGCACCTTCAACACCGAGTTGGCGAGTTGCGCTCGGGCGATCGAGCGCAAGGTCGCGACCGATCGGCTTGCCGAACTCGTCGGGTTCCGCAACTGCGTCGCTCAGATCGTCCGCAACCTGATAGGCCTCGCCCAGCGTTTCGCCGAGCTCACACCACTGATGCGGATCCGCTCCAGCGGACGCAGCGCCGGCGCAGGTCGATGCCGCGAACAGCGATCCGGTCTTGGCGCGATGATAGTGCGCAAGATCGACCTTCGGCTCACATTCCCATGCCTGTCCGGCGACGATTCCGCCGGGCGCGCCGACGGCGCGTGCAATGATCGTCAGCAAAGCGGTCATGCGCTGCGGTGTGAAGGATAGTCGCGCCAAATTTTCGAAGGCCAGCACGATCAGAGCATCGCCGGCCAGCACCGCCAGCGGCTCTCCAAAGGCGCGATGCACAGTCGGCAAACCACGCCGCGTATCGGCATTGTCAAAGCACGGCAGATCGTCGTGAACCAGCGACGCGCAATGCAACAATTCGATTGAGGCCGCTGCAGTATCCGCGATAGCCGGCTTGTCGTCGCCGCAGGCCGCGGCGACCGCGAGACACAGCCGTGGTCTCACGCGGGCGCCGCGCGGAAACACGGAATGCTGCATCGCAGCCATGAGCCTGGGTGGACACGGTGGCCCGTCGGCGCGCTGGAGAGCACTGTTCAGGGCAGCTTCAATCCGGCTGACGGCATCCATGAGCGATGCTCCTTCATGGCTGTGTAATCTTTAATTGTCATATTAAAATGTCAAGTTATAATTACACTCTGCGAGACACACGGTATGTCGGCTGAGAAGGTAACCGTCATTGGGGCTGGCATGGGCGGACTTGCCGCCGCGCTGGATCTGGCTGGCCGGGGCCTTCAGGTCACATTGTTCGAACGCAGCGCCGCGCCGGGCGGCAAGCTGCGCGCGGTAATGTTCGGCGATGCGGCGGTCGATTGCGGGCCGACCGTCTTCACATTGCGGCATGTTTTCGAGGAGTTATTCGCCCAGTCAGGCGCGACACTTTCCGATCACGTCACGCTGCGGCCGCTCGATATTCTGGCCAGACACGCGTGGTCGGATGGTTGCTCGCTCGATCTTTCGGCAGACATTCGGCAATCGTCGGCGAATATCGGCGATTTTGTAGGGGCCGCAGAAGCGCGGCGCTTCCTCGCATTCTGCGACCGCGCGAAAACCATCTTCCAAACCCTGGACCAGACCTTCATGCGGGCACAGCGGCCGTCTCCGCTCGGTCTCGTGACCGCGTCCGGGGCGAGCGGGCTGCCGAACCTGATGCGGATCTCGCCCTTCACCACGATGTGGCAGGAGCTGGGCAAATACTTCCACGACGAGCGACTGCGGCAGCTATTCGGGCGCTACGCCACTTATTGCGGCTCTTCCCCCTTCCATGCGCCTGCGACCCTGATGCTGATCGCGCATGCGGAGCAGGATGGCGTATGGAGCATCGAGGGCGGCATGGTCCGCCTCGCGCAGGCGATTTCTGCGCTCGCCGAGCGCAACGGCGTGCGCATCCATTACAACAGCGGCGTGCGCAACATCACCGCGGCGCATGGGCGGGTGTCAGGGGTCACGCTCGAAAACGACGAGTGGCACCCTGCCGACGCGATTGTGTTCAATGGCGATGCCGCGGCGCTCGCCGACGGTCATCTGGGCAAGGACATCGCGTGTGCCGTACCTCAGATCGATAAACGTCATCGCTCGCTGTCCGCCGTGACCTGGACTGGCGTGGCGCAAACGCATGGCTTCCCTCTGACACGGCACAATGTGTTTTTCTCCCGCGACTACCGAGCGGAGTTCAACGACATTTTCGTCCGCCGTCGTGTGCCTGCCGAGCCTACGGTCTATGTCTGCGCGCAGGACCGCGACGACGACGGCCTGAACCGCAACGGACCGGAGCGACTCCTTATTCTCATCAACGCTCCACCGGACGGCGACAACGCGTCAAACCTGGAGATCGAGTCATGCCGCGACCGGACCTTCCTCCAGCTGGAGCGATGCGGGCTGACCGTTTCGACGCAAACGAAACCACTGCGGATCACGACTCCAAAGGACTTCGACTGGGACTATCCGGCAACGGGCGGAGCCCTGTACGGACAGGCATCGCACGGGTGGATGGCATCGTTCCGCCGGGCGGGAGCGCGCAGCCAGATCCCGGGTCTCTATCTCGCAGGTGGCAGCGTGCATCCGGGGCCTGGCGTGCCGATGGCAGCGATCTCGGGGCGGCTGGCAGCGCAGGCCTTGATGCAGGATCTCGCTTCGATCAGCCGGTCTCGGACAACGGCTATGCGTGGTGGTACGTCGACGGGTTGAGTGATGATGGCCGCTATGGCGTAACGGTGATCGCCTTCATCGGCAGCGTGTTCTCGCCCTATTACGCGCGGGCTCGCCGTCGCGGCGTCGGCAATCCGTATGACCACTGCGCCTTTAATGTCGTTCTGTACGGTCCCCGGGGCAAGCGCTGGGCGATGACTGAACGGGATCGCCACGCGGTGACCACCACGTCGACAAGCTATCGGCTCGGACACAGCGAGATGCGTGTCGAGGACGGCCATCTGACGCTGACGATCGATGAGACCTGCGTTCCGATCCCATATGCGCTGCGCGGCCGCATCAGGCTAACCTCGAACTGGGTCGGACAGCAGAGCTACCGCATCGATACCGCCGGCCGCCATGTATGGCGTCCGCTGATGCCCGCGGCGCGCATCGAAGTCGATTTCAGCGATCCTAAGCTGTCCTGGAGCGGCCACGGATATTTCGACCACAATCGCGGTGCGGCACCGCTCGAAAGCGATTTCTCGCGGTGGACATGGACGCGTGTGCCGCTCCGGAACGGCGACGCGATATTCTACGACACGACCTTGCGTAGCGGTGACGACGTGACATTGGCCCTGCGTTACGACCGACATGGCGCGGTGTCTGCCGTCGAGCCGCCCCCGCAGCATGTGCTTTCGCGAACCGGCTGGCGAATCGATCGAGCAGTCCGATCCGAAGTGACGGATGGGATCTCGGTGCGCACGCTTGAGGATACCCCCTTCTACGCGCGGTCGTGCGTCAGCACGACGATCGCGGGCGAACACACAACGGGAATGCACGAAAGCCTCTCGCTTGAACGCTTCGCCTCGCCGTGGGTACAAGTCCTGCTTCCGTTCCGGATGCCGCGCCGGAAAAGCCCGCTACCTGCCTAGCGCTCGGCCTTTTCGCGCTCCGCCTCAGCCTTCTTTTTCTTGTTGTCGACCTTCAGACTCACCAGATCACCGCAACCTCGATCAACACGACGAAGACAAACCCCGTCTCGATCCCCGAGATAGTGTTGTCTATCCGGCCCGTTGCATTTGTGCCCGGCGCTCGCGCTCCAGCCGCTCGAACAGGTCGATCACCCAGATTGCGCGATCGCGCACGCGGTACCACGCAGGCATTGCGGGTTGAGGCGCCGGCGCTCCTGCCAGCGCCTCGACGAGAAACTGGGACGATGGCAGCGCTGCGCCGTCCGTCATGGGCGGAATCATGAGCGTCGCCGGGAGCGCCCGTGCCACGGCCCGCATCTTATGGCTCCCGGAAACGACTGCGCGGGACGAAACGCTATCAAAGCCACGCCGCTCGATTTCACGGCCGATTTCGCGGTAGAGGATGCGGGCCATATGGATCGCCGGACGGCACGGCATCGGGAGCGCCGCGATCCCCGGCGCAGCCTTGCGATAGAGAACATCCGCACGCGCGAGCACTGCGCGAATGACCTCGCCGAGTTCGCGCGAGAACACCGGGCGCATCAGGAAGTCCCCCGGATCGATGCCGACCGAACGCAACCATGACAGGGGCAGGTAAAGCCGGCCCGCGCGCGCGTCCTCGCCCACATCACGGCAAATATTGGTCAACTGCATCGCGGTGCCGAGATCGGCCGCGCGCGCCAGCGTTGCCGCATCCCGCCGCCCCATCACGAGCGTCATCATCACCCCGACCGAGCCGGCAACCCGCGCGGCGTAACATTCAAGATCGTCAAGCGTTTCGTAGCGACGTTCGTTCGCGTCCCAGAGAAAGCCTTCAAGCAAAGCGTCGGGCAGCGCTCGCGGGATCGCAAATTGCTCCACCACCGTGGCAAAGGCCTGGTCTGCAACGCGGCGTTGCGGCGACCCAAGATAGATTCTGTTGACGCGTTCGCGCATCAGCGCAACCGCATAACCTGCTTCGCGTCCCGCCGAGTCAATCAGATCGTCGGCCTCGCGGCAGAAGGCGTAGAGCGCAGATGCCGGCGCGCAAATCCGCTCCGGCAAAAGCAGCGAAGCGGCGTAAAAGGATCGCGAGCCGCCTCTGAGCCGTTCGCGGCAATCCGCGATTTCGGCCGACGCGAACCTGCTAGTGCTGGGCGAAGACCAAGGCATCGGGCACCACCGTGTCAAGAATGCGGGCAGACGTCAGAACGCCGGGAAGACCGGCACCCGGGTGGGTGCCCGCGCCGACGATGAACAGATTCTCTATGTCTTCGCTCTTGTTGTGCGGCCTGAACCAAGCGCTCTGCAAGAGCACCGGCTCGAAGCCAAACGCGGCGCCGCGGAAGGAGGACAGCCGGTCGCGAAAATCCAGCGGCGTGAGCAGCCGTGATGTGACGATTTCGGATTCGAATCCGGGGAGCAGCGTCTCCCCGAGATGGCGCGCGATGCTCTGGCGGTAGGGCTCCGCCGCAACCGTCCAGTCTATATCGGCCTCAAGATGCGGTACTGGCGACAGCACGTAGAATGAGTCGCATCCCTCCGGCGCAAGCGACGGGTCCGTCGCCGTCGGACGATGAAGATAAAGGCTGAAATCCTCGGCAAGGATCTTGCGGTTGAATATATCGTTCAGGAGCGCGCGGTAGCGCGGGCCGAGCATGATGGTGTGATGCTGCACCTCAGGATATGTCCGGCGGGTTCCGAAATACCAGACGAACAGGCTCATCGAATAGCGCGCTCGCTCAATCTTGCGGTCGGTCCAGCGACTGCGGAAGCGGGCGTCGATCAGATCGCGATAGGTCGTCGCGGAATCAGCGTTGGAGACCACGATGTCCGACGGCAAGAACATTCCATCGGGGAATTCGACGCCAATGGCAGCACCCTCGTCGACGGCGATCCGGCGCACCGGCCTGTTGCAGAGGACCGCGCCGCCCTGCCCTTCGATCAGGCGCACCATGCCGGCAACCAGCGTCCCGGTGCCGCCCATGGCAAAATGCACGCCGAATTCGCGTTCAAGAAACGCGATCAGGCAATAGATCGACGTCGCGCTGAACGGATTGCCGCCGATCAGTAGCGGATGGAAGCTCAGCACCTGGCGCAGCTTCTCGCTGCGGACATGACGCGCGACCTCGGCGTGGACCGAGCGGAAGCATTTCAGGCGCAGCAGATCAGGCAGGATGCGGACCATGTCGGAAATGGATCCGAATGGAACGTGGCCGAGCCGTTCGAAGCCTGCACGATAGGTCGCCTCGCTCACCGCCATGAAGGCGCGATAACCTTCAAGATCGCCCGGCGCAACACGCATGATCTCGCGTTCCATCGCATCGACGTCGCCGGAATAGTCGAAGGTTTCTCCGTCGTTGAAGCGAATGCGATAGAACGGCGAGACCGGCCGCAGGTCGATGTCGTCGGCGAAATTGCGACCGCACATCGTCCACAATTCTTCGAACAGAAATGGCGCGGTGACGATGGTGGGCCCGGCATCGAAAGTGAAGCCGTCCTGCCGGTGGACACAGGCGCGCCCCCCCGGCGCATCGAGTTTCTCCAGCACCGTGACGCGGTAGCCGCGCGCACCAAGCCGGATGGCGGCAGCCAGTCCACCAAAGCCCGAACCGACCACGATCGCATGCGGGCGGCCGTCATGCCGCGAGCCAACCGATGCCTGATAGCCGGTGATATCGAGCATCGCTTAGCCTGCCCCCATCGGTATGACGCCAGCCTCGCGCGCGGCCTTTCGGATGATCGCCGCGCATTCTTCGGGCCGTTCCTCATGGGCAAGATGGCCGAGACCCGGCAGCGTCACGATCTTCGATTGCGGCAGCAATTCATGCACGTGCTCAGCCTGCGACGGCGGAATGGTCTTGTCCTGCGAGCCGACAACCAGCGTAAGCGGCACCTTCAGCCGCGGCAGCACAGCCGCGAATGCGCGCAGATCCCAATGCGCCATCATGCCGAGCGCTGCCGACACATGCGCCGGATTGCTCGCTAGGCGGCGATAGAGTTCGATGCTGCGCGCGTCGAGCGTCGAGCCGGTCTGCGCGATCATCCGCTCGATCGCCTGAGGATCGCGCGCGCGCCGCGAGAACAGGTCGGATACGAACGGCACCGCGGTGAGCAGCTTTGCGAGCGGCGCGAAGAACTGGCCTGCCATACCCCCGAGCGGCAACAGCGCGCCGTTGAGACTGACGATTGCGCGCGGCGCAATCTGGCGCGACACGGTCATCTGGATCGCCACCGCTGCCCCCGCCGAATGACCGACCGCAATTTCGGGAGCGATGCCGAGTTCGTGCAACAATCCGGTGATCGCGCGCGCCATTCCGGGAAGCGACAGAAATTCGCGCGGCGGTGCCTGCGAAAAACCCTGGCCAGGCAGATCGGGTGCGACGAGCGTGAAGTTCGTGGCCAACAGCGGCATAAGTTCGGCCCAGGAATGCGTGCTCGCGCCGGTGCCATGAAGCAGCAATAGCGGCGGTCCTTCGCCCATGACCTGGACGTGCCACTGCATTCCACTGGCGCGAACGAAGCGGCTTGCCTCGCGGTTCGGCCAGTCATGCCCGTAGCGCTCCCAATTCAAGCTCTGCCGCATCCGTTACCCGTCTCACGCGCGCAACCGCGACAATGTCCCGGCATCCCGTCCCAGCGCTTCGATCGCGGTCGAGACAATCCCCCGGCTGTCGAGACCGGCCGTTTCGTACATCGCAGCCGGGCTATCCTGATCGATGAAGATATCCGGCAGGACCATGCTGCGAATCTTCAGCCCGCGATCGAGAGCGCCATGGCGCGCCAGAAGCTGCAGGACATGCGCGCCGAACCCGCCGGCAGCGCCCTCCTCGATGGTGATCATCACCTCGTGCTCCCGCGCCAGCCGCAGGATCAGATCGATGTCGAGCGGCTTGGCGAAGCGCGCGTCGGCGATCGTCACAGAGAGACCGCAACGCGCCAGTTCCGCGGCAGCCTTGCGGCATGCGGCCAGACGGGTGCCGAGCGACAACAGTGCGATCGTCGTGCCTTCGCTGATGATACGGCCGCGGCCGATCTCAATCGGCATACCGGCCTCGGGCATGTCGACGCCCTCGCCGTCGCCGCGCGGGTAGCGCAACGCAATCGGCCCCTCATCGTGGACCGCAGCAGTCGCGACCATGTGGACCAGTTCCGCCTCGTCGGCGGCAGCCATGATGACAAAGCCCGGCAGGCAGCCGAGATAGGCGAGGTCGAATGATCCCGCATGCGTTGGCCCGTCGGCGCCGACCAGCCCTGCGCGATCGACCGCAAAACGGACCGGAAGTTTCTGAATTGCGACATCGTGCACGATCTGGTCGTAGGCGCGCTGCAGGAAGGTGGAGTAGATCGCGGCGAACGGCTTCATGCCGTCGGCTGCAAGTCCGGCGGCAAACGTTACCGCGTGCTGCTCGGCGATGCCGACATCGAAGAAACGCCGCGGGAATGCCCTCTGGAAAATGTCCAGACCGGTACCGGCCGGCATCGCCGCCGTGATCCCGACGATGCGCTCGTCCTTCTGTGCTTCTTTCACCAGGCTTTCGCCGAACACCTTCGTATATGACGGTGCATAGCTTTGCGCCTTGGCCTGCTTGCCAGTGGCGATGTCGAATTTGACCACGCCATGGTACTTGTCGTCAGCGGCTTCCGCCGGCGCATAGCCCTTGCCCTTCTGCGTGACGACATGCACGAGGATCGGGCCGTTCGGCGCGTCGCGGACATTCTTCAGCACTGGCAGCAGATGATCGAAGTCGTGCCCGTCGATCGGCCCGACATAATAGAAGCCGAGTTCCTCGAAAAGCGATCCGCCGGTCCAGACATTGCGGGCAAAGGCTTCCGTCCGCGCTGCCTGGCCAGCGAAATAACTCGGAAGCATTTTGGAAAGGCGCTTGAGCGCCTCGCGAACTGACAAATACGTACGCCCCGAGATGGCGCGGGCGAGATAGGCCGACATCGCGCCGACGGGCGGCGCAATCGACATATCGTTGTCGTTCAGAATAACGATGAGCCGCGAATCCATCACGCCGGCGTTGTTCATGGCCTCGTAGGCCATGCCGGCGGACATCGCGCCGTCGCCGATCACGCAGACGATATTTCGCTTCTCACCTTGCAGATCGCGAGCGACGGCCATCCCGAGTCCCGCCGAAATCGACGTGGACGAGTGCGCGGCGCCAAACGGATCGTATTCGCTCTCGGACCTCTTGGTGAAACCTGAAAGGCCGCCTCCCTGGCGCAGCGTGCGGATGCGGTCGCGACGGCCTGTGAGAATCTTGTGCGGATAGGCCTGGTGTCCGACGTCCCAAATGAGCCTGTCACGCGGCGTGTCGAACACGTAATGAAGCGCGACGGTGAGTTCGACGACCCCGAGGCCTGCGCCGAGATGCCCGCCGGTCGTCGCGACCGCACGGATCATTTCATCGCGAACGTCAGCCGCGACCTCGCGAAGCTCGCTTTTGGACAGGTCTCTCAAGTCTTTCGGATGAGCGATCCGGTCGAGTAGCCGCGTAGAATCCTTTAGGTCAGGCATATGAGCCGTATCGCGTCGCCTCCGGTTCGGAAGAAGCCGCGATCTCCCTATTTAAGGCCGGTCGATCTGGGCCTAGGAAGTGACTATATCAATTGACGCTCATAGTGTCATTCAAAATTGACACATGATCTGACTAACGTTGCGACGCAGCATCGCGGTCGCGCCGCGCGTGAAGGGCACGGACTTGATCCAGACCGACGTAGCCCGCGCCGCCCAGCCTCATGGCGTCGGCTGATCCCAGCGGCGCGTCCGGATCGCCAAGTCCGCTCAGGCAAATGTCCGCGCGGGAAAAATCCTGAGCGCGGGTCCAGCGGCTTGGCGTTGCAATTGTGAAAAACCCGGCAGCCTTTGCGGCGAGCACACCGTTGGTCGAATCCTCGAACGCGACGCAGTTCTCTGGCGACACACCGAGCATGGACGCCGCCAAGGCATAGATATCGGGCGCGGGCTTTTTCTGCGCCACGCGATCGGCGGACACGAAGGCTCGAATATCCGACGCGCCTTCCCGGCCAAGCACCGACAGGATCAGAGGTTGCATGTTCGCGGATGCCGACGTCGCCACGACGCCGATCTTGAGATTGTTTTTTCGCGCTTCATCCATGAGCCTTCGTACGCCCGAGCGCAGCTTGACCGTGTTGTCGGAGAGCAACTCGCCGTAGATGCGCGTTTTCTCGCGGTGCACAGCTGGGATGACTGCATGAAGCGCGCGTTTCTGTTCCTGCGACAGCGAAGCCTCGTCGATTAAATGCCGGATGCGATCTGCCCCACCGGATACCGCAAGAAGTTTTTCGTACAATTCAGGCGTCCAATCAAACCCGAGATCGAATTCGAGAAAGGCCTGGTTAAATGCCCGGCGGTGCAGTTCGTCAGTATCGACAAACGTTCCGTCGAGATCGAATACGAGGGCTTCGAGTGTCATCACACGGCCTCCGGTTGTTCGAGAAAGCTCCCTGCCATTGGCGCTGCGCTGACGCTCACTGCGCCGTTGCATTGCGGTCGAGAAATGCCTCGTAGCGCCGCATGAAATCATGTCGTAACTCGAAATGCGGCAAGGCGCCGGTCGACATCCGCTCAATGCTCCAGTTCGGCTTGGGCGCAAATTCCTTAAGGCCGGCGTAATCGACGAAATCGCCCCGCACGCCATGCGCAACCCATACCGGCATCGCCAGTGACCGGTAGATCCGCGTGATGTCCTTGCTGAAAAGATAGCCGGAGACAAAGCGATACGGCGCGTGGCGTGCGCCGGGCTGGTGCGTCGTCAGGTAGTCGTATTCCAGCAAATCTTCGTCAATCTCAGGCTTGCCGTAGGTCTTTTTCAGAAAGTAGCGGATGCTCACGCGCGAGCTCAGGAGGTCGAAGAACGACTTGCTCCAGATCGGGTTTCGGAAGAACGCGTAAAGCCAGGGCATGCCGCGCGTCGTGCCTGGCGCGTCATCATAGGGCGCGCGGCTGTCCATCCCCGTCGGGCTGATCAGGCCCAAGGTGCGATATTGCTCTGGGCGCTCCGACGCCGCGCGCGCCAGAAACTCCGAACCCAGCGACAAGGCGATCGCGTCGATCGGCTTGGTCCCATGCTCCTGGCGAATGCGGTCCAGCATCGCATGGACCGCATCGGTCATCATCCGCGGGTCGTAGGGTCGGTCGGATCGATCCGAGAAACCGAACCCCGGCAGATCGATTGCATAGACAATCCGCCGAGACTTGAAATGCTGATGCAACGGCTTCATCTCGTAAGCTGAGCCGGCGGCGTTGATGCTGTGTACCAGCAGAAGCGGAGCAGCATCGGAGACGCCTGGCGGATCGGACCGGTAATAACTGAGCGTGCCGACTGAAGACGACATTTCGATACGCGTCGCATCGAGGGCCTTCGGCAAATCCATCGGTTCAGCTCACAGTTTGATCGCGAACCGATTTCACCGCGCCGGATATGGCAGCGGCACCGGCGCGCGGTAACGGAAGATAGCGCGCGTTCATTTCCTCGGCGAGACGGCGGGCCCCGGGATTAGCCTGCTGTGACGTGTCGATCATGATTGCATCGATACGCAGCGAGCGCACCATGCGGCCTGCCGACAGCGCGTCCGCCTCCGCACGCTCGCGGCCGGCGCACCCGTCACGCGCGATATTGGCGCGCGCATCGGTCAAAACGACAAGGAGCGGCGTCTGCCCGCGCCGCATCGCCAGTTGCCCGGTGAGACAGGCCTGGTCGAGCCCAGTCGCGAGCGGAGTGGCGCCGCCAGCCGGTAATTCCGCGAGCGAGCGCTTGGCGCGCGCCAATGACCGCGTCGGCGGCAAGAGCAGTTCGACACCTTGTCCGCGAAATGCCAGCAGGGCCACCTGATCGCGCCGCACGTAGCAATCGGCGAGCAGCAATTCGACCGCTCCTTTCGCTTCGGCGAGGCGATGAAACGCCGAAGATCCGGAGGCATCGACGAGAAAGATCGTCAGGGTTTCGCATGGCTGCTTGAAACGAACGATGCGGAAATCCTCGCGCCGCACCTCAACGCGCGATCCGGTACGCGGCGACGCGTTCGCGCGAAGACGCTGCCACGGCGCGGCCGCCTTCATGGTCTCCACAAGGTTCAGTCGAACCCCAGGCTTGAGGTCGCCTGAACGGATCCCTGCAGGCCGCCCCCGCCGCAACGATGCGCGAAGATTGGCGGAGCGTCCGCCATTTGAACTGCGCTTGCGGCTAACGCTGCGTTCACCGGCCCGGTCCAGCAGACCCGGCGGAATCGCCGCGCGAACTGCTTCCAGCACGATCTCGCTTGCCGCATCGGGAAACTCGGCGCTGTCGGTTTCGCTTTGTTCAGTGTTGTCCGGCGGCGGTTGCGGTGCCTCTTCGTCCTGCGGAGCGGCTGGAAGCCTGGTCGCGCGCGGCGCCAGCACCAGCCGCGCGGCAACCGCTGCATCATCAGCGGATGCAGCCATGCGTCCGTTCAAAGCGGCATGGATACGGGCAACGCGCAGCGCGAATATCTCGGCGCGGGTCGAATCCACGCCAAACATGGCCGCGGCTTCGGCAAGTGCTCGCGCTATGCGATCATCCACGCTGATTCCAGGCGATCGCGCGCGGGCCGCTTCGATCATGTCGCGATCAAAAGGCAGCGCATCGGGGTCAAACGCATCGTCAACCTGCACAAGCAGCGAAAGCCGGTCGAGTAAACCGGATGGCAGAGTTTCGTCGGGCCCGATCCCCTCGTCGAGCAAGATCAGGCCCAGCCGGCACGCGAGCCGCTCGGTCAGCCCTTCGCGCTCGATGACGATGCTAGCGTTGTCGAGCGCTGCGCCAAGCCTTGCGGCGAGTGACTCAGATATCCGTTCGGCGGACGGAACCACAATCACGCCGCCGTCGGTCTCCGCCAGCACGCCGCGTGCAAGCACAGGGCAGCCCGACCGAAGCGTTGCGGCAAGGTCGAGCCCGCCGAGCAGGCGATCGTCATCGATGGACGCTGGAATTTTCCGCATCGGCCTGTCGGAAGGCAGCATTGCGCGAATGGACGCCAGAAACCGGTCGCGCGCCTCGCCGGCCGGCGATCGGACAACAACACCACCCAACGCAGCCGGGTCGACCGCAAACAGGCATGCGGCCAGCGCTGCATCGTTGCATCCGCCCGCGGGCAGCGCGCTCATGCTCCGAACATGTCGGCCATGACGCGATCGATGCGCGCCGTCGAGCCGACTTCTTCCAGCGGATCGCGACGCAGGCGATGACGCAGCGCGATCGGTGCCGCGCGCCGGAGATGATGGTCGTCGACGCTTGTCTTTCCGTCGAGGCTCGCGATCGCCCGTGCCGCGCGGATCAGGGTCAGTTCTCCGCGCAAGCCATCGGTGCCGAGATCCATGCAAAGCCGCGCCGTGCGCTCGCGCACCTTGTCGCTGACGGCGACCGACCCCAGTCTGGTGCGCGCCGCCTGCAGGGAACGCCGGACTGCTTCATCCTTCTTCACCCATTTCTGCATGAATATAGCCGGCGCCTGGTCGAACTCGTCGCGACGGCGCACCACCTCGATGCGCGTCCCGATATCGGATGGAGTTCGCACTTCCACCGACAGGCCGAAGCGATCGAGCAATTGCGGACGCAATTCGCCTTCTTCCGGATTTCCGGTTCCGATCAGGACGAAGCGCGCGGGATGGCGCACACTCAGGCCTTCGCGCTCGACCACATTCTCACCCGAGGCGGCGACGTCGAGCAGCAGGTCGACGATGTGATCTTCCAGCAGATTGACTTCATCAATATAAAGAAAGCCGCGATGCGCACGTGCGAGCAGCCCTGGCTCGAAGGCCTTGACGCCTTGGCTCAGCGCGCGCTCCAGATCGA
>VFQN01004481.1_pt1 | contig 18375 bp, 26 predicted proteins | sample 3512371 | NCBI WGS metagenome assembly VFQN01 (sample SAMN10412370, study PRJNA504923) | tailings metagenome | isolation source: Replicate 2 from Balatoc abandoned mine | place: Philippines: Itogon, Benguet | collected 2017-08-28 | reverse complement strand
TACCATCGCACCCCCACCAGCTCCCACCCAGCTGCTGCTTTCCACCACGTATCTACCCACCCAACACCTTGTTCTCCTTCCCGCGCGTGGGCCCCATCCCACACCCCCACCCCTGTTTTGCCGCGCTGCGGCTACCCTACCCCATCTTTGCCACATACCGGTAGGCCGCTCTGCGGTTACCCCACCCCGTCTCTGTCACTCAGGCCCCTCTGCTGATTTCCCCACTGCTCCTGTCACTTAGGCCGCTCTGCGGTTACCCCCACACCCCGGTGCCCACACGCCTACCCCCAGGCCCTCGTCGCGCTGGTGCTGGCCACGGGCGTGACCAACCGCGTGCTGTACAAGATGGCACTGGTGCCGCTCAAGGACCACATCTTCTTCCTGGCGCAGCTGCAGAACCTGGGCTACCTGGCCGTGTACTTCACGGCGCTGGCGCTCAGGAGCAGGTGGGCGCACAGGAGGGGCCGGGGGCGGGAGGTCCCATACACGAGCGATAGTCAGGGATGGTCGAAGGACCGAGGGCGAGTGGTTCACGCATGGCGCACCGAGCCTGCACACCACAAAACCAAGACGACCCAAATCCATTAGGCACATGTATCATCACCTCCGGGGGTACGTGGCCCCCGTCATTCTGTCATCTCACTCCACGCCCTTCCCTCCCCTGTCCCCTCAGCTCCGGCGTCGTGACCCCCGCCATGCTGTCCATCGACAAGCGGCCGCTGGTGGCGGTGGGCGGCTGCGAGGCGCTGGCGCAGCTGCTGTTCATGGCGGGCGCCGCGCACATCCCCGGGCCGCTGCTGCCGGTGGTCAACCAGACCTACCTGGTGTGGAGCCTGGTGGTGGCCAGCGTGCTGCTGGGGGCCAGGTGCGTGGGGGCTTTTCGTTCGTGGACGGGCCGTGTGGGTCTACCTGTCAACTGAGGCCCCAAAGGGTTGGGGAGCAGCGGGTGGAATACGGGTGGGCGCTGTCCTGGGGTTGGCCTGTGTTTCGCAGGGACTAAGAGTTTGGCTTCAAGGGGAACCAGGAGCTATGTGGCCCCGCCAGTGCTCGTGCAGAGGCGCGTCGCGTTGGCGTCAGCGTTCGTGTCGTACGTGACGCACGCTCCGGCCCCGCTGCCATGCCGACATGCAGGTACACCAAGTCTCAGCTAGCTGGCGCCGCGCTGGTGATGGTGGGCGTCGTTGCCGCTGCCGTACCGCCTGCCGTACTGATGCAGTACGTGCCGATGCCGGGCGCGGCGGCGGCGGCGGGGGCAGGGGCCGCGGCGGCGGCGGTGGAGCTCAAGTACGTGCTCAGTGAGTTTCCTTCTGTTCTGGGACAAGAGCACGTGCCTCCAAGCCGTGGGCGCTTTCTACCTGTTGTTGGTGGTCAAGGTCTGCGGTGGAGCCGCACGGTCGTCATTGTGGGGTTCAAGGCGCCTGGCTCCCACGGTCACATGTGGATTAGCGGCACCGCCGTCTATGAGCGCGTGCACGGCATTCCTGACCTCGACTACCCTCCCTCGCCTGCCCATGCGGTCTCTGTTGTTGGACGTAGCCTGCCTGTCTGCCTCGCTGCTCAATGGCCCGCGGCTGCGCGGCCGTTCTCCGCCCTCCCCCTATACCGCAGGGGCTGGCGTTCGTGCTACAGGAGATAGAAAATTACAACGGTAGCCGTCAGGTTCACGAGTCCTTCCCCTCCCTGCCCTATCCGGCCCTGTCCCTCCCCTCCCCGCAGTGTGCGTGCTGTGCTTCCTGTTCCCCGCCATCGCCAACTGCATCAAGGAGCGCGTGTTCAGGCGGGCGGCGGAGCAGCTGGGCGGCCCCCTGGACATTTTCGTGGTCAACTCGTTCGGCTCTCTGGCGCAGGTGGGGGCTGGTGTGGGCACTGCCCTTGCAAGGCCGGCATATCCCCGAGCGCCCATACGGGGCGGCCGCCGGACGGCCTTCCAATTCAGCGTACCCACCCTTGCATGCAGTCAGTCCTTTGCGCCATCATCCCTGCCCATCCACTCTCGCCATGCCACACACCTTCGGAAACGTTCCTTGTGCTGCTCCTCCTTTCGTTCTCCCTTGCTGCCTCCCTTTGACACCCCCACGCCACCCTTTGACACATAGCACCGCAGACGTTCTTTGTGCTGTTGCTATTCGTCTTTGCCCGCAATCCACAACTTCACCTCCGCCGTTCGGTCCTGTCCTCGCTGCTACAGACCTTCTTCGTGCTGCTGCTGCTTCCCGCCACCACCGCCCTCAACGGCATGGCGCTGCACCGCCTGCCGGAGCTGATGGCGGCCAGCGTGCGGGCGTTCATGGGGCTCGACACGGCGGCAGCAGGGGCAGGGGCCCTGGTGGCGGCGGCGCCTGCGCTGGGCCCCTGGGGCGTGCCGCTGAGCACACCGCTGCTGGCGCTGTCATACGTGGCCATGAACCTGGCATTCAACGTGTCCATGCTCACGCTGCTCAGGAGGTGGGTGGAATGCCGTACAAGTCTGTGGGTGTCCTAGCTTGTCACATCGCGGCGAGTTGCGCAGTGCTTCAACCTACTTTGATCCGTACTGACACGGTCGGGTGCTGTGGGGGCCCACAACTGTAACGGTTGGCGCTTAGGGGTCACAGCCCTTGCTCGCTTCTGTCAGGCTGGGGTCCATGTCCACAGACCCGCCCTTGCTGGCCCCCGCCCCCGCCACGGCCGCACGTTCCCGTGTTACCCGCTGGTGCCAAATACGACGCCTGCACCCCACACCCCGCCCCTGCCACACACGTCCCCACACGGCTCCCAGGCCCATGCACCACCCCCACCCTCCCCCGCTGCTGCTTCCCTCCCCCCTCCCCCCACCCCAGTGTTGGCTCCGTGACCACCACCATCGTGGGCTCCTCCCTGGTGCCCCTCACCATCGCCGCCTTCACGCTGCCGCTGCCGTACCTGGTGAGGCAGGGCCGTGGCGCGTTGGGGACTAGGGGTGCTGATGCTGCAGCTGCTCACGCACGGGTACACGCGGTGCTAGGGCACCCGAGCCCCCAAAAGTCGCACAAAGCTGGTCAGTTCCTGGTGCACTGTGCCCTTGACGGTTGCTACCCCATGCGGCCATTGAACCCCCATTGCGTTGCACCCCCGGCAAGGCCCTGCGGACACCTCCACGTGGATACCGGTACATGTTCTTCTGGCCTACACCAATTGGCATCCTGCCCAGCTAACCCAACCGCCCAGCGCTGGGAACTCATGCGTGGCCGTCGACAGATTCCACTTATTCCTGTCCCCTTGCCGCCTTCCCTGCACCACCACAGGAGCCTGCTGTGCTGTCTTACAACTTCATTGTGGGCGTGGTATTACTAATGGCGGGCCTGCTGACGTACAACTGGCACAGCGTACGGGACGCGCTGCGGCGGCGGGGCGGCGGCGGCCAGGGCGTGATGGGCGCAAAGGGCGGAGGGGACGACCCGCCGCCTCAGCAGCAGCAAAAATGAGCGCCGCACCTGCCAGGGTGGGTCTGTGGGTGAGACTGCGTGGGACCCCGCCCGTGGGGTTAGCGTTCGTCCGTAGACACCCCATACCGTACCAAAAGGGCGGGCGGCGCATGCTAAGGGCAGAGTTGCGGCATTGCAGTCATTGGGGTGTTGTGGGCGGGAGGGGGGAAAGACTAGGCTTGGGATGGAGGCATAGCATGAAAGGACTCGGACCGGATTCAGGGGTCGCTAGCCCCCGTCTGCATCGGTGTACTCCGGCCTGTTGCACTGCAGCGGCGCGCGCCGGGGCCTGCAAGAGCATCTCGCATTCGATGGAGTAACGGCCGTGAAAATTGCGAGGTCATCCATGGGAGATGGGCTACTGGACATGCGATTGGTAGGGTGGAGACAAGCATTGTCGGGACCTGCACGGTGCCATCCATTGGGGGCTGGGGATGGCAGATGACAGCATGCAAAGCGCGGGACGGGGGCTGGCTACAACTAGCCCACGGCGCGCATGCAGAACACACCACGTTTGCGTAGTCAGCTGGCAAGCAGGGGTGCCAACTGAGCGTGGCAATGGGTTGAACGCTGCAGCGCTGCTAGCAGGGCAATTGTTGCGCTTCGAAGCCCGGCGCACAGTAGAACGCACGGCGCAATGTACGCGTGTTCGTTTCTCTGCTTGTTCAGTGAACGGAACTGTGTGGAGCTGGTTGATGGGCGTGCGGGGAACGGTTGTGGGGGCCCTGTGCCCGTTGTGTGACCTTGGCCTCCGGAGCAGGAGCAACCGCAACTCGACGACGACTCTGGTGAAAGCTTGCACTCCAAGCGAAATATCTTGCTGCTCTTTGATGCCGCGTTAGACCAGACAACATTGAGGAAGGCCGCCAAAGGAGGTTAGGCCTGAAACAACTTGGACCAACCGCCTCTCATGCTGGACCTCGGCCGAGGACCGAGGTGGGCAGAGAGGTGGGCAAATGCACATCAAGATATCTTTCTAGACTGTAACTGGCTTCATGTGAAAGCAATATTGCCGGGGTCACTTCATTAGGGCAAGTTCTTAGGGTTTCGCAGGCACCGGAACCGCGGCGGTTAAACTGCTTTCGCATATCTAGGAATGCAGCAAAAGCACCTAACACGACCATAAGTGAAATGCGCCCTTTTTGCCAGCTGGGCGACTGGGGCCGATGTTTTGCGACAAGAAGTGAGCGAGAAATGCAGCAACCAACCGTCCCTACGCACGCCTCTACGCCACCCCCTGCAGCCTTTGAGCATGATATTGCCATACGTACTTGTGGCTATCTGCTGATTTGGTCGGCACGCTGATCAGGCTAGATTGTCCGCGGCCCCGGGGTAGGCGCATTGCCCATACACCTGGCAGCGTGAAAAAGAAGTCCTTGTCATGTGACGACGCAACGTCTTGAGCCACGCCGGTCGTCGCGGTATCAGAGGTGGGCAGCATCGGCATGGCAGTAGTTGCGGTAGTTGGGCCATACGGACTCGCGATCAGGGAGGTAAGCAAGGTAGGCAACACCATTTAGCCTCGATTTTGTAAGTAATATGTCTTATGAATGTGTGATGAGCCTTTCAGTGATACGCTCGTGCCCGCCACGATTGTACGAGAGCATGGCGCCGAAGTCGAGCTGAGCGCGACCCTACATAAGGGCCATCGCAGTCTGGCCCGGCTATAGAGCAAGGTTGAGCACATCTCTGCACTGCTGCTGGTCATAGCAGCAAGCTCTGTGGCTTACTTGCGTCAAGGTGAACGCGCGGGAGCAAGGACCGGCCCCTATCCAGGCACAAGTACATTGAGTTGTCTTCTTTATCAAGAATGCGGTTCTTCGTCGGCTTGGCTCTGCTGCTCTTGGCAACTACTGGTGGGTGGTCGGCGATCATCGACATTCTTGCAACCGAGCCTGTATGTGTGCTGGTGGTTGGCTAGTCGAATGTAGTGGTATACAAGGCCTTGCTGCATCAACTGCATGTTGCTGATTGCTCCTCTGACCACCGGCCTGATTGTCGAATGGGGTCGCGGCCTTTCGGAGTTCCCCCCGTCCTGCTTGTGGGATTAGCGGTGTAAGCGGAAGCATAAATATAACTGGCACAGGATCATGTAGTTGTGGGCCCAGTCCCAGGGTTTGCGCTGCAAGCCGGGCAAGAACTCACGGTTCGCACAGCAGCTGAGAAGTTACAGGGACAAGCGCATATGGGCGCTTGCTGCCATTCCAAGGAAATGGTCTAATGAGTAGACAAAACTATTTGCTGCTTTGTGAGCGCGAGCGCAAGCGGTAACGGTCCGTTCGGTTAGCTTTCACCCAATAACCGTGCTTACCTGCTGAGTCTGACCAGGTCGGACTTGCTATGCACCGCCGCAGGTCTGCCCAACTGCGCCCAGGGCGCCCGACTGCTCCGCGAAGCGGACACCCTTACTTCCGGTGATGACATGGACGTTCACCACGGTGAGAGGGCTTCGTGGCTACCAGTACAAACCCATTGGTTGCAGTGCACGTGTTTGTGAAGCGATCCAATTCGCAGCATCCGGGACATAAACCTGATAGACAAGATCAATACTGCATAGCAAGCTGATAGCGCTCACCGAGTTACCAGGAATCACCTGTACTGACGTGACAGTAAGGCCGCATGCGACTAGGGTGCATGTGCCTGTGTGCATGGCCGCAGCGTGTTTGTATCTAGAGGCAACAACCTACCATCGAGCTGTACTTACACCTCAAACTGAGACACACCTGTCCACAAACAAGGACCGATTCTGAAGAGCGCACAATGTCACGATCATCCATGGACGCCTCGCACACGTGCTCAGTTGCCGCCCACAACCAGCCATGCGTGTGCGTCCCACGCTCCAACGTCCAAGCAGGCCATCGTCTGCTCCGTGCACCTCCAATCAATCCCCACCCGCTTAAGGCTACCATAGCCTCAAGACAACCGATCCATCGTGCACCGCACACAACCGTAACCTCTTCCCTGTGCCCCGACCCGCCAACCATCACCCCCAGGCATCGGTCACACCGTCGGCCCCGACCCCTACTCCGCCATGCCCATCGTCGTACCTCCTACCTACTCCCCGCCCGGCTACTACTCCCCTCCTCCTGCCTACTCGTCTCCGCCTCCTTACGGCTATCACGCTCCTACTCCCGGTCCCTACGGCCCCTACACGCCCACCCCGGCACCGTCCTACATGGTCTGAAGCTCGTAAGCCCGTGTGCTGGGTTTAGCGCGAACGGATGCATGGGCGAGTGAGAGGTCAACGCGGAGATGCTGGTGCAGCCGTGTCGCGAGGCTTTTGGCGCGTAGCAGCGCCGGCAAAGATGTGTGATAAAGGTGTGAAGTACGCCGGTTAGAGGTCTATCTACTAGGGAGTACATATCTCGGTTGTCGCAGTGGGGGTTCACAGGGCTGTTGTGCGATGACCGCCCCCGTCGGGGCACCACACAGACATGCTGTGGGCGCCGTCCGATGTTGCGCCTGCGTGGCTTTTTGCTGAGAAGGGCGCGACTCTTAGGGTTCAACGACGCGTTTCTATATAGTCAAGGACGCGCCCCAATGGGCTGCGGGCCACGTGCTGCGTGCGGAGTTTTAGCGTAGAGCAGGTACTGGCATCGGAGCCGAGTGCGACGTTGTGCGTGGGTCCAGTGCTAGATAGCTGTACATAGCGAAGTATATTGGGCGAAGCAAGCAAGGCTAGACAGGAAGGAAGCATAACGTGTTCGACGACCCGTACTGCAGGTTGCTGTGGCAGGAGGTTCATTGTGACTAGCGGCATGGCTGCAGAGTGTGGCAAGGCGGGCACGCTGCAGGGATGGGGATGACGCACACGGGGTTATGAGTGCCGCGTGTGGCGTCTGAGTGGTGCGCAAGATATCGGTGCAGTGCATTTGGCTGATGCCTTCGGGTGAGTTCGTGTGAGTATGTACAGGAGTGAGATCCTTTCCTTCCTCGTTGTCACTGCGTTGTTCAACCTATCACTCGAAGATATGTGGGTCTTTGCATGTTAGCTGTCGTGTTGGGGCTCGCTTTCGAGAACTGGCTCGACGTAGTGTGATTTGTCCCTGTCCTCCGGCGGAGGATCAGTTAGGCCCATCTTGTAGTCGGTCGGCTGGTGCCTTGCGTGGCGTGTGCATGACCCTTTGCCATGGACGGGGCGGACGACGCAGGGTGAATTCCTGTTCCCAGTTGCCTTACAACCTAGTGACGCAGGGGGACCCAAGCAACCTGTTACAGCATGCATTTGCTCGCGAGTGACACCATCAAGTTACGGCCCCCTGTGTGCTCGTTCCTTTCTTTGTTTAGCAGCTTTTCGTGCGTGTTTGTTAAGCCACGAGATGCACCCAGGTGTGAGTTGCAGCGCTCGCACTCGGTTTCGCCGCACTGTCCCATGGGCACGGTAACCTCGTTAATTGGCCTCCATTTTGATGGTCATGCCTGCACGTGGACGTGCGGTTGTGCGAAGGGGTATAGGTAGGGTGCGTGGCATTAAGGGTACTGGGTGACGGAGCCGGGTGGTATATATGTGGTTTGTAGTAGGATGGTGACTTCTACTGGGTGGAGGAGCCTAACGGTCAGGCACGGCTGTGCACGACGGATGGTGCCGTACGGTTTGGTACGGCACGGCCGAGGCGCTGCAGCAAGTAGTGGTTGCCCGGTGTGGGATGTGCCGTGGCTTTGGTTGCGTGGGCACTGGCGCAGGGCTGGCGACTTCTCACCTGCTCGGCCGGTTGTCTTATTGCGGTGGTACGGCGTGCACGTGTGCGGGGCGGCTGTCCTGTAGGCCGCTTGATGGTGCATGGGGCGGCGGGGTGCGGTCGTCGCGCCCCCAGTTAGATGGGCGCAGGGGGCTGACGAAGCAGCTCAACTAGCAGCTGTCTGAACGTATTGTAACCGTGTTTCACTAGCTTTGTCGAGAGCTCGAGACCCAGCGCCTGCGGCAAGCTACACGCATGAGTGGATGACCAAAGCGGCAACTGGACGCAGCAGGGTGCAGAGGCAGCTTTGATGGCCCCACACGTAAACAGCTTCCAGGCATCGCCTCATGACCGCTACCTCTACCGGTATTCAGTGCCGTCGTACACGTCATGCAGCCAAGCGCGGGGGAACGGGGAAGCCCCCTGCTTAGGCACCGGACCTCTGATCCGTGCCCGTCTGGTTCGTCACCCTGGCCCCTTGCCGCTAGATAATGCGGACACCCTCCTGTTCGCACTGCCGCTCGCCTGCTTCCTACCATTTCCCTTACCTGCACTCCATACGTCACAAGTGTTGTCCGTCCCTTACGCCCCCACGCCGCTCTGGTCCCCACGTGCCGCATGAACGTGCTTCTTGTCGCTGCTGCTGCTTCCCGCCGCCACCGCCCTCAACGACATGGCGCTGCACCGCCTGCCGGAGCTGATGGCGGCCAGCGTGCGGGCGTTCATGGGGCTCGACACGGCGGCAGCAGGGGCAGGGGCCCTGGTGGCGGCGGCGCCTGCGCTGGGCCCCTGGGGCGTGCCGCTGAGCACACCGCTGCTGGCGCTGTCATACGTGGCCATGAACCTGGCATTCAACGTGTCCATGCTCACGCTGCTCAGGAGGTGGGTGGTATGCCGTACAGGTTAGTGGGTTGTCATTGTCATCGCGTGCCAGGGGCACGGGGAGGGTGGCTTGCCCTCGGGCGGCGGGCGGGCCACGTGCACGTGCACGTGAATGGTGTTTTGCGGCCGTACCGGTGCGGTCAGGCGCCATGGAGCTCCGAATATGCACCCGGGTTTGCAGATGGCAGCCTTAGCCCAAGGTTCGAGGCGCACCGTTCCCGCCGCACAACTATGCAACGCTTCGGCGCCACGCGCATTGCCTCTGTGCCTGCCATACCCCAAGTGCTGTTTCCCGGCTGTAGCGCCCAACTACCAACCACTCCTATCCCATGCACTGCATCTGGCCCATCCTTCCCTTCCTTCCCCTTCTTCCCCCAGCGTTGGCTCTGTGACCACCACCACCGTGGGCTACTGTATTCCCTGGTGCCCCTCACCATCGCCGCCTTCACGCTGCCGCTGCCGTACCTGGTGAGGCAGGGCCGTGACTTGTTTTTGGGAGGTCTGCCGAAGTCGGGTTGGGCGGCAGTAGGCAGTCGCCCAGGGGCCCTTGCAGCCAGTAGGTTGTGCCAGCCCTGTGCCCGTTGTGCGGCCTCGGCCTCCGGAGCCAACGCAACCCGTGTCGCCGTCTCGCCGACGGCCTCAGGTGAAAGCTTGTATTGCAAACAGCACAAGCCTTCAACCTGTAAATACTCAGGGCATGTCCTTGTATGCCAGGCCGACTGCCAGGTTTAGTAGAGGCCTCTAGGTGGGCTGTTGGCAGACCGCGACAGGTAAGGTAGGTGGGATGCAGAGGTAGGCATCCACGCTGATCCGGTACAATGTATTTTAATTTGACCGTATATTATCACCGTTCAGCGTCACTACACCTATGCCCACCACATCTACTGTACGAGATGCATGCTCGGCCCTACCTGCCTCGTCGGCATGACCCTATTATTAGGGGCGGTCACGACAAAGGGCGGGTAAAGCGGATTTACTCATTGCACGTAGTGCTGCACTGATATTACTCTTGGTCAGTAGGAAGCTTGGTGGCCCAGGGCCAAGGTAAAATCGTTTCTCCGCGCGCGGGCGGGCGCGGGAGCAGGTAGGGGACGGCCCCGCGATCAAGAAACAAGTACTGTGGACGCCTCCCGACGTACGAGGACATCGCAAGGATGCGATTCGTTATCGGCTTGGCTCTGCTGCTCTTGGCAACCGGTGGGTTGACGGCAGGGGCACCATGGGCGGGACTTCTCTTGTGACCGAGCCTGCTCGTCGCCATGGGCGCCTGGGTGATAGGTAGTGGCAGCACAAGATAACGGATTCCCTGGCATCTCTCTGGTGGTTGTTTTCTTGCCCGCCGGGTTTTTTCTAGTTTGTAATCGTCTGTGGGCCAACGTTTGCCAACGTTTCGCCTTAAGCCTCTGGCATTCACAGCCTTTACCAAAAGCGCTGGTATGTTATCATCATGCGGCCGTGTATATGTGGGTTGGCGGGACTAGCCTTAGGGTTTTGCCCGTGCAATGCCAGGAACTCGCCGTTCTGTTATCACTCCGGACAGGGCCCTTTCCCCCTACCATATATACTATCAATCGCACATTAATCCTCTCGTGCCGATGCTTATGCGCTGGCATGCGGGCTGGCAGCCAACGGCCCGTCTCGCGTAGTATGCGTTGTCGTTGTGAAGCAGCACCTGTCCCAGTAACCACTTTGCTACCCTGTCCCTCCTACGTCTGCTTTGTCCCTGCGTCGGCGCAGGTCTAACCAGCAGCGCGCAAGGCGCACGATATCTGCGCGGTGCGGATAGCCTTACTTCCGGTGACCACATGGACGTGCACCAAGGTGAGCAGGTGGCCGTACGGCGGTAACCTTACATCCGGCTTACATATGGCTTGCATTACGTGCTTGTGTGCATGTCCTTGACGTGTTGGCGGCTAGAGGCCAATAGCAGCCTCTAATCCTACAACCCAACCGACTTGGCATGTGTGCGCCGGTGCCATTGGTAACAGTACAGTGCCGCGGTTCCTGAGACAACGCCCCGCCCCGCCCCGTGCTGCCCACGCCCCGCCCGCCAGGCTTCGGTCATGCTGTCGGCCCCGACCCGTACTCCAAGCCCACCGCCGTACCTCCCACCTACTCCACACCCCCGCCCTACGGCTACTACTCCCCGCCTCCGTCCTACTCCCCCCCGCCTCCCTACGGCTACCACTCCCCATCGCCCGGCCCCTACGGCCCGTACACGCCCAGCCCTCCCCCGTCCTACACGCCGTGAAGCGCGTTCAGACCTTTGCTGGCCCATTCGGGGCGCATCAACAAGGAAGCAATGCGGCGGTGCCAAGGCGAGTCTGTCAGGCTTTCTGGTGTCCAGCAGCGCAAGCGAAGAAGACGGTATGTGCGAAGATGCGCAAGTGCGCTGGCGCTCATCGGCCTTGGGCGTGATGGATTGGGGATGCACACGGCTGTTGCGCTGCGACCGCCCCCGTCAGGGCGCGGCACTGCGACCGCTGACCACCAGTCGCTTGAATCTATGGCGAAGTACTGCATGTGCTCCAGAGGGTGGCGTGCCAGATGCTGCATGTGATGAAGGATGGCGAAGAGCAGGGGTGTTCCCCTGGTTGAGAGAAGGCCGGAGGGTGTCGGCCGCACACCTGGATGGCACGTGCACCCCTTTGTCGTACTCTGCGGGGCCAGCATGCATGCGCTCATGCATGCTGCCATTGACATCCAGCGATGCAGGCGCATGGCCGTTTTCATTAGGCTACAGCTGCAGGAGTGTACTGGCATCGGGCATGCGGTGCGGTGTGGTACGGTAGGTGCGTGGGACGCAGTGCCATTGTGCTGTGCACTGACAAGCACAACTGACGGAGGCGAGGCCGTGACGAACAAGTTAGCACGACGTGTGGGAGGACCTGTGTGACAGGTTGCTGTGGCAGGAGTGCAGGAACGTGGCTGGCTAGCTTGCTCGCAAGCGCCCTGTGAGCGTGGGGTGCATGTATGGCTGGACCACGTACGGCACGATAGATTGAGTTGTGCCTGGAAGCCTTGTACGATACAAAAGGCTGAGACGTTTGTGTGTGTACGTGCGGTCTGTTTGCTGATCGTGTGCAGGAGTAAGAACTAACTTTCCTGCTATTGATCCCCTGATCTTGGACTCACTACCTCGGCGTGTACGGGTCTTTGGTGTTGTGTTGCGGTCCGTGCTTGCGTACTGCCTCAACATGGTGTCCCTTGACCCTAACCTTAGCCGTTTTCTGATCTGACTCGTCAAGTGGTGGTCTGCCGGTGCGTTGCGTCATGCTTGCATGGCCCTTTATTCATTCATGCCTCTTCATGGAGTGAACCATTGCGCTTGCCCCACGAGTGTTGCCGGGAGACCCACGCCGACGGCCGTACCTACTCTGCTTTTGCGTGACGCCCTCGAGTGCCTGCCGCCCTGCCCTGTGTGCCTGTAGTTCAGCTTTGCTGGTTAACTGTTTGATGTGTGTGGGCTGCTGCTTCACCAGCATCGGTTTGTGGGATTAGTGTTTGGCCACAGCGCTTGGATGGCTCCGTTGCCCAGCTCCCTCCACTCCAATGCCCACTGGGTATTGCCTTCCTTAATTGATTGGTCTATGCTTTATTGATTGCCCTTCATTTTTTGTTGGGGTGTTGCATGCTGGTACGGGCCATGCTTGCATGTGGGCTTTCGGCTGTGCCAAGGGTTGTGGGGTGTTTGGGTGAGAGAGTGCAGGTGCAGCAGGCATGGCTGTTCACGAGGTTCTTGCGGCGCCGCATGGACGACACTGCACGGCGGAGGTGCTGCAGGAAGCAGGGTGTGATGCGTGGTGTGGGAGTGGCGCGGCGTACGGGTTTGATGTGGTTTGAGTCTGCAGTGGTGCAGGCTGCGCACCATGCCAGTGAAGGTTGACCCTTGAACTGATACCTCTAGCACCATCCAACTGATTACCGGTACACCAGGTGAAGCATCGCAGTGGCCATGGCTTGATGCGGACGTGACAGGCGGCTGTCCTGCAGTCCTGTTTCACGCATGCGTTGGTGAGTGGTGCAGGGGTGCTCGCGTCGCGTTTGGCGTGGTGCCGGGTGCATGGGGCGCGTGTTTGCTGCACGTGCCGACGGGGCTCTGCACATGCATGCTGGATCTGCCAACAGCAGCCGGGCCGTGGAGGCAACAGGCAAGCAAGGCTGCCACTGTTGCAGTCGTGCAACCCGGCCTGACTTCGTTGTAAGATGTATGGGCAAAGCCAGTCAACACTCAGCACCAGCTTCATGCAGTTGCTCGCATGTTGTGAACGTGACTGTACCGGTATTGCAAGTGCAACAGGTTCATAATGCAGCAGGGGTCAGTGCGAATGGGGCTTGGCGTGGGGAGGCACGGGGGTGGAGTCGCAGATGGGGTTGAAATGCCCGTGCACCTTGAAGGTCGCTCGGAGCTACGGAGCCAAATGCATGCCTGGGTCAGACTCAGTGGGTCTGCTCAGACGAGAGAACCAGCTGCTGAAATTTGAAAATGGGAGCAGCGGGAAGCCGAAGAGAAATGCATTTGACCGTGCATGCAGTGCGGGCTGCGGACAGAAGAAAGGCCCTGACATCGACCGGGTTGCCCCTAGCTGGCTCCCAACCGGTAGTGCGGGTCAGTGCGGGTGCAGGTGCGCACGTGCTGGCAATTAGACGCAAGGAGCAGCAGAGGGTGATTTTAGGGGCATCCTCGGTGACAAGGGTGGTATTGGTGAGAAGCTCGGGCCGTGGGATAACGGCGACGGGGCCTGCTGGCGGCCCTTTTGGCCGTGCATGCGACAGGCCATGGATGCCAGAACCCTTGCACTGCCAACGAGGACATTATCCCCCTCACCTTTAACACTACATGCATATGGATATTATTTTCATCATTGTGAGTGCCTGTGCGTGCACTTTCCTCGCTGTCCGTATTTTCGCAAACGCGGTGAAGCCATGCGCAGGTGGCCCTTGAGTTCTCAGGGCCGCGGACAGCCCAACGCGGTTGAAATGTTGTCATTGAGATACGGAAGCTGATGATAATATGATGTAGCAGTAAAGCTGTTGTTGGACCTTCGTGCAGTTGCCGCGCTCGAATTCTTCCGTACGTGAGGTTTCCCCAGTTTCTTAAGCGCTCTCTGGCCCGGTCTCTCTATCACTCACACACAAGTAGGCTACACCAATAGCATATCTTCTGAGATCACATCAAGAGAGCGCAAGCGTCGCCACAACAACCGCCTGTACCACGCTACCATCGCAGCAGCTCCGAACGTCTCTGGACCCGCGCAGCATTACCATGGCTAAGCCTATGCGTTGGCCTCTACTACTCACGGTCGCTGCAATGATCATTGGCAGCGGTAAGTTGTGGGGTTGCATCCCGCCAAAACGGCGTGGATGGCAGGATTTGCCTCAGTGTCACCACACCGGTCGAGTTACAGAGCCGCAAGCCACGCCCTCATACTCCTCTTTTTGCAAATATATGCAGGTCTCCCAGTTTTAAATGCTGCGCGCCCGATACGGCAGGCCACCTTAGGTGGGTTGCTTGGGCTCATGGGCTGTCCGTTCTCGGCTGCATCCGACCAACGCAGCGATGGCCACCAAGTTCCCGCCTGCCCCGATCCACTTCCCAGCTTGCTGCCGCATGCATTACCGCATGCACTCCTGCAAGGAGCAGTTCGCCGCTCTGCAGTCATGCTGCATATTATCGGCAGCCATTTTCACCAACACCCTGCGTAACCCACACAACGCCTTGTGGAACGGCGTCACTGCGGCCGTGGGAAGCGTTGCACTTCAGGAGGGGGCACACGACCAGCACCTGCTTGCCTTCCACCACACACCCACCACAACCACTCTCAGGTGTCCTCACAGAATACACGCGCCGCCTCGCACCCGCCCTGCCCATCCGCTGCCTCGCTTAGGCCCCATCTCACGTCCCCTGCTCCTGTCCCAACCCGCAGACGACCTGGGTCCCCTCCTTCCGCTACCCCTGTCACCCTACGAAGAGCCTCGGCCTCAACACGCAACGGAAGAGAGCCTCCTTTCGGGACCCACCACCTCCCCGCCCCCATCCTACGGTGCCTACGGCCCCTACCCCTTTCCGCCGCCGTACGGCCCTGCCTACCCGCCCGCTTACCCTCCGGCCTACCCACCTGCCTACGGACCCCCTGCTCCCAGCTACCCTCCGCCGCCACCGCCGTACGGATCCCAGCCGTAAAAATTGAGGAACGCTGTGAGAAGTACTGCTGATTGGTGTTGGGGAGAGAGTGACCGCAGGTGTTGATGCTCTTAGTCGGCTTCCGTGCAGGCTAGCGAGCCAGCTGCTTGTGCCTGGGTGTGCTGGTGAGCAGGTATATAGCACTTAATTGATCTGTATGTTGCAGTAGAGATTGGTGGGCATGCAAGGCCTCTTGCCATTGCAAGGACGTCTTAGTTTGTCGTAGAGCCACCCAGCCTGGTCGGAGTAAATAGCTGTATGTTGGTTGAAGTCTCGGCGCTGAATCGTCCTTACAGGGCATGTGTGATGTAGGTATTGTCGTACAGCCATTCGCTTATAATTGAATCTTGTGCGGCGCCCGGCTTGTCCTGTGTACGCGAGCACTGATGCTGCCGCAAGGGCGCACCCTAGACAGGGACACGTGTACATACAGCGTGTTGTTGAAGGCGTCAACTAGAGAGCGGAGCGGGTCAGGAGGCATGTGCCGCACGGTGCAAGAGTACAGGCGGCGATTGATACCACAAGGGGATGGGAGCTGCCTCGCGCTGCTGGGTTGGATGCTGGTCCATTCTCAGTACCGGCAATAAGTTCAGTACCACCAGCTTAGTTCGAGGGTGTATGTGTTGGCCTTGCTGCGTGCCAAGTTGCGCTGTGGCGTTTTTGTTGTACTGTATGTACATAGCGCCTGCCACACTTGCTGCTGGTTGATTCATCCAGCTTTTACATGGTCCTGTGGATCAACGAGTGTTGCGGTCAGCCAGTACAGTAAGCTGCTCCAGTTGGTGGATGTACTAGCTACAGTTGGTGAGCTACTTTGTTGGTGAGCTGCTGCTCACGCCTGGGCTGTGCAAGAGTGCGTACATAAGTCTACGGAGCTGTGCGGCGCCCCACCCAACATGTCCGGATTGTAGGCGATGTTACATGCTCGGCCAGGCCTGACCCTGCTGTCTGTGACTTGCCACGGCTTCCAGCTGCTCTTCGTGCGTCAGCCTACTCCAACGACCTCCCTCACGCATCACAGCACCAGCCATCAACAGACGTACAACCCTTGCGCTGTACGTGCAATATGTGTCTTACTGACTTTCCCCAGGGGAAAGGGCCCGTTACAGGACCATCCGCAGAACACTTTTGAGCACACGCACAGACACAGCGCAGCTGTGGCCCGCAACGCAACCAACCAGGCCGAGCATACATGGGGACAACAACAGCCCAAGGCACACAAGAGTGTAAAATAAGAAGCAACGAGCGCAATGTTAGCAACGCAGGGTTCAACCCAGGGGTCCCCTGGATACGGTAAACCCCAGATGTCATGGCATGGGCGACCTGCTGCACGGACCACATGTGCACAGTGCACAGGCCCAGCTACCTGAAAGCGGCCCCACACTGCTCATGCCCAAGACCGTCTGCCTGGAAATCACGTAAGGTACTCATCTACTCCATGGCCGTCTCGTTGCCGGTGCGGTCGGTATACTTCTTCTGCTCCTCCGGGTCGTGGGCGTAGCCGGTGGAGTAGCCGCCCTTCTTGCCTGCGTGGCACGTGGCACGTGGCACACGGCATGCTCAGGAGCCGTGCAGGTAGAGGTGACAGGGTGGGCGTGGCCGGGTACGTACGCGCGCAACAAGGCGTAATTCGTACACACCGTAGCAATTGTGCCCAGCAACATTCTGTGATACAGCAGGTGCAGGTGCGGAGTAGCAGGCCCAGCGAACACACCGACAGCCCGTCTCCCTGCGCACGGCGAGTACTGATGAGCATAGACGGCGTGCAGGCTCTCGTAAGAACTAGAGCGAAATGCGGTGCCGTACGGCAATAGAGGCCTGCTGCACGCCTATTGCATCTTACCGCCCTTCTCACCTCCCATCTTGCCCATCTCGCTGTACCCCTCGTGCCCCAGCTCGTTGGCCCTGGGCGTGGAGGACGAGGGAGGAGGGAGGTATGTAGGGCGCGGTTAATCAGGACGGGGGAAAGGTGCGGCCTCCGTCGAGCAGCAACGAGGCAGGGCTGAAGGCACGCAGAAAAATCCCAAGGGATGCTAGCGTGTAATAGCTCCTATCGTACCGTATTTGGCACACGCACTATACTCTCTTGTGCATACGGTACACCATCGGTGCTGCAGGCAGGCTCTCCCCTGGGCCCCGCCAGCCCAAGCTTCACGCATGCACGACCGTGGGTTGTCCTGAGTCACCCGGGGCCTCACCTGAACTGTCCACCTACAGCCTTCTTCTCATCCGTCTCCTGCAGAGCGGGCAAGAGGGTTGCTCATCAGGAGTGTGCATTACCGGGAAGGTAGTGCTCGTGGCACGCAGGTGGCGCACGGGGGCAGGATGTGGTGTTGGGAGTGGGTGGGCACATCACAACCGGCTGCTACGCCAACTACCTTCCGCACGCTGCGGGCTAGCGCAAGCTACTAGCCAGATTACTACAAATGGCGGCAGTCAGGGCAAGCAAAGTTCGGCACTGTGAATGTAAAAAAATGACAATGTAGCGCGCGCAGGCAGCTCTCGTACTGAGCTGAGTCCCCGGAAGCGCAACCGCTGCCGCGCAGCGCATCCGCACCCCTGCCGAAAAGGTCAACAGGCAGCGACCCACCAGCTCGTCGTATGGCTTGCCATACTTCTGCTGCGCGATCTCGTCCTTCTGCTCCTGGGTCATGTGCGTCATGGTGGCAAGCTTGTTGCAAATTGGCTACGTTACGATCGCGTAGCGTCGAGGGTTGTGGGTTCAGGGGCTGAGGACTGGGCTTTGGTAGTAGCGCTAAACGATTTATCAAATATTTTTTGTTGTTACGCGGTGATTGGCTGGCTATACGAGGCTCCTAGTGTACGGCTGGTGGTATTCCTGCACCGAGCGTGTCATCCATCGCAAAAGCAGTCCGTTGACCGCGGGTTGCGTCACCCAAGCAAGTGCAGCCGGGAACCCTGTAACTAAGCCTCTTACTGGTCTACATTTCAGTGAACTGGTGATCCCTTCTTGAAACGGTGCTGCGCTTGCATGTCGCAGATGTTTGCGTCCTAGGGTAAATGACCCATGGGTCGCTGAGCAGATCCGGGAGCCTTGAGAAGGCAAGGACAACAAGCTGAGCAACCCTTTGACTATACATTGAGAATATGATTAATTAAGCTTCTTATATTACGGTTTTGGTTGTAATCTCGGCTCGTTGGCAGCGCGTGATGCAGGGGAGCTTCC
>VFQN01004480.1_pt1 | contig 18375 bp, 31 predicted proteins | sample 3512371 | NCBI WGS metagenome assembly VFQN01 (sample SAMN10412370, study PRJNA504923) | tailings metagenome | isolation source: Replicate 2 from Balatoc abandoned mine | place: Philippines: Itogon, Benguet | collected 2017-08-28 | reverse complement strand
ATCCGCGGCCGAAACGGCCGCAAAAATTATAATAATTCTGAAGACCGGAACACTGGTGAGGTCCCGGGTGGAACGCGTGCATGGACGGCTCAGGCACGTGTGGAGGATGGGTATCTTTGACTTTCAATAACGCTCTGTTTCGTTCTTTTTTCGCTCGGTTTCGCTTTTAACGCTCTCTTTCGTTCTACTGCGCTCTGTTTTGCTCAGCTTGTCGTCTGAAAAATCAGGACATCAGTTGCCACCGCTCTTGCGCTTCCCGTCCGCGCCAGCCTGCGCCACGCAGCGCGTCCACTGCTGCCACACGCACTTCCCGCCGTACCGTATCAGCGCCCTCACTGCCCAGGGGTGCGCGCGCAGCACAAGAGCGGGGAAGGTTCATAGTGATGCTGGCGACGTGTGGACCCTGGTGGACCAGGTCACAACCGCGTGGGCGTTGAACATATGTTTGGGGCGCACGACCTGTCACTCCATCCAAGGAGCACCCTGTCACTCCATCCAAGAAGCCCCCACACTGAGCTGGCTGCCTTAGTACACCCTTTCAACACATTTGGTCATGGTATTATTTATTTCCTTGAGTCCACTAGTTCACCCGCTGACCCCCACGGCAAACAGAGTAATTTTAAGAATATGAGACATATAATGCGATTGCAAAGCGCATTAAAGCCGCGCCGAAGGGCATGCGCGATCGACAGAACAAGCGACCGCGGTACTAGTGCCTTCAGATGGAAGCGCAAATGATATGTACAATATACTCTGCCCATTTTCCAAACATCGTCCGGGTGCCTTATGCCTAACGTCGCTTGGGGCCTCCCCTGCTTGCCCCCCAAAGCCCTGGCCTCCCAACCTCTGCACTGTAAAGCACTGGTCTAGAAGCAGCGCCACCACTAACCTACATCGTTCGTCCTATTGATGGTACCTTCCTCAGGCAAAAATTATCACTGTGGGAGATAAGCCCACGGAAGCCACAATGTGAACCACTAAAGGCGTGGCGACAGCGGTCATATCCTTTTCACCACCGCCACCATTCGTTGACCCTGTTGTACAAGCAGGAGGCGGGCCCCGAGGGCGACGCAGGCGGGGGTCCCGCCAAGAAGGCCAAGCGTGTGGAGGGCAGCAAGGACGACATCTTCGGCGAGGTGACGGCCAAGGGGAGGAAGCGCACGGAGGAGGGCTTCGCCATTTACACGGAGGACGAGCTGGGGCTGGGCCGCAAGGGCGGGGGAGACACCGACCTGTGCCCCTTTGACTGCGAGTGCTGCTTCTGAGGACAAACGGGTGTGGTGCTGGGTGTGGTGCGTGGGGTGACCATGATGGTTGAGTGCAAGGAGCTGATTAGGAGCACAAAGCCTTGAGGACCTACCTGCTAAAAATAGGTCTCCGATACCCCCATAACCCTTCTCCTGAACAAAAAAAACCAAAGCCGTGCTCGGTTTGGATGCCGGAATTGGTGGGGCTGAGCGACCTGGCGGGCGCCGCCGGTGGAGTGATGCAGGGGTGGCTTGAGAGTGTGTGTAGCTAAGTGAAATGTCGGTTGATGAGCAGACGCTGGCGGAGGTGTGGGAGGGAGGGAGAGAGGAGCAGGCAGGGAGGCCGGCAGGGTGGAGGGTGACTGCTGCACGAGGTGGTGTCAAACCTGGTTGAGCAAAGAGCAGGTGGTGGCACGCTGAGCATATGCAGCAGCCTTTGTGCATACCGTAACGTGTGTCAAGAGTTACTGATTTGGACACAAAGATACTGGCATGACTGATGGTACGCGAGCATTGCCGTTTGCAGCAATGTTCCCGGAGGGCTGAAAGTGGGTTGCACGCCTGTGGGATGCCGCGGGATGCCGTTGCCATGTTGCAGGAACAATATCATGAAAGTGTGTGACAGTTTGTGGGTGGCACCGTGGCAGGTTGTTTAGTACCGGTAGTGTTCGCTTCTTACATGGCACCTGACGCGGCAGCCGTCGTACTGGTACCGCCTGGTACCGTCAGCCTGAAATGCGTGCCGTAAGCCTCAATGTCGCTTGCAAGCGCTTGCACTATATACAAAGCAGCTTGGACATTTACACCGTGCCGTTAACCATGACACTACGTACAGTCGTCCATGGGACCATGACTATCACGAGCCGGCCTCCCTTGCGCAACACCCATGCCAACCTCTCAACTGCGTGCATATCCCTCTACCTCAGCATACAGCACAACGAAACAGAATGAAACACAACGCAAACGTGTCCCGGGCCTTAACTCTTATACCGTACTGAATCCAAACCGGGTGTGCGTAGCCGTTACGCAGCCTGGCACGCCTTGCACGCACCTCTACTCGGCTTAGCAACTCCAGCCCCTGTTCTTGTGGGTTGGCTCGAGCGAGCAGCCCTGCTCCTGCCAACCGAACTTTCGTGCGCTCGCAAGCCACTAGCCTATCATCGCTTCTGCTTCTTTGTCTTCGTTGTCGTCTGCTGCTGCTGCTGCTGCTGCTGCTGCTGCTGCTGCGCCATCTGCTGGTAGCTGCGCATGTTGGCCTCCTCCACGGTGCTCTTGCGGTGCAGGTGCTCGTCCTGCGTGCCGCGCTGCGGTATGGCAGGGTACGGCAACAGTACTGTGTCAGCATAGAAGTACATTATGGCCTTCCATGCATGCCCTTCGAGTGCAATTGCGCAAGTCAGGATGCAGACATACCGTACAACACTGGTTGGACCTGCTAGCACGTGCCTGGCTGCAAGGCCGCAATGGTGGACCAGCGGAAGACAGTGACGTGAGCACGTACATGAACAGCAGCGCGTCCAGCCCAGGCAAAACACGTGCCGAGATCGGGAACACTGCTGCTCACGTGCGTGCTGCAGGTCACCGGCTTCAGCTGGTCCACTACCACGCCCTTGCAGCTGGGCACGTAGCCGTCCTCAGGCCCACATCTCCCCTCCAAACGCATACCACCGCCCAGACCCGCCGACCGCGCCAAGTGCAGGGCCCAAACCCCACCCCGCAGAGCCCATCCTCCTCCACCCCCACCTCCCTGCGTTCCATGCGTACCCCCACCTGCAGGATGACCAGGAACTCGGACACCTTCTGCCGCGCCCTGCCCCTGCTCTGCAGCAGCTGTATGCCGGTGGCCGCCGCGTTGTAGCGCACCACGAACTCGCAGGACGGCACGTCCATGCCCTCCTCGGCGGTACTGGTGGCGATCAGCAGCTTGCGGCCGGGGGCCTGGGGGACAGCGAGGCAAGGGGGAGGAGGGGGCCAGTTAAGACCGTTCACACTCCGCAAGACGCTTCCCTGCAGCCTGCCTGAGGACCGGGCACCGGGCGGTTGGAGGTATAGGAGCGGCGCGTAAGAAGGTCAAGTCCTGGCACGCACCGGGGGCCTGCGTGGGGGACCAGGGGGGCAAGGCAGGTGTCGGGCAAAGGTGTACCAAGGCGTGCCGGGCTGCGCAGTGCACCAAGGCACCTACTTGGTGAAAGGCTGCAGCACCTGCTGCTGCATGGTGCTCAAAACAGAGCAGGTTAACCCACGCGCCCACCTTGAACAGCTGCAGCACCTGCTGCTGCATGGTGCTCAACACAGAGCAGGTTAACCCACGCGCCCACCTTGAACAGCTGCAGCACCTGCTGCTGCATGGTGTCGTTCATGCCCCTGCCGTGGCGGTCCTTCTCGGGGGCCAGCGTGCTGCGATTGTTGCTGCTGTTGTGCCCAATCATCTCCAGCACCTGCATGGTGGGCAGATAGTGTATGGTCCAATGGTCCCAGCAGACAGCATGGGGTCCAGCTCGACAGGAGCGCTCAATGAGCTGCACCGGCCAACACCTACTTGACTCGGGCGCGTTTGTGCACACCACCACACACCCCGTTGGAACGGGGGTCGCGCGAAGATGATCTTCGAAGGTGGTGTCTTACCGTATATTGCCGGTCAGGCCTACACTGGTGGCTGTACACCAACACATAATGATTATCCAATCCCCTGCGGTAACCCGGTTGTCCGGGACGCAGGCCAACACGCACCTCGATGAAGTCCAGCTGTCGAGTGCGCCGTATCATGTCAGCAAGGTAGAACACCGCCTGGGTTGAGGGAATGGTTGCATTGCGCGAAGTGAGTTTTGATACATGGGGAGTGGGGACAGGTGTTGGTGAATGGTAGGGTGAGAAACGCAGGGGTATAAACGACGGCACGACCTTCAACCCCTAGTACGCCGATGCGCAATGTGAACAGAGTACGGTATACCACTGCATCTGGTCGTCCACGCACCTGTCGCGTCTTGACGAAGACGATGCCGGAGAAGCGTTCTTGGCTGCGGTACTTCTGCAGTGCAGCATGGGGGGCAACAGCGTGGGGCAACAGTGTGCAGGGCGGGCGTGGGTACGGGACAGCGGTTGGGCTAGAGCTTGCCGAGGCCCACGACACTACGGCGCCGGAGTGTGCAAGGAGACATGCCGGTGGGGCACCGGTACGGCACGCCCGTGCCTGGTGCACGGTGCGGGCATCCATTGCATCCTGCTTTTACTCTAATCACCCCAGATATGGTGGAGTGGCCCCAGAAACGCCTGTGACCATCAGCCCGGCCTCATACCGGTACACTGTTGCACGTCGGGCTCTGGCCCTTTGGTTTGCGCCACGTGGGTTGCCCATAAAGCATGTGCTCTAGAAAGACCTCTCGTTCTCCATGCACTAGCCCCAACACCCCTGGCCCCCACGCCCCTGCCCCCCGGAACCCCTGCCCCCACCCCCACGGCAGCTAATCCCCACGGGCCCCCACCCCAGCCCCCACCTGCAGGTACTGCAGCAGGCACCAGAACTTGGGGAACGTGTGCGCCTGGGGACGCAAGGCGGGCAGAGTGTGACTATCACTCGTCAAGCAGGGCCCTTGTGTATTGGCCGGTGGAGGCCACGATGGGTCGGGTCTCGGGTGCTGCACCAGTCGCACAGGGTACAGGTGCTACGCTGCCGTGCCTGCAGCCAGCCCCGGCGCACATGAGTGCATGCCTCTCCTACGTCGCGCATCTGTACTGACGCCACGCGCGCAGCTCAGAAACCTTAACCCGCCCACCTCCCGCAGCTGCGGCGTGCAGTACCTGCCTACGAGGGCACCACACAGCCAGCTACTTTGCTCTTCTCCCCACTACCACCACCGCCGCACACACACCAGCCCCACTACCCACCTCCCGCAGCTGCCCCGAGGCGAAGCAGTCCCGCACCACCTGCAGCGCGTGGCTGCCACCGCCGTCGTGCCGCCTGTCGACCCTGCACACGTGGGGTGGATGTGGGGCGAGGCGGTGGCAGAGTCAGCGGTATCACACGAAGTGCGTTGGACAGCATCATCGTCAGCCCTGCGCACGCGGTGTGTGGGCCAAGACGGGACCGCACCGTGACGGCAACCAGGGGGCAGGCACACGTGCGCCGCACCCCCGGCCCACCCCACCCTCTGCACACAGGGCACATCGGAGGTGGACGTTGGAGGGGTCAACCCCGCTGAGCAGCCACAACGTATGCGGCAGTTACGGCACAACCTGCAGAATTGTGCAGCAGGCAACTACGCTACCACGGCCCCCACCCGAAGCCGTCTGCGTCGTCCGCCAGGAACTGCAGCGCCGCCTCCTCGCCCGGCCGACCCACCTGGGGGCCGCGGGAAGCGGGCGGCGTAAGACGCGTACATGTACGCGTGTTGGCATGGCAGCATACGAATGCAACATCAAGGACGAGCTCCTGGTGCAGTAGCTGGGTACGCGTAAAAGCTGGTTCAGCAACGGGGTTTCCAGCGGAGAAAATCGCAATGCACGGGTGCGGCGCGAAACCCCCTCAACGCCACACCCGTGGCACAGACGCCACCTTGCCCCTCTCCCGACCACCAGCAGGCAGCGCACCGAGAGGCCAATGCTTCGGGGGCTTCCGGTGCAAACTACGTGCATACATACCACGTGAGTGACTCTCCAAGCTAACTTTGTGTACCACTACGGCAAAGGTACCGTACGGCCCAACCCACCAGCAGGCGGCGCACCAGGTGCGACACACGCAGCCGCACGTCCGAGCACCTGCAGGCACACCGAGGGAGCGGCAGGCAGCTTGCTTTGACCTCCCTTGTCAACCTTGTCAACCCTCACACGCAAGCAGTCTCGCACCAACCGTGTAAGGCCCTGCCAGTTCGTCCGTACGCCAAAGAACGTCAACACTATGATCTGGCCTACCAACAGGCATCGCGTTGTTCAGTGGCTCCAAGGAGCTGTTGCCAACCCGCCCACCTGTTACCCGGCGGCAGCGGCACCGGCCCCTTCCCCGCCGCCAGCCGCTCCGTCGCCGCCCTCTCCTCCGCCGCCGCCACCGACGGCCCCGCCGCCGCCGCCGCCCGCAGCTCTGCCAACAGCGTCGGCTCCGCCGCCGCCGCCGCCGCCGCCGCGCCCCTCTTTCCGCTGCCGCCGGCAGCGGCGGCGCTGGCGTTGGCGGCGGCGGCGAACATGAGGCCGCGCAGCGCCGTGGCTGGCGGCGCCGCCGGGAGGTCTCGGCCCCTGCCGCCGCCGCCTCCGCCGCCGCGCGCCTCCGCCGCCGCCTGCTCTCGGCACAGCGCCGCCGCCTTGCGCGCCAGGAAGGGCAGCGCGCCCTCGAACCCCGCGTCCTCCACCAGCTCCACGCCCTGAGCAGGTAGTGTATGTGAGTCAAAGACAGGTAGTGTACCGGTATGTGAACGTCTTGCAATTGCTCCTGCCCTATCTTGCCAACGGTTGAATACTGCCTTACACAACCATTCTATGTTCTCTGCCAATGCCTGGAACGTCCGTCAGGCCCAGCGGACTTGCACAGCCGTTCCAGTGTACCTGTTTATTAATACACGTGCACGTACACTTGCTTTACACACACCCACCCACCTTCCGCAGCACGTCCAGCAGGCGGCAGCACATGTCCAGGTGGGGGCAGCCGAAGTCGTCCGCCAGCCGCCGCCCGGTAGCCAGCCACTGCGCCACGGGTCATGGGCGAGGAGGGGCACAGCAGAAAACTGTTGAAACTATACTGGCCAGCCTAGTCAAAACGCCGTGACGCTCTTGGACGACGGGAAGCCGCTGACGTACGTTGTATCGCTATGTACTTTCAGCGTCGGCTTGGGGCCCAAGGGCGGTGCAAGGGGTGGAAGATGAGACACGCCCAATATCACCATCACCAGTTGCAGCCCCAGGATGCAGTGCTGCCAAACCACATGTACAGCGTCAGCGGTCGAGCGCATGCTTACCCCCACCTGCATGTCCCCCACAGTCCCCACACCCGGTCTCTGCTAACCCACCTGGCCCAGGGGGTCCAGACGGGCCACCACCAGGGCGTCCTCCGTGGGGGCGGCGGACGAGGCGTTGATGGCAAGCAGCAGGCCCTGCACCGCGTGTGCGTGGGTGTGGACATGCGTATTAGCGCGTGGCCATACGCACCCGCAGATGCGAGCGGTGCTTGATTGTTTGCTGCGGCATTTTCAGGCTCTGCGTGGCATATGACTCACGCTCAGCGCGGTGTCGCGTGTGGCCTTGGCGACCGACCCCTGGGTGGAGCACTCCGCCAGCGACTCGGCTGCGGCATCACGATGGGCAATGGAGGCAATGGCGGCAATGGGCGAGGGCCGGTGGTCGGGGTTGGTATGGCAGTTGGCGGGCCCATACATACGGGTGACATGGTGTGCAAGCCGGTCAGCTACACCGTGTGAGGAACCGCCCCTGCCCTCCAAACCACCTGGAAGTGGTCCCCATGGTGGAAAGCGTGTACCCCGCAGCCACACCGCGTCAGGCGCCACAGCCCGATACGAGCTGACCCCCGGGGTTAGTCCGTAAAACACACGTTGCCAGCATACCGCGTGCATCGCGCTGAACTGAAACGTGCACCCTGCTCCCTGACCCCTGCTGCAAAACCCCAGGCCCAGTGCGGCCCCTGCACCAGCATCCCCTCCCCCCGGCCCCGGCCTCGCCCCCTGCCCACCGATGTCCATGGCCGCGTCCAGCGCAAATGTCTGCAGGGAGGGCAAGGTGGGAGTAAGTTATTGTAGGAACAGTAGTTTGAATGGGACGTTCAAAAAGTGGGCCCGCTCGCCAGTGTGGATGCATGCCGTGCAGCGCCCCAGTTAAGGAAGGGTCCAGCTCAACAGCTCCTGCGCACAGCTTTACTATATTTGACCTGTCTGAATCACAGCTGAACTGTGCCTGGGAATGACAAAAACGCGCAAGGAATGACCTCACCCCAGACTGGGGCGCAACCCCTTGCTCCTTGTCGCCTTGGCTTACTTAAGCAGGGAAGTTCACCTGCCTGTAGCGCCACCCCCCTGCAGCGCCACACGCCTCTATGAACGGTCCACCCCCCGCAGCTGCCTCACACATAGCACCCACACGCTCACACCTGAATCCTAACACACAAGCACCACCTCGCCCCACCTGCAGCGCCTCCATGAACTGGCGGTCCACCTCCCGCAGCACGCACGTGTGTGTTAGCGTGCGCGGCTCGGGCAGCACGGCGGCCAGCTCGGGGTGCTCCTCGTCCAGCACGTGCAGCTGGGCAGCCAGCCGCCGCAGCAGCGCACCCACACGCAGCGCCAGGGTGGTCTGTTGCGTGAGGCGTGGTGACGGGATGTAAGCAAGCAGTACATAGAATTGGTATGGATCTGGAAGGCGACACGCCCGGTTGCACATTACGTTCAGGCGGGCCAGCAGCGAGCCAACGAACAGGAGCACCACCATATTGCGTTTGATAGCAACAGGTGGCGAGAGCGCCCACCTGATTTTCCTCGCTTGCGGGGGAGGCAGTGACGCCCAGCACCCAGGGGTAGGGCCGCCGGGGGGCGCGGGGCCCGGAGGCGGGCGGCGTGTGGCGGTTGGCCCACGCCGCGTCAGCGTCGTACCGCTCCATGATCTGTGTACGGCACACACGTGTGCACGGGACGCATGTGCGACACGTGCGCAGCACGCAGGGGTAGGTGCTCAAACCAAGAGGCGTGCGTCACCGCTGCCATGCTGGTTGCACACACTCGGCCATCGCTGTGTCTCGGTCTGGTTATGGACCCCCGGCTATTGCCCACAGTGTAACACTGAATCACACGTGCTGACGGTCATGGCCATGCAAGCACGGGTGCAAGAATAAGCAGGAGGGCTGCGAGCGGGAGCTACAGACAGTGCACGTTCTGGCATCCGGAGGCACACGTACGGAGACGGACGCTGAGCCCAACCTGTGAATGGGAGTTGTGCCATATGCCATACCCTGTACACGTCGTCCTGCTCCTCGCGCCTCTCCTGTTTGCTCCAAGCCCTTTCGGCTCCCAGCCCCACACACCCTAACACACCCTAACACACGCCAACACTGGTACCTTATTGTATGGGTGGTCCTCCTTGCAGTGGTGGGCCTCGTCCAGCACCTGGGCGCGTGGCGGGCAACGGGTGGTAGGGTTGGTGCAGCTGGGCCGTGCAGCCACGCTAACTGCCGGTAATCGGCCCTACGTGTGATAGATCACAGTCGCCAATGCGCCGACACGTGGACCTGGCGCATCCTGGACAGAGGCTGCATGCTGGCCTCACCTAACTCTTACACGTACCTATTACACTATGGTGTTTGAGTTATTGCAGCGCGACAGCGAACGGACTCCACCCACCAGCAGGTCGACCTGGTCCAGCGCCGCCGCCGGCCCCGCGCCCCGGCCCTCCCCTCCCCTGGCCGCCAGCAGGTTGGCGAACGACTGCGCCGTGGACACCACCACCAGGTGCTGCCCGCCGGAACCTGCAGCCCCTGCTGCCCCTACCCCTGCTGCTGCTGCATACTGCTGGCCCCGCCTGGCCGCGCTGGTCAGCAGCGCCCACCTGTTCACCAAAATGCACCAGGGGAGAGCCGGCGGAAGCAAGTGAGCCACGGAGGATCAACAGGCTACTCCAGCGGCATCCGCTAATTCAGGCGCGAGTCTTTAAGACGCAAGTGAGCATGCAACCAACGCACCTGGGAGCACCACAGAGCACTACTAACCGTCGCGCACCATCCATTGGGCACCACGGCGCACGTGTGTACTCAGGACATCAACCCGCGCGTCCCGTACCCAGATGCATACACGCGGAACGAGCGTTACCACCTTAACAGACCTTGCCGCAGTCAGCTATGCCCTGGGCGGCTACCCCACACCTGCACATACAGTACCCCTCTGCGGCGTGACAATATGAGTCACGCATGCGCCACAATGCGCCGCACGGTCCAAACGTTGGCCCTGCACGTAAGGCAGTGGGTGCCTCAACGCCACTGACCCACTGACCCCACTGACCCCACCGACCCACCGACCCACCACCCACACTACCCGCCGCGTTGGCTCCGCGCCCACCTCTGCGGCGTGAGTTGGTTGTCGCTTGAGGCAACCTCCATCCTCATCATCACCATCACGGCAAGAGCTTTGCACGGCATGGTGTATGTGTGTGCCGTGCCATGCATGCGACCTTCAAAAAAGAGCCCTAAATGGTCAACTGCCCACCTCTGCGGCGTGAGCTGGTTGTCGCTGGACGCCACCTCCACCATGGTGTTGGGCAGCCCCGCGCGGCGGAAGTAGGTGGCGTGCTGCGTGGTGAGGATGACGTTGGGCACCAGGACCACAACCACCGCGCCGCCGGGGCGGCCCGCCAGCAGGCCCCTGGGGTGGACGTGGGCGTGTGGTGCAGACGCAAGGGGGCGTGCGTAGGCTCCAGGAGCAGGGACAGGTAAGGTCAAAGGCGGCGACGAGTAGCTAGGGGGCAGCGAAAGGCGTTGAACGGCGCCGGGTTGAGGCGCAGGGCCTCGCGACCTAGCAACCCACCGGGTGATCTCGATGAAGATGCGCGTCTTGCCCGAGTTGGTGGGCGCGCTGACCAGCCAGTTGCCGTACCAGTCGCCGCCCGCCGCCTCGTAACGCTCGCGCGCCGCCTCGCCCGCCGCCGCCGCCGCTGCGTGGCTGGTGACGTGGTCGAAGGACTCCCGCGGCAGGGGCAGCCCCCAGCTGGCCAGCACCATGCCCACGCAGTCGGCCTGCCACGGGGCAATAGGTCAATCACGAGTATAACGGGCTCTTTTGTCGGACGGTATACTCGCGCACGCATTCGCACCCGCATGCAGGCCCCCACCTGGTACGCCCTCAGCGGCGGCAGGTCGGGCAGCTCGCTCTGCGCGGTGCGCATGTCCGCCCCCGCCTTGAGCCTGTTGACCTCACGGAAGAACACACCCCCCAGCGTCTTGGAGCCGGTGCCGTCCGCGCGGGAGGTGTCGTTGGCCCTGGCGGACGCAGCAGAGTGTGAGAGTACAAATCTAAGCGACAGTGCCATTCCTCAATGCCATTTATCTACACCTCAAGCCAAAAAAAGTAAGTAGATACCTACCCGTTCCGATGGCGGCGATGCTACACTGGCCGAAACCAGTGCCATAGCCCTCACCCCACGTGGCACTGCACGCCCCCGGCCCCCCAGGAGCCAGGCATGCACGTCCACACGGGATGTGCCCCAGTGAAGCAGTGCACCGGCAGCCAGCTTGTCACTAGCGCATCACGATCAAGGGGAACAAATGTCGCCCCGCGCCCACGCACCTGACCGCCCTCAGCGTGTTCCGCAGCGCCAGCGCCACCTGCTGGCGGCCCTTCTTGTCCAGCGTGCGCTTCAGGTCAGCCACCTTGTGAGGGGGCTCCCCCAGCACGCCGGCGAGGTAGCTGCGGGCGAACACACGTGCAAAACGCGCAGAGTGGGCTGTGGCGGTCGCGGTGGCGCTCATGGTGCACAGCACTTGCCACTTGGCCGGTGGCCGTACTAGTTGGCATGGGTGCCTCAAGGTTCCACGCGCTTGGCTAGGGCGCTTCAATGCAAGCAGCCCCATGCCCAATCGGCGCGGCGTCACAAGCGAAGGGCTGCTAAACAGCCGCAGCACGGTAGCGCCACCCCGTGCCCTTGCAACGTGCGCACCAGCGCTCCCACGGGCCAACACCAGCGAGCTCTTTCCCCCCATTCCCACCGCCCACGGCTACCACCCACCCTGCCACGTCATCGTCTGAGCCCATGCCCGCAATGTGCGCCTCGAGCCCGGCGCCGTCATCCTCCTCTGCCGCCCCTGCTGCTGCCTTGGCCGCCTCGGCTGCCTCCGTGTCAGACCGGGCCTGGTAGGCCGCCAGCAGCATGGCCTTGGTGGTGTGCCGCCGCACCTTGTCCTCCACAAGCAAGGACGACACGAACAGCGCCGTGGCGGCGCGGGAGGGCGTGTCTGGCGGCAGCACGGACAGCACCGAGTTAAGCAGCTCTTGCGCAGGGAACAGCAGGCCGGGCTTGGGGCCGTGTGGGGTGTGTGGCTGGGGTGTGGAGGAGGTGGAGGCGGAGGCGGAGGAGCCGGCTTTGGTCTTGGCGGTTACGGTTGCAATCCAGGTGGTGTCGTGGTCCCGGAGCACGCGGTCTGCGGCGATGCGCAGCTCCTCGGGCGGCGGGAGGGAGGGCAGCACGCCAAGGCTGACCAGCGGCTGTAGCTCCCCGACCCAGTCGAATTCAGGTGGGAGGGCGGAAGCGGCCATCGCGTCCGGTGTCGGGGGCCACAGGCCCTGAGGGAGGAGTCCAGCGGGATCTCAAAGCTAAGCTGATACTAGCGGAAGTAGTATTTCTTGTCGCGGTCAGGTAGAGCAGGCGGGCGTAAGGCGAACATTATGGAGCAAGCGGTTAGGGCTGAGCGCAGGGTGTTGCCCGTTGCAGGAATGAAAACATGAGCCTATATGGTTATGTGTATATGATCGCGTCGGTCGCATAGGGTACGCAAGGCCTCGTAGCTGTGTTTGTTGAAAGGCAACCGCTCGATATGACCGAAGACCGCCGAAGTTGCCTTCATCAGCCTGAATGTATGTCGCACATATATCTGAGACTTCAGGTTAATTCCTCTATCGGCCATGGTGCAAGATTGTAGAAGATGCACCCGTGAGGGTCGTGACGGATGGCCTGCGCCGATCGCAGAACCCTGTGACCGTCACCAGCCGGACAATATGCACTGGGTTCATAAATGATTATGTCTTTGCTAGGCCGTGCACGTAAAGGGACCGCTCGTGAATTTCACGGCGAAGCCTTTCGATGGCCACGTCCTGAGCCGCGCTGAGGGCCAGCCCCTGCAACCACAAATCCGCCGCCTTCACGTACCACTACAAAATTAACCGTGTGTCATAATATCGCTGGGGCCCAGCAGCACTTTCCCTAGCACGCGCGCACCTGTGGAATGGCCTTTAGCCGAACCCCAACAACTTCAGGCTGGACCTCCTTGATTGCAGTTCTGGGCACGCGATCAGCATGCGTGAGGATGATAGCCACGGCCTTGAACAGCTGTGTCAGGTGCCGCAATGGGCTGCGCCGTTCGGCGTGCTGGGGGACCGGCAGGGGCTCAAGGGACGGCCTAGGGGCTTGAACCTCCCCCGGCAAGAACAGCCGCATAATGTGACGCATAATGTTGGACGGTTGGTTACGTTCTTGCGGATATTTAGAGCTCTCCTTGACATCTTCCTTGATTGCTATCTGTACGGTTACTGCACAGTGGGTCGCTCCGAGAGCACATGCCGTCGTCCTGGTCTTTCCGTACGAGGGGTATGCCCTGTGCATGTTTATCCAGGTTGGTCTAGGAGGCATCGACAACAGCGCGGACCCTGTGGTTAACGGACATGAAGACACGCAGGTTTAAGGCATCTTGCATTTCAGCGTCTAAGCACGCGTGTTGTGTGGCCACCACAGCCGCAAGTGGGCACGCAGGCCATTCGGCACCGCCAACCTGTTCGAAGTAGCTGTGCCAGGAAGGGGCCTGCTTATGCTGCAGCTACAGGAAAGCGGAACGCTGGCAGCGCGTCTGGTCCGCTAGTGCAGGTCGGCCCCTGGGTTTTAACCAGGTTGGACGGGTGCCCCGCCAGGGCGGCATATAGGCACGGGACTCGTTCCGGGGGAGACCCTCCCCGGGCTGGCGGTGGCCTCGCTTGGCCGGCGTTCTTCCCCGGTACAAGGCCTCTAGAACGGGGTCTTGCAAGGAAAACCAGAACCGCAATTTGAAATTTCTTCTGGGCTACTGTTGGCTAGGGCCTCTCCCTCCGCCTCCTGGCAGCATTCTGGCTGACGTGATCGGCAATCACCAACCTCTGGAACGGCGGTTGGTGGATGCCTGAGAGTCAGGCATGGAGCAGTGAGCCAGCCTTGGACACTTTGCATTTGACACGTCTTGACTCTGAGGTTTTTTCTCCAAGGCTAGGACGTTTTAACCTGCTGCAAGGAAGATGAGCGACCCGTGGGTCGTTCCGTAACGCAGATGGCAAACAAGCAAAGCCGTTGCTAAAGCCTTCAAACGGCAGACACCCCTACAAGATACAGCACTGCGCTGCGAAAACACTGCTCAACATACAATGAAGCTTCGCGGCGAGATGCCGAGGGCGCGGTGTCTTCCAGACCGCCTGCGCCTTTCCGGCTCAATGCTTTTCCCATGTTTTCTACTGCTACTGCTTTCAACGCTTGTGTCGGGCCAGCTGCCCTACCCTCTGGCAGGGCAGGGCAGCAGGGCCTCCCCGCCCAACTCGCTGGAGGGCCAGCCGCGCCTTCCCGTAGCTGTTGTCGCTCTGCTAGAGCGCGCGCTAGGCCTCAACCCTAACGACAACACTTATCAGGTGCGTTGCACTTTTATGACCCCACAACATCGCCGGCGGACCGGCCATATTCACCACCGCAAGGCCGGCAGGCGCTACCGGTCATGGTAGGACGGTTTCAACTCGTGCCTCTTGGAATCGATGTTCACGAACGGGCAGGCCATATGGTGGATCGTGCTGACCTGGTATGACGCGTCTGCGCCGGCAACGGTAGAGGCGGCCACAGGCCCGTACCTCGCGGGCGGGAACTGCACGAAGCCGTGCGATGGCAGCGGTCTGCCATCAGCAGGTGAGCTGCACCGTGCGCACCAGCGTGCATGGTCCACCCCACCAGTCCACGACCAGAAAGATCAGCTGGGATTCATGCGGTGTGCTGAGATGTGCTGAGAAGGGCGACCGCCCAGTGGCCCTTTTGGGGTCGTATGGTCGTTTTGGGGGCTGGTGGCCCACGGGACGCTCCCCACGTGGCAGGTGGCACGCTGGCAACCCTCCTTGAGGAGGCCTTGAATTTAGAACCCTGCCCTAACGTGTTCTGTGTGGTTTTTGGCGTGGGGACGCTCGGCCGTCGCCCCACCGTGCCACGTGCCACGTGCCGCACCTGATGAAGGCAGCCTGCCACAGGAGCCTTACTGCCCCACCCTCTTCTGCCACCGTGCCACATACGGTACCATACAGCATACCGGTGCTAACATGTGTGATACGTCACACATTGCATGGTAGCAGACAGACTTTTGAGGTCCTTGAAGGCTGAGCTCGCTATCCTCTGCGTCTTCCTTCCCCCGCTCCGCCCCTCGCTCCAGGCTGCTGCGACGGTCTGTGGCTGCCCAACGTGGACACCCCCAACATGCTGGCGTACGCGGAGGAGCAGATCCCGCGCTACCGCATCGCCGTACATCCCAACGGCACGGTCACGTGGACGACGCGGCTGGTGGGCACGTGGTGAGCGGCACGGGAGTGTGACGCGGGGCACGTGTGTGGGCGGGTGTGCGGCCGGTGGTCGGCAACGTGGGCCCAACTACCAACTACCAGGTGGCAAGTGGCGATCAACGGTGCCGACCCCCGCGGGGACAGAGGTTCAGCACATTGCTAGCGGCGGCAGTCTGGGAGTGGAGGACAATGCGCTCCAGGGCAGGGGCGCACCCGCCAACGGAACTCATGGGGCCCTGCCAAGTGCTTCCAGGCGACGGGTAGCCTTACTCTTCCCTTGGCACTCACACTCCCTAGCGTGTTGCTGCGATCACACTCAAGCAAATGCGGCCTTTGCAACATCCACGCGCCCGATTAAGCGACCTGTTTATGTTGAGGCGCCTAGAATGATTGAAAGCCGCATAAATTACGAAAGGGAAAACGTGGCTTGAAGAAACTAATACCTTTGTGTGATTTTCGAAGCGGCGCGCGAGGCATGCCCGCACAGTCGTGCTTTCAGACAATGCTGCCCCTGCCTGGCTTCCTTCTTAACCACATGCAGCCCCTTGTGCGCCTGTCCCGACTTCCGCCGTCCCTCATCCCACCACCACCAGCTCCGCAGCTCCGCACCCCTACGTTTGCAATGCTGGTTAGAGCCTCTGCCTGCCCAGAATCTCCACCTGCCACTCCTCCCCTTGCAACCCCTACCCCGCCTCCGTAGGCGAACGGCATGTGCATGAGTCCTGCTTACTGTACACCCTGACCCTCCTGCTATCCTCGCTACTCCCTCAGGTACGCTCCCTTCGACTTCCGCGCCTACCCCTTCGACCACCAGCACCTGCTGCTGGAGCTGTCCCTTGTTGACGTGGAGGCACGGCACGTGGGGCTGGCCTGGGAGCACGTGGCCAAGCTCAACAACACGGCGCACACCAAGGGTGCGTGCACATGCTTGCTGCATGCTTCCATTACCGTATTCCACCAGCTTCATCGCTACACAAAGGGTGGTGGGTGCACAGCACGCTTTGAAACCGTGCACGCTGTTATCGTTAACGTTATGGCTGCGTGCTGTTACGCCGTGCGTTACGCGCATGCGCTACGGTCAATGTTACTGTTACCGTTCGCGCTATGACCATGTGTTGCATGCATGCTGTAATGCGCGTGAAGGCGCATTGCTGAGGTGCACGTGCCAGCATATGATCACTGCTGCTTCTGCTTGTTGATGATCCCTGGCACCGCGCCGCACGCGGCAGGTCCGGACCTGAGCGGCTGGCGCATCAACTGGACCAAGGGGAAGCTGTACGACAGCCGCACATGCCTCGTGCGGTACAACGTCACCGTACCCAGGTGTGTGCTCGTACCTGGCCGCATTCAACATGAGCCCTACCACGCTTGTGCAAGGGATGTGTAGCAAGGCTCCTATCTTATTTCACTTTTTCGAAAACCTCTGTTGGTGGCTGGGCTCATCTCACGATGGGGAGGGCGTTTGGGGACGGGAGATGCACCAGCAGGTGCAACACAACGAGAACAGCACATTGCACACACTTACACCACCAGATAATTTAATTAGGGGCTTGGTCAAGGCAATCAAAGTTGCTTCAAACGAAAAATATGAGATTTTCCCCAGGAAGATAGGAGCCTTGATGTGTAGCGGACGGCACGTCGCCAGCCATGCGGTCGTACCACACGAGCCCTAACCTACACCCGGACGTGTTTATGCCAGGGACCCTACTCCTGCCTCGCTCCCTCCTGTATCCACTGCCTTGCACCCTCTGCACCGAGCACCGAGCGTACACGCACAAACGGTACTCAACGCGCCATCCCTGCCCTGCTCTGCCCCCTTGCGCCCTGCCTCCCTAGACGCACCCCGCACGGGCAACGAACGGCCGTTTATCCGCTGCACTGTAGCCCTGGCTGTCAGAGCCGACAACTCAACGCTCCGAACCGTGCCATCCGCCCCCGTGCCCCCTCCCCACCCGCCCTTCAGGTACACACTCAACGCCTCCTCCCCTGGCGTGGCCGCCTACGACCCTGTGCTGCCCGGCCAGCGGTACTATCCCCTGGACACCACCTCGGGCACCACCCACCCCGACAACTGCGAGGAGCAGTACCAGGGGGCAACCGCCGTGTACAGCACCCGCCTGGCGGGCGTGTACAGCAGTGTACCGCACCGCTACTGGGAGGCCAATGGGGCGCTGTACGGACCTGTGGTGCTGGTGGCCGACGTCATGGTGAGCACCTGTGTGGTATGGGGTACCACGTTTTGCTCATGATGGGTGGGCGCTGGTAGCAGGCGCGAAGGGGTGGGAGCACTTCACCCTGGGGTGCGGCTGCTTTGCCGGTGAACATGCAATCAGTATCGCGCAAGGTCACTTCCAAGTCAGCCTCTCACTACATACAACGACCGGGCCGCATCCTTGCTGACTGGCCGCCCGCCACCCGGCCCACTGTCCACCACCACCCAACGCCCGCCCCCACGCCCCTGCAGGTGAAGCGCGCCTCCTCCCCCTACGTGCTGTCCAACTTGCTGCCCACCATCATCATATCGCTGGTGGTCTTCATCGTGTTCTTCCTGCCCTGCGACGCGCTGGGAGACCGCATGAGTGAGAGCGGGACGGCGGGGTATGGGGAGGGCTTGCGGCAGCTGTGGATGAGTGTGGCGCATACCTTTGCGCAGCCGTGTCCGCCATGCCGCCTTCCTCGCCCAGACCTCCCTCGCCCCTGTCCCTTGCCCCCGCCATGCCTGCAGCCGCATCATGATGGCCTGACTACTGTCCGCCACTGCCACTGCTTCATCCGCCCACGTCAACCCCTGTCCGCTGCTCCTTGCCCCCACCGCCACGTGCCCCTGCAGCCGTCGTGATGACTGCCTTCCTGTCCATCACGGCGCTGCAGTTCATGTTCGACACGCC